>WBZM01000923.1_pt2 | contig 19967 bp, 16 predicted proteins | sample 5204271 | NCBI WGS metagenome assembly WBZM01 (sample SAMN12344346, study PRJNA552823) | activated sludge metagenome | biome: Activated sludge suspended growth; feature: Nitrification reactor; material: Wastewater; isolation source: activated sludge from nitrification reactor of wastewater...
GTAGTCGGTGGTGCCGCGCGGCCCGTCGCAGATCGCCCGGAAGCTGAACCAGACGATGCCGTCGGCCTCGCGCAGGGTGGGGATGAAGCGGCCCTCGATCTCCAGATCGCCGCCGCGATGGCCCGGCTCGGGCGCGATGTGGTCGAAGACGTCGTTCAGGATTTGCTCGGCGCGATCATCGAGCGGCGAGTGATAGATTTCCGCCTTTTCCAGATAGCGCAGCCGATAGTCGATGCCGCCGTCCACGTTCAACACGTCCAGGTGCCGCTTGATCAGCTCGATGGCCGGCAGAAAGCGGGCGCGTTGCAGGCCGTCCTTGTACAGGTCGTCCGGCGGCAGGTTGGAGGTGGTGATCAGGGTGACGCCGCTGGCGAACAGCTCCCGGAGCAGGCCATCAAGCAGCATGGCGTCGGTGATGTCGGCGACGAAGAATTCGTCCAGGCAGATCACCCGGGCCTGTTCGGCGAAGCGGCGGGCGACGATCCGCAGCGGTTCCGACTGATTTTTCAGCGCTTTCAGTTCGGCGTGCACCGCCCGCATGAAGCTGTGAAAGTGGATGCGCTGCTTGCGCTCCAGCGGCAGGGCATCGACGAAGGTGTCCACCAGGTAGGTTTTGCCCCGGCCCACGCCGCCCCACAGATACAGCCCGCGCACCGCCGGGTCGCCGGCGGTCGCCGGTTTGTCGCGGCCGACCAAGCGGCCGAGCAGCCCGGTTTTCTTGCTCGGAGCCGGCTCTTCCGGTCGCGCCATCAGTTGGTCGTAGATTCGTTGCAGGTATTGGACGGCCCGCTCTTGAGCGGGGTCGTGCTGAAAGCCTTCCCGTTGTAAATCCTGGCGGTAGCGTTGGTATGGCATGACGGGACTCGAAATCTTGTCGTTCTTGGGGCTGGACGGGTTAAGCCGGCCACCCGTGAGGGTGGCGCTGCGGCAGGTATTGGGACCAGTCGCGGGTGACATCGCCGAACGCGAGGAAATCCGGGTTGATCAACACCGGCCGGGCGTTGTAGCGCAGCGGCCGCAACTGCATGTCGGTCATGTAGCCCCCCGCTTGCTCCAGGATCACCTGGGTGGCCGCGGTGTCCCATTCGCCGGTCGGGCCGAACCGGGGGTACAAGTCGGCCTCGCCCTCGGCGACCAGACAGGACTTCAGGGCGCCGCCCATCCCGAGGTGTCGGTGCGGGCCGAGGTGGCCGAGATAGTCTTGCAGGCGGCGGGTGCGGTAGGATTCCAGGCTGCTGATGACCCGGACCGGATAGTGGCAGACCCGCGCGGCCTGGATGCGGCGGGGGGGTTGGCCGGCGGGTTGCTTGTGGGCGCCGCCGCCGCGCCAAGCGTGATAGCACAGCCCGCCGACCGGCCTCAACACCAGCCCGAGCACCGCTTCGTGGCGGTGCACCAGCGCGATGTTTACCGTGAACTGATCGTTGCGCTTGATGAACTCGCGGGTGCCGTCGAGCGGGTCCACCAGCCACAGCCATTCCCAGCGGCTGCGCTCGGCGAAGCTGACGTCGGGCGCTTCCTCGGACAGCACCGGAATGTCGGGCGTCAGCTCGGCCAAGCCGTGCAGGATGCAGTCGTGGGCGGCGAGGTCGGCGGCGGTCACCGGGCTCTGGTCGGCTTTCTCGACGACGCTGAAGGATCCCGCGTACACATCCAGGATGCGACACCCCGCCTCCCGGGCGATGGCCTCGACGGGCTTCACCAGGGCGGACAAATCGACGTTGGGGGCGTCGGTCATGACGCGGTCAACCTCTCGGCTTGGGTGATGGTGCGCGAAGGCGTCGCGGTCGGAATCCCGGTCGTTCGCCGGTTCCGCGCGAATTGGACCCACCGCGAGGCGCCGTTTCGCGGGAGCGGTGGATCGGATCCTGCGCGAACTCCGACAATCTGCTTTAATTCTACAATTCTACACGAGTTTGCTCGCGCAAACCCTTTGCCGGTGGAGCCAAACCATGGCCGTGCGGTTGCCTTGGCCGCGAATTCGGACCGTCCTGCTCGACATGGACGGCACCCTCTTGGATTTGCGGTTCGACAACCAGTTCTGGCGGGAGCTGGTCCCGGAGCGCTACGCCCGTCGTCACGGCCTGTCCCTGGCAGGGGCTCGCGCCGAGGTGGCGGCCCGCACGCGGGCGGTGGAAGGGACGCTGGCCTGGTATTGTCTGGATTATTGGACCCGGGAGCTGGCGCTGGACATCGTGGCCCTCAAGCGCGAAATCGAGCATTTGATCGCCGTGCATCCGCACGCCCTGGAATTTTTGGATGCCCTGCGCGCCGCCGGCAAGCGGGTGGTGCTGGTGACCAACGCCCACCCGCACAGCTTGGCGCTGAAGATGGAAAAGACCCGGCTGGCCGGGCATTTCGATGGCATCGTCTGCGCGCATGCGCTGGGTTCGGTCAAGGAACAGCCGGAGTTTTGGCCGCGCCTGCGCGAGCGGGAACCGTTCGATCCGGCCGCGACGCTGCTGGTGGACGATCATCTGGCGATCCTGCGCGCGGCGGGCGCTTTCGGAATCGCGCATCTGGTGTCGGTGCTGCGGCCCGATTCCACCCATCCGCCCAAGCCGCCGGCGGAATTTCCGGCGATTCACGATTTTTCCGAGCTGTTGCCGGTCGGTTGAGCCGACGGGCGGGGAGCGATCACGCGGTCATGCAAGAACTTCTACCGGGACAAAATCACCCGATCGGCGGCGGCCGGGTCGTGGTCGGGGTGAGCGGTGAACCCGACGACGAGTTCGTCGCGCGCTTGCAATCCGGCGTTGTCCTGTTGGGCGCCGACGGGCGGATCGGCGATCCCGGCGATCTGGTGAGCGCCGAGCAACCGCGCTCCCGCGACGGGTCGGTGGTGTTCGCCGGACCGCCGGGCGAGTTCCGGGTCGATCTGGAGGCGGTGCCGGCGACGGTGGCCCGGATCGCGGTCGTGCTGGCGGTCAAGCCCGGTCTGCCGCGCGGTACCACCTTCGGGGTGTTCGCCGCCATCCGCGCCTGGCTGGCCGACGCGGCGGGCCAACCGGTGTCGCTGTTTCCGCTGCCGCTGGCCAGTCGCGGCGAAACCGCCATGATTTTGACCGAGCTGTACCGCCATCGGGGACAGTGGAAATTCCGGGCGGTGGGCCAGGGGTTCGCGGCGGGCTTACCGGCCTTGGCCGCGCATTTCGGCTTGCGCTTGCCGGAGCCCGAGCGTCCCGCCGCTGGCGGCTCGGACGAACGGCGACAGTCGGGACCGGGCGGCGGGTCGTTCAGCGGAACTGGTTTCTGTGTCCATCCCGACGGTTACGTGCTGACCAATCACCATGTGATCGAAGATGCCCGCGAAATTCTGGCCCGTTCGCCCCGGCACCGCTGCGCGTTGGAACTGGTGTTCGCCGATCCCACCAACGATCTGGCGCTATTGCGGGCTGATGCGCCGCCGCCCGGCGTGGCGATGTTTCGCGAAGGGCCGCAGGCGCGGCTGGGCGAGATGGTGATGGTGGTCGGCTATCCGCTGGGGGGCTTGCTCGGCTCGGGGCCGCAGGTGACCACGGGCAATGTCAGCTCGCTGATCGGTCCCGGCGACGATACCCGCTCCTTGCAGTTCACCGCCCCGACCCAGGTCGGCAACAGCGGCGGACCGCTGCTGGATGGCGATGGCGCGGTGGTGGCAGTGGTCAGCGCCAAGCTGAACGCCGTCCGCGTCCACGAAATGACGGGGGACGTACCGCAGAACGTGAACTTCGCCATCAAGGCCGCGTTGGCGCGGGGTTTTCTGGAAGCGGCCGGGGTAGATTACCGGAGTCGCGCGCCCGGTGCGCTGCGCCCCGCTATTGATATTGCCGCCGAGGCTCGCGATTTCGTGATGAAAATCGAGTGTCGGGGGTAGGAGCGAATCAATGTTTGATCTCATAAATTCGATAGAAGGGGATATTCTTTGGATACGCAAAGCAACCTTATTGATTTATTCAATCATTATTTTGAAATAATTCATGCGAATACACCAGAAAAATTGCAAGAATGCTTTCGGTTGCGTTATGAGGTATATTGTAAGGAAGCGATCATTCCTGGATTTGACGCGATTGATTATCCAGAAGAAAAAGAGCAGGATGAATACGACGAGCGGTCCATCCATTGCTTGCTTGTACACAAGCCATCAAAAGTAAACGCGGGAACGGTCAGAATAATATTACCTGACAATTCTAATCCACATGAAAAATTTCCAGTGGAAAAAGTTGCAGGAGATTTCTTCTTTCGAGATTTTCTGAGCGAAATTAAAATACCACGATCTCGAGTTGGCGAGATTTCCCGCTTGATTCTCGCGCCGCAGTTTAGGGCCAGAAAAGGTGAAAACCAAAAGCCTACCGGGTTATCGGAGGGCTCGGACCTTTTATCGCAGCAGAGCGAGAGGCGTCGGCCAACTATTTCCCAGCAAGCTGAGGATCGACGCGGTAGTGTTCCACGACGAATTTTTCCTCATGCGGTTCTCGGTTTATTCGTGGCCATTGTCCGAATGAGTTTGGAAAACAATTTGACATATTGGTATGGAGGGATGGAACCGGTTTGCGCACGATTTTTGAAGTCATTTGGAATTAATTTTACGCCAATTAGCCCAGTGGTTGATTATTTCGGTCCCTGTGTAACTTATATGGGATATATCCCCGATATTTTGGATAATATTTATCGAACTAAGCAAGAAATTTGGAATTTGCTAACAGATAACGGTGTTTTGCTCTCGCGGCCGAAATAGCTCAAAATTGCATCAAGTGCCTTCAATAGCACAGGTAACGATTGATTAAATTCTAATTATTTCGGGGGATTGGTTACGCTTCACCTAAGATGTTTGCTGGGTATCATATTTGTTTTTTTTGCTAGTATGGCACCAGCAGAAAATATCCCCATTGTTGTCGTCAATGCGGCAACCGGTTCGCCTCCTTTGCTTTCAAGAAATGCACTTGGTGCAATATTTGGAATGCGGCTAAGAAAATGGAATGATGGTTCACCAATTAGGGTTTTTGTGCTTCCAGATGAAAATCCATTGCATATAGCGTTTTCAAAATACGTGCTTAAGGTTTTTCCTTATCAGTTGCGCTCAGCTTGGGATCGTCTGGTTTTTTCTGGAACAGGGGAAGAACCTATCATATTAAAGTCCGAACAACAGATGCGTTCGGTTGTTGGTTCTACGCCCGGCGCAATAGGTTATTTAAGCAGGTCAATGATTGATGAATCTGTTAAAGAAATACCTGAAAATTAGAAATAATTTTAACTATTTCTTTCAATTATATCTTGAAGGATGCGCTTTTTATTTTAACAAAATCGACTTAAATAAAAACAAATTACTATCTCGATTTTTACCAAATTTTGGCCTGAATCTATTAAAGCTATCAATTTTTAAGTCAAATTTTTTATTGGTGGGATATTTTTTTATTTGCTTATATTGGATTGTTCCTGAGCGATTACAGGCTTTGGAACTAATTGATGACTTTCAGTTTCATGGTTTTTTTACACAGGGATATTTTTTGACATCCGATAATAGGATTTTTGGCGAAAGCGATTCCGGAGGGAGTTTCGATTTTACTGAAGCCGGATTAAATGCATCATGGGCATTTTCTGCCGATCTTCGCGTGGCGGGACAAGTTTTGTTCCGGCGTGCTGGATCTGGTCACGACTATGATGTAGAAGCGGATTTTGGTTTGCTCGATTATACTATCTTATCAAATTCCGATGCCCTCTTGGGAGTACGTCTCGGGCGTTTCAAAAATCCCCTTGGGTTATATAATGACACTCGTGATGTGCTGTTTACCCGACCGACAATATTGTTACCCCAGTCAATTTATTTAGAGCGTACCCGCGACTTATCTCTGTCCGCAGATGGCGGTCTTTTGTATGGAGAATATCGTACTGATTTGGGAAATGTGTCATTTGAATTTGGCGCGGGAATTCCGAGAGGTAATAACCTGGATACAGAACTAGCCTACTTTGGTAGCGACTATCCTGGGAATACCGATTCTAAGCTCTCTTATATTGGACGTTTGAATTATGAGCATGAAGGTGGAAAATATCGCGCCGCTATTAGTTCGGCAAGAGTGGATGTCCGGTATGATCCGAAACTTCTCCCGCCTGAAGATTTGCCCTCATTAAAAGATATATTCATACCTGTGATTTTTTCGGCCCAATATAATGGCGATAAATTGAGCTTAACTTCAGAGTATGCAATTCGAAGAATTCAGGAAAATAGTTTAGATAAGGATTATCAGGTTGACTCGGATGTCGCTGGTAATAGTTACTACCTCCAAGCATTATATCGATTCAACGAGGATTGGCAAGCTATTGTGCGTTATGATGTTCTTTACAATAATAGGGAAGATAAAGATGGTAAAAAATATCAAGCCTTGACTGGAAAGCCAGCGTTCACACAATTTGCTAAGGATTGGACATTTGGGTTACGCTACTATTTGAACTCATCTTTTTTGGTCGCCGCCGAATATCATTTTGTTGATGGTACGGCTTGGCTGCCCCGCCAAGATAATCCCGATACCGATGATTTACGACAGCGATGGCGCCTGTTTTCCTTGGCAGCAAGTTATCGGTTTTAAGCTAGATTAATTCTGGATTACAGCGAATGCACCCGCCTATCCGCCCTGGCGTCTTCCTGAGCCTCAAGTGGAAGGCCATGCTGCTCAGCAGCATGGCCTTGATTTTGGTGACCGGAACGCTGGTGACGATCAACTATATCGAGTTGCGCAACCAGTTCGAGCAGCGCCGGGCGGAATTGCAGGACCAGTATGTCCGTCAGGTACAGGGCTTGCTGAATCAATCGGACATGCGGTTGCGACAATGGAGTACGCTGGTCGCGTCCCTGTTGGGCGCCCAATCCCCTGCGGAAAACTCACCGAATCGGATGATCGCCGAATTCGAGCGGCTGGCGGGGATTCTGGAACTGGATATGGGGGTGGAGAGCGTCGTGCTGGTCGCCGCCGACGGTCGGCGCTTGGCCGCGCACGGCCGGGACGCGCACTCCGACGGTCGGATTGCCCTGGCCGAAGCGGTCCAGCGAGTCTTGGCTTCCGAAAATCCGGCCAGCCTGATCGACTGCTTCGACACCTGCTTGCAGTACGCCGTCGCTCCCGTGCTGGGCACCGGCGACGCCTTGGTCTTAGGCGTGTCCCTGGCGGATGTCGTGCTCGATTTTCAGCGGGTTTCGGGCACGGATCTCGGGCTGATCGTCGGGCAGGCTGGAACGGCGGCGCTGAGCAGCGCGCGGACTAACATGTTGATTCTGCGAGCTGTCGCTCGGGAGAGAACGCTGTCCGAGAGCGCCAAAAAGTCGATTCATAGCAGCGTCAACGGCCGCGAGTATGAGGTTCGATTGTTTCCGTTGGCCGGTTTCGACGAGCGGGAAGAGGCCCATCTGGTGGTCGTCGCCGATATCAGCGACGCGATGGCGAAAATCCGGGCGGCGCTCCGGCACAATCTCGCCTTGGGAACCGTCGGTTTGGTGCTGTCGGAACTCTTGTTGCTGGCGATATTGTGGGCGCCTCTGTCGCGGTTGCGGTATGCCGCCGCCAAGCTGCCTTGGCTCGCCGAGGGCGAGTTCGCCAAAATTCGCGCGATGATATCGGAAACCGGGTTCACGCATTTTTTTCGGGACGAAGTGGATGTCCTCAACGAGACCGCGATCGCCGTGTCCCACCAGCTCGAAGCGCTGAGCAGCGAAGTCGCCCAACAGACGCGGGATCTCTCCGAGCAGATGAACGAGATCGTCCAGCAGCGAAATTTTGTCACGCATGTGCTGGAAACCGCCCAAGCCATCATTTTGACCCAGGACCGAAACAACCGCATCCTGATGATCAACCCTTATGGTCAATCGTTGACCGGCTACTCGCTCTCGGATCTGGCGGGCAAGCCTTTCGTCGATCTGCTGGCGCGGAAAGAAAGCGCCGATACCGTTCAGAATCACTTGTCGGACCTCGTGGCCGGGGTGCGGGAGCATATCGAGGAAGAGTGCAACATTCGTTGCAAGGATCAGTCTGCGCTCAATATCGTTTGGCAGCATTCCCGGCTCCGGGAGCAAACGGACGACGCGCCCCTGATCCTGTCGGTGGGCATGGACATCACCGCCCGGAAAAAGGCCGAGATGCGGCTGGCGTGGTTGGCGGACCACGACTCGCTGACCGGGCTGTACAACCGGCGCCGGTTCACCCGGGAGCTGAACGATGCGGTGGCGGCGGCAAGACGCTATCGCCGCACCGGGGCGTTGCTGTTTCTCGATCTGGATCAATTCAAATACATCAACGACACCAGCGGCCATCACGCGGGAGACCGGCTGCTCCAGCGCTTGGGTGAACTGCTCCCTTCCATCCTGCGCGAAGTCGATGTGATCGGCCGCTTGGGCGGCGACGAGTTCGCGGTGATCCTCAACCAGGCGACGGCCGACGAAGCGGTCCAGGTGACCAAGAAAATTCTGGCCCACATCTGCGAAATCGAATTTCCGGTGGGCGAGCAAATCCACAAGCTGTCGGCCAGCATCGGCATCGCCCTGTTTCCCGAACACGGGATCAACATCGAGGATTTGCTAGCCCGGGCCGATCTCGCCATGTATCAGGTCAAGGACAGCGGGCGCGGCGGCTGGTATCTGCTGTCGGGCCAGGATCAAAGCCAGCGGCTGATGCGCGAGCGCGTGTTTTGGAAACAGCGCGTGGAGCACGCGCTGAAGGACAAGCTGTTTTTGCTGTACGCGCAGCCGATCCTGAACGTTCGGGACCGGACCATCTCGCATTACGAGGTTTTGCTCCGGATGCAGGGCGACGATGGAGAAGTCATCGGCCCCACCCAGTTTATCGAGGTGGCGGAACGCACCGGGCTGATCCATTCCATCGACCGCATGGTGATGTCCGAAGCCATCCGCCACCAGGCCCAGGCCATGGCGCGGGGTTTGCGGATCACCCTGACGGTCAATTTGTCCGCCCACGCGTTCAACAACCCCGATCTGCTGAACCGGCTCAAGCAGCTCTTGCAGGAAACCGGACTCGATCCCCAGCAACTGATTTTTGAAATGACCGAAACGGCGGCGCTGGCCGACTTGGTGGCGGCCCGCCACCTGATGGAGGCGATCAACGATATCGGCTGCCAGTTCGCGCTCGACGATTTCGGGACCGGGTTTTCCTCCTTCTACTATTTGAAAACGCTGCCTTTCGAGTTCGTCAAAATCGACGGGTCGTTCATCAACAGGCTCGCGGATCGCAAGGATGATCAGGTGTTGGTCAAGGCGATGGGCGAGATCGCCAGGGCGTTCGGCAAAAAGACCATCGCCGAGCAGGTGGAGGACCCGGAAGCCCTGGCCTTGCTCTCCATCTACGGGATCGATTACGCGCAGGGCTATCACATAGGGCGGCCCGTTCCCCTCGCTGACGTGCTGGAGGCCAGGGTCGCCCACCACCTCGATGCGGTCGCGATCCGATGATTTCGTGGCCGATCGGCGGGCTGGATCCGGCGCTCCGGGGCCATGGACGGATGGTGGGGGTCTGGCTTTCCGAAACGGGGATGCTATCTTAACGCAACGCTGGCAGGGTATGAGGGTAACGTCAGACGGCTATCCCGGCTTTCGCATCGCGCCCGGCCGCTCGCCCTGTTTTCAACATGTCTTCCGCAACGCATTCAACCAGTTTGAGAATTCTAGCCATGAACAGTCCAGCGATCGTTGCCCGCCCGGCATCGCGCACCCAGCCCCAACCGCCCCAGACCTCGCCTTGGTCCGTCGAAGCCGTGCTGGCTTTGCTCGAATTGCCCTTCACCGATTTGCTGTTCCGGGCGCAGGAAGCCTTGCGCGCCCACTTCGATCCCAACGCGGTGCAGCGCTCCACGCTGCTGTCGATCAAAACCGGCAACTGCTCGGAGGATTGCGGCTACTGTTCCCAATCCAAGCGCTATCAGTCCGGGTTGGAACCCCAGCGCCTGCTGTCGACCGACGAGGTGCTGGCGGCGGCCAGGGCCGCCAAGGAGCAGGGCGCCGGCCGGTTCTGCATGGGCGCGGCCTGGCGCGGCCCCAAGGAGAAGGATATGGCCGCCGTGACGGAGATGGTGCGCGCCGTCAAGGCGCTCGGGTTGGAAACCTGCGTCACGCTGGGCATTCTGCGGGACGGTCAAGCCGAACAGTTGCGAGCGGCCGGGCTGGACTACTACAACCACAATCTCGACACCGCCCCGGAGTATTACGGCGATGTGGTCACCACCCACACCTACCAGGATCGGCTCGACACCTTGCAAAGCGTGCGCGCCGCCGGGCTCAAGGTGTGCAGCGGCGGCATCGTCGGCATGGGCGAAACCCGCCGGCATCGCGCCGGGCTGATCGCGAAGCTGGCCAACCTCGACCCGCCGCCGGAATCGGTGCCCATCAACAACCTGGTGCCGATCCCCGGCACGCCGCTGGCGGGCAGCGATCCGGTGGACATCTTCGAGTTCGCCCGCACCATCGCCGCCGCTCGCATCACCATGCCGCGCAGCTATGTGCGCCTGTCCGCCGGCCGCGAACAGATGAGCGAGGCCGAGCAGGCGCTGTGTTTTCTGGCCGGCGCGAACTCGATTTTCTACGGCGATCATTTGCTGACCACCACCAATCCCCGCATGGACGGCGATAACGCGCTGTTCGAGAAGCTGGGCCTACACGGCGTTTGAAACAGCCGCCGGTCATGACCAACCTCGACTGGCTCGACCGCAGTCGCGCCGCCGTCTGGCATCCCTGCACCCAGATGAAATACCACGACACCGGCGCGCTGCCGCTGGTGCCGGTCGCTCGCGGCGAGGGCGCGTGGCTGTACGATTTCGACGGCCGGCGCTATCTGGACGCCATCGGTTCGTGGTGGGTGAACCTGTTCGGCCACGCCAACCCGCGCATCAACGCCGCGCTCAAGGACCAGCTCGACCGGCTGGAGCACGTCATTCTGGCCGGCTTCACCCACGCCCCGGCGGTGGAGCTGTCGGAGCGGTTGGCGGCGCTGACCCGGAACTCTTTGGGCCATTGTTTCTACGCCTCGGACGGCTCGTCGGCGGTGGAAATCGCCCTCAAGATGTCGTTTCACTGCTGGCGCAACGAGGGGCGGGCGGGGAAAAATCGGTTTCTCTGTGTGGCGGGCAGCTATCACGGCGAAACCTTGGGCACCTTGGGCGTGGGCGATGTCGCGCTGTACAAGGACGCCTACGCCCCTCTGCTGCGGCAGGCTGTCCCCGTCCCTTCGCCGGACGCCCGCGCGGCGGAACCGGGGGAGACGGCGACCGATGTGGCCGGTCGGGCAGCGGCGGCCCTGGAAGCGCATCTGGCCGAGCACCACAAATCCATCGCCGCGTTCATCGTCGAGCCGCTGGTGCAGGGCGCCGGCGGGATGGTGATGTACGATTCGCACTATCTGCGGCTGGCCCGCGAGTTGTGCGACCGGTACGCGGTCCATCTGATCTGCGACGAAATCATGGTCGGCTTCGGTCGCACCGGCGCCTTCTTCGCCCACGAACAGGCCGGCATCCGGCCCGACTTTCTCTGTCTGTCCAAGGGGCTCACCGGCGGTTATCTGCCGCTGTCGGTGGTGATGACCACCGACGAGGTGTACGCCGCCTTCTACGACGACGCCCTGACGCGCGGTTTTCTCCACTCCCATTCCTACACCGGCAATCCGCTGGCGTGCCGCGCCGCGCTGGCCACCTTGGATATCTTTGCCGAGGACGACGTGCTGGCGCGCAACCGGCGTTTCGCCAAGCGCTTCACCGCGCTGCTGGCGCCCTTGGCCAAGCATCCGCTGGTGCGGAATTTCCGCCAATGCGGGATGATCTGGGCGGTCGATATCGACACCGATGACCCCGATTTCCGCCTGCGGTTCTACCGCAACGCTCTGCGCCACGAGGTGCTGTTGCGACCGCTCGGCACCACGGTTTATTTCATGCCGCCCTACATTCTCGACGACCAGGAGGCCGTCCTGCTGGCCGAACGCGCCGTGGCGACGCTCGACGCGACGCTGCCATGATTTGGGAGGAGCTGGAGGCTGGCCTCGCCCGACTGGCGGCCGAGGGTTTGCGGCGCCGGCGCCGTGTCCTGGACGCACCGTGCGGTCCCGAAGCCGTGGTCGATGGCCGGCGCGTGGTCGCGTTTTGCAGCAACGACTACCTCGGTTTGGCCAACCATCCCGCCCTCGTGGCGGCGACCCAGGACGCGGCGGGCCGTTGGGGCGTCGGCAGCGGGGCCTCGCATGTGGTGAGCGGTCATCTGCGACCGCACGAGGAACTGGAGGAACGGCTGGCCGTCTTGGTCGGACGGGAGCGGGCGCTGTATTTCACCACCGGCTACATGGCGAATCTGGCCATTGTGCCGACGCTGGTGGAGCGCCGCGACGCCATTCTCGCCGACCGGCTGAACCACGCCTCGCTGATCGACGCCGCCCTGTTGGCGCGCGCCGAACACGTCCGCTATCCGCACGGCGATATGGACGCGCTCGCCGAGCGCCTGGAACAGAGTTCCGCCCGCCGCAAGCTGATTCTCACCGACGCGGTGTTCAGCATGGATGGCGATCTGGCGCCGCTGCCGGACTTGTTCGCGTTGGCCGAACGCTTCGACGCCTGGCTGGTGGTGGACGACGCCCACGGCTTCGGCGTGCTCGGTCCCGGCGGCCGGGGCAGCATCGCCCATTTCGATCTGCCGCCGTCGCCGCGCCTGATTCTGATGGGCACGCTGGGCAAGGCCGCCGGCGTGTCCGGCGCCTTCGTCGCGGGCGACCGGCGGGTGATCGACTGGCTGACCCAACGGGCGCGGCCCTATATCTTCACCACGGCTTCCAGCCCGCTGCTGGCCGCCGCGCTGCTCGCCAGTCTGGATCTGATCGCGGCCGGCGACGAGCGGCGGGCGCATCTGCGACGCCTCATCGACCGGCTGCGGTCGGGGCTGGATGGTTTGCCGTGGCGCCTGTTGCCGTCGCCGACGGCTATCCAACCGCTGCTGATCGGCGGCAACGACGCCGCCGTGCGGCTGTCCGAACGGCTGTTCGCGCGGGGTCTGTGGGTGCCGGCCATTCGACCGCCCACGGTGCCGGCCGGCACCGCCCGCTTGCGGATTTCCCTCTCGGCGGCGCACGACGAAGCCCAAATCGATGCGCTGATCTCGGCGCTCCACGACTGCGCCGACGATGATCGGACCTAATTCACCCGTCGCCGCGCCGGCCAAGCAGCGTATCCGCCAAGCTTTCGATCAAGCCGCACCGACTTACGATTCCGCCGCCGATGTCCAACGTGAGGTCTGCGACCGCTTGGGCTCGCACTTGCTCGAAAGCGGTGTTGATCTCGCTCCCACCGCCATTCTGGATGCCGGCTGTGGCACCGGTTACGGGGCGCGCTGGCTGGCGGAACGCTGGCCGTGCGCCCAACTGTCCTTGATCGATTTCGCGCCCGGCATGTTGGCTGCGGCCCGCGCCCGATGCGCTCGGGCGGAACTGGTTTGCGCCGACATCGAAGCGTTGCCGATCTCTGAACGTCGTTTCGATCTGTATTGGTCCAGTCTGGCTTGGCAGTGGAACGATCCCCGGCGCTGTCTGGCGGAAGCCGGACGGGTGCTCGAACCGGGCGGGGTATTGGCCGTCGCGACCTTGGGGACAGATAACTTTCCCGAGTTGCGCCAAGCTTTCGCGGCGGTCGATGAGTACAGCCATGTCCTGACCATTCCATCCCCAGAACGGTTGCTGGCGGATTGTCGGGCCAAGGGGTGGCGGGTGCGGATTTGGGAGCGGCAGCCGGTGCGCCGCCACTATCCCGACGTGCGGACCTTGCTCCACAGCGTTAAGGAGGTCGGGGCGCGCGAAGTCGAGCAACGTCGCCCGGCGCCTTTTACCCGTTCCCTTTGGTGGACGATCACCGAGCGCTACGAGCGGTTGCGGGAACCGGCGGGGTTGCCGCTGACCTACGACGCGGTTTGGCTGATCGCCACCCGGTAGCCGCATCGGCGGAGGACCGAACCGTGCGACAGGCGTTTTTTGTGACCGGCACCGACACTGGGGTCGGCAAAACTCATGTCGTTTGCGCCTTGCTGCACGCCACGCGCCAGCGAGGTTTCACGGCCGTCGGCATGAAGCCGGTCGCGGCCGGCGTCGAAGCCGATGGCCGCAACGAGGATGTCGTGCGGCTACTCGCCGCCAGTTCCGTGACTCCGCCGCCGGAATGGGCGAATCCGTTCCTGTACGCGCCGGCCATCGCGCCCCATATCGCCGCCCGCGAAGCCGGCCGGCCCATCGATATCGCGGCGATTCGACGGGCGTTCGAGCGGCTGCGAACGCTGGCGGACATGGTGTGGGTGGAAGGTGTCGGCGGATTCCGGGTGCCGCTGGACGAGAAGCGCGATACGGCCGATCTCGCGCGAGCGCTGGCGTTGCCGGTCATTTTGGTGGTGGGAATGCGCCTGGGCTGCCTCAACCATGCCCTGCTCACCGCCGAAGCGATCGCGGCGCGCGGCTTGTTCCTGGCCGGCTGGGTCGCCAATCGCATCGACCCGGTCATGGCTCGTTTCGAGGAAAATCTGGAAACCCTGCGAGCGCGCCTGACAACTCCCTTGTTGGGCGTGATCCCTTACGGCGCAACGCCCGATCAGGCCGCGCGGGCTCTTCGATTGGCGGGCTTGCCGGGATTTGACGCCGACCGCCCCACCGCCCGAACCGGCACCGAACAACCGTGATGATCTCCGCTGGCGCGAGCGGCTTTCTTCTGCGGGACAGGGGTGATCGGAAATGCAAAAGCCCGGCAGAACCGGGCTTTTGGGAAGAGAAATCTGGCTGAGATTTAACTTTGATCTAACGGCCGGATATTGGTCGCTTGCTTGCCTTTGGGGCCGGTCGTGACGTCGAAGGAAACTTTTTGGTTTTCCCTGAGCGTCTTGAAGCCGCGAGCCTGAATGGCGGAAAAGTGCGCGAACAGATCATCGCCGCCGTTATCGGGGGTGATGAAACCGAAGCCTTTCGATTCGTTAAACCATTTGACGGTACCAGTGACCATAAATTTACGTGTTTCCTGAAAACAAAAAACGTTGGAACAGTTGGGTTTTAAACCCAGGTAAGCCGCACGAGAACCAAGAAAGGGGAAAATGACGAGCTGAATGACCGACTTTGAGAGGGTGTTACAGATGACGAGCAAATTCACCAACTTGAGCATCATACGCACCCTCACTATAGGCCAAGTGCTCGGGCAGGGCAAGCACAATCGTTCGGTCGGCCTCGGCGCGCGATGCCGCGCGGCTCATAGCTCCTTGGCCAGCACCAGCCCGTCCTCTCGTCCCTTGGCGGCGGGGTAATAGCCGCGCCGAACACCCACCTCGCAAAACCCGGCATTGGCGTAGAGCCGGAGGGCGCGCCGGTTCGAGGGACGCACTTCCAGGAATACGGTCCGCGCCTCCAGGTCGTTGGCCAAATCCAGCAAGTGAGCCAGCAGTTGCCGCGACAGTCCGCGCCCTTGCAGCTCCGGGCGCACGCAGAGGTTGAGAATGTGCGCCTCTCCCACCGCCGCCGACATCACGCCGTAAGCTTGGATGAAGCCGTGCGGGGTGTCCAGCACCCGGCACAGGTAACCGACCCGGATGCAATCGCGGAAAATGCCTTCGGTCCAAGCGAATTCGTAGGCCCGCCTTTCGATCGAGAGGATTTCTTTCAAGTCGGCGTGGATCATCCGCCGAAATCGACCGATGCCGGGTTCCCGCAGGGCGCTCACGGGCGAGCCGCCTCAGGCCGAGGGGGGCGATACCGGCGCCAAGGCCCGCCGCGCCAGCCGCAGGTCGTCCCAGGATTTGCGTTTTTCGCGCGGCGAGCGCAGCAGGTAGGCCGGGTGATAGGTGACGACCAGGGGGATGCGCGCCAGCCCAAAGCGGTGGACCCGGCCGCGCAGCTTGCCGATTTGCGCGTCGGTATCCAGCAAGTTCTGGGCGGCGATGCGGCCGACCGCGAGGATGATGCGGGGCCGGATCAACGCGATCTGCCGTTCCAGAAACGGCCGGCAACTCGCCGCCTCGACGGGCGCCGGATCGCGGTTTTCCGGAGGGCGGCACTTTAAAATATTCGCGATGTAGACCTGCTCGCGCTGCAAGCCGATGGCTTGCAGCATCGGGTTCAACAGCTTGCCGGCCCGGCCGACGAACGGTTCGCCCTGCCGGTCTTCGTCGGCGCCCGGCGCTTCGCCGACGATCAGCCAATCGGTTTGACGGTCGCCGACGCCGAACACGGTCTGGGTGCGGGATGCGCACAAGCCGCAGGCGGTGCACTGCCGGACTTCCTCCTCCAGTTCGGCCCAGCCCAGCCCGGCGATGCGAGCCCCCCGGCTGTCGGCGGTGGGCGGAGCGGCCGGCGTGTCCTCGGTGCCGGTGTCGGCCACCAGCTCCCAATCGTCGCCCATCGGTGGCGTCCAGTCGTCGTCGGCCGGCGGCTCGACGCTCGCTTGCTCGGTCTCGGCGTTCACTGCCGCCTCGTTTTGGGTGGGGAAAGGGGAACCCGGCATGGCGGGAGCCGGTCGCGGCTGTATCGCCAGCGGCCGGCGCGGCAACCAAAGGGAAATGCCCAGCGCGTCCAGATAGTGCCGCCGAAGACCGCTGTTCATGCGAGGCGGCTAGAGCAGTTGCGGGTGCGCCCGTTCGGTCGGTTGCAGCACCTTGTTGAGCGCGTTGATGTACGCCTTGGCCGAGGCGATCACGATGTCGGTGTCGGCGCCCTGGCCGTTGAAAATGCGTCCGCCTTGGGCGACCCGCACCGTGACTTCGCCCTGCGCGTCGGTGCCGCTGGTGATGTTGTTGACCGAGTACAGCAGCAAATCCGTGCCGGTTTGCAGAATGGTCTCGATGGCTTTGAACGAGGCGTCCACCGGACCGCCGCCGTCGGCGGTCGCGCTGCGTTCCTCGCCGTCCACCGCCAGCGTGACTTGGGCGCGCGGCGTTTCGCCGGTTTCCGAGCAGACCCGCAGATAGCGCAACTTGGCCCGCTCGTTGACTGCCGCCAGATTGGCGTCGGTGACCAGCGCCTGCAAATCCTCGTCGTAGATCTCGTGCTTCTTGTCGGCCAGTTCCTTGAAGCGGGCGAAGGCGGCGTTGAGTTCCTCCTCGGAACCGAAGCTGACGCCCAGCTCCTCCAGCCGGGTGCGGAAGGCGTTGCGGCCGGAGTGTTTGCCCAGCACCATGCGGTTGGTGCTCCAGCCCACGTCTTCGGCGCGCATGATCTCATACGTTTCGCGGTGCTTGAGCACGCCGTCCTGGTGGATGCCGGACTCGTGGGCGAAGGCGTTGGCGCCGACGATGGCCTTGTTGGGCTGTACCGGAAAGCCGGTGATGTTGGACACCAGCCGCGAGGCCGGCACGATCTGGGTGGTGTCGATGCCGGTGTCGAGCTGGAACACGTCGCGGCGGGTGCGCACCGTCATCACCACCTCTTCCAGCGAGGCGTTGCCGGCCCGCTCGCCGAGACCGTTGACGGTGCATTCCACCTGCCGCGCCCCGGCCAGCACCGCCGCCAGCGAGTTGGCGACCGCCAATCCGAGATCGTTGTGGCAATGGACCGAAAAAATGGCTTTATCGGCGTTCGGCACCCGCTCGATCAGGCTGCGGATGGTGTGGGCGAACTGGTCGGGGACGTTGTAGCCGACCGTGTCGGGGATGTTGATGGTGCGCGCGCCGGCCTCGATGGCGGCCTCGACGATCCGGCACAGGAAATCCAGCTCGGAGCGGCCGGCGTCCTCGGCGGAAAATTCCACGTCGTCGGTCCAGCGGCGGGCGCGGCGCACGGCCTCGACCGCCCGTTCCACCACCTGATCCGGTTCCATCCGCAGCTTCATCTTCATGTGGATCGGCGAAGTGGCGATAAAGGTGTGGATGCGGCTGGCCGCTGCGTCTTTCAGCGCCTCGCCGGCCCGGTCGATGTCGGCGTCGGCGGCGCGCGCCAGCCCGCACACCACGCTGTCCTTGACCGCTCGCGCCACCGCCCGCACCGCCTCGAAATCACCGGGGCTGGCGATGGGAAAGCCGGCCTCGATGACATCGACCCGCATCCGTTCCAGCATCTTGGCGATGCGAACCTTCTCGTCCTTGGTCATGGACGCGCCGGGGCTTTGCTCGCCGTCGCGCAAAGTGGTATCGAAGATAACGAGTTTGTTCATCGCGGCACGCTCCAGTGGGGTTCGCCCGTCGCGCCGGCGGCCGGGAAAGCCGGCGGATCGCAGCGATTCATTATGGGGATTTTAAGAGATTTGTCACCGCTCCGCTTTCGAGCCGGAGCGGGGTCGGTCGCTCAGGGAGACGGGGGCGGCGCATCGCGGTCGCGGGCCGATTTGGTTTCGGAGAGCTCTCCGCCGCCTTGGGTGCGACGACGGGCGCGCTGGCGCAACCGCGCCAGAAACAGCACCGGGCCGGACAGGCCGTACAGCGAGAAGCCGAGGAACAGCACCTTGGGCGGGTCGATGGAGATGATCACCAGGGTGAGCACCACCAGCAGCGCGGAAACGAACGGTACGCGGCCGTGCAAATCGACCTGCTTGAAACTGAAGTAGAGAATGTTGCTGAACATCAGGGCGCCGGCGCCGACGGTGACGACCAGCGCCGGCCACAGCAACTGCGTGCCGGTCAGCCCCAAATCGGCCCCGAACCAGACGAATCCGGTGACGATAGCGGCGGCCGATGGGCTGGGCAGACCGATGAAGTACCGCTTGTCGGTGCTGCCGAGCTGGACGTTGAAACGGGCCAGTCGCAAGGCCGCCATCACCGTGTAGAAAAACGCCGCCAGCCAGCCGAGCTTGGACAGGAACGGCCCCATGCCGGCCATGGCGCCCAGCGCCCATTCGTACATGATCAGGGCCGGCGCCAAGCCGAACGACACCAGATCCGCCATGCTGTCGTACTGGGCGCCGAACTCGCTTTCGGTGTGGGTCAAGCGGGCGACCCGGCCGTCCAGCCCGTCCAGCACCATCGCCACGAACACCGCCACGGCGGCCGGCTCGAAGCGGCTGTGCAGGGCACCGATGATGGCGTAGAAACCGCAGAACAGCGCGGCGGTGGTGAACAGGTTGGGGAGAAGGTAGAGACCGCGCGAGCGGCGGGGTTCGAGTGAATCTGGCGTCATGGAAAAATGTCAAGCCGCTATTGTTTCAGTGTATTCGGCGATGGAGGTCGCCGCCGGGACGACAAGGTTATCTTCGAGCGGTCCCTCGATGGGCAATTCAAGAGCCGAGTTGATTCCAGGCTCGATTTCGACCAAGGGTTGCCCGGCGGCCACGCGAGCGGGCAAGTCTGGAGCGTGGGTGGAACAATTATTCGCGGTTTTTTCGGTCACCACGGCATATTTCATTGAGAGCCTCGCTTTTTCCGGCCCGCCGGTTTGGCGGCAACTCTTCGCCCGCCTCGCAAACCTTGGCAGGAGCGAGGGGATTACGGGTCAAGAGGGGTTTTGTTTTTTACGCTTGTCGCGGATGTAAATACCTTTTGCTCGACTGCTGCCGTGAAGGCGTTCTTCGATATCGAAAAGCCCGATGGCGAGCACCAGTTCGCTCAGCTTCCCGTATCCGTAGTTCCGGGGATCGAACTCCGGGGACTGCTGGGCGATATGATGGCCGACACTGCCAAGATTGGCCCAGCCGCCGTCGTCCGATACCGCCTCGATGGCGCCGCGGATAAGGCCCACGAGCTTGGTGTTCGCTTTGAGTTGATTCGTTTCCTGTTTTCGATTGATCGACTCCGCCTCTTCCTGAGGGAGCAGCACTTTGGTGAAAATGAATTTATCGCAGGCCGACACGAATGCTTTGGGCGTTTTTTCCTCGCCGAAGCCGTACACCAGCAGACCTTCTTCCCGGATGCGCGATGCCAGCCGCGTGAAGTCGCTATCGCTGGAAACCAGGCAGAAGCCGTCGAAGCGACGGGTGTACAGCAAATCCATCGCATCGATGATCATGGCGCTATCGGTCGCGTTTTTCCCGACCGTGTAGCGGAATTGCTGAATGGGCTGGATGGAGTGGTCTAG
>WBZM01001780.1_pt1 | contig 19966 bp, 17 predicted proteins | sample 5204271 | NCBI WGS metagenome assembly WBZM01 (sample SAMN12344346, study PRJNA552823) | activated sludge metagenome | biome: Activated sludge suspended growth; feature: Nitrification reactor; material: Wastewater; isolation source: activated sludge from nitrification reactor of wastewater...
TGTGAGAGCGGGTCAATGGCGACGGCCGATGGTGGTCAGGTAGGGCAGTGCCAGGAAGGGCCAGAGACTGGCCATCCAGCGCGTCAGGCCATTGAAGTTGAGGAAATGACCCTGCTTCCAGGCTGCCAGTGCCGCTTCGGAGTACGGGTTTGCCGGCGTCAGGTTGACCAGCGCAGTGCCCACCATCAGCGCCAGACCGGCCAACGCCAAGCGCATCGATGCCGGCAGGAGCAGGCTCAGGGTGAGCAGGACACCGCCGATCAGCAAGCCGACCTCGGCGCCGGGGGTCAGCCAGGCGAACGCCTCCTGCGGCGCGACCAGCACCGCTGCCGCCAACGTCCGGATCACCAGCGCGAGGGCGAAGAAGGCGAGCAGCGCCAGGTGCGTCGGCGACCCATCGGCGAGCAGGCTGCGGGCAAAGAGGCCGATGACGACGGTGTTGCAGCCGATGATCGCCGCCTCGAGGACGAAGAACGAGTGTGCGGCATAGGGGACGGCCGGCGTCAGCGCGAGCACGTTGCGCAGGTCGCCGGTGCCGAAGAGCAGCGTCTCCGGCGACGACTGGGTCAGCAGCCAGACGCCGAGCAGCACGAGACCGAGTTCGACCTGCTCGCTCGGCGCGAGCAGCTCCTGCTGCAGGCTGGCAACGCGGCGCAGGATGCGCTTGCCGTTCCAGGCGCCGAGCAGCGCCCCGATTGCCGTCCCGGCGGCGTTGCAGGCAAGATCGAGATTTGACGGGACGCGGGCCGGAAGCCAGTTCTGCAGACACTCGAGGCCGAGACTGAGCAGGCTGCCGATGAGCACCGCCGCCGTCACCGCCGACGCGCGACCGCCGGGCAGGTGGCGCAGCGCAAGGGTCAGCAGAAAGCCCAGCGGCAGGTAGGCGAGGACATTGACGGCGAGATCGAAAACGGTCCAGTAGCGCGGCCAGCCGGCAGCGAGGAATTCCAGCGGGGCAACGCCGAGATCACGCCAGTTGGTGAAGGGGTAGAGGCTGGCGTAGCCGATCAGCACCAGATAGGCCAACGCCAGGTAGAGGGGCAGGCGTGTCGGCCGCGGGAGTGGCCGGCCGGTGCGCCCGGCGCCGGCCATCGGACCGCCGGCCGGGTCGGGGATCAGCGCCGCGGTAGCGTCTGCTCGCGCCTGGCGCTCACTTCCTGCCATGCTGGTGCAGCCCGGTCGCGTGGTGCGTCTGGGCGGCTGCACGGTGGTGCATGCGGGCATGCAGGTCATGCGCCCGAGTCGGCTCGCCGATGCGCTGCGGCAACAGTGAGCCGACGATCATGCCGAACATGCTGACCGCAAGTCCGATCAGCTGCGCCGGAACCAACGGCGCTTCGACGAGCAGCTCGATCAGCAGCCACGAGGCGAGACCGCCGACGATTGCCGTCAGAGCACCCTGGGTGGTCGCGCGTTGCCAGTAGGCACCGAAGAACAGCGGCACGAAGGCGCCGGCAAGGGTCACCTTGTAGGCGTTCTCGACCATCTTGAAGATCGAGGCTTCGGAATTCAGCGCGAAGGTGAGGACGATGGCGGCGAAGCAGACCAGCGTCAGGCGCATGATGCGCAGGAAGGCGTGGTCACCGATCGTTGGAAAGAAGTTGCGAACGATGTTCTCCGAGAATGCCACCGAGGGTGCCAGCAGGGTCGCCGACGAGCAGCTCATGATTGCCGACAGGACGGCGCCGAAGAAGATGGCCTGCGCGAAGACCGGCGTGTGTTCGAGAACCAGTGTCGGCAGGACCAGTTGCGCATCGCCTTCGATCAATGCGTTGAACTGCTCCGGATTGATCAGGGTCGCGGCGTAGGCGATGAACATCGGCACGAAGGTGAAGCAGAAGTAGAGGCCGCCACCGAGGATCGAGGCGTAGATCGCGATCTTCGCCGTCCGTGCCGACGTGACGCGCTGGAACACGTCCTGCTGCGGGATCGAGCCGAGCATCATCGTCATCCAGGCGGCGATGAATGCCAGCCATTCGGCGGCACCGGCGTCGGGGAAGAAGTCGAGCTTGCCGGCTGCCGCCGCCTGCCCGACGACGACCTCGACACCGCCACTGATGCCGGCAATCAGGTGGGCGATGTAGAGCATGCCGCCCATGACCACGCTGATCTGGACGAAGTCGAGCACCGCAACCGAGAGCATGCCGCCGAAGGTGGTATAGGTCAGGACGACCAGCGTGCCGAGAATCATGCCGGCGGTCGGTGGAATCGCGCCGTCGGTGACGACGCTGAAGACGAGGCCGAGGGCCTTGATCTGCGCCGAGACCCAGCCGAGGTAGGAAGCGACGATGCACAGCGTCGTCAGCACCTCGACCGTGCGGTTGTAGCGCAGGCGGAAGAAGTCGCCCAGGGTCAGGATGTTGAGCCGGTACAGCGTCGTGCCGTAGAAGATGCCGGCGATCACCAGGCACAGGCTGGCGCCAAAGGGATCGGCGACGACGCCGCGCAGGCCGTCCTTGACGAAGGTCGCGGAAACGCCGAAGACCGCTTCGGCGCCGAACCAGGTGGCGAAGACCGTGGCGGTCACCACCGGCAGCGGCAGCGAGCGCCCGGCGACGGCGAAGTCCTTGGTGTTGTGCACGCGCGTCGCGGCGTACAGCCCGATGGCAATCGACACCAGCAGGTAGATGACGACGAACCAGATCAGCATGTTGAAGCCCAGTTTGCGCAAGTGGTCATGCCGGCGGCGCGCCACGGGCTGGTGGGCGTGCGATGTCGCCCGGCGTTGCCGTTGCCGTTGCCGCGTCCGCTTGCCGACGCCCGTGCGGCGCTTTCGCGCGGTATTATGCCAAAAAGGAGCGTGCAGCACGATCAGGGAAGGGGAGGGCATGCGCGAAACGGTGACGATCGCCAGCCAGCGACGAGAGCAACTGCTGGACATCACGCATCAGGTGGCGGCAGTGGTGGCGCGGAGTGGCATCCGCGACGGCCTGGTGTCGCTGTACGCGCAAGGCGCGACCTGCGCCATCATGATCCAGGAGAACTGGGACGAGAGCGTCCAGATGGACGTGGTCAACCTGCTGCAGCGGCTGATTCCCCGTGGCGTCTGGCTGCACGACGAGCAGGACGGCAATGGCGACGCGCACCTCAAGGCGGGGTTGGTCGGGCCGTCGGAGACGATCCCGCTGATCGACGGCCGGCTCGGCCTGTCGCGCTGGCAGAACATCTTCCTCTGCGAGTTCGACGGGCCGCGTCGCGAGCGCCGCGTCGTGTGCACGGTGATCGCCGATGCCTGACCGACTGTGTGCGAAAGGCGCAGCAGCGCCGCGCGGCCGAGCAGACGGTGTAACCGGCGGCCCTTGCCGTCGCCGGCCTAGCGCGATTCCTTGATCATGCGGCCGAAGCTCGGCTGGATCGGGCGCGCATTGTGCCGGTAGAGGCGTGCGAAGATCGCCAGCTGTTCAGCCGAAATCTGTTGCGGTTGCCGCAGCACGAGCCACAGGACGCCCTCGCTGCAGGGCGGCGTGGTCAGCGACCCCATGTAGGTGTAGTAGCTCCGCTCGGCCGGCAGCAGCTGTGCGAGGTCGATGCTCAATCCGGGGGGCATCACGTACTCCCCCTTCTCCAGCGGCAGGTTGTTCCAGACCGTCTGGATCAGCGGATGCTCCATGCCCTTCTCGAGCAGGATGGCGACGACCGCCAGGCGGCCGTCTTCCGAACGATGCACGAGATGCGCCACCATGTCGAAGGACTTGCCGTCGACGCGCTCCTCCGACGGCCGGTGGAAGTGGAACTGGACGAGGTCGTAGCTCTTGCCGAGCAGGCTGATGCTGCTGCCACCGACCTCGACCTGGATGGTGTGCCCGTTGTCGACGACGCGAAACTCAGATGGACGATAGCGGAACTGGATCGGCTCGAGATCGACGCGGAAGCCGTCGCGAATGTCGATCGGCGACTGGCGCATGCCGGAGGCGCAAAGGGCGTACTCGGGCTTCAGCTTTCCCCAGTGCTCGGGAGCGGTGTCCCCCTCGTATGACCAGTGAGCCGATCGGGCCGGCCGCACGCTGCCGGCAGGCTCGGGGCGCACGACCGGCTGCGCCCTGCTGGCGCGCGGCGCGTCGGCGCCCGGCTCGGCCCGCGCGAGCGGCGCCTGGCGCACCGGCCGCGGCGTCGGCGCGGTGCTGGCAGCCGGGCCGGCGGGCTGCGGACGTCGGCTCTCGCCCTCGGGCTTCTCGGCTGCTGGTGGCGGCGTCTGCAGGTTGGCACGGCGGACATCGTTCTGCAGCAGAGCCTCGTTCGCCTTGCGCAGTTCGCCGGTCGCCTCATTGACCCGGTCGGCCGTGCGACGGGCGGCGAGGGCCGCTTCGCCGCCCGCCTTCGGCCGACACACCTCGCGCAGCAGCTTGTCGTCGAGCATTCCCGAGCGCACCGGCATGTCGACCTGCACCTTGACCTCATCCTCGCGCAGCAGTTGCCCTTCCTCCTTGAAGTAGCTGCGTTTGAGCGTGCTGTAGCTGCGCGCCGCGCAGTCGTAGCTGCTCAGCGCCTGGACGATGCGGTACGCCGACGAGGTCTTCGGATCGATGATCGGCTTCTCGAGGATGATGCGGCCGAGGGCAACGGTTCGTCCGCGCTCGTCACGGGTGATGCTGCTGCGGTCGATCTCGATCCGCTTGCCCGGCTCGGACGAGATCACCTGCCACGCGGCCGGTGCGACGGACGGCGCCAGCATGATCAGGGCTGTGAAGATGATTCTGCTGTGTGGCTGCATCCGGCGGCTCCGTGGAGTGGTTCCATACAACAGTGAGTTCACGGCACCAGCGGAGTGTTCTTTAATGTGAAAGTCGCGTCCGCGACTCGCCATCTCCCTTCTCCCGCACACGGGCGAAGCGCCGGGGATGAGGCGGGCGGTCAGCCCGAGCGGCGCCCGACCGCTCGCGGAGGTGGCGTTTGATCGAAGGGCACCGCCGGGTAAACGACAAAAAGCCCTGGCGGGCGATTGCTCCGCCAGGGCTGCAGGTACTGCTGACGACTCAGTGGCTGGCGCCGGAAGCGCCGAAACCCGTCTGCGCGCGCACGTACTGGTCTTCGAAGGCGGCGATCTCGGCTTTCGCGCGGGCGCTGCTGTCGCTCTTCGACATGATGTAGGCGAGGATGAACGCGATCGGCATGGCGAACAGCGCCGGCTGCGTGTAGGGGAACAGCGCGGCCTTGTTGCCGAGCACGTCGACCCACACCGACTTCGAGAAGAGGACGAAGAGGACGGCCGAAATGACGCCGCCGTAGCCACCCCAGATCGCGCCGCGCGTCGTCAGGCCCTTCCAGTACATCGACAGGATCAGCACCGGGAAGTTGGCTGCGGCAGCGACGCCGAAGGCCAGGCCGACCATGAAGGCGATGTTCATCTTCTCGAACGCGATGCCGAGGACGATCGCCAGCAGGCCGAGACCGATGACCGCGTAACGCGAGACGCGCACTTCCTCCTTCTCGGTTGCCTGGCCCTTGCGGATCACGCGCGCATAGATGTCGTGCGAAATCGCCGCCGCGCCGGCCAGTGCCAGACCGGCGACGACCGCCAGGATGGTGGCGAAGGCGACCGCTGCCAGGAAACCGAGCAGCATGTTGCCGCCGACCGCCTTGGCGAGGTGCATCGCGACCATGTTGCCGCCGCCGATCAGCTTGCCGCCGACAACGCCACCCTCGAAGAACTCGGGGTTCTGGCCGACGATGAGGACCGCACAGAGGCCCATCAGGAAGATGACGTTGAAGAAGAAACCGACGAAGCCCGACGCGTAGAGCACCGATTTGCGCGCTTCCTTGGCGTTGCCGACGGTGAAGAAGCGCATCAGGATGTGCGGCAGGCCGGCGGTACCGAACATCAGGCCGAGGCCGAGCGAGATGGCGGTGATCGGGTCGGCGAGCAGGCTGCCGGGCGCCATCAGCTTGGCACCCAGCTTGTGCACCGCTTCCACCTTGGTCAGCAGTTCGGTGAAGGAAAAGCCGAACTGCGTGTAGGCGAGGAGCAGCGTCAGCGTGCCACCGGCGAGCAACAGGCAGGCCTTGATGATCTGCACCCAGGTCGTCGCCACCATGCCGCCGAAAGCGACATAGATCATCATCAGGATGCCGACGATGAAGATGGCGATGTTGTAGTCGAGGCCGAAGAGCAGCTTGATCAGCTGCCCGGCGCCAACCATCTGGGCAATCAGGTAGAAGACGACCACGACCAGCGACGAGATCGCCGCCATCGTCCGCACCGTTCCCTGGTCGAGCCGGTACGAGGTGATGTCGGCGAAGGTAAAGCGGCCGAGGTTGCGCAACCGCTCCGCCATCAGGAAGAGGATGATTGGCCAGCCAGCGAAGAAGGCAAGCATGTAGACGTAGGCGTCGTAGCCTTGGCTGTAGGCCATCGCCGTCAGGCCGAGCAGGGTCGCTGCCGACATGTAGTCACCGGCGATCGCCAGGCCGTTCTGGAAGCCGGTGATGCCGCCGCCGGCGGTGTAGAAGTCGGCGGTGGTCTTGGTGCGGCTGGCCGCCCACTTGGTGATGAACAGCGTCATCGACACGAAGATCAGGAACATGATGATCGCGTGCCAGTTGGTTGCCTGCTTGACTGTCGCCTCGACTGCCGGCGCGGCGTGCGCCAGGCCGGCGAGGCCGGCGAGGGTGAGGACTGTCAGGGTGCGCGCGATCATTTGCCCTCCTTCTGTGCTTCCTTGATCAGTTCTTGGGTCAGGTCGTCGAACTCGCCGTTGGCACGACGGACGTAGACCACCGTCGTCAGCCAGAAGAAGACGAAGAGGACCAGCTCGATCGTGTAACCGATCGGCCACATCGAGCCCTCGGCGACCTTCTGCCCGAGCAGCCCCGGATTGAACGCGACGAGCATGAAAAAGCCGTAGAACAGGACCAGCACGATCGTCGCCAGGGTCCAGGCGAAGCGCCCCCGCTCCTGGACCAGTTTCTGGAACTTGGGATTTACCCGCATTCGCTCATACATCACACTACTCATGATAACGTGACCTCCTCTTTGATATTGTTGACGCCGTTTGGCAGCGGTGTTGACCCGTTGCCGACAAGACGATCCCCTTGCCGCGCGGAATACTAACCCAGATCAATGGCTTGTTCAAACAATGAAGAAGGGCAGAAAGACGCCAGTCGTCGTTTTTTTGGCGACGGTCCTGGCGGTCGCGGTGGCTGCATGCCAGCCGCAGGCATCGACATCGGCGCAGCCGCCGGCTGCCCGGGCGGCACTGACGGTCAGCGCCGTCGCCCCGGAGTGGCTCGACTGGCCGCTGACGCTGGCGGCCGGCGGCAACGTCGCCGCGTGGCAGGAGGCGATCATTGGCCCCGAGCTGAGCAACCAGCGCATCACCGAGGTGCGCGCCAACGTCGGTGATCGGGTGCGCAAGGGCGCCGTCCTGGCGCGCATTGACAGCGAAGCCGTAGACAGTGAACTGGCCGAGGCGCAGGCAGCGGTCGCCGAGGCCGAAGCGACGCTGGCCGAGGCGCGCGCCAACCACGAACGCTCGAAACAGCTGCGCGACAAGGGCTTCTACAGCCCGCAGCAGGGGATCCAGAGCGAAACCGCCGCGGCAACGGCGCTGGCCCGGCTGCATGCGGCACAGGCGCGGCTGCGCGCCAACGAACTGCGGCGCGCCAGGGCCGATGTGCTGGCGCCGGACGACGGTATCATCAGCGCGCGCGCCGCAACCGTCGGTTCGCTGACGCAACCGGGACAGGAGCTGTTTCGGCTGATTCGCGGCGGTCGCCTCGAGTGGCGTGCCGAGGTCACTGCCAACGAGCTGGCGCTCTTCCGGCCGGGTCAGCCGGCGCGGCTGGAGACTCCCGGCGGCGCCGTCGTCGAAGGCCAGGTGCGGGCCGTGGCGCCGAGCGTGGACGCGCAGACGCGCAACGGCCTGGTCTATGTCGATCTGCCGCCAACCGCCGCCGACGTCCTGAGCGCCGGCATGTTCGTCCGCGGACAGTTCGAGTTCGGTCGACGTCCGGCACTGAGCCTGCCGCAATCGGCGGTGCTCCTGCGCGAGGGCTTCAGCTACGTCTTCCGCATCGAACCTGCCGCCGCGAGTCCCGACCAACTGGCGACGGTGCGCGAAGTGAAAGTCGGCAGCGGTCGTCGCAACGGTGAGCGGATCGAGATCAGCAGCGGTCTCGCTGCCGGCGAGATGGTGGTCGCCAACGGCGGCGCCTTCCTCGCCGATGGCGACACGGTCCGTCTCGTCGCCGCCGGAAAGCCGCAATGAACGTTTCCGCGTGGTCGATCCGCAACCCGATCGCCTCGCTTCTGTTCTTCGCGCTGCTCACCCTGTTCGGGCTGATGGCCTTCAGCGGAATGGGCATCCAGCAGTTTCCCGACGTCGATCTGCCGACCGTCGCCGTCAGCGCCAGCCTGCCCGGTGCAGCGCCGGCGCAGATGGAGAACGAGGTGGCGCGCAAGATCGAGAACTCGGTCGCCACGCTGCAGGGCGTCAAGCACATCTACACCAAGGTGCAGGACGGTCTGGCGACGATCACCGTCGAGTTCCGGCTCGAGAAGCCGACGCAGGAAGCGGTCGACGACGTCCGCGATGCGGTTTCCCGGGTCCGCTCCGACCTGCCCGCCGACCTCAAGGATCCGGTGATCTCGCGGGTCACCCTTGCCGGCGCGCCGATCCTGACCTACACCGTCGCCTCGAACCGGATGGACGACGAAGCCCTCTCCTGGTTCGTCGACAACACGGTGACGCGGACCCTTCTCAGCGTGCGCGGGGTCGGCTCGGTCACCCGCGTCGGCGGCGTCAGCCGCGAAATCCGCATCGAACTCGACCCCGCCCGCCTGCTCGCCCTGCGTGCCACGGCGGCAGACATCTCGCGCCAGCTGCGCGAGGTGCAGCAGGAAGCAGCCGGTGGTCGCGCCGATGTCGGTGGCGTCGAGCAGTCGGTGCGCACGATCGCGACGGTGCAGTCGGCCGACGAACTCGCCGCGCTCGAGATCGCCCTCGGCGATGGCCGGCGCGTGCGCCTGAGCCAACTGGCGACGGTCAGCGACACGGTCGCCGAGCAGCGCTCGGCCGCCCTGCTCGATGGCCGGCCCGTCGTCGGTTTCGAGATCGTCCGCGCGCGCGGTGCCAGCGAGGCAGCCGTCGCGCAGGGTGTGCGCACGGCTCTGCAGGGGCTGCAGGCGGCGCATCCCGACATTGCCATCAGCGAGGCCTTCAACTTCGTCGACCCGGTGGTCGACAACTTCGAGGGCTCGATGTGGCTGCTGATCGAGGGCGCGATCCTCGCCGTGATCGTCGTCTGGTTGTTCCTCCGTGACTGGCGGGCGACCCTGGTCTCGGCGCTCGCGCTTCCCCTGTCGATCATCCCGACCTTTGCCGCCATGCACCTGCTGGGCTTCACGCTGAACGTCGTCACCCTGCTGGCGCTGTCGCTGGTCGTCGGCGTCCTGGTCGACGACGCGATCGTCGAGATCGAGAACATCATGCGCCACCTTCGTCTCGGCAAGACGCCGTACCAGGCGGCGATGGAAGCGGCCGACGAGATCGGCATGGCGGTCATCGCCACCACCTTCACCCTGATCGCCGTCTTCCTGCCGACCGCATTCATGAGCGGGGTGGCCGGCAAGTTCTTCGTCCACTTCGGCTGGACGGCGGCGATCGCCGTCTTCTTCTCGCTCGTCGTCGCCCGCATGCTGACACCGATGATGGCAGCCCATCTGCTGCGACCGCCGCGCGGCATCGCGACCGAGGCGGCGTGGCTGCGGCTCTACGGCCGCTGGGTGACGGCCTGCCTGTCGCATCGGCGGGTTACCGTGGCGGCCGCACTTGCCTTCTTCATCGGCTCGTTCGCTCTCCTGCCGCTGCTGCCGAAAGGCTTCCTGCCACCGGACGATCTGTCGCAGACGCAGGTCCATCTGGCGCTGCAACCGGGCAGCAGCTTCCGCGAGACCCTGGCCGCTGCCGAGGCAGCGCGGCGGATCGTCGAGCAGAACCCGCATGTGCGGATGATCTACACCGCCATCGGTGGCGGTGCCACCGGCAGCGACCCCTTTGCGCCGCGTGGCGCGGCCGAGGTCCGCAAGGCGACACTGACGATCAACATGACGCCGCGCAGTACGCGCGGCGGGGTCCGCAAGCAGGACGTCGAACAACAGTTGCGTGACGCCCTGACCGTCCTGCCAGGCATCCAGGTGAAGGTGGGCCTCGGCGGTTCGAGCGAAAAGTACGTGCTCGTCCTCGCCGGCGAGGACGGCGCGCTGCTCGCCGGGCACGCCCGCGTCGTCGAGCGCGAATTGCGCAGCCTGCCGGGAATCGGTGCCGTCACTTCCAGTGCCGGGCTGGTGCGCCCGGAACTCGTCGTGCGACCGGATTTCGCTGCGGCCGCCGACCTCGGCGTGACTTCGGCGGCGATCGCCGAGGTGCTGCGCATCGCCACCGCCGGCGACTACGACCAGAGCCTCGCCAAGCTCAACCTGGCGCAGCGGCAGCTGCCGATCGTCGTCAAGCTGCCAGCGGCAGCGCGCCAGGATCTGGGCCTGCTCGAACGTCTGACGGTGCCGGGAAAGAACGGGCCGGTGATGATCGGCCAGGTCGCCGATCTCAGTCTCGCCGGCGGTCCAGCCGAAATCGACCGCTACGATCGCCTGCGCAACGTCAACTTCGAGATCGAGCTCAACCAGCAGCCGCTGGGCGAGGTCGAGGCGCTGGCGCTGGCGCTGCCGAGCCTGCAGAAGCTGCCGCCGGGAATCCTGCAGACGACGGTCGGCGATGCCGAAGCGATGGGCGAGCTGTTCCGCGGCTTCGGTCTGGCGATGCTGACCGGTGTGCTCTGCATCTACGCCGTGCTGGTCCTGCTGCTGAAGGATTTCGTGCAGCCGGTGACCATCCTGGTTGCCCTCGTGCTGTCGATACCCGGCGCCTTCCTCGCCCTCTTCGTCACCGGTACGGCGCTGTCGATGCCGTCGATGATCGGCCTCATCATGCTGATGGGAATCGCCACCAAGAACTCGATCCTGCTCGTCGACTACATCGTCCTCGCCCGCCGCGATCTCGGGCTCGACCGCTGGCAGGCGCTGCTCGACGCCTGCCGCAAGCGCGCCCGGCCGATCGTCATGACCACCGTCGCCATGGGTGCCGGCATGCTGCCGATCGCCATCGGGCTCGGCACCGACCCGAGTTTCCGCGCGCCGATGGCGATCGTCGTCATTGGCGGACTGATCACCTCCACCTTCCTCAGCCTGCTCGTCATCCCGGTCGTCTACACCTACGTGGACGACGGCATCACGTGCTTGCGACGGCGGCTGCGCCGCGGCCGTTCCTGAGCATCGTATGCTGGTGTGGGCGACTGCACCGGCAAGGTAGACGGCTGGCGGCTGGTGCCTGACGGCGCGTTTCCTTGTGCCGATCGCCCCGGACATGAGCCGGGACGATCGGCCGACGATGCCGCAGCGATGCCTGAGCCCTTCCACGGTTTCGGCCTGGCGACGCTGGCCGTCGCATCACGGCTGCCGCAACTGCGCCAGCAGGGTGTACGGCTAGCGGGCGGCGACGTTTCGCCGGCGCTGCTCACTCGGCGCGCCGGCTTCATGCCGTTGCCAGACACGGCGAAAGTCTCGGGCCGAACCGAAGCCACTCAGTTCGGCGACACGCTCGACCGACAACCGCCCCCCGGTGAGCAGTTCGCGGGCACGCGCGATGCGCAACTGCTGCTGGTAGGCCAGCACGCTGACGCCGGCGTGCTCGGCAAACAGCCGCGTGAGATGCCGCGTGCTGACGTGCGCCCTTTCCGCCAGTTCAGCCAGCGTCCAGGATCGCTCCGGCTCCTGCGCCATCGCGTCCTGCGCACGGTGCACGGCCGGATGCAGGTGGTTGCGATGCGCCAGCCACGGGGAGAGCTGCTCGTCATGGCCGCTGCGACGCAGGTAGACGACAAGCCGGCGAGCGACCCGCACGGCCAGTTCGGCGCCGGCATGACGTTCGATCAGGTAGAGTGCCAGGTCGATGCCGGTGGTGATGCCGGCGCTGGTCAGCAGCGGGCCATCCTCGACGAAGACCCGGTTCTCCAATACCCGGGCAGTCGGCGCCAGAGCCCGCAGATCATCGATCAGATTGTGGTGGGTCGTGCACTGGCGATGCTCGAGCAGGCCGGCGGCAGCCAGCAGCAGCGCGCCGGAACAGATGCTGGCGATGGCGGTGTCGGCGCGCGGGGCGTGGCGCAACCAGTCGATGACGGCGTGCGCTTCCGGCCGGGCGTAGTCTTCGGCCTCGCAGGCATTGCCGGTGACGATCAGCAGACTGTGCGGCGGCAGCTCGGGCGGCAGCGGGCGCAGGCCGCCGATTTCGACGGCGAGCGAGGTGGCGAGTCGCGGCACCGGTGCGCAGTGGTGCAGCAACATGTCGGCACCCATTTCGGCCGCCATGCGCAGTGCTTCCGCCGGTCCGGCGTAGTCGAGCATGAGGACGCCCGGGGTGAGGACGAACCACACCGACAGCGTCATGCTCGCACGCCGACCCGGAGCAGAAGACGGGCGCCGAACAGATTGATCACCAGGCCGAGCATCAGCAACGCGGCACCGGCGAAGTGCAGCGGCTGCAGCGCCTCGCCAAATGCCAGCCAGCCGGTCGTCAGCCCGACCAGCGGCACCAGCAGACTGAACGGCGCAACCTGGTTGACCGGGTAAGCGCCGAGCAGGCGCGTCCACAAACCGTAGCCGAGCAGCGTCGCCGCCCAGGCGAGATAGGCGACTGCGGCGAACGAGCGCAGGCTGAAGGCGCTGATCGCCGAATCGATCGCCGGCCAGCCTTCGAGCAGCAGCGACAGCGCGAAGAAGGGCAGCGGGGGCACGAGGCCCGCCCAGACGACGAAAGCGAGCTGGTTGATCGGCCCGTAGCGGCCCACTGCGCGGGTGACGATGTTGCCCGTGGCCCACATCGAGGCGGCGGCCAGCGTCAACAGAAAGCCCAGCAGCGGCATCTCGAGGCCGTGCGCCGAGCCGATCAGGGCCAGGCCGCCCGCCGCCAGCACCAGGCCGGCGAGCTGGTGGCCCTGCCAGCGCTCCTTCAGCCACACGGCGGCGAGAATCATCGTCAGGAAGGCCTGCGACTGCAGCACCAGCGACGCGAGGCCGGACGGCATGCCGAGGTGGATCGCAGAGAACAGGAAGGCGAACTGCCCGACCGAGATGCTCATGCCGTAGGCCAGGTAGAGGCGCCAGGGCAGTTGCGGCGGGCGCAGGAAGAACACCGCCGGGAAAGCGGCGAGCAGGAAACGCAGGGCACCGAGCAACAGCGGCGGAACCTCGGCGACGCCGGTCCGGATGACGGCAAAATTGAGTCCCCAGACACCGACCACCAACAGCGCCAGCGCGATGTCACGCGGATGCATCGTGCCCAGCCTCGTCGCCGCCGGTGGTGCCGGCGGACGGTCTGCCCATGCGCTCCGTCGACGCCGGGTGGCGCGCCAGGCTGTCGGCCGGACGGCGTGGGCGGCGAAGCAGTTCGCCGCCGCAATTGGGGCAGCGACCGGCCAGTCGTGAAATCGCGCAGCTGGCACAGAAGGTGCACTCGAACGAACAGATCATCGCCTCGGTCGAATCCGGCGGCAGGTCACGGTCGCAGGCTTCGCAGTTCGGGCGCAGTTCAAGCATCGGCTTTTCCGAGATCCTGCAGGCATTCGTCGACGCCGAGCACGCGTGCAAAGCGTCCGGCGAGCACCAGTTCGCAGCGCTCCTTGATTTCCGCCGGCGAGAAGACGCGACCGCTTCGCGGATGCGTCATCGCAAAGGTGAGCGTCGCGTCGATGACGAACGCCACCTCGTAGCCGATGTCCGAGCCGACCCGTGCCGTCGTCTCGCAGCACTGCTCGCTGCGGATGCCGGCGATCAGCAGGCGGTCGATGCGCAGGCGGCGCAAGTGCAGATCGAGGCCGGTGTCCGAAAAGGCGTTGTGGGTGTGCTTGAAGAAGCAGGCGTCGGGCGATCCCGGTAGCCAGTCGAGCGCACGCACATGTCCCGAAGCGATGCTGAAGGGGCCGCTCGGCTCGACATGGAAGACGTGCATCACCGGCACGCCGTGCTTCCGGCAAGCGGCTTCGAGGCGGAGCAGAGCCGCCCGGAACGGCGGCAGGTCGAGCTCCGACCAGTACGGCATGTGGCGGAACGACTCCTGCACGTCGATGATGATCAGCGCCGCGCGACGCGCGCCCGGAACACCAGTTGCGGACATCTGTGGACCCCGTTTGGTTGAGAACGTTGCCAGCTTAACGCCAGTCAACACCGGCGACGATACCTTTTCCGGACATCAAGCGGACAGAAATCGCCATCGTTGGCAGGGGGCCGGCGCAGTGCGGGCTGGCGACATCGACGTCGGATGAGTCCTTGGTCGCGGATGACGGTTCCTTGCTGGCTGAACGTCGAATGCGGCGCCCGCTGTGCCGGCAATGAATGGGCAGCGCGCACCCGGCACCTCGGTTCGTCGGCAGCTAGCTGGCTGGCTGCGGCAGCACCGTCCGCTCGCATCGCGCGCGGCATTTTTCCCGCCGCGCCACCACGACCGCGACGACGATCGTCATCGTTCCGCAACGGAGCAGACATCGGGCTGCAACACTGGCGGTGCATCGTGCACCGGTCCCGTCACCAGGTAGTACTCCCACGATGACCGAAAAGCTCAAGATCGTCTGTGCGCTCGGCGAAGACGCACTGTTGCTGCCGGCACTGGTCAACGACGCGCTGACCGCGAACGACCGCGCCAAGTATTACTTTTCACTGTTGCAGACCGCGCGCCTGCGCGCCGACAACCTCGAGCGCCCCTTCTCGACGCTGCGTGAGGAGCGGGTCGCCTCGTCGGTCGATCAGCCCGCACTCGACCAGGCGGTGGCCGCCGCACGGCGCAGTCCGGAGGGACCCTACCTGATCCCGCAGGCGGAGCAGATCGTGCACCGGTTGCTGGCGGCGATACGCGAAATGATCGCACCGCTGGCGGCGGTCGCCGATTGCGGGCACGCTGCTGGCTTCGACGAGCGTCTGGCACAGCTCTCGGCAGCAGCCGTCGTCGAGGACGAGCAGATCGACGCGGCGTGCATCGACGCCATGACGCGCGCCGACCGCCAGCGCGGCGACAGCCTGCACCTGCTGGTGATGGACCTGCACAAGGAACTCAACGTCCTGCAGGCGGCGCTGGCGACGGAATCGGTAGACGGCGCGATGACCTACGGACTGGCGGACGCGGATCGCGAACTCGTCGCGGCCTTCATGCAGGGGGTCAGGCGTACGGCACCCCTGAAGTTCGATCATCCTGGGCTGGGCACGACCGCTGCCCGTTCGGGCGGCGTGGTGGTGATCCAGAACGACATCGGCACGACCGATGCGCATGTCCTGGTCATCCGCGTCGACAACCTGACGGTGACGACCCTGTATTCGGACGTTCACCTGCAGCGACTGAACTTCTTCGCATCGCTCTTCGCACGCTGGAAGGTCCGCTGGGACGACATCCTGTCGCGTCGTGACGGTGCCATGGACGATGGCCTGTATCACCTGGCGGTCGCCCGCCACGAGGCCGGCGACCGCGACGGGCTGCTCGACTTCCTCGCCTTCCTCGGTTCGCGGCTGGTCTTCCTGATCGACTGGAACAAGGCGCGCAAGCGCCTGCGCAGCCTGCTCGGCAAGGCCGAAGCGGCCGATCTGCTGAAGTGGGCGGCAGACGAGGACGTCGGACACATGGGCTTCCTCAAGTGTGGCGGTGACGAGCTGATCTATCGCGGCCTGGCACTCGCCGCCCGTGGAGACTATCGGCCCGGCCTCTTCCTGCACGACGTGCTGCCGCGCAATCTGGCGCGGGAGTTCATGCAGTTCGTCTTCCGTGCGGCCTCGCTCGGACTGCGCGAGGGCAAGCAGATCCTGCTGATCGAGGACGAGGTGGTGGTCGAGCTGTCGCGCTTCTTCCGCGGTGCCGAGGAACGGCTGCTCGACATGGCTGCCGAGCATGCCGCCCTGGCCTGGGAGGTGGCCGCCGGCTTGCGCGACAGCCTGCTGCGCGCCCGTCTGTCCGACTGGCAGCGTCATTTCGGCCACAACGCCGAGCGCGCCAAGGCCTGGGAATCGCAGGCGGACGATCTGGTCCAGGCGGCACGACTGGCGATGCGGCGCAGCGAGCCGGCCGCTTTCCTCGCGCAACTTATCGAGGCGGCCGACGAAGTGGTCGACTGCCTCGAGGATGCCGCGTTCCGCCTGACGACGCTGCCGGCGGAGAGCAACGGCGAGCTCTGTCGGCAGCTCGAAACACTGGCGCGGCTGGTACTGGCCGCTGCCCAGGAGTACGTCAAGGTCGTCGCCACCGCCCGCAGCGGGCGCGACGCCTCGTCACGCGAGGACATGCAGGACCTGCTGGCCGGTGTGCACCGCATCATCGCCCTCGAGCACCAGTGCGACGATGCCGAGCGCGCGGCGGAAGCCGCGCTGCTGGCCCGCGCCGGCAGCTTCCGCGAACTCTACGTCCTGGCGGAGACGGGCAAGAACCTCGAACAGGCGGCCGACGAGCTGATGTGCGTCGCCCTGAAGTTTCGCGACCACGCGCTGAACGAAGTCGCTGCACACTAGGATGGGAGAAAGAAGAATGGGTGGAGTACCGGCAACACAGCGCTCGCCGTTCCTGTTCGGCGGCAAGGCGGCCGCCTCACGGCCCGGCAGCGTCGAGGAAATGGGTTTCAAGGCTTTCAACCTGGTCGCGATGAGCGGCCTCGGACTGCCGGTTCCACAGGGTTTCGTACTCACCACCGGCTTCGCCCGGCAGGCCGTCACTGCTGCCGGCGGCGCATCGGCCGAACTGCGCGACGCGCTCGCCGAGGGAATCCGCCATGTCGAGCGCGAGAGCGGTCTCGGCTTCGGCGCGCGGCGACGGCCTTTGCTCGTTTCAGTGCGGAGCGGGGCGCCGGTATCGATGCCGGGAATGATGGAAACGCTGCTCGACGTCGGGGTCAACGATCTGACGGTCGACGCGATCATCCGCAGCACCGGCAATCCGCGCCTGGCCTGGGACTGCTACCGACGCCTGGTGCAGGGCTTCGCGGAAGTCGTGCACGCGTGCCCGGCAAGCGCCTTCGCCAGTCGTCTCGACGAATGCCTGCGCGCCTGCGGGGCCAGCAGCTCGCGCGAGATCGACTTTCGCAGTCTTGCCTCACTGACCCGCGACTATCTGGCACTCTTCGAGGAACTCACCGGCACGCCGTTTCCACAGGACCCGATGCTGCAACTCGAACAGGCAGCCGTGGCGGTGGTTCGTTCGTGGCAGTCCGAAAAGGCCGTCAGCTACCGCCGGGCGCACCACATCGGCGATTCGCCGGGCACCGCGGTGACGGTGCAACGGATGGTTTTCGGCAACGCCGGGGGGATGTCCGGCGCCGGTGTCGCCTTTTCCCGCGACCCGTCGACCGGGGCCAGCGAACTGTACCTGGATTTCCTGTTCAACGCCCAGGGTGAGGACGTCGTCTCGGGCCGGCACGCGCTGGCTGACGAAGTGCCACTCGAGAAGCTGCTGCCCGACACCCGGCGCGAGATCGAAAAGATCGCCGCGGCACTCGAGGGAGCATTCGGTGATGCACAGGAGTTCGAGTTCACGGTCGAGGACGGCAAGCTGTTCATGCTGCAGACGCGGGTTGCCAAGAGGACGCCGCTGGCAGCGCTGCGCATCGCCGTCGACCTCGTCGCCTCCGGTCTGGTCAGTCCCGCGGCCGCGCTCGCGCAACTGCAGGGTATCGATATGGCAAGCGTCGAGGAAGTCAGTCTGGCGCACCCGGACGAACAGGCTTTCCTGGCCAGCGCCACACCGGCAAGTATCGGCATCGCGGTTGGCCGCCTGGTCCTCGACGTCGCGGCTGCCGAGAGACTGGCGGCGGCAGGCGATCCGGTGCTGCTGGTGCGGCAGGAAACGGCGACCGCGGACATCGCCGGGATCGCCGTCAGCGCCGGCATCCTCACCGCGCTCGGCGGTCGCACCTCGCACGCGGCGGTGGTGGCGAGACAGCTCGGCAAGGTCTGCCTGGTCGGCTGCCGCGAACTGGTGCCCGAACTCGCGCAGCGACGTTGCCGGATCGCGGGCCACGAGCTCGCCGAGGGCGACTGGCTGTGCCTCGACGGCAACCACGGCCGCATCCTTGCCGGCAGGCCGGAGGTCATCAGGAAGAGGCCCGACGACCTCTTGCAGCAGGTCGAGAACTGGCGCCGCCGGCTCGCCGCCGGCAGCGAGACCACTGCAACGGCCGTCGCCCGCGCTGCCTGAAGGACGTCGCCGCCAGCCGTCGCCGCCGCGAACCGGTTCGGGAGGGGTGCCATCGGCGCGACGAGATGGTACCCTTCGCGCTTCGCGCTGCCGGGCCATGGTCGCTTCACCCGGCAGGCAAGCTGACGACACGGAGTCATGCACATGCAGGAACGGGACAACCACAGCAAGCTCATTGGCTACCTGCTCTGGCTTTTCGGCTTTCTCGGTGCGCACCGCTTCTATTACGGCAAGCCGGTGACCGGGACGATCTGGTTCTTTACGCTCGGCCTGCTGGGAATCGGTTGGCTGATCGACCTCTTCCTGATCCCGGGAATGGATCGCGACGCGGATCTGCGCTTCCATTCCGGCGCCATCGACTACAACATCGCCTGGCTGCTGCTGACCTTCCTCGGCGTCCTCGGCATACACCGGATGTATCAGGGCAAATGGCCGACCGGCATCCTCTACCTGCTCACCGGCGGGCTTTTCCTGATCGGCGTCCTGTACGACTTCTGGACGATGAACCAGCAGATCTCCCTGCGCAACGCCAGCCAGCCGGGCTGATCCGCCCCGCGGCGGGGCTCGCGCGACTGCCGGGCATCGATCTGGCAACAGTCGCTGCTCGACCGGTCGTTCCTGGTGGCCGTGATCACCTGCGGCACCGGCCGCGCGAGCCTGCTCGCCGGCGTCCTGCACCTGACCCTGCTCGCGGTCTGGCACTTTCTCGTCAAGGTGCCCTGAGCAAGCGGGCGCGGCCGGGTTCCGGACTGGTGCCTGCGGCGCAGCGGGGTGATAGTCTTGCGGCTTTTCAGATTGCGAGGCCGGCGATGAGTGGCTACCGATTCCCGATGTGCAGCCTGTCGACGGCGCCGCTGCTCGTCCCTTTTCCCCGATCCATCGCCGTGTGCGGCGCGCATCCGGCCCATCCGCAGGATGCGCCCGCATGAGGCCGCTGCTCAACGCCAGTCGTTTCCTGGTGCTTGCCGCGGTCCTTGGTGCGCTCCTGTCGGCGATGGCGCTGTACGTCTATGGCCTCGTCGATACCATCGCGGTCGTCACACGGACGGTCACCTCCGGCGACATCTCGAGCACGGGCGCGAAGGCCCTGATGCTCTATTTCATCGAGATCTTCGATCTGTTCCTGCTCGGCACCGTCATGCTGATCCTTGCACTCGGACTTTATGAGTTGTTCATCGACGCGGACTTCAAAGTGGCCTCCCGTCTGCAGATCAGCAGCTTCGAGGATCTCAAGACCAGTCTGGTGACGGTGGTGATCGCGGTGATGGCGGTGACTTTCCTCGGCCAGATCATGTCCTGGAATGGCGAAACCTCGCTGTTCGACATCGGCGTTCCGGTGGCGCTGGTGATCGCGGCGCTGAACATCTACCTGTGGGTCGCCAAGGCCGTCGGGAAGTAGCGGTTCGCACGCAGCTGCAGTGCCGTCCACGCCGTCCACGCCATCGCCGCGACAGCCCGCGCGGTGCACGTTTGGACTGGCCAGCCGTGGTCGGCAGGACGATGTCGACCTGCCGGCGCTGGCGTGCGAACCGTGGCCAGGATCACGACGTGGGCTGAACGGTGGCCGGGTCCGCTGCGGCCCGCTTGCCTGCACCCATGATCGGAGCTGACGTTGACCGGTGGCGCGGCGATCACGGATAATCCCCCACGACCCGCGAAAAGCCATCGCTGTCGCCTGCATGTGCCGATGAACTTGCCGCCAACCGTCATTCCAGCAACCGGCGGCTCGCCTGCCAGGAGTTCGCGACGGCAAG
>WBZM01001781.1_pt1 | contig 19961 bp, 12 predicted proteins | sample 5204271 | NCBI WGS metagenome assembly WBZM01 (sample SAMN12344346, study PRJNA552823) | activated sludge metagenome | biome: Activated sludge suspended growth; feature: Nitrification reactor; material: Wastewater; isolation source: activated sludge from nitrification reactor of wastewater...
ATGGCGATCGTGGTGCGCCCGCGCACCAGGTTGTCCAGCGCTTTCTGGATCTCGCGCTCGGTCTCGGTGTCGACCGAGGCCGTGGCCTCGTCCAGGATCAGGATGCGCGGGTCGATCAGCAGCGCGCGCGCGATGCTGATGCGCTGGCGCTCGCCGCCCGACAGGCCCTGGCCGCGCTCGCCCACCAGCGAGTCGTAACCCTGCGGCAGGCGCAGGATGAACTCGTGCGCGTGCGCGGCGCGCGCGGCGGCCACGATCTCCTCGCGCGTGGCGTCGGGCTTGCCGTAGGCGATGTTCTCGGCGATGGTGCCGAAGAACAGGTAGGGCTCCTGCAGCACCAGACCGATGTGGCGCCGCCAGTCGGCCACCCGCACCTGGCGCAGGTCGACACCATCGACCTCGATGGCGCCCTCGGTGACGTCGTAGAAGCGACAGATCAGATTGACCAGGGTGCTCTTGCCCGAGCCGCTGTGGCCGACCAGGCCGATCATCTCGCCCGGCTCGATGTGCAGGTGCAGGCCGCGCAGGACCGACCGGTTGCCATAGCGCAGCGCGGCGTCGCGGATGTCGATGCGGCCCTGCACGCGCGGCAGCGGCACCGGGTTTTTCGGCTCGGGCACGCTGGAGACATGATCCAGGATCTCGAAGATGCGCTTGGTGGCCGACGCCGCCTTCTGCGTCACCGAGACGATGCGGCTCATCGAGTCGAGCCGGGTGTAGAAGCGCCCGATGTAGGCCAGGAACGCCGTCAACACACCCACCGTGACGCGCTGCTGGCTGACCAGCCAGATGCCGGCCGCCCAGACGATCAGCAGGCCGATCTCGGTCAACAGCGTCACCGTGGGCGAAAACAGCGACCACAGCTTGTTCAGCCGGTCATTGACCGCCAGGTTGTGGCGATTGGCGTCGCGAAAACGCCCCGCCTCGCGATCTTCCTGAGCGAAGGCCTTGACCACGCGGATGCCCGGAATGGTGTCGGCCAGCACGTTGGTGACCTCGGACCACACGCGATCGATCTTCTCGAAGCCGGTGCGCAGGCGGTCGCGCACCACATGGATCAGCCAGGCGATGATGGGCAGCGGCACCAGGGTCACCAGCGCCAAAGTGGGGTCAATGGAGAACAGGATCGCCGCCGTCATGGCGATCATCAGCACGTCGGTGGCGAAATCCAGCAGGTGCAGCGACAGGAAGATGTTGATGCGGTCGGTTTCGGAGCCGATGCGCGCCATCAGATCGCCCGTGCGCCGGCCACCGAAATATTCAAGTGAAAGTTTCAGCAGGTGTTCGTAAGTGATGGTGCGCAGGTCGGCGCCGATGCGCTCGGACACCAGCGCCAGGATGTAGGTCTTGGCCCAGCCCAGGCCCCAGGCCAGCAGGGCCGAGCCCAGCAGGCCCGACAGCAGCAGCGCCACGTAGCCGGTGTCGATCTGCTGGCCGCTCTGGAACGGGATCAGCACCTTGTCCATCAGGGGCATGGTCAGGTAGGGCGGCACCAGGGTGGCGGCGGTGGCCGCCAACATCAGCAAAAAGCCGGCCAGCAGCTGCCACTGGTAGGGCCGCGCGAAGCGCCACAGGCGCAGCAGCGTCCAGGTGGACGGCGGCTTGTCGGGCTCCCCGCTGTCCTCTTCCTCGGTCACGCCCCCGGCGATGGGGGCCGCCTCCTCGGCTGGCGGGGACGGCCCGCCCGCCAGCGCCTGCGCGGCGCGCTCGAACAGGCCCAGAAAGCGCAGCGCCGCCGGGTTGTGCCCCAGCGTGTAGCGCCACACGGCCAGTCGGCCCTGCGCGTCGCGCAGCTCCAGCGCGCCCACCCCCGCATGGTCGTGATGCGTCAGCGCCAAGCCCGGCCGCAAGTCCCAGGCCTGCCAGCCGGTTGCATCCGGAAACCGCGTGACAAGCCGTTGATCTGTAATGAGAATCACGCCACTGCCAAAGCGCAGCTGGCGCGTCAGGTCAACGTCCAGCACGCCCAGCACGTTTTCTGTGGGTCGCAGGGGCGCTCCCTCGCCCATGGCAGGCGCGGTTTCACCGGCGACGGCGGGAAACCGAGGATCAGACAAGGTGGGTTCCGGCAAGGCAGCCCTTCTGACAGCAACGAATCACGGAAAGCGAGCGCACGGCTCTATGAGGCGAATCGATCAACACGAACATGGCTCGGCAAGCGGTGGCGGATTGTATGCCCCCACCTCCCAGGTGGTGGCCGACGACGCCCCGGCGTGCGCGGCGCAACCCGAACGCCGCTTTGCCGACATCGTCATCCGCCGCATGACCCATCTGCGCGGCCCCAACATCTGGACCTACCGCGCGGTGATCGAGGCCATCGTCGACATCGGCGAACTGGAGGACTATCCCTCCAACGCCCTGCCCGGCTTCTATGACCGGCTGACGGCCTGGCTGCCCGGCCTGATTGAGCACCGCTGCAGCGTCGGCCGCCGCGGCGGCTTTCTGATGCGACTGCGCGACGGCACCTGGCCGGGCCACATCCTGGAACACGTGGCGCTGGAGCTGCAAACCCAGGCCGGCATGAAAACCGGCTTCGGCAAGGCCCGCATGACGCACGAGCGCGGCGTGTACAAGGTCATCATCCGCACCCGTCACGAAGCCATCGGCAAGCTCGCCATCACTTCGGCGCGCGACCTGGTGATGGCGGCCATCAACAACCACCCCCATGACGTGACCGCCACCATTGCCCGGCTGACCGAAATGGTCGACCGCCTGTGCCTGGGGCCCAGCACCGCCTGCATCGTCGACGCGGCCGTCGAACGCGGCATCCCGACCATCCGGCTGAACGACGGCAACCTGGTGCAGCTGGGCCACAGCGCGGCGCAACACCGCATCTGGACCGCCGAGACCGACCGCACCAGCGCCATCGCCGAAGGCATCGCCAGCGACAAGGACCTGACCAAGCAGCTGCTGGCGGCCGCCGGCGTGCCGGTGCCCGAGGGCCGTGCCGTGGCCAGCGCCGAAGACGCCTGGGACGCCGCCGAGGACATCGGCCTGCCGGTGGCGGTCAAGCCGTCGGACGGCAACCATGCGCGCGGCGTGTCGCTCAACCTGAAGACGCGCGACGAAGTCATGAGCGCCTTCACCGCCGCCCAGCAGGAAGGCTCCGAGGTGCTGGTCGAGCGCTTCATCCCGGGCCAGGAACACCGGCTGCTGGTGGTCGGCGGCAAGGTCGTGGCCGCCACGCGCGGCGAGATCATCCGCGTCAGTGGCGACGGCCGCTCCAGCATCGGCCAGCTGATCGACGCCCATGTCAACACCGACCCGCGCCGCGGCGTCGAGGAACACCTGCCGCTGGAAACCCTGCGCCACGATGACCCGGTGCTGCTGCTGCTGCTGCAGCGCCAGGGTCTGGCCATCGACAGTGTGCTGCCTCGCGGTGAATCGGCCGTGGTGCAGCGCACCGGCAACATGTCGATCGACGTCACCGGACAAGTGCACCCCGACGTGGCCGAGCTGGTCGCGCTGGCGACACGGGTGGTCGGGCTGGACATCGCCGGCATCGACCTGGTGGCCGAGGACATCGGCCAGCCGCTGGCCGCGCAGGGCGGCGCCATCGTCGAGGTCAACGCCGGGCCCGGCCTCTTGATGCACCTCAAGCCCGCGATCGGCCGCGCCCAGCCGGTGGGCGACGCCATCGTCAACCACCTGTTCCCGGCCGGCGCAACGGGTCGCGTGCCGATCGTCGGCGTGCTCAGCGACGGCGAAAGCGCGCTGGCCGCACGGCTGATCGCCGCCCTGATGCAGTGGCACGGCCTGCATACCGCGTTGGCCTGCCGCGACGGTCTGTTCCTGGGCCCGCGCCAGCTGGCCACCGGCAGTGCGCTGGGCTATGCCATCGGCGAGCGCATGCTGATCAACCGCACCGTGCAGGCGGCCGTGTTCGAAACCTCGCCGCGCGATATCCTGTCCGAGGGTCTGCCCTACGACCGCTGCCAGGTCGGCGTGGTCATGCACATGCCCGGCCCCGAGGGCCTGGAAGACCTGTACGTCACCGAGGCCGATCAGCTGCCCGGCATCGTGCGCACGCAGGTCGACGTGGTGCTGCCCGAAGGCGCGGCGGTGCTGAACGCCGATGACGCCGAGGTGCTGGCGCTGGCCGACTACTCGGACGGCGAAGTGCTGCTCTACAGCCTGGACCCGGCCGGTCCGGCGCTGACGGCACACCGGGCGCGCAAGGGCCGTGCCGCCTTCGCGCGCGGCGACCACATCCTGCTGGCGCAGGGCGCCGAAGAAATCCCGCTAGTGAACCTGTCGGCGCCCGAATTTTCCGCCATCACCCAGGAGCCCCCCGAGGACGTGCGCCCCTACGTACTGGCCGCCGTGGCGGCCGCCTGGTCGCTGGGCGTGCCGGTCGAACTGATCCGTGCAGGTTTGTTGCACTTTTGTGAAGCGACACCGGCCGGCGCTGTCCACTGAGCGCCCGGCTCAGCCGTTGCGTCATTCAGCCTACTTCTTCCAGGACCATCATGGAAATCACCCGCATTCGCGCGCTGCGCGGCCCCAACCTATGGAGCCGCCACACGGCCATCGAGGCCGTGGTCACCTGCGACGAAGCCGAGCGCGATCTGCACCGAAACCCCGCCTTTGAAAGGCAGCTGCGCGAGCTGTTCCCGGACGTGGGAACACTGCAAGCCAATCAACCCGGCAAGCTCAGCACGCCCATGTCCATGGCCCACGCCCTAGAGCTGGTGACCCTGGCCCTGCAGGCGCAGGCTGGCTGCCCAGTCACCTTCAGCCGCACCACCCCGACCGAGATCGAGGGCACCTTCCAGGTCGCGGTGCAATACACCGAGGAAGCCGTGGGCCGGCTGGCCTTCGAGAAGGCCCAGCTGCTGTGCCGCGCCGCCGCCGAAGGCGGTTCGTTCGATCTCGCCGCCACGCTCGCCGAGTTGCGCGAACTGGACGAGGACGAGCGCCTGGGCCCGTCGACGGGCGCCATCGTTGACGCCGCCGTGCGGCGTGGCATTCCCTTCCGGCGCCTGACACGCGGCAGCTTGGTGCAGCTGGGCTGGGGCAGTCGCCAGCGCCGCATCCAGGCGGCCGAGGTGGACGGCACCAGCGCCATCGCCGAATCCATTGCCCAGGACAAGGACCTGACCAAGAAGCTGCTGCACGCCGCCGGCGTGCCGGTGCCGCTGGGGCGCCCCGTGACCGACCTGGAAGACGCCTGGGCCGCCGCGCAGGAGATCGGCCTGCCCGTGGTGGTCAAGCCGCAGGACGGCAACCAGGGCAAGGGCGTCACCGTCGGCATCGTGGACCGCGAGCATTTCGACATCGCCTACCGCGCCGCCGCCGACTACGGCACCGTGATGGTCGAGCGCTACCTGCCGGGCCACGACTTCCGGTTGCTGGTGGTCGGCAACAAGCTGGTGGCGGCGGCGCGGCGCGATCCGCCACTGGTCATCGGCGACGGCGAGCACACGGTGCGCCAGCTGGTGGCCGAGGTCAACAAGGACCCGCGCCGCGGTGAGGGCCACGGCACCTCGCTGACCAAGATCCGCATCGACGCCATTGCCGAGGCCCGCCTGACCGCGCAGGGCCTGACGCCCGACAGCGTGCCCGCCAAGGGCCAGCGCGTGGTGATGCGCAACAACGCCAACCTGTCCACCGGTGGCACCGCCACCGACGTCACCGACAGCGTGCACCCGCAGGTGGCCGCGCGCGCCATCGAGGCCGCCCAGACTGTGGGCCTGGACATCTGCGGCGTCGACGTGGTGTGCGAGACCGTGATCAAGCCGTTGGAAGAGCAGAACGGCGGCATCGTCGAGGTCAACGCCGCGCCGGGCCTGCGCATGCACCTGACGCCCTCCTTCGGCAAGGGCCGCGACGTCGGCCAGGCGGTGATCGAGCAGATGTACCCCGATGGCGGCAACGGCCGCATTCCGGTCATCGCCGTCACCGGCACCAATGGCAAGACCACCACCGTGCGCCTGGCGGCGCACTTGCTCAAGACCAGCGGCCTGCGCGTGGGCATGACCAATACCGACGGCGTGTACGTCAATGGCCGCCAGATCGATTCCGGCGACTGCTCCGGTCCGCGCAGCGCGCGCAACGTGCTGGCGCACCCCGACGTCGATGCCGCCGTGCTGGAAACCGCGCGCGGAGGCCTGCTGCGCGAGGGCCTGGCCTTCGACCAGTGTGACGTGGCCGTGGTCACCAACATGGGCGGCGGCGACCACCTGGGGCTGAACTACATCACCACGCTGGAAGACCTGAAGGTGCTCAAGCGCGTGATCGTGCTCAACGTGGCACCCACCGGCACCGCGGTGCTCAACGCCGCCGACCCGGCGGTGGTTGCCATGGCGCCGCACTGCCCCGGCCACATCACCTTCTTTGCCCAGGACGGCCAGAACCCGGTCATCGCCACGCACCGGGCACAGGGCAAGCGCGTCGTGTTCGTCGACGGCGGAGACATCGTCTGCGCCGAAGGCCACGCCGTCCGGCGCCTGCCGCTGGCCCGCGTGCCGCTCACGCGCAAGGGGCAGATCGGCTTCCAGATCGAGAACTGCATGGCCTCGGTGGCGGCAGCCTGGGCCGTGGGCGTGTCCTGGGAAGCGATCCAGAAAGGACTGGCCAGCTTCATCAGCGACTTGCACGGCGTGCCGGGCCGCTTCAACGTGTTCGACTACCGCGGCGCCACCGTGATCGCCGACTACGGCCACAACCCGGATGCCATCGCGGCCCTGGTGGCGGGGGTCGGCAACATGGCCGCGCAAAAGCGTTCGGTGGTCATCAGCGGCGCCGGTGACCGGCGCGACGAGGACATCCGAGGGCAGACGCGCCTGCTGGGCGCCGCCTTCGACGAGGTCATCCTCTACCAGGATGCCTGCCAGCGCGGCCGCCAGGACGGCGAGGTGCTGGCCCTGCTGCGCCAGGGCCTGGAAGGCGCCACGCGCACCCGCCACGTGGAAGAAATCCACGGCGAGTTCAAGGCCATCGACCACGCGCTCGAACGACTGAATACCGGCGATCTGTGCCTGATCCTGATCGACCAGGTGGAAGAAGCGCTGGCCCACATCCAGCGGCGCGTTGCCGAAGCCAGTCCGGCGCCGCAGCCCGCAGCGCCGCGCAGGGCGGCCAGCGCGCGCAAACCCCGGCGTGCCAAGCCAGCGGGCACGGTACTGGCGCTGGGCCTGCGACTCTGACCGCCTCTGCAGCGGCCCGTTGCCTGGCACACCTATAAGGCACGACGCAAAAAACCCGGCGATGCCGGGTTTTTTTGCGTCGTGCGTCAGCGAATGGGGGCTCAGAGCGCCAGCCGCTGCCGCGCCTGCTGATACTCGCGCTTCAAGCGGGCGACCAGTTCGGCCGTGGGCAGCACCTCGCGGATGGCGCCGATGCCCTGGCCACAGCCCCAGATGTCCTTCCAGGCCTTGGCCGCGCCGCCACCGCCGAAGTTCATCTTGCTGGGGTCGCTCTGCGGCAGGTTGTCCGGGTCCATGCCGGCATTGCGGATGCTGCCCTTGAGGTAGTTGCCCAGAACGCCGGTATAGAAGTTGCTGTAGACGATGTCGTCGGAGTCGCAGTCGACGATCATCTGCTTGTAGGCATCCACCGCGCGCGCCTCCTCGGTGGCGATGAAGGCCGAGCCGATGTAGGCGAAGTCGGCCCCCATGGCCTGCGCCGCCAGGATGGCCCCGCCCGAGGCGATGGCGCCCGACAGCGCCAGCGGGCCGTCGAACCACTGACGGATTTCCTGCACCATGGCAAACGGGCTCTTGGCGCTGGCGTGCCCGCCCGCGCCCGCCGCCACCGGGATCAGCCCGTCGGCGCCCTTTTCGATCGCCTTGTGGGCAAACACGTTGTTGATGACGTCGTGCAGCACCACGCCGCCCCAGGCATGCACCGCCTGGTTGACGTCCTCGCGCGCGCCCAGGCTGGTGATGACGATGGGCACCTTGTACTTGGCGCAGACCTGCATGTCGTGCTCCAGGCGGTCGTTGCTCTTGTGCACGATCTGGTTGATGGCAAAGGGGGCGGCCGGGTTGTCCGGGTGGGCCCGGTCCCACGCCGCCAGCGCCTCTGTGATCTCGGCCAGCCATTCCTCCAGCTGCGCCGCTGGCCGGGCGTTGAGCGCCGGCATCGAGCCGACCACGCCCGAGGTGCACTGGGCGATCACCAGCTTGGGGTTGCTGATGATGAACAGGGGCGAGCCGATCACCGGGAACTTCAGGCCTTGCAGGACAGGAGGCAGTCGGGACATGTTGAACCTTTGGAAATTCGAATAAGGGTTGAATACGCCTCTGACGCTTGTCCAGCAAGCGCCAACAGCTACTATTTAAATAGCAATCTCAGAAAGCATCGAGCGCCAGCGCCGTCACGCTGTCGGCGCCCTCGACAATGGCATCGCGCACGCCGGGCACACGGGTCAGGATGTGGTCGGCATAAAAGCGGGCAGTGGTGATCTTGGCCTTCATGAACGCCGGGTGCTGGCCGGCCGCCAGCTGCTGTTCGGCAGCGATCAGGGCGCGGCCAAGCTGCCAGCCGGCCACCAGGTTGCCCGCCAGCATCAGGTAGGGCACGCTGCCGGCGTAGGCGGCATTCGGGTTCTGCCGGGCCTGGCCGGCGATGAAATCAACCACGTCGATGAACGCCAGCCGAGCCGTCGCCAGTCGGCGCGCCACCGCCTTGGCCTCCTGGCTGCCGCTGGCCAGTTGTCGCTCGGTGGCCTCGATCTGCGCGGCGATCGCCTTGGCCGTCTGGCCACCGTCGCGCGCCGTCTTGCGGCCCACCAGGTCGTTGGCCTGGATGGCGGTCGTGCCCTCGTAGATGGTCAGGATCTTGGCGTCGCGGTAGTACTGCGCCGCGCCGGTCTCCTCGATGAAGCCCATGCCGCCATGCACCTGCACGCCCAGGTTGGTGACTTCCAGGCTCGTCTCGGTGCTGTAGCCCTTGACCAGCGGCACCAGGAATTCGTAGAAGGTCTGGTTCTGCCGGCGCGCCTCGGCGTCCGGGTGGTGGTGCGCGGCGTCGTAGGCCGCGGCGGCCGTGCTGGCCATCGCGCGGCAGCCCTCTGTGAGGGCGCGCATGGTCATCAGCATGCGGCGCACATCCGGGTGGTGAATGATGGTGGCCGCGCCGGCCACGCTGCCGTCGACCGGGCGGCTTTGCACGCGTTCGCTGGCGTACTGCACTGCCTTCTGGTAAGCGCGTTCGGCGATCGCGATGCCCTGCACGCCGACGGCGTAGCGCGCGGCGTTCATCATGATGAACATGTATTCGAGGCCGCGGTTTTCCTCGCCCACCAGGTAGCCGACGGCGCCGCCGTGGTCGCCGAACTGCAGCACCGCCGTGGGGCTGGCCTTGATGCCCATCTTGTGCTCGATGCTGACGCAGTAGACGTCGTTGCGCTCGCCCGGACCGCCGTCCGCGTTGACCATGAACTTGGGCACCACGAACAGGCTGATGCCCTTGACGCCCTCGGGCGCGCCTTGCACGCGCGCCAGCACCAGGTGGACGATGTTGTCCGCCATGTCGTGCTCGCCGTAGGTGATGAAGATCTTGGTGCCGAAGACCCGATACGTGCCATCGGGTTGCGGCTCGGCGCGCGTGCGCACCGCCGCCAGGTCGCTGCCGGCCTGCGGCTCGGTCAGGTTCATGGTGCCGGTCCACTGGCCGGACACCAGCTTGTCCAGGTAGGTGGCTTTCAGCGCGTCGCTGCCGGCGGTCAGCAGCGCCTCGATGGCGCCATCGGTCAGCAGCGGACACAGCGCGAAGCTCATGTTGGCCGAGTTCAGGATTTCCCCGCAGGCCGCGCCAATGGTCTTGGGCAGGCCCTGGCCGCCAAAATCGGCAGGGTGTTGCAGGCCCTGCCAGCCGCCTTCGGTGTACTGCTTGTAGGCCTCCTTGAAGCCGGCGCTGGTGGTGACCGAGGTGCCGCTGTGGCTGGACGGCGCCTTGTCGGCCTCGAAGTTGAGCGGTGCCAGCACGCCCTCATTGAAGCGCGCGCATTCTTCCAGCACCGCCTGTGCGGTTTCCAGCCCGGCATCCTCGAAACCGGGGATGGCGGCGATCTGGTCGATGCGCGCCAGGTGCTCGATGTTGAACAGCAGATCCTGGAGTGGGGCCTTGTAGCTCATCGCGAATGTCCTGAAACAAGCAAAAGAAAAGGGCATCGCACGCGATGCCCCTGGATGACGACATCATGGACCACACCGCCGCGCCTGCGCCAAGAGTGGGCCCGAAATGGTCACAGGGCCTTGACCAGCTCCGGCACGGCCTCGAACAGATCGGCCACCAGGCCGTAGTCGGCCACGCTGAAGATCGGCGCTTCTTCGTCCTTGTTGATGGCGACGATGACCTTGGAGTCCTTCATGCCCGCCAAGTGCTGGATGGCGCCGGAAATGCCCGCGGCGATGTACAGCTGGGGCGCGACGATCTTGCCGGTCTGGCCGACCTGCAGGTCGTTGGCGGCGTAGCCCGCATCGACCGCGGCGCGGCTGGCGCCGATGGCGGCGCCCAGCTTGTCGGCCAGCGGCGTCATGACCTCGTTGAATTTCTCGGCGCTGCCCAGCGCGCGGCCGCCGGAGACGACGACCTTGGCGGCGGTCAGCTCGGGCCGGTCACTCTTGGCCAGCTCGGCGCCGACAAAGCGGCTCTTGCCGCTGTCGGCGACGGCGGCGATGGTCTCGACCGCGGCGCTGCCACCCGTGGCGGCGGCGTCAAAGCCGGTCGTCCGCACGGTGATCACCTTGGTAGCGTCCGCGCTCTGCACGGTGGCGATGGCGTTGCCGGCGTAGATGGGGCGCTCGAAGGTGTCGGGCCCGTCGACCTTGGTGATCTCGCTGATCTGGGCCACGTCGAGTTTGGCCGCCACGCGCGGAGCGGCGTTCTTGCCGCTGGCGGTGGCCGGAAACAGAATGTGGCTGTAGTTGCCGGCCACGGCCAGCACCTGGGCGGCCAAGTTTTCAGCCAGGCCGTGGGCCAGGGCTTCGCCGTCGGCGTGCAGCACCTTGGCGACGCCAGCGATCTGGCTGGCGGCCTGCGCGGCGGCGCCGGCGTTGTGGCCGGCCACCAGCACGTGGACTTCACCGCCGCAGGCCTTGGCGGCGGTGACGGCGTTGAGGGTGGCGCCCTTGAGGCTGGCGTTGTCGTGTTCGGCGATGACGAGTGCGGTCATTTCAAATCCAGATTGAGCGTTGAGCGTTGAGCGTTGAGCGTTTGGCGCGGGGTGCAAGATCGACGGTTTTCGCGCTGAACGCTGAACGCTCAACGCTGAACCGGCGATCGTCAGATCACCTTGGCTTCGTTCCTGAGCTTGTCCACCAGCGTGGCCACGTCCGGCACCTTGATGCCGGCACCGCGCTTGGGCGGTTCGGCCACTTTCAGGGTTTTCAGGCGCGGCGCGACGTCGACGCCCAGATCCTCCGGCTTGACGGTATCCAGCGGCTTTTTCTTGGCCTTCATGATGTTGGGCAGCGTGACGTAGCGCGGCTCGTTCAGGCGCAGGTCGGTGGTCACCACGGCCGGCAGGCTGATGGCGACGGTCTCCAGCCCGCCATCGACTTCGCGCGTCACGCTGGCCTTGCCATCGGCCACTTCGATCTTGCTGGCGAAGGTGGCTTGCGGCAGATCGGCCAGGGCGGCCAGCATCTGGCCGGTCTGGTTGGCGTCGTCGTCGATGGCCTGCTTGCCCAGGATGACGAGGCTCGGCTGCTCCTTGTCGACCAGGGCCTTGAGCAGCTTGGCGACGGCCAGCGGCTGCAGATCTTCGGCGGTCTCGACCAGGATGGCGCGGTCGGCGCCGATGGCCATGGCGGTGCGCAGGGTTTCCTGGCACTGGGCCACGCCGCAGGAGACGGCCACCACTTCGGTGAGCACGCCTTTTTCCTTCAGGCGCACGGCCTCTTCGACGGCGATCTCGTCAAAGGGGTTCATGCTCATCTTGACGTTGGCGATGTCCACGCCGGTGCCGTCACTCTTGACGCGCACCTTCACGTTGTAGTCCACCACGCGCTTGACGGCGACGAGTGCTTTCATGAATCGGATCTCCTAGGCTGTCATCCAGATCGCCTGCGTGATGGCCTTGCACCGCGCGGCAGCTTTACATTCATTCTAGTGCACGACCCTTGCCGAACCGGCCCACGGACATCGCCCATGCGACAGCGATTCAAACAATCGAACGATCGTGCTTTTATTCTATCCCAGCTTGTCCCGCGGAGGGTGCGGCCGGCAGGTGGCGCACCACGCGCTGCGGGAACGGGATGTCGATGCCATGGGTGCGCAACGCGTCCAGGATGGCGATGTTGACCTCCGAGCGCAGGCCGAGCACGCCCGCTTCCGGCTCGCTCATCCAGTAGCCGACGGTGAATTCCAGGCCATCGGCGCCGAACGCCGACAGCGAGGCCGAGGGCGCCGGATCGCGCAGCACGCGCGGACTGGACAGCGCCGCTTCGCGCAGCAGGGCCTGCACCTGTCGCACGTCGCTGTCATAGGCAACGCCGACGGTGGTCGACTGCCAGACACGCCGGTCGGCCAGCGACAGGTTTTCCACCCGCTGGGTGACCATCATCTCGTTGGGCACCACCGATTCGCGCCCCGAGCCGCTGCGGATCACGGTGTAACGCGCGCGGATGTCGGTGATCTGGCCCTCGAAGCCGTCGACGCGCACCATGTCGCCAATGCGCAGCGCGCGCTCGGCCAGCACCACGAAGCCCGACACGTAGTTGGCCGCCAGCCGCTGCAGGCCCAGGCCGATGCCGACGCCGATGGCCCCGCCCAGCACCGACAGCGCGGTCAGGTCGATCCCCACCGCCGACAGCGCCACCAGCACCGCCACGAACACCAGGAACGCCCGCGTGGCGTTGGCGATCATCTTGCGCAGCGACAGCGTGCCGCCGCCGACTTCGCGCAGCAGGCGCGATTCGATCGCCGCCGACAGCCACAGCGCCAGCAGCAGCGCGATGGCGACGTTGAGCCCGCCCTCCAGCACGCTGCGCAGGCTCAGCGTGGTCGCCCCCATCTTCCAGGTCACGTCGCCGGCCTCTTCCAGCAGCACCGGCAGCAGCCCGCTGAGCCACAGCACCCACACGCCCCACACCAGCCAGGAAATGCTGCGCTCCAGCACGCGCACCGCGCGGGCACGCGGAAACGCGGCCTGCAGCACCTTGACGCCGATGCGAATCACCGCCAGCGCCAGCAGCACCGGCAGCGCCACGCGCAGCAGTGGCGCGGCACCCTGCCAGCGCAGCCAGGCCAGCCAGCCCAGCCAGCCCAGCGTCAGCCACATCAGCGGAAACAGCACACCATCGACACCCCGGCGACCCAGCAAAATGCCCGGCCGCGCCGGCAGCGCACGCGCGCGTCGACGCAACAGCACCGTCAGGCCCCAGGCCAGCAGACCGCAGGCCACGATCAGCGCCAGCTCACCCAGCGTCGCCGCGCGGGTGACGGCGTCCCACCAGTCGCCCCAGTCCTCGATGCGCAGGCGGCGCGTGACAGTCAGGCCGCCGCCGGCCAGCGTCTTCAAGACTTCGTCTTGCGCCACGCAGGCTCCCGCTTGTCGATGAAGGCCTGCACGCCCTCCTGCGTCACCTCCAACATCATGTTGCAGGCCATGGTCTGGCCGGCGAGCTGGTAGGCGGCTTCGATGCCGAGTTCGCGCTGGCGGTAGAACAGCGCCTTGCCGGCGGCGATGGCCTCGCGCGGCTTGGCCAGGATGGCGCCGACCAGCGCCTCGACCGCGTCATCGAGTTGCTCAGCCGGCACCACGCGGTTGACCAAGCCACGCGCCTGGGCCTCGTCGGCCGAGATGAAGCCGCCGGTCAGCAGCATCTCCATCGCCTGCTTGGCCGGGATGTTGCGCACCAGCGGCACGCTGGGCGTGCTGCAGAACAGACCGACGTCGATGCCGTTGACGCCAAAGCGCGCGCTGTCGGCCGCCACCGCCAGGTCGCACTGCGCCACCAGCTGGCAGCCGGCCGCCGTGGCCATGCCCTGCACGCGGGCGATGACCGGCACCGGCAGCTTCAGGATCGCCAGCATCATGCGGCTGCACTGGGCAAACAGCGCCTGGTAGTAGTCCAGCCGCGGGCTGGCCTTCATCTGCTTGAGGTCGTGGCCGGCGCAAAAGGCCTTGCCCTCGGCGCCGATCACCACGGCGCGCGCGTCGGGGTCGGCGGCGATCTGGTCGAGCCGGCCTTGCAGCTCGGTCAGCATGGCCTCGCCCAGCACGTTGAAGGACCTGGGCTGATTCAGCGTCAGGTGGTGCACGCCGCGCGCGTCGCGCTGGTATCGCAGCGGGGCGTCGGCGGGGCTGGCGGGGGATGTGGTCATGGTCACGGCTCCATCAGGGTAGCCGACGGCGGCACGGCACCGCCAGCAATCACTACACAATCAATAGCTGCTTGCGCAGGCCAGGCGGGCGCTGGCGGCCGATTTGAATCACATCCCGTGACTCAGACCTCGGCCAGCACGCGCAGATGCGCCTCCACGCTGCGCGCCAGCGCGCTGAGGTTGTAGCCGCCTTCCAGGCAGCTGACGATGCGGCCCCGGGCAAAGCGGTCGGCAACGCTCTTGATGCGCTCGGTGATCCACGAAAAGTCCGACTCGGTCAGGCCCAGCTGGCCCATGTCGTCCTCGCGGTGGGCGTCGAAGCCGGCGCTGATGAACACCAGCTCGGGCTGGAACTGCTCCAGCCGCGGCATCCACATCAGCTCGACCAGCTCTCGAATGTCCATGCCGCGCGTGTAGGCCGGCACCGGGCAGTTGACCAGGTTGGCGTCCTGCTTCTGCGCACCGCCCTCGGGGTAGAACGGGTGCTGGAAGAAGCTGACCATCAGGATGCGCTCGTCGCCGGCCACGATGTCCTCGGTGCCGTTGCCGTGGTGCACGTCGAAATCGACGATGGCCACGCGCTTGAGGCCGTGGCGCTCGCAGGCGTACTTGGCCGCCACCGCCACGTTGCTGAAGAAGCAAAAGCCCATCGCCTGGTTGCGCGTGGCGTGGTGGCCCGGCGGGCGCGTGGCGCAAAAGGCGTTGGTCAGCTCGCCCGTCACCACCGCGTCCACCGCGTCGATGGCGGCACCGGCCGACACCAGCGCGGCGCGGTAGGTGAAGCGGTTCATCGAGGTGTCCGGGTCGAGCGAATAGCGGTCGGGCCCGCCCGCGTCCATCTCTTCCAGCAGGATGTCGTTGAGGCCGCGCAAGGCCGCCACGTGGCGCCGGCCGTGCGCCAGCAGCAGGTCGCCCATGGCGGCGGGCGTGGCCTCGCGGCGCTCCAGCGCGTCGGCCACGCCGGTGATCAACAGGCGATCCTCGATCGCGTCCAGCCGCTCCGGGCACTCGGGATGGCCGGCGCCCATCTCGTGCTTGCGGCAGTCGGGGTGTGTGAAATACCCGGTTTTACTCATGCCAGTCTCCACTTCCACAATACGACACCGAATATCCGTTACCTTCCTTGCATGGACGTGACACAGAAAATCAAGACCGTACTGGCGCAGCTTAACACCGTGGTAGTGGGCAAACCGGCCCAGGTGCAGGACGGCGTGACCTGCCTGCTGGCCGGTGGCCACCTGCTGATCGAGGACGTGCCGGGCGTCGGCAAGACCACGCTGGCGCACGCGCTGGCGCGCACCTTCGGCCTGCAGTTCTCGCGCGTGCAGTTCACCGCCGACCTGATGCCCAGCGACCTGTCGGGCGTGTCGGTGTACGACCGCGGCAAGCAAGCCTTCGTGTTCCACCCCGGCCCGGTGTTCGCCCAGGTGCTGCTGGCCGACGAGATCAACCGCGCCAGCCCCAAGACGCAGTCGGCGCTGCTGGAGGCGATGGAGGAAAAACAGGTCAGCGTGGAGGGCGAAACCCGTCCCCTGCCCTGGCCGTTCTTCGTCATCGCCACGCAGAACCCGTTCGACCAGCTGGGCACCTACGCACTGCCCGAGTCGCAGCTCGACCGCTTTCTGATGCGCATCAGCCTGGGCTACCCCGAGCGCGCCGCCGAGCGCACGCTGCTGGCCGGCCACGACCGGCGCGACATGCTGGATCGCCTGCCGCCGGTGCTGAACGCCAGCGCGCTGGCCGCGCTACAGCAGGCGGTGGCGCGCGTGCACGTGGCCGAGCCGCTGCTGGACTACGTGCAGGACCTGATCGCCGCCACCCGCAACGGCCGCTGGTTCATGCAGGGTTTGTCGCCACGCGCCGGCATCGCGCTGGTGCGCGCGGCGCGGGCGCGGGCGCTGATCGCCGGGCGCGACTACGTGGCGCCGGACGACGTGCAGGCCATCTTGCCGCAGTGCGTGGCGCACCGCATGGTGCCGGTCAGCAACGCCGGCCGCGGCGCGGCGGAACAGGTGCGCGCCATGATCGACGCCGTGCCCCTGGCCTGATGCGCGGGGCCGCAAGGATCACGCACAGGACGCGGAAGAATTCCTTTTGAAATGACTTCCGCGCGTCCTCCGCGAAACCTCCGCGCCTTCTGCATTCGGCTGTTTTTACTATCTTATTCATAGCTACCACCGCCCGACCCGTGAGCGCCACCGCCACTTTAGACTCAAGCCCCACCCTGCCCCGCCGGGCCTGGCGCGCGCGCCTGCGCGCCTGGTGGCAGTCGCGCCTGCCGTTGACCGACACGCTGCTGCTCACCCAGCGCAACGTCTACATCCTGCCCACGCGCGCCGGCTGGATGCTGGCGGCCACGCTGGGCGTGCTGCTGGTCGCCGCCATCAACTACCAGCTCAACCTGGGCTACCTGCTCACCTTCCTGCTGGCCGGCAGCGCCGCCGCCAGCATGGTGATCTGCCACAACACGCTGCGCGGCCTGACCCTGCAACTGCTGCCGCCGCAGCCGCTGTTCGCCGGCGCGCTGGCGGTGCTGGACATCAAGCTCACCAATGCGCGCCGCGCGCCGCGCCATGCCATCGGCGTGGCCCTGCTGGAGGGCGCGCACTGGTCCTGGGCCGACGTGCCAGCGCAGGGCCAGGCGGCGGTGCAGGTCAGCTTCCAGCCGGCGCGGCGCGGCCTGCACCGGGTGCCGGTGCTGACGGCCGAGACCCGCTTTCCGCTGGGCAACTTCCGCGTCTGGACGGTGTGGCGCCCAGCGGCGCGGGTGCTGGTCTACCCGGCGCCCGAGCCACAGGCACCGCCGCTGCCGCCGGGCGAGCCGCGCGCCGGCAGTGGCGTGGCCGCGGGCGCGCGCGCCAGCGGCGAATTCGACGGCGTGCGCGCCTACCAGCGGGGCGACCCGACGCGGCTGATCGTGTGGAAGAAATTCGCCAAGTCCGAGGAGCTGGTCAGCCGCGACACCCAGCAGCTGCAACGCCAGGCGCTGTGGCTGGACCATGCCCGCGCCGGCGCGCTGGACGGCGAGGCCCGTCTGTCGCGCCTGACGGCCTGGGTGCTGGCCGCCGACGCGCAGCACCTGGACTACGGCCTGCGCCTGCCCGGGCTAGAAATCCCGCCCGCCGGCGGCGCCGCCCAGCGCCTGCGCTGCCTGGAGGCGCTGGCCAAGGCATGAGCCCCCCGATGACACTCGCCGCCCTGGCCCGACTGCCGCGCGAGACCCGCGACACGCTGTTCTTGCTTGGCGTGATCGGCTGGCTGATCCTGCCGCTGGTGACGCAGCTGCCGCTGTGGTGCAGCGCGCTGGCCGCCACCGTGCTGGTGTGGCGCGGCACGCTGGCGCTGCAAAACCGGCCGCTGCCGCGGCGCGCCTGGCTGGTGCTGCTGCTGGTGCTGACCCTGGCGGGCACCTGGGCCTCGCACCGCACGCTGCTGGGGCGCGACGCCGGCGTCACCCTGGTGGTGGTGCTGCTGGCGCTGAAAACCCTGGAGCTGCGCGCACGCCGCGACGCGCTGGTGGTGTTCTTCCTCGGCTTCTTCGCGCTGCTGACCAACTTCTTCTATTCGCAGTCGCTGCCGGTGGCCGCCGCCATGCTGGTGGGCCTGCTGGGCCTGCTGACGGCGCTGGTCAACGCGCACCGGCCGGTGGGCGAGCCGAGCCTGCGCGAATCGGCCGCCGTGGCGCTGCGCATGGCGCTGGCGGGCGCGCCCATCATGCTGGCGCTGTTCCTGTTCTTCCCGCGTTTCGCGCCGCTGTGGGGCATCCCCAGCGACGCGCTGACCGGGCGCAGCGGCCTGTCCTCGACCATGGAAGTCGGCCAGGTCGCCAAGCTGGCGCTGGACGACGGCATCGCCCTGCGCGTGAAGTTCGACGGCGCGCCGCCACCCCAGGGCGAGCTGTACTTCCGCGGCCCGGTGCTCAGCCGCTTCGACGGCCGCCAATGGACGGCGCGCGGCGGACCTGGCTTCGAAGGCCTGGGCCTGCCGCCACCGAGCGATCTGCAAGTGCAAGGCGAGCCGGTGCGCTACGAGGTCACGCTCGAGCCCAGCCACCGCCCCTGGCTGCTGACGCTGGACGTCGCCCCGCACGCCCCCGAGCTGCCCGAGGGCCGCGGCGCGCGCCTGACGGGCGATCTGCAATGGCTCAGCCCGCGCCCCGTCACCGAGCTGCTGCGCTACCGCGCCGAAAGCTACCCGCGGTTCCACTACGGCCTGGCCGGCGGGGACGGCAAGCCGCGGCGCGACCTGGACGAATACCTGCGCCTGCCGGCCGGCTACAACCCGCGCACGCTGGCGTTGGCCGAGCAGCTGCGCGCCCAGGTGGGCGAAGGCAACGCCCTGGCCTTGGTGCAGGTGGCGCTGGAGCGGCTGCGGCGCGGCGGCTACGTCTACACGCTGGAGCCCGGCGTGGCGGGCCAGCACACGGCCGACGAATTCTGGTTCGACACCAAGGCCGGCTTTTGCGAGCACATCAGCTCCGCCTTCGTGGTGCTGCTGCGCGCCGCCGGCGTGCCGGCGCGCATCGTCACCGGCTATCAGGGCGGCGAGCTGAACGGCGTGGACGGCTTCTGGGTGGTGCGCCACGCCGACGCCCACGCCTGGACCGAAGTCTGGGACGCGCGGCGCGGCTGGTTGCGCGTGGACCCGACGGCCGCCGTGCAGCCGGCGCGCATCGGCCAGCTGCAGCGCCTGCGCCGCCCCGAAGGCCTGGTGGCCGGCGCCATCGGCAGCTTCAGCCCCACCCTGGTGGCGCAGCTGCGCAGCGTGTGGGAAGCGGTCAACAACGGCTGGAACCAGTGGGTGCTCAACTACACGCAGAGCCGCCAGCTCGAGCTGCTGCGCCAGCTCGGCTTTGCCAGCCCGGACTGGACCGACCTGGGCAAGGTGATCGCCGGCCTGCTGGTGGCCGCCGCGATGGGCGGCATGGCCTGGGCCCGGTGGGAACGCAGCCAGCACGACCCCTGGCTGCGCCTGCTGGCACGCGCGCGCCAGCGCCTGGCCGACGCCGGCGTCGCGGCGCCGCCGCAGGCGCCACCGCGCGCGCTGGCACGGCAGGTGACGCACAGCGACCTGCCCCCGGCGCTGCGCCAGCCGCTGGCCGACTGGCTGCTGGCACTGGAAACCCTGCGTTACGCCCCGTCGCAGGCTGCGGACGCCCGGCTCGCTACACTGCAACGCCAACTGCGCCGCCTGCCCTGGCCGCGCCACCCCATCCGCCATGACCGCACCCCGCCTGCCGCTTGATCGACGCCGCCTGCTAGCTACACTTTGCATAGCTGCTGGCGCTGTCCCCGCCAGCGCCACAAGCCAAAACAGCCAAAAGCGCCGGCGCCCCGCCGACGCCGTGCCGCTGACCTACGCCACGCGCCCCGAGGCCCTGCGCTGGGCCGAGGACGTGGCCACCCGGCGCGACCTGCCGCCCGGCTGGGCGCGCGACACCGTCGGCCAGGCCGTCTACCTGTCCAACGTGCCGCGCCTGATGCTGCCACCGGCGCGCGGCACGGCCAAGAACTGGCGCGTCTACCGTGGCCGCTTCATCGATCCGCTGCGCATCGGCGCCGGCGCGCGCTTCTGGCAGCGCAATCGCACGGCGCTGGCGCGCGCCCACGACGAATTCGGCGTGCCGCCCGAGATCGTGGTCGGCATCGTCGGCGTGGAAACCATCTACGGGCAGAACATGGGCA
>WBZM01001782.1_pt1 | contig 19959 bp, 17 predicted proteins | sample 5204271 | NCBI WGS metagenome assembly WBZM01 (sample SAMN12344346, study PRJNA552823) | activated sludge metagenome | biome: Activated sludge suspended growth; feature: Nitrification reactor; material: Wastewater; isolation source: activated sludge from nitrification reactor of wastewater...
CAGACGCCGCAGCAGATCGTCGATCGCATCCTCGAGCTGCCCGAGGGCACGCGCTTCCAGGTGCTCGCACCGGTCGTGCGCGGCCGCAAGGGCGAGTACGACACCTTGTTGCAGGACCTCACCGCGCAGGGCTTCGTCCGCGCCAAGATCGACGGCGAGATCGTCGACATCGCCGAGTTCCTGAAGCGCGACGAGAAGCTCGCCCGCTACGAGAACCACCACATCGACGTGGTGATCGACCGCCTCGTGCGCCGCGAGGGCATCGAGCGCCGTCTCACCGACAGCCTCGAGACCGCACTGCGCCTGGCCGAGGGCGTGGCCCAGGTCGAGCTCGTCAATCGCGACGGCCAGGACGACGAGACGCTCACGTTCAGCCAGCACCTCGTGTGCCCGTCGTGCGGTCTGTCGTTCGAAGAGCTCGCGCCCCGCAACTTCTCGTTCAACTCGCCCTACGGCGCGTGCGAGGCGTGCGACGGCCTGGGCACCACCTTCGAGGTCGATCCCGAGCTGATCGTCCCCGACCCCGACCAGAGCATCAACGAGGGCGCGATCGCCCCGTGGCGTTCGGCCCACACGCAGTACTTCACCCGCATGCTCGAAGCGGTGGCCGAGGTGTACGAGATCGACCTCGACGCCCCGTACCGCACGCTCAACGCCAAGCAGCAGAAGGTGGTGATGCACGGCGTCACCGGCAACCTGCAGGTGAAGTACAAGAACCGCTACGGGCGCACGCGGCAGTACAACACCAGCTACGAGGGCGTGATCCCGTGGATCAAGCGCCGCCACGAGGGAGCCGAGAGCGACTGGGCACGCGAACAGTACGAGGGGTACATGCGGCTCGTGCCGTGCCCCACGTGCAACGGCGCCCGGCTCAAGCCGGCATCGCTGGCCGTGCGGGTGAACGACAAGCACATCTCCGAGATCTGCGACATGAGCATCGGCGAGTCGTCGAAGTTCCTCGCCGGCCTCGAGCTCAGCGAGCGCGACCGGCTGATCGCCGAGCGGGTCACCAAGGAGATCAACGCCCGCCTCGGCTTCCTGCTCGACGTCGGCCTCGACTACCTCACGCTGTCGCGCTCGGCCGGCACCTTGGCCGGCGGCGAGGCGCAGCGCATCCGGCTCGCGAGCCAGATCGGCTCGGGTCTGGTCGGCACGCTGTACGTGCTCGACGAGCCGTCGATCGGTCTGCACCAGCGAGACAACCGCCGGCTCATCGACACCCTGGTCCGGTTGCGCGACCTCGGCAACACGGTGCTCGTGGTCGAGCACGACGAGGACACCATCCGCGAGAGCGACTGGATCGTCGACATCGGCCCCGGTGCGGGCGAGCACGGTGGTGCGGTCGTCTACAGCGGTCCGGTCAAGGGGATCCTCAAGTCGAAGGAGTCGATCACCGGCCAGTACCTCGCGGGCAAGCGCACCGTGCCGGTGCCGCAGGTGCGCCGCACGCCCGGCGACGACTGGCTGCGCATCAAGGGTGCTCGCGAACACAACCTGCGCAACATCGACGTCGACATCCCGCTCGGCTGCCTCGTCGCCGTCACCGGCGTGTCGGGCAGCGGCAAGAGCACGCTGGTGCGCGACATCCTGCTGCCGGTGCTGATGCAGCGCATCTACAAGAGCAAGGACGCGGCCGGCAAGCACAAGCGGATCGACGGCATCGAGCTGCTCGACAAGGTGATCGACATGGACCAGTCGCCGATCGGGCGTACCCCGCGGTCCAACCCGGCCACCTACACGGGCGTGTTCGACAACATCCGCAAGCTGTTCGCGACCACCAGCGAGGCCAAGGTGCGCGGCTATCTGCCGGGCCGGTTCAGCTTCAACGTCGCCGGCGGTCGCTGCGAGGCGTGTGCGGGCGACGGCACGATCAAGATCGAGATGCACTTCCTGCCCGACGTGTACGTGCCGTGCGAGGTGTGCAAGGGCGATCGCTACAACCGCGACACGCTCGACATCACGTTCAAGGGCAAGAACATCGCCGAGGTGCTCGACATGCCGATCGCCGAGGCGGTCGACTTCTTCTCGAACCAGCCCGCGATCTCGCGGCACATGCAGACGCTCCTCGACGTCGGGCTCGGGTACGTGCGTCTCGGGCAGAGCGCGCCCACGCTGTCGGGCGGCGAGGCGCAGCGCGTCAAACTCGCGAGCGAGCTCGCCAAGCGCAGCACGGGTCACACGATCTACCTGCTCGACGAGCCGACCACCGGCCTGCACTTCGAGGACGTGCGTCGCCTGCTCACCGTGCTGTCACGCCTGGTCGACCAGGGCAACACCGTGCTCGTGATCGAACACAACCTCGACGTCATCAAGACCGCCGACTGGATCATCGACCTCGGTCCCGAGGGCGGTAGCGGCGGCGGCACGGTGGTGGGCGAGGGTTCGCCCGAGCACATCGCCACGATCGACGCCAGCCACACCGGCCGCTTCCTGCGTCCCCTGCTGTCGCGCTAGAGGCCTCGTTCGCGCACGAATCGAGTGATCAGTCGGACGATCGTGTCGGGCTGCTCGTCGAGCATGCTGTGGCCGCAGTTCGAGAGCCCGATCAGCGTGGTGTCGGGGCGCGCCTCGGCGAGGCGGAGCCCGTTCTCGGGCAGGGCCACGACGTCGTCGAGCCCGACCATCACCAGCATGGGCGCGGTGCCGCCGTGCGACCACTGGTCGAGCGGGGTCCTTCCCGACGCCTCGGCCTGGGCGCCGGCGACCAGCGGGAACGTGCCGAGATCGGCGGCAGCGGCGGCGAGGTGCGCGTTCGCCGGGGCGTAGTTCACCTCGGCGTGGAGTCGGGTCCATTCGTCCTTCGAGATCGACGGATCGAAGTACCGCCGGAACTTCGTCTGCACCTCGCTCGACGGCGGGATCTCGCCACCGGCAGCGAGCAAGGTGATCGTGGCCACTCGGTCCGGTCGGTCGCTCGACGCCGTTCGCATCACGCGGTTGCCGAAGGCCTTGCCCAGCAGATGCACCGTCGCACCCTCGAACGAGTCGGCGATCCTCCACGCGTCGGCGGCGAAGTCGTGCAGCGTGAGGCCTTCGAGCGAGCCGGTGCTCCGACCGATGCCGCGGTAGTTGTAGGTGACGACCCGGAGCCCGCTCTCGGCCAGGCGCACCGCTGCCTCGTCGAACTGTGCAGCCGGTCGGCCGTTGCCGGCTGCACAGATCAGGATGTCGTTACCGTCGCCGATGTCGAACACCTCGCCGGTGAGGAGGGTCGTGCGTGCGGCGGGACTCGTCGGCATGGGCGGATGGTAGCGACGCAGGTCTCGTCCTCTCGCGGGTGGGTGGTGGCGAGGGCACCCGGTGGGTCGGGCACTGACGTCGTGTACACCCCCAGAGGTATGTGACACTGGCCCCGTGACCTCCACCGGCCTCGTCGACATCGACCGCGGCGCGCTCCAGCGGCGCACGCTCGTCACCCTCCGGCTGGCGCAGGTGCCGTCGCAGGCAGCGGTGTCGGGGATGATCGCGGTCGTCGCGCTGCTGGTCGGCGAACTGATCGACAACGAGCGGCTCGCCGGGACCGGCAGCGCCACGTTCACGCTGGGCTCGGCGTTGGTGGCGGTGCCGCTGTCGGCGGCGATGCGCCGGCACGGACGGCGGGTGCCGCTCGTGCGCGCGTGGTCTGCCGCCGCGGTCGGCGCGTTCGTCGCCGGGGTCGCCGGTCAACTCGACTCGTTCCCGCTGTTCGTCGTGGGCATGCTCGCGTTCGGCGCCGGCCAGGCCGCCGCGCTGCAGGGACGGTTCGTCGCCGCCGATCTGGCCGACGCGTCCACCCGTTCGCAGGCGATCGGCTCGGTCGTCTGGGTCGGCACGCTCGGCGCCGCGTTCGGCCCGTTGCTCACGCCGTGGGAGCGCCGTCTCGCCGAGTCGGTGGGCCTCGAGCCGCTGGTCGGCCCGTTCTTCTTCGCCTCGGCGTTCTTCGCCGTGTCGGCGGTGCTGATCTTCCTACGGCTTCGCCCCGATCCGCTGATCGCGGCCGGCCTCACCGATCCCCATGCGCAGCGTGTCCGCCCGTTGCAGCAGGTGCGAGGTGCCGCGCGTGTGGTGGCGGCCCGTCCGTTGGCGCAGTTGGGACTCGCGTCGATGGTGATCTCGCAGACCGCGATGGTGGCGGTGATGACGATGACGCCGCCGTACATGAAGGACCACCACCACAGCGACCTGAGCGCCTATGTGATCGCGTTGCACATCGTCGGCATGTACGGCTTCTCGCCCTTCGTGGGCCGGGCGATCGAGCGGTTCGGGCGCATCCCGTCGATCGTGATCGGATCGCTGATCCTCGGCGTGGGCACGTTCGTCACGGTGATGGTGGGCTACAACGCCGTGCTGGTGTTCATCGGCCTGTTCCTCCTGGGCGTCGGGTGGAGCTTCGGCCTCGTGGCCGGGAGCACGCTGCTCACCGAGAGCGTGCCGGCCGAGTCGCGAGTCGAGGTGCAGGGCTCGGGCGACCTGCTGATGAGCCTGTGCGGCGGCAGCGCCGCCTTCGCCTCGGGCTTCGTGAAGGCGTCGTTCGGCTACGGATCGCTGGCGTACGCGGGCACGGCGCTGGGCGGGGTGCTGTTGATCTACGCGATGGCGAGCCGCAAGCTTCCGCCGGCGGTCGACACTGCCAGGTGAGGCGCGGGACGGATGTGCCCACGTCGGGCGTTCGCGTCCCGCGGTGCCGACCGAACGGTCAGTTGCCGCGGAGGCGCTTGCCGAGCTCGCTGAGGCGCTTGCGCTCGGCCTCGCTGAGGCCCACCGAGTTCATCTTGTCGAGCAGGCGGTCCATCTCGGCCTGGTCGGTCGGCGAGGGCCCGTCCCACGGTCCGGGCGTGACCACCCGGTCGAAGTCGCGGCTCTGCTTCTTGCGCTTCGCGCCGGCACGCGCCGGGGTGCGACCGCGAGACGAGCTGCCCTTGCCGCCGACGAGCTGTGGGATGAACCCCATCGTCTCGCGCAGCTCGCCGAACTGACGCACGACGACCAGGGCCAGTGCGACGGTGAGCAGCAGTTGGATGAGGCTGCCCCAGATGCGATCGCCGACGTACTGGAGGACGTCGAGCACGACGAAGATCACCGCGATCACCCACGCGGGGATGCCGAAGAAGAACGGCGCGTTCGGTGCGTCGGCGGCGAAGATCACCAGCATCGCAGTGCCCAGCAGACCGATGCCGACGGCCACCGCCCGGTCGGCGCCGATGATCGTGACGATCGCGGCGGGCACCACGATCAGCACGAGGATCAACTTGAGGTATCTCGACTTGCCGAGCATCTCCTCGACCCGATGGCCGAAGATCCAGAAGAACACGAGCGAGATGACCGCCCAGATCGACGGTTCGGTGGCGACCGGCCAGGTGATCAACCGCCAGATGTCGCCGTCGCGCACGAAGGGCGGGAAGAAGACCAGGTTGTCGAGCGTGCTGGGGCTGATCGCGTAGGCGAACATCGACAGGACACCCAGACCGACGAGCAGGACCGTCGTGGTGACGTCGTACCCGCCGAGCTGGAACCAGCCGTCACGGCGGCGAGGCTCGGGGAAGTTGAGCTGGAAACGTCCGGTCACGTCCCGCACCCTACCGGCCGTAGCCTGGGGCTCGATGGTCACTCGTCCCCCCGCCGGCACCATCCCCGACACGCCCGGGTCGTACCAGTTCAAGGACGCGAACGGTCGCGTCATCTACGTCGGCAAGGCGTCGAGCCTGCGCCAACGGCTGTCGAACTACTTCCAGGATCCGCGCAACCTGCACCCGCGCACGGCGCAGATGGTGGCGACGGCCGAGTCGGTCGAGTGGATCCAGGTGGCCAACGAGGTCGAGGCGCTCATGCTCGAGTACAGCCTCATCAAGCAGCACCGGCCGCGATTCAACGTGCGGCTGCGCGACGACAAGAGCTATCCTTTCCTGGCGGTCACGCTCGACGAGCAGTACCCCCGTGCGCTGGTGATGCGCGGCCGCAAGCGCAAGGGCACGCGCTACTTCGGCCCGTACGCGCACGCCTACGCGATCCGCGAGACGCTGGACCTGCTGCTGCGCAGCTTCCCGATCCGCACGTGCAGCCCGAGCAAGTTCCACGAGCACCACCGCCTCGGTCGGCCGTGCCTGCTGTTCCACATCGAGAAGTGCAGTGGCCCGTGCGTGGGCGAGATCGACGAGATGCCGTACCGGCAGCTGGTGCACGAGTTGTGCGAGTTCCTCGACGGCGACACCGACGAGATCGTGCGCCGGCTCGAGGGCGACATGCGCGGCGCGGCCGCGGAGCTCGAGTACGAGCGCGCGGCCCGACTGCGCGACCGGTTGGCGTCGGTGCAGCGCGCGATCGAGAAGCAGCAGATGGTCGCCGAGCGCAACGAGGACCTCGACGTGATCGGCATCGCCGACGACGAGCTCGAAGCAGCCGTGCAGGTGTTCTTCGTGCGCAAGGGCCGCGTGGTCGGACGCAAGGGCTTCATCCTCGACAAGGTCGAGGAGCTCACCGCCGGCGGGCTCGTCGATCGCATCCTCGAGGAGATGTACGGCGACGAGCCGCCGGCGGGCGTGCCCAAGCAGGTGCTCGTGCCGACGCTCAGCGACGACCTCGACACCTACGAGGAGTGGCTCACCCACCTGCGCGGATCGAAGGTGCAGATCCGTGTGCCGCAGCGCGGCGAGAAGCGCGAGCTGCACGAGACCGTCACCCGCAACGCACGCGAAGAGTTCGTCCGTCACCGCCTGCGCCGCGCGGGCGACCACAACGCGCGCAGCCGTGCGCTCACCGAACTGCAGGACCTGCTCGAGCTGCCCGAGGCGCCGCTTCGCATCGAGTGCTACGACATGGCGCACTTCCAGGGAACCGACTACGTCGGGTCGATGGTGGTGCTCGAGGACGGGTTGCCGAACAAGCGCGAGTACCGCCGCTTCAAGATCAAGGAGGTCGACGGCAACAACGACTTCGCGGCGATGGAGGAAGTGCTCACACGCCGGCTGAAGGCCTATCTCGACGAGCGCGACCAGCCGGTGGGCGAGCGCGGGCAGAAGCCGGGCAAGTTCGCGTACCCGCCGCAGCTGCTGCTCGTCGACGGCGGCAAGGGTCAGCTCAGCGTCGCCGAACGGGTGGTGCAGTCGCTCGGTCTGGCCGACGAGATCCCGATCGCGTCATTGGCCAAGCGCTTCGAGGAGGTGTACCTGCCCGGGCGAAGCGAGCCGGTCGAGGTGCCGCGCGGCAGCGAGGCGCTGTTCATGCTGCAACGCATCCGCGACGAGGCGCACCGATTCGCCAACACGTTCCACCGCGAGCTGCGCGGCAAGCGGATGACCGCGAGCTCGCTCGATGGCATCGCCGGGCTGGGTGAGGCGCGCAAGAAGAAGCTGGTGCAGGCGATGGGCGGTGTCAACGCGGTGAAGAAGGCGTCGCTCGACACGCTGAAGGACCTGAGCTTCCTGCCCGATGCGGTGGCCGAAGCGGTGTACGCGAAGTTCCACGACGACCTGCCGGCAGCAGCGTCGGTGCCGGTCGCGGTGTCGCCGCGCACCGACGTGCCGCCGTCAGGCGAAGGCGCTGAGCACCTCGTCGCGGAGACGCTGGAAGGTGGCGAGGCGCTGCTCGGACGTGGCACCGAGGGTGAAGTCGGGGATGGCGAGTTCGTCGACCCCGGCCTCGACGTAGGTGCCGACCAGATCGATCAGCTCGGACGGTCCGCCGATCAGTGACCGATCGCCGGGCGCGCGTTCGCGGAGCTTGTCGCGGGTGCGGTCGTCGTCGGTGAGGAAGAACAGCGCCTGGCTCGATCGCCGGATGGTCTGCGGGTCGCGGCCCACCTGTTCGCACGCCTGCATGAACAGCTCGGTTCGTTTGGCCCGTTCGGCCGGGTCGCCCCACGTGTTCCACACGTCCGCCCAACGGGCGGTGATGCGCATCATGCGCGGGCTGCCGGTGCCGACCAGCAACTCCATGCCGGTGGGGCGCGGGTCGAACGGCACGGCCTCGTCGTGGAACAGCCCGTGGATCTGCTCGATCGCACGCTCGAACCGGGTGACGCGCTCGCCGGGCTCGGGCAGCTCGAAGCCGTAAGCCCGGTGCTCGTTCACCTGCCAGCCGGCGCCGAGGCCGAGCACGGCGCGGCCGCCGGTGATCGCGTCGACGGTGGCGGCACGTTTCGCGAGGACGACGGGGTGGTGGATCGTCACGGGGGAGACCATCGAGGTGAACGTCAACCGGGGGACGACCGCCCCGAGCGCGGCGATCATCGTCCAGCACTCGTGCGCCGATCCGTGGCCCACGCTGTCGTCGTCGGTGTTGGGCATGAAGTGGTCGGCGTACCAGAGCCCGAACAGCCCCTCGCGTTCGGCCCAGCCGGCGAGCGCGAGCACCTCGTCCCACGAGCGTTCGTACGACGGCCAGAGCGAGAAGCGCATCCCCCGACCCTAACCACGCACCTGCCCGGGGTGACGACCGGCCCGGTGAGCCGATCGGTGACCCGTGAGCCGTCGACGCGCCCGCTCACGCTCGACGGGGTCCGTGAGCGCGAGGACCCGTGGACGGACTGCGAACTCACGGACGACGGGGTGCGTGAGCCGGAGGGGCGTCAGTGGGACCGCTGGCTCACGGACCTCGGGGAGGGTGCGGCATCGGCGCGGGGGCTCACGGAGCTCATCGCGCAGACGAGGCCGTAGCCTCGGGCGCATGGCTGACGACCTCTGGGAGACGCACGCGGGCTGGTGGATCGACGGGTTCACCGACGGGGCCGACCCCGAGTACGAGGAGCAGATCCTGCCGCTCGCCGCGCAGGAGCTCGCCGGGTCGCGCCGCATCCTCGACGTCGGGTGTGGCGACGGTCAGGTGAGCCGGCTCGCGGTGAAGCTCGGTGCCGAACTGGTGGTCGGGCTCGACCCGACCTGGAACCAGGTGTCGGTGGCGCACCAGCGGGGCGGGGGAGCGGCCTTCCTGCGCGCCGGCGCCGGCAAGCTCCCGTTCGCCGACGGCTCGTTCGACGCCGTGGTCGCGTGCCTCGTGTTCGAGCACATCCGCGACGTCGACGACGCGATCGCCGAGGTCGCCCGCGTGCTCGTGCCCGGCGGCCGGTTCTGCTTCTTCCTCAACCACCCGCTGCTCCAGACGCCCAACAGCGGCTGGATCGACGACCAGTTCCTCGACCCGCCCGAGCAGTACTGGCGCATCGGGCCGTACCTGATCGAGGACGAGACGATCGAGGAGGTCGAGAAGAACGTGTTCATCCCGTTCATCCACCGACCGCTCAGCCGCTACGTCAACGCGCTCGCCGGCAACGGGCTGCTGCTCCAGCAGATGGTCGAACCGGCACCGCCGCCCGGCTTCCTCGCCCGCGCCGAGGAGTACGAGGCGGCCTCCACCATCCCCCGACTGCTCTACCTGCGCACGCGCAAGGTCACGGGCGTCTGAGCCGTCCTCGCGTACGATCGAGTCCGTGACCGACGTCCTCGTCATCACCGGGCTCTCCGGCGCCGGCCGTTCGCAGGCCGCGGACGACCTCGAGGACCTCGGCTGGTTCGTCGTCGACAACCTGCCGATCGAGCTCGTCGACAAGATCGTCGAACTGGGCAGCGGCCCCGGATCGTTCTCGAAGCTCGCGCTCGTGGTCGGCCCGACCGCCGAGCCCAGCCAGGTGCTCGACGAGATCCGACGCCTGCGCCAGCACCACCGGGTGCGCGTGCTGTTCCTCGATGCAGCGACGCCCGAACTGGTGAAGCGCTACGGCAGCAGCCGGCGCAAGCACCCGCTCGACGACGGCGGGAGTGGCATCGCCGAGACGATCGAGCGCGAGCGCGACCTGCTCGAGCCGGTGAAGGCCGAGGCCGATCTGGTCGTCGACACGTCCGACCTCAACGTGCACCAGCTGAAGAAGCTGATCACCGCCACGTTCGGCGACGAGCACCACCGATCGCAGATGCAGATCGCGGTCACCTCGTTCGGCTACAAGCACGGCATCCCGCTCGACGTCGACCTGGTGATGGACGTGCGCTTCCTGCCGAACCCGCACTGGGTCGAGGAGCTGCGGCCGCAGACGGGGCTCGACGAGCCGGTGCGCGACTACGTGCTGCACCAGCCGGCCACGGCCGAGTTCCTGCAGCGGTTCGAGCACCTGCTCGAGCTGCTGCTGCCCGCGTACGAGGCCGAGGGCAAGAGCTACCTGTCGCTGGCGATCGGCTGCACGGGCGGCCGGCATCGTTCGGTCGCGCTCGCCGAGGAGCTCGCCGCATGGCTGCGCACCAAGGGGCACCGGCCCCGCGTCACCCACCGCGACCTCGGCCTCTGACCGGGCGGCGCGTCGGCCCCGCGGCCGGTCCTCGGTGCAGATCTGTCCGACCGATCCGGCGCATCTCGAACCCTGACGAGAACGGGACCTTCTTCCCGGCAGGGAACCCCTGGCCAGCGGCCCCGATTGGGTACAGTCGCCCTGGCTCTTCCCGCTCAGGATCTCCAGTCCCCACGTGAAAGGACGACCGTCATGACGGTTCGTGTAGGTATCAACGGCTTCGGTCGCATCGGGCGCAACTTCTTCCGCGCGGCCAAGCAGCGCGGCGTCGACATCGACATCGTCGCGGTGAACGACCTCGGCTCGCTCGAGACGATGGCGCACCTCCTGAAGTACGACTCGGTGCTCGGCACGCTGCCGCAGACGATCAAGGCCACCAAGGGCGGCATCTCGGTCGACGGCGACGAGCTCAAGGTCCTGTCGGTGCGCGATCCGAAGGAGCTCCCCTGGGGCGACCTCGGCGTCGACGTCGTCATCGAGTCGACCGGCATCTTCACCAAGCGCGACACCGCGGCCTACCACCTCGAGGGCGGCGCCCCGCTCGTCATCGTGTCGGCCCCGTGCGACGGCGCGGACGCCACGTTCGTGTACGGCGTCAACCACAAGGACTTCGACTTCAAGACCCAGAAGGTCATCTCCAACGCGAGCTGCACCACCAACTGCTTCGTGCCGATCGTGAAGGTGCTCGACGACGCGTTCGGTGTCGAGCAGGGCCTCATGCAGACGGTGCACGCCTACACCGGCGACCAGCAGCTCGTCGACGGCCCGCACAAGGACCTGCGCCGTGCCCGCGGTGCGGCGATCAACATCGTCCCCACGTCCACGGGCGCTGCCCGCGCCACCAGCCTCGTGCTCGAGAGCATGAAGGGCAAGCTCGACGGCACCTCGCTCCGCGTGCCGGTGCCCACCGGCTCGGTCGTCGACTTCACCGCCAACCTGAAGACGGCCGCCACCATCGAGCAGATCAACGCCGCGTTCAAGAAGGCCGCCAACGGTTCGCTCAAGGGCATCCTCAAGTACACCGAGGACCCGATCGTGTCGAGCGACATCCAGGGCGATCCGCACTCGAGCATCTTCGACGCCGGCCTCACGATGAGCATGGGCAAGATGGTCAAGGTGCTCTCGTGGTACGACAACGAGTGGGGCTACTCGAACCGCCTCGTCGACACCACGCTCTTCGCCGGCGCCAAGGCCGCCAAGCGCAAGAAGTGAGGCACTGCCGTGGCTGACCGCATTCCCACGCTCGAGGACCTGGGCGACGTCTCCGGCAAGCGGGTGCTCGTGCGCACCGACTTCAACGTCCCGATGGAGAACGGCGTCATCACCGACGACTTCCGCATCCGCTCGGCGCTGCCCACCATCACCTGGCTCACCGAGCGCGGCGCCACGGTCGTCGCGGCCTCGCACCTCGGCCGCCCCAAGGGGCAGCCGAACCCGAAGTACTCGATGGACCCGGTGCGCGCTCGGCTGGCCGAGCTCGCACCGGGCGTCGAGCTGCTCGAGAACCTGCGCTTCGACGCGGGCGAAGAGGGCAACGATCCCGCCTTCGTGGCGAAGCTCGTCGAGGGCATCGATGCCTACGTCGACGACGCGTTCGGTGCGTGCCACCGTGCGCACGCGTCGATCGTCGGTCCGCCGCAGACCCTGCCGTCGGCGATGGGTCTGCTGCTGCAGAAGGAGGTCGAGGTGCTCCTCGGTCTCCGCAATGCGCCGAAGCACCCGTTCGTCGCGGTGCTCGGTGGTTCGAAGATCTCCGACAAGCTCGGTGTGGTCGAGGCGCTGCTGAACACGGTCGACGCGCTCGTGATCGGCGGGGCGATGTGCTTCACGTTCCTGGCGGCGCAGGGCAACCCGATCGGCGCGTCGTTGTGGGAGCCCGACCAGGTCGACACCTGCAAGCGGCTGCTCGATACGGCGGGGGAGCGGGGCAAGAGCATCCACCTCCCCGAGGACATCGTCGGCCTCGACGCCGACGGCAACTTCGCCACCTACGGCGTGCGCCTGCCCGAGGGTGCCAAGGGCTTCGACATCGGCCCCGGTTCGGCCGCTGCGTTCACCGACATCATCATGGATGCGCGCACCGTGTTCTGGAACGGCCCGATGGGCATGTTCGAGGACGACCGCTTCGCGGCCGGCACCCGCACCGTCGCCCAGGCGATGGCCGACACCAAGGCCTTCACCGTGGTCGGCGGCGGCGACTCGGCCGCGGCGCTCGCCCAGTTCCGCCTCGACGACGAGGTCGACCACGTCTCCACCGGCGGTGGTGCCTCGCTCGAACTGCTCGAGCTCGGCGACCTCCCCGGGCTCGAGGCCCTCCGAAAGGCTCCCAATGCGTAAGCCGCTCATCTCCGGCAACTGGAAGATGAACCACAATCACTTCGAGGCCATCCAGACGGTCCAGAAGCTGGCGTACCTGGTGGGCAAGGACGACTTCGAACAGGTCGACGTCAGCATCCACCCGCCGTTCACCGACATCCGCTCGGTGCAGACGGTGATCGACGCCGACAAGCTCGAGTTCGCGCTCGGCGCGCAGCACTGTCATTTCGAGGACAAGGGCGCGTTCACCGGCGAGGTGTCGCCGGTGTTCCTCGCGAAGCTCGGCGTGCAGTACGTGATCTGTGGTCACAGTGAGCGGCGTGAGATCTTCGGTGAGACCGACGAGATGGTCAACAAGAAGGTGCTCGCGATCCTGAAGCACGGGATGACGCCGATCATGTGCTGCGGCGAGACCCTCGCCGAGCGCGAAGCGGGCGAGACCGAGTCCAAGGTGCTCGGCCAGGTGCGCGCCGGACTCGTCGGCGTCACCAAGGAGCAGATCGGGTCGATGGTGATCGCGTACGAGCCGATCTGGGCGATCGGCACCGGCAAGAACGCCACCGCCGACGACGCGCAGACCGTGTGCGCCGCGATCCGCGGGTGCGTCGCCGAGATCGCCGGCGACGCCGCCGCGGCCGACGTGCGCATCCAGTACGGCGGCTCGGTGAAGGCCGGCACCATCGCCGAGCTGATGGCCGGCCCCGACGTCGACGGTGCCCTGGTCGGTGGTGCGAGCCTCGACCCCGACGAGTTCGCTCGCATCGCGAAACTGGGCGTCTGACGCGGCGGTCGCGCCGCCGAACCCGATCGTCCCGACACGCATCGTCCCAGCTCACCCGCAACCCTGACGGGGGAGTTCGCGTGCGTCAGCGCGTCTGGAACATCTGCACCGGAATGTCGCGGATTCGAAACGCTGTGGCTACCCGTGGGTAAGACGAGGTGCTAGCGTTCCGGTGTTCACGCCGATCGGGGAGGACGGCGTGAGCGTTCGGCATCGTCGAACGCCGAGGTGCAGACGCATCCCGGGCGGTTCCGGTGCCGGAGCACACCTCCCTCCGAACCACCATCAGGAGGACAACCACGTGAGCACCACGAGGCGCGGCGCGAAGTTTGCCGCACTTGTCGTGGGTCTCTCGCTCATCACCGCGGCGTGCGGTGGCGACGACGACGACTCAACGACGCCTGCCACGGAAGCCCCCGGGACCACCGAGGCGTCATCGGAGACCACTGCGGCTCCCGAGACGACCGAGGCCGCCGGCGGCGAGACGACCGAGGCTCCCGGCACCACCGAGGCGCCTGCGGGCGATGCGGCGATGCGGATCACCTACGACATCGCGCCGGAGGCCGTGTGGAACGACGGCACGCCGATCACGGCTGCCGACTTCGAGTGCACGTACAACGCCGTGATGAACACGGTCGGCTCGCTGTCGACCGTCGGCTACGACCAGATCACGTCGATCGCCCAGGGCGAGTCCGACAAGCAGGTCGTCGTCGAGTTCGCCACCGTCTACGCGCCGTATCGCGGCCTGTTCGGTGCGCTCATCCCGTCGAACTACGTCGCGGACTGCAACGACATCTCGGGTGACTTCCAGACGGAGTTCCCGGTGTCGAACCGTCCGTACCAGCTCGTCTCGTGGGACGAGACCCAGGCCGTCTTCGAGCCGAACCCCAACTACTGGGGCCCGGACAAGCCGGTCACCGAGAAGGTCGTCATGGTCCCGAAGGCCGACCAGGAGACCGAGATCGCGTCGCTGCTCGCCAGCGAGGTCGACTTCATCTACCCGCAGTACAGCCCGGAGACCGCCGACGCGGTGGCCGGTGACCCGAACGTGAAGGTCTCCATCCAGTTCGGTGGCGACTACGAGGGTCTGTACTTCCAGCAGCAGGAGGGCCCGTTCGCGGACCCGATCTTCCGCCAGGCGTTCGCGCAGTCGATCGACATCGACGCCTTCTTCCAGCAGATCTACGCCCCGATCGTGGACGGCGCGACGCCGCTCACCTGTGGCCCGATCGTGCCGGGTCGCTACTGTGACGAGACCGCCTTCCAGGGCACGTACGACGCCGAGGGCGCGGCTGCGCTCCTCGAGGAGAACGGCTGGGCGAAGGACGGCGACGGCTTCTGGGCGAAGGACGGCGAGGCGCCGGAGATCCGTTGGATGGTCAACTCGGGCAACAGCCGTCGTGAGGGCGCCCAGGCGTACCTCATCCCGCTGCTGCAGGAGGCCGGCTTCAACGTCGTGGCCGACAACTGCGAGGCCGAGTGCGTGTTCCAGCAGCGTCTGCCAAGCCTCGACTACGACCTCGGCATGTACATCTCGACCGCACCGCCGGACCCGCAGTACCTGACCTCGAGCTTCGCCTGCGACCAGATCCCGACCGAGGAGAACGAGTTCGCCGGCCAGAACAGCCAGGGCTGGTGCAACGAGGAGGCCACGGCGATGCTGTACGAGGCCGACGCCACCGTCGATCTCGACGCCCGTGCCGAGCTCATCAAGGGCGCCATCGCCCTGATGCGCGAGGACTGGGTCATGCTCCCGACCTTCCAGTTCCCGAAGTCCGGTCTGTACCGCACCGACAAGGTGGGCGGCCCGGTCGAGGGCGACCTCAACAACTACGAGGCGTTCATCAACTTCAACGAGTGGACCGACGTCGACGGTGACGGCCAGATCGTCATCGGCGCCGAGCAGTGGCCGGGTTGCCTCAACCCGCTCACCGAGTGCTCCAACTCGTCGTGGTACCAGTGGACGATCGGCTTCCCGCTCCTCATGGGCGTGTACGACACCACCAACGACGCCGAGTACGAGCTCACGCCGCTGATGGCGAGCGAGCCGGTGGTCGAGGTCCTCTGATCTCGTCCGTACCTCACACCCCCGTCGCGCCTGCCGTGACGAGGGAGTAAGTTCACACCTGCGACAGCGGGGTCGGTCGCCTGATCGGCCCCGCTGTCCCGTGAAGGGAGCGGTGCATGCTGCGATTCATTCTCCGACGCCTGTTGTGGGCGATTCCGACGTTGTTGTTCCTGACCTTCGTCGTCTACTGCGCGCTCCGTCTGGCGACGAACCCGCTGGCCAGTTACGCCCGCTCCAACCCGCGCATCGCGAAGCAGCCCGAGAAGATGCAGCAGTACATCGAGGTGAACGGGCTGTGGGAAGGGCCGGGCGGCTACGTCCGCGGCTACTTCCAGTGGCTCGGCGGCTTCCTCACCGGTGACTGGCAGCCGAGCATCAAGGGCAGCCGTCCCGTCTGGCCCAACCTGAAGGACGCGCTGATCAACACGCTGCGCCTCGGGTTCGTGGCATCGCTGTTCGGCATCACCGTCGGCCTCGCGCTCGGCGTGTTCGCCGGTCTGCGCCCCGGCAAGCTGCGCGACAGCGCGGTCAACACCGGCGCACTCATCGGGTTCTCGATCCAGCCCTTCATCAGCGCCGTGATCCTGCAGCTGTTCTTCTCCGTGCAGTGGGCCAAGTGGTTCGGCGAACCCTTGTTGCCCACGTCGGGGATGTACCCGCCGGGACACACCGGCTTCGATCCGATCCTCATGTTGAAGTACATGATCCTGCCGGTGATCGTCGTGTCGATCCAGACGATCGCCGCATACAGCCGCTACATGCGGGCATCGCTGCTCGACGTGATGAACAGCGACTACCTGCGCACCGCCCGGGCCAAGGGCATCAGCGAGCGCCGAGTGCTCGTGCGCCACGCACTGCGCAACGCGATGGTCCCGATCGTCACCATCGCTGCGCTCGACATGGGCTTCATCGTCGGCGGTCTGATCATCTCCGAGGGCATCTTCGAGTACCCCGGCATGGGTCTGTTCTTCCTCACTGCCGAAGGCAACGGTGACTTCCCGGAGCTCATGCCGTGGATGGTGATCATCACCGCCTCCGTCATCTTGTTCAACCTCCTGGCGGACCTCGCGTACGCCTGGCTCGACCCGAGGATCCGTCTTGACTGACCTGAAGACCCCAGCCGCGGCCGCCGGCGGCGCCGACGTCACGTCCGACGCAGCGATCGGTGTCACCACGGAGGTGATCTCGCCGCGCAAGATGGCGTTCAAGCGCTACATGAACCACCGGGCCGCGGTGGTGTCGGCGGTCGCGTTGTTCATCATCGTGGTGTTCGTCGCGCTGGCGCCGATCACCGCGCGCTACGGCGTCAACGAATCGATCTTCAAAGCCGAGGCGGGCCGGCCGAACACGAACCTGCCGCCGCGCGCCGAAGCCTGGTTCGGCACCGATCTCCTCGGTCGCGACATCTACAGCCGCATGATCTACGGGGCGCGTACGTCGCTGCTGCTTGGACTGTTCACCGGCGTCATCTCGGTGACGGTGGGCGCCATGCTCGGCGCGATCGCCGGGTTGAAGGGCGGGTGGGTCGACGACCTGCTGATGCGTGCCACCGACATCATGCTGGCGTTGCCGCTGCTCGTCGTGCTCGTCATCGTCCGCGGCGCGCTGCGCAACGTCGGCTGGGTGGCGACGATCATGGGCGAGAGCACCTCGGTGCGTTTCCTCGTGATCCTCCTGTCGTTGATCGGCTGGATGGGCGTGGCCCGCCTCGTCCGCGGACAGGTCAAACAGTTGAAGGAACGCGAGTTCATCGAGGCGGCCCGTGCGCTCGGCGCGTCGACGCCGCGCATCATGTTCCGCCACCTGTTGCCCAACTCGATCGGCCAGCTGATGGTGGCGCTCTCGTTCGCGATCATCGGTGCGATCACCGCCGAGGCGACGCTGTCGTTCTTCGGCTACGGCCCCGATGCCGGTTCTGGTCAGACCTCGCTCGGTCTGCTCATCAAGGACTCGAAGAAGGCGGTGCCCGCCGGCTATTGGTGGCTCGTCGTCTATCCGGGCGTGTTCCTGATCATCATCTCGCTGTGCATCAACTTCATCGGTGACGGCATGCGTGACGCGGTCGACCCGAAGATGCAGGTGGAGGCCTGATGAGCGCAGCGCTCTCGATCACCGACCTGCGGGTCACGTTCAAGACGCTCCTCGGCGAGGTGCAGGCCGTGCGTGGCGTCAGCCTCGACGTCCAGCCCGGCGAGGTGGTCGGCGTGGTCGGCGAGTCGGGTTCCGGCAAGTCGGTGTCGTTCCTCGCCGTGATGGGCCTCCTGCCCAAGTCGGCGAAGATCACCGGCTCGGCCAAGGTGAACGACATCGAACTGATCGGTGCGTCGCCGAAGGTGCTGCGCAAGGCCCGCGGTGGCTCGATCGCGATGATCTTCCAGGACCCGCTGTCGGCGCTCAACCCCGTGCACCGTGTCGGTGCGCAGATCGTCGAGATGCTGCAGGCGCACCAGTCGATCGGGAAGGACGAGGCGATGACGCGGGCGGTCGAGTTGCTCGACATCGTCGGCATCCCGCAGCCGAAGCAGCGCGCGAAGCAGTACGCACACGAGTTCTCGGGTGGCATGCGCCAGCGCGTGATGATCGCGATGGCGATCGCCAACGACCCGAAGGTGCTCATCGCCGACGAGCCCACCACCGCGCTCGACGTGACGGTGCAGGCGCAGATCCTCGAGGTGATGGAGCGCATCCGCCGCGACCTCGGCACGGCCGTGGTGCTCATCACCCACGACCTCGGGGTGGTCGCTCGCATCGCCGACCGGGTGCAGGTGATGTACGCCGGTCGTCCGGTCGAGCGCGGCCAGGTGCTGCCGGTGTTCGAGCATCCGTCGCACCCGTACACGCAGGGCCTGTTGGCCTCGTTGCCCGGTGCCGGGCGCGAGCGGCTGCAGCCGATCCCCGGTGCGCCGCCCAACATGCTGCAGCCGCCGTCGGGGTGCGCGTTCCGTGCCCGCTGCCCGCACGCGATCGCGGCGTGCGCCGAGATCATGCCGGACCTGATGCAGGTCGGCGTCAACGAGACCGCCTGCATCCGTGCCGAGGAGTTGGAGCTCCAGCGATGACCGAACCGGTGCTCGAGGTCCACGACCTCGTCAAGAACTTCACGATCAAGACCGCCGCGGGCATCCGCGTCGTGCGCCGCACGGTGCAGGCCGTCAGCGGTGTCGGCTTCACCATCCAGCCTGGTCAGACCGTCGGGCTGGTGGGCGAGAGCGGCTCGGGCAAGACCACGGTCGGCCGGTGCGTGCTGCGCCTGATCGAGCCCACCGGCGGGTCGGTGAAGTTCCAGGGCCAGGAACTCATCGGGATGGATCAGAAGGAGCTCCGGGGCCTGCGCTCGCAGATGCAGATCGTGTTCCAGGACCCGTACGCGTCGCTCGACCCGAAGATGACCGTCGGTGCGGCCGTGGCCGAGCCGCTGGTGATCCAGAAGGTGGCGGGCGACCACGACAAGCGGGTGGCCGAGCTGCTCGACCTGGTCGGCCTCGCCCCCGACCACGCGAAGCGCTTCCCGCACGAGTTCTCCGGCGGCCAGCGCCAGCGCGTCGGCATCGCCCGGGCCCTCGCGCTGAACCCGAAGCTGATCGTGCTCGACGAGCCGGTGTCGGCGCTCGACGTCAGCATCCAGGCGGGCGTGGTGAACCTGCTCGAGGACCTGCAGTCCGAGCTCGGCCTGAGCTACTTGTTCATCGCCCACGACCTGTCGGTGGTGCGCCACATCAGCGACGTGGTGGCCGTGATGTACCTCGGCAAGCTGATGGAGATGGGCCCGGCCGACGAGATCTACAACTCGCCGTCGCATCCCTACACCCAGGCCCTGCTGTCGGCGATCCCCGAGCCCGACCCGGTCACCGAGCGTCAGCGGCAGCGGATCCTGCTGCAGGGTGACGTGCCGAGCCCGATCGACCCGCCGTCGGGGTGCCGCTTCCGCACCCGTTGCCCGATCGCGAAGGACATCTGCGCGACCGAGGAGCCCGAGCTGGTCGACCGCGGGCAGGGACACCCCGTGGCCTGCCACTTCGCCGAGGTGATGCCGGTGAAGGTGTCGGTGTCGTCGCCGACGAGCGCCGCGGTCTGAGCACCGTCAGCCGATAGGATCGTTCCCCGTGCGCGACGTCATCATGTACCTGATGGTCATCATCAACCTGTTGTCCATGGTGGCGATGGTGGCCGGGATCCTCATGCACAGCGGTCGCGGTGGCGGTCTGTCCGACATGTTCGGTGGCGGCGCCGGTGCCGCCCTCGGCTCGTCGGCCGCCGAGCGCAACCTCAACCGGATCACCACGGTGTTCGCACTGATCTGGATCTTCACCGTGATCGCGCTGGGTTTCCTGTTGGTCCGGAGCTGACCTCACGCTAGATTCAGTGCCCCACGTCGAAGTGGCGAAATAGGCAGACGCGCTAGCTTGAGGGGCTAGTGGGAGAAATCCCGTGGGGGTTCAAGTCCCCCCTTCGACACCAGTCATCGAGTGCAGAACCCCAGGTCATCGGCCTGGGGTTCGTTCGTTTCCGGGCCCGGTCGATCGAACGTCCTGGGTGCCACGCCCG
>WBZM01001560.1_pt2 | contig 19958 bp, 12 predicted proteins | sample 5204271 | NCBI WGS metagenome assembly WBZM01 (sample SAMN12344346, study PRJNA552823) | activated sludge metagenome | biome: Activated sludge suspended growth; feature: Nitrification reactor; material: Wastewater; isolation source: activated sludge from nitrification reactor of wastewater...
CACGCCGGCGGTCAGGCGCCAAGCGGGCGCAGCAGTTCGCGGCTGATGATGTGGCGCTGTATCTCGCTCGTGCCTTCCCAGATCCGCTCGACGCGGGCGTCGCGCCAGATGCGTTCCAGCGGCAACTCGTCCATCAGGCCCATGCCGCCGTGGATCTGGATCGCCTCGTCGGCGATGAAGGCCAGCACCTCGGTCGCCTTCAGCTTGGCCATCGACATGTCGGATTCCGTCACCGTGCCCTGGTCGAACTTCCACGCCGCTTCGCGCGTCAGAAGCTCGGCAGCCTTCAGTTCCATCGCCATGTCCGCAAGCTTGAAGGAAATTCCCTGGAACTTGCCGATCTTCTGGCCGAACTGCTCGCGCTCGGCCGCGTAGGAGACGGCATGCTCCAGCGCCCGCTCGGCGCGCCCCAGGCAGGTCGAGGCGACCTGAAGTCGGGTGGCGCCCAGCCAGGTGTTGGCGACCTCGAACCCCTTGTGCACCTCGCCGAGGATCTGCGACTTCGGCAGCCGGCAGTCGTCGAATTCCAGCACCGCGTTGGTGTAGCCGCGGTGGCTGACGTTGCGGTAGCCGTCGCGGACGGTAAAGCCTTTCGTCCCCTTGTCGACGAAGAAGGCGGTGATCAGCTTCTTCTTCCCGCGCGGGGTCTCTTCCTCGCCCGTGGCCATGAAGACGATGGCGAAGTCGGCGATGTCGGCGTGACTGATGAAGTGCTTGGTGCCGTTCAGCACCCAGTCGTCGCCGTCCTGCCTGGCGGTCGCCTTCATGCCGCGCAGGTCCGACCCGGCGCCGGGTTCGGTCATCGCGAGGCAGTCCCATTTCTCGCCGCGGATGCAGGGGAACAGGTATTTCTCGCGCTGCTCGGGCGTCCCGGCCAGCAGGATGTTCGAGGGTCGCGCCACGCAGGTCCAGTGCAGCGCATAGTTCGCCCGGCCAAGCTCCTTCTCGTAAAGAAGCCAGGTCAGCGTATCAAGGCCCGCGCCGCCGACCTCTTCGGGCATGTTCGCCGCGTAAAGCCCGGCGTCGATGGCCTTTTTCTGGATCTCGCGGATCAGATCCATGCGCAGATGGCCGGTCCGCTCGACCTCGGCCTCATAGGGGTAAAGCTCGTTCTCGACGAAGGCGCGGGTCGTCTCGACGATGAGTTTCTGTTCCTCGCTCAGTCCGAAATCCATTTCAGCCCTTCCTCTGTCCGACGTGGCGTCCGGCGGCGGCGGGACGCGGCAGCGCCTTGTGGGCCTCGGCGATCGGCAGCAGCCGGTCCAGGATCGCCTGCGGCGCCGCGCAGGTCTTGCCGGCCTTCATGTCGACATGCAGCAACATCTGTTCCAGCGTGGCCACTTCCGTGCCGTTCTTCATTATACGGATGAAGATGTGCAGACGCTTCTCGTCGGCACTCAGCACCTGCACCGTGCCGGTCAGCGCATCGCCCAGCTTGGCCTCGTCAAGGTGCATGATATGCGTCTCGGCGGTGTAGTAGCTGAAGCCGGTGCCGACATAGCTGATGTCGGCGCCGATGTGGCGCAGGAAGGCGTCGCAGGTTTCCGACCCGGCAAACAGGTAGCGGCTTTCGGTCATGTGGCCGTTGTAGTCGATCCAGCCCGGCAGCACCGTCATCCGCGCCATTTCCATCGGCTGCGCGGTATCCGGCGTCGGCGCGGGCATCGCGGCCTGGCGGCGTCTGTCGTGGTCCTTCAGGACCTTGCCCGCCCCCCAGTCGCGGTCCTTCAGCACACGCAGGAAGCCGATCAGGTTCTGGTCGCGGATGCGTTCCAGTTCGCGGATCGAGTACTTGCCCGACTGCGCATCCGACTGGCCGGCGATCAGATCGACCAGTTCGTCGTTGAATTCGGGCACATCCATGAGCTTCGTCCACTCGGCCGACAGATAGGGGCCGAACTGCGCCATGAAGTGCTTCATCCCCGCCTCGCCACCGGCGATGCGATAGGTTTCGAACAGGCCCATCTGGCCCCAGCGCAGGCCGAAGCCCATGCGGATCGCCTCGTCGATTTCCTCGGTCGTGGCGATGCCGTCCTTGACGAGCCACAGCGCCTCGCGCCAGACGGCCTCCAGGAAGCGGTCGGCGATGTGGGCGTCGATCTCCTTGCGGACATGCAGCGGGAACATCCCGATGTCGCGCAGGATTTCCTTTGATGTTTCAATGATTTTCGCATCGTTCTTCGCGCTGGGCACCACCTCGGCCAGGGGCAGCAGGTAGACCGGGTTGAAGGGGTGCGCGACGAAGATCGCGGCGGGGTTCTTCGCCCCTTCCTGCAACTCCGACGGCTTGAAGCCCGAGGTCGACGATCCGATCGGCGTATTGGGCGCCGCCTCCTGGATCTGGGCATAGACGCGGTGCTTGAGCCCCAGGTTTTCCGACACGGATTCCTGGATGTAATCGGCGCCCTGCACGGCATCTGCCACGGTCTTGGCAAAGCTCAGCCGGCCTTCCTTCGGCATCGGCCCGTCCGACAGCGCCGGCAGCGAAGCGCGGGCATTGGCCATGACCTCGCCGATCTTGCGCTCTGCCTGCGGATCGGGGTCGAAGACCGCCACGTCCCAGCCCGACAGCAGGAAGCGTGCGGCCCAGCCGCCGCCGATGACGCCCCCGCCGATGATGGATGCCTTGCGCGCCATATGCGCCGTCCTTTCCGTGCGTTCCCCGCCCGAAGGCGGCATGTTTCGTATCTGGCTTGCGTCTGGCGTCCGCGTGGCATCCGTACCGACACCGCGCAGGCGCCGGAAATCACCGCGCCCGCGGCGCGCGCTTGGTCAGGCCGAGCTTCTTGCGCACCTCGTCCGGGCCGATCACCCGGGCGCCCATCCGCTCGATGATGCCGACGGCGCGGTCGACAAGCTGGGCGTTGGTCGCCAGCACACCCTTGTCGAGCCAGAGGTTGTCTTCCAGCCCGACGCGGACGTTGCCCCCGGCAAGCACCGCCGCCGCGGCATAGGCCATCTGGTTGCGGCCGATCGAGAAGGCCGACCAGTTCCAGTCCGACGGCACGTTGTTGACCATCGCCATGAAGGTATTCAGGTCGTCCGGCGCCCCCCAGGGCACGCCCATGCACAGCTGCACCAGCGCGGGCGAGGTCAGCACGCCCTCCTTGACCAGTTCCTTGGCAAACCACAGGTGGCCGGTGTCGAAGGCCTCGATTTCCGGCTTCACGCCCAGCGCCGTCATCATGCCGCCCATCGCGCGCAGCATGCCCGGCGTGTTGGTCATCACGTAATCGGCCTCGGCGAAGTTCATCGTGCCGCAATCCAGCGTGCAGATTTCCGGCAGGCAGTCGGCGACATGTTCCATCCGGTTGGTGGCGCCGCCCATGTCGGTGCCCTTCGGGTTCAGCGGCAGCGGGCTTTCGACCGGACCGAAGACCATGTCGCCGCCCATCCCGGCGGTCAGGTTCAGCACGACATCGGTCGCGCTGTCGCGGATGCGCTCGGTCACCTCGCGGTAAAGCTTCGGGTCGCGCGACGGCTTGCCGGTTTCCGGGTCACGGACATGGCAGTGGACGATCGCCGCGCCGGCCTTGGCCGCGTCGATCGCGCTTGCCGCGATCTGGGCGGGGCTGCGCGGAACGTGGGGCGAGCGGTCCTGCGTGCCACCCGACCCGGTGACGGCACAGGTGATGAAGACGTCGCGGTTCATGGCAAGCGGCATGGGGAAACCTCCGAGGAATTTCCCCGACTATAGCCTGTGCCGGGAGGTGCATTTTTGCATTAGACGAAGCCGGTTTGACGTTATCCGAATAGGCCCTGTCGCGTTGGCGACATGTCTAGACGCAGGCGACATGCCGCAATGCGGCATCCCGCCGCGGCCGAATCTGCGGCCGGCGCCTATTCGGCCGCCCGGACCCGGCGGTGCGGCGGCCGGTGCCCTGCTGCCCCGGCTTCCAGCGCCTCGACCCGGTCGCGCAGCGCCGCAACCTCGGCCAGGCCCGCACCCAGCGTCGCGGCCAGCTCGGCGGCATCGGGGGTTGCGGGTTCGTCTTCCTTCCGGCCGACAAGGCCGCGGAAGGCCCGCGACAACAGGCGCGAGAGGTCGTCCATGATCAGGAAGAACGACGGCACGACGACAAGGCTGAGCACGGTCGAAAGGATGATCCCGCCGATCACCGCCGTCGCCATGGGCGCGCGGAAGGCCCCGCCCTCGCCCACGCCCAGGGCCGAGGGCATCATCCCCGCCGACATGGCGATCGAGGTCATGACGATCGGCCGCGCGCGCTTGTGACCGGCCTCGATCATGGCGCTGAAGCGGTCGCGGCCCTGCGCCATCATCTCGATGGCGAAGTCGACCAGCAGGATCGCGTTCTTGGTGACGATCCCCATGAGCATCAGGATGCCGATCAGGACCGGCATGGAAACGGCATACCCCGTCAGGATCAGCGCCGCCGCCACCCCGCCGATGGCCAGCGGCAGCGAGAACAGGATGGTGAAGGGCTGGATCACGCTGCGGAACAGAAGGATCAGCACCGTCAGCACCAGCATCAGCCCCATGATCATGGCGTTCTGGAAGCTCTGCATCAGTTCCGCCTGCACTTCGGCATCGCCCGAGGTGGTGATGCGGACACCCGCCGGAAGCTCGGTCGCGTCGACGATTTCCTGGAAGCGGGCCGTCGCGGTGCCAAGCGCAACGCCCACGGGCAAGTTCGCCCCGATCGTAGCGCGGCGGTCGCGGTTCATCCGTTCGATGGCGCTGGTCCCCTGGCCGACGCGGATGTCGGCCACCGCCGAAAGCAGCACCGCACGCCCCGTGCCCGTCATCACGCGCAGCGCCGCCAGACGCGACAGGTCATGCTTGAGGTCTTCGTCAAGCTGCACCCGGACCGGAATCTGCCGCCCGTCTAGCGAGACCTTGGCCAGCGCCGCATCCACGTCGCCGATGGTGGCGACGCGCACGGTTTCGGCGATGGCAGCGGTCGTCACGCCAAGACGCGCGGCCTCGTCCAGACGCGGGGTGATCTGCACCTCGGGGCGCGGCAGCGCGCCTTCGGACGCGACCGAGGCCAGCAGCGGTTCCTGCCGCAGCGCCCCTTCCAGCCGCGCGACGGCTGCGTTCAGGTCGGCCTCGTTCCGGGCGAGGACGGAATAGCTGATGTCGCGCTCGCCCCGGTCATTGAGCTTGTAGGCGCGGATGTCGGGCACGCCGGCGATGGCGGCAAAGACCTCGGCCTCGATCTCGTTCTGAGGCCGCAGGCGGCCATGAGGGGCCATCTCGGGCACGAGCGCACCGGCCAGCGGAACGCGGCCCGCAAGATCGGCGATCCGCCGCAGAAGCGAATGGTCGAGTTTTTCCAGCACCAGCGTCACCGAGGCGCGGCGGATGTCGCGGTCGCCCTTGGGGGACGCGCCGCCAAGCGTGAAGATGTGGTCCACGCCCTCGATGCCGGCCACGCGGTCGCGGATGGCCGCGGTGGCGCGGTCGGTGTCATCCAGCGTCGAGCCGGGCGGCAGTTCGACGCTGACCGAAATGCGCGACACATCCTCGGGCGGCAGGAACGAACCGGGCACCTTCATCATGAAGTAGACCGACACGGCCAGTGTGGCGATGGCGACCACGAGCGTCAGGTAGCGGTGCCTGAGCGTATGGCGGATGAAGCGCAGGTAGCCCGTCATCAGCCGGCCGTCGCCGTGGCCGTGTTCGACGGCATCCTTCGCGCGCATCAGGTAGGCGGCCATCAGGGGCGTGATGAGCCGCGCCACCAGAAGCGAAAACAGCACGGCGATGGCCACGGTCAGGCCGAACTGGCGGAAATACTGCCCCGGGATGCCGGGCATGAAGCTGACGGGGACGAAGACCGCGACGATGGTCATGGTGGTGGCGATGACCGCAAGGCCGATTTCGTCAGCGGCCTCGATGGCGGCGCGGTAGGGCGACTTGCCCATGCGGATGTGGCGGGCGATGTTCTCGATCTCGACGATCGCGTCATCGACAAGGATGCCGGTCGCAAGCGTGATGGCAAGAAAGCTGACAAGGTTGAGCGAGAAGCCCAGCATGTCCATCACATAGAAGGTGGGGATGGCGGACAGCGGCAGCGCGATGGCTGAAATGAACGTGGCGCGGCCGTTCCTGAGGAACAGGAACACCACCAGCACGGCAAGGACCGCGCCTTCGATCAGGGTATGGAGCGCAGATTCGTAGTTGCCATAGGTGTAGAAGACCGTGTCGTCGACCAGGCGGATGTCGACCGCGGGGTTCTGGCCGCGCAGGGTGTCCAGGGTTTCGTTCACGGTCTCGGCCACCGACACCTCGGATGCGCCCTTGGCGCGGAAGACGGCAAAGGTGACGACCGGCGCATCGTCGAGCCGCGAGAACGACCTGGGCTTTTCGTAGGTGTCGGTGACGGTGCCAAGGTCGGACAGCCGGACGAAGCGGCCCGAGGGCAGCGCGATGGTGGTCCTGGCCAGGCGGTCGGCGCCGGTCGCATCACCCAGGGTGCGGATCGTCTGCTGCGCGCCGCCAAGGTCGGCCTCGCCCGAACCGATGTTGGCGTTGGTCTGGCGAAGCTGGGCGTTGACCATCGCCGCGGTGATGCCGTGGCTTTCAAGCCGCATCGGGTCAAGCGTCACCTGCACCTCGCGGTCGGCGCCGCCAAAGCGATCCACCCGGCCGACGCCGGGGCGACCCTGAAGCGCGCGTTTGACCTTGTCGTCCACGAACCACGAAAGCTCTTCGAGCGTCATGTCGGCCGAGGCGACGGCAAAGGTCATGATCGCATGGCCCTCGACGTCGATGCTGCTGACGATGGGCGCCTCGATGCCGCCGGGCAGGTCGCCGCGCACGCGGTCCACCGCGTCCTTCACATCCTGCACCGCCTTGTCGGTCGGCACTTCCATGCGGAATTCGACCGAGGTGGTCGACAGGCCGTCGGTCACCGACGAGAAGATGTTCTTCACGCCGCTGATGCCCGCGATGGCATCCTCGACTTCCTTCGTGACCTGGGCCTCCATCTCGGAGGGCGCCGCGCCCGGTTGGGCAACCGACACGGCGACCAGCGGCACGTCGATGTTCGGGAAGCGCGTGACCGGCAGGCCATTGAACGATTGCCAGCCCAGAAACGTCAGGATCACGAAGGCAAGGATCGGTGCAACCGGGTTGCGGATCGACCAGGCGGAAAAGTTCATCGGCGCCCCCGTCAGTTCAAGGCCGCGGCCGGTGCGGGCAGCGGGCTTACCCGGTCGCCGTCGCGGACGAAGGCGCCGGCCTTGAGCACGACCGTATCACCTTCGGCCAGGCCCTCGCGGATCTCGATCCAGCCGTCGTCGCGGATGCCGGTCACGACCGGGCGGCGGGCGACAACACCGTCGGTCACCAGCATGACCGACGCACCCTCGGCCCCGTCCGAGACGGCCGAGACCGGAACCGCCGGGGCCTCGCGCCGGGCGATCTGGATTTCGGTTTCGGCAAAGGTGCCGGGGCGCAGGCCGGTCGCGGCCGGGTCAATGGCGATGCGGACGGTGCCAAGCCGGGTGGCGGTATCGATCGCAGGCTCGACAAGGCGCACCGTGCCGGCAATGGCCCCGCCCCCCCCGATGACGTAAAGCGCAGCCCTCTGGCCGGCGGCGATGCGGCCGAGGTCGCCCTCAGCCACGTCGGCGTGAAGTTCTAGCTGCCCGTCCCGGATCAGCGTGAACATCGGCTGGCCGGCCGCGCTGGCGATGGCGCCGACCATGGCGTTGCGGGCGGTGATCCGGCCGGCAACCGGCGCGGTGACACGGGTGCGGGCCAGCTGCAGATCGGTGTTGGCGATCTGCGCATCGTTCAGCGCCAGCTGCGCGCGGGCGGATTCGAGCGTCTGGCGCGCGACGGCAACGCGGGCGTTGGCAGATGTCGCCGCCGCCAGCACCTGATCGGCCTGCGCCTGCGAGGCGGTGCCCTGCGCGCGCAGCGCCTTGGTGCGCTCGTTGACGCGGTTCGCCTCGTCGGCGGCGGCCTGCACCTCGACCAGCTGCGCCTCGGCCTGCGCGATCCCGGCCCTGGCTGCGGCGCGGGCGGCTTCAAGCTGGCTTTTCTGCAGGCCGAGCGCGCTTTGCGACAGTTCGGCCAGAACCGCCCCGGCAGCGACCGTGTCGCCCACGTCGGCCAGAAGCCGCTCGATGGCCTGTCCCTCGATCTGCGGCTGGACGAACACCGTTTCCTCCGCCCCGATCAGGCCCGAGGCCCGCACGACATCATGAAGCACACGCGGTTCGACCCGGACGACGGTGATCGTCGGAAGGGCGGCGGGGGCCGGTGCCGGCTCGGCCTGCCCAGCGGCAAGCGACGGCAATGCGGCCATGACGGCGGCGATGGCAAGCAGGGCAAGCAGTCTGATCCGTCCGCTCATGGCCTAGCCTTTCCCTTGCCCGGCGGGTATCGCCGCGCGGATTTCGCCAAGGATGCCGTCGATGGTGCGCAGCGCAAGGTCGCGCAGGCTTGCGCGCATGCCAGCGTCCATCTGCCAACGGCTCGGTTCGGCGCTGAGCCGAATCGCCGTGGCCTTGAACAGAAGCACGATCATCGTTGCATGGGGGGTAAAGCGGGCCTGCGCCTCGTCCGGCCCCAGCCCGGTCGCCCGGGCGAAGATGTCGGTGAAATAGCAGTCGATCCCGCCCTCGATGCGCTGCAGCGTCGCGGCGATTTCGGGGCTGCGGCGCGCTGCCACCTCGATATCGGCCCAAAGCGGCGCATCGCTTCCGGCGCAGTCGTCGATGCGCGCCGCAAGGGTTCGGCGCAGACCGTCCAGCAGGTCGTCCCCTGCGACAATGGCCGAAAACTCGCCCGCCATCTGCGCCATCTCGCCCGAGACGATGGCTTCGACGATGGCGGCCTTCGAGGGGAAATAGCGGTAGAAATTCCCCGCACTCATTCCCGCCGCGCGGGCAAGATCCTGCATCGAGGCGCCATCGAAGCCCTTTTCCAGAAAGGCGCGCTTGGCGGCGGCAAGGATTTCCTGCGCACGGGCATCGGGGGCGGCGGGCGCGGGTGTGGCAGTCCGGGGGGGGATCGATTCTGTCAGCATGGCATCAGTGAATGAACGTTCATTCACTGATGCCGGAAGTTGACGAGAACGTCAAGCGGCCCGGCTCAGGCCCCTGCCCTGCGCCCGAACGGCCACCGGCGCCGCTGCCCGTCACGCGGCCTGTCGCGCGAAACGATCATCAGCAGCGATGGCGTGACGATCAGGGTCAGCACCGTGGCAAAGGCCAGCCCGTAGACCATTGCCGTCGAAAGCGAGATCCACCACTGCGTCGACGGCGCGCCGATGGTGGTTTCGTGGTTGAGGATCTCGAGGTTGAGCCCGAAGGCGATGGGCAGAACACCCAGGATCGCCGTCACCGCCGTAAGCACCACAGGCCGCGCACGTTCGCGGCAGGTTTCGAGGATGGCTTCGGTCTTGGGCATGCCTTCGCGGCGCAAGGTGTCGTAGGTGTCGATCAGCACGATGTTGTTGTTCACCACCACACCCGCCAGCGCGATGATGCCGATGCCCGTCATCACCACGCCGAAGGGCTGGTTCATGATCATCAGGCCCAGGAAGACACCGATGGTCGACATCACCACGGCGACAAGCACGAGGCCGACAGAGGTGAACTTGTTGAACTGCGCCAGCAGGACGATGAAGATCAGGAACACCGCCGCGCCGAAGGCCTTGGACAGGAAGGCGCCGGCTTCCTTCTGTTCCTCGTCCTCGCCGGCAAGCTGCCAGCGGATGCCCAGCTTTTCCAGTCCCGCGCCCGCCAGCGCGGCGGCGATGGTCTCGCGCACGGGGGCGGCCTGCACGCCTTCGCGGATGCCGGCCTGAACGGTGATGGTACGCGCACCGTCGATCCGCGTCAGGTTGCCGGTCGTGGGTGCGGCGCTGCGGGTCACGATGGACGAAAGCGGCACCGATCCGCCCGGGGTTTCGATGCGAAGCTGGTCAAGCGCGGAAATGGTGCGCTGCTCCTCGGGCAGGCGCAGCACGATATCCACGGCGTCGTCGGCACCGGCGGGACGGAATTCCGTAAGCTTCAGCCCCGAGGTCACAAGCTGGACCATGGCGCCGACCGATACCGGCGCGATGCCGTGGCGGGCGGCGGATTCGCGGTCGACCTTCAGTTCCCAGTCGATGGCCGGGGGCGGCAGGCCGTCGGACACGTCGATGACATCGGGCATGGCGCGCAGCCGCCCAGCCACCTCGCGCGCAACGTCCTGAAGCCCGGCCGGATTGTCCGCCGAAAGCCGCACCTGGATCGCCTTGCCGGTGGACGGGCCGGCCTGCGGCACCGAGACCTCGATCTCGGCCCCCGCAATCCCCTGCATGGCCGCGCGGATGTCGGCGAGGATGGCGTTGGCGTTCTTGCGTTCGCGCCAGTCGACGAATTCGTACTGGATGGTGCCGACCACGTCCTCGGCCACTTCGTTGCCGGCCCCGCCCGCCTTGCCCGCGCGGGCATAGACTGTCTTGATCCCCGGCCAGCCCAGCAGCCGTTCCTCGGCCTGGCGCACCAGCGCGTCCTTTTCCTGGATCGAAAGGTTGCCCCGCGCGTGGACGTAGAGAAGGCCGTATTCGGGCTCGACGTCGGGGAAGAATTCGACCCCCTTGCCCAGCTTGCCATAGGCGAAGGGCACAGCGACCAGCGCGGCCAGCGCCACGGTCAGCACCAGCCAGGGGTGGCGCACGGCGCGCGACACGAAGCGCATGTAAAGCCCGTCGCGGTGCGCCGGTTCCGGCACGGGCCGCGCGAAGATCGCCCCCAGCGTCGGCGCGAAGATCAGCGCATAAAGCATCGAGGCCGACAGCGTCGCGATCAGCGTGATCGGCATGTATTTCATGAACTCGCCGACGATCCCCGGCCAGAACAGCAGGGGCGAGAAGGCGGCGACGCGGGTCATGGTGGCGGCGATGACGGGGCCTGCCATCTTGTGGCTGGCCTGCGCGAAGGCCGCGCGCTTGTCCATGCCCTCGGACATGCGCCGTTCGGCGTATTCGGTGACGATGATCGCGTCGTCGACCAGCATCCCCACCGCAAGGATCAGGCTGAAGAGGACAACGATGTTGACCGTCAGCCCCGCCAGCGACAGCCCGAGAATCCCCATGAGAAACGAGGCCGGGATCGCCAGCCCGATCAGCAGCGAGGCGCGTCCCGACAGCGCATAGAGGATGACGATGAAGACAAGGATCACCGCCGTCAGGACCGAGTTCTGAAGATCGGCCAGCAACTGACGGATGTCCTTTGACTTGTCCTGGCTGAACGTCACCTCGGTGCCGGGCGGCAGCAGCGGGCGGTAGGCCTCGGTTGCGGCCTTCACGGCATCGACCGTCTCGATCAGGTTGGCGCCGGTGCGCTTGCTGACCTCGATCGCCAGCGCGGGCTGGCCGTTGAGACGGGTGATGGTTTCGGGGTCTTTCTGACGTGGCACGATCTGCGCAAGGTCACGGGCGCGCACGACGGCTTCTTCCCCGGCCACGATCGGCAGGTCGGCGATGTCGTCAAGGGTCTCGATCAGCGACGGAACCTTGATGGCATAGCGCCCCTCGCTTCCTTCCAGCGCGCCGGCGGCGACAAGCCGGTTGTTGGCCGAAATCCCGGCGATCAGCGCGTCGGGCCGCAGGTTGTAGGACGTGAGCTTGGCAGGATCGACCACCACCTCCACCACGTCGTCGCGCACGCCGTTCAGCGCGGCGTCCAGCACCCCCGGAACTTCCTCGATCCGGTCGCGCAACTCGCGCACGGCGGTCGTCAGCGTGCGTTCCGGCACATTGCCCGACAAGGTGATGACCAGCACCGGGAATTCCGAGAGGTTGACCTCGTTCACCGTGGGTTCGTCCGCGCCCGACGGCAGGTCCGGGCGCGCCTGCGCCACCTTGTTCCGCACGTCATCAAGCGCCTTGTCGAGATCGGCCCCGGCCTGGAATTCCAGCAACACGTTGCCCCCGCCCTGATAGGCGGTCGAGGTCATTTCCTTGACGGCGGCGATCGGCTTCAGCGCCGTCTCCATCGGCCGCAGCAGCAGCCGTTCGCTGTCCTCGGGCGAAATGCCGCTGTAGTGCAGGCTGACGTAGATGATCGGGATCTGGATGTCGGGTTCGGCTTCCTTCGGGATCGAGACATAGGCCATCGCCCCCGCGACCATCAGGAACACGAGAACCGATATTGTCAGCCGCGCGTTGCGGATCGCGGTTTCGACCAGCTTCATGGGGCCGTCCCGGCGGCCCCTGCCGCTGGCGCCTCGGTCACGGCGACCTTCTCGCCGTCCACCACCATGTCCTGCCCCGCAACGATGATCCGGCAGTCTTCCGGCACGCCGGTGACGATCAGCCCCTCGGTGGTGTCGTCGATGATCCCGACCCGGACGAACGAGACGATGCCATCGGCATCCACCACCCGCAGTCCGATGTCGCCCTCGGTCGACAGCGTGATGACCGAGCGCGGCACCGACACGGCGCGCACCGGTGCGGCGTACAGCGTGACCTCGGCGGTCATCCCGGCGGGGATCGCGTGGTCGGGGTTCGGCAGGGCGACCTCGATCGGGAAGGTGCGGGTCGCGCCCGAGGCTTCGCGCGCGACGTGGCGGACGGTACCCTCGATCTGGGTGCCGTCCACAAGGCGCACCTTCGCCCGCGCGCCCGGCAGCACCTCGGCCACGTCAAGCTCGCCCACCTCGCCGCGCACGACGATCGGATCGAGCGACAGGATCGTTGCCACCGGCGCACCCGGCTGGACCCATTCGCCGCGCTCGACCGAGACGGAATCGACGATGCCGGCGAAGGGCGCGGTCAGGCGCAGGTTCTCGGCATCGGCGCGCGCCTGGCTGAGCTGCGACTCGGCGGCGGCCTTGGCGGCCCGCGCGGCGGTCAGCTGAAGATCGGTCAGGTTGCCGCCGGCGTGAAGCTTGACCGCGACGTCCAGTTCCTGCTGCGCCTTGTCCAGCGCAGCGCGGGCGGTTTCGACCGCCGCCGCCATGTCGGGGCCTTCAAGCGCCATCACCAGTTCGCCCGCCGCAACCTGCCCGCCCTTCTCGACGTGCAGCTCCGAGATGATGCCGCTCGTGCGGGCGGCAAGTTCCGTCCGCTTGTCGGCGTCGGTCACGGCCGAAACCCGGATCCCGCGGGCATGGTCGATGAAGACCGGGGCGGTCGCACCGACCGTGCGCAGCGGCTTGTCCGCGGCCGCGCCTTCCGGTGCGGGCGTCGGTGTCGCGGCTTCGGCGGCCTTTGCCTCGGCATGCGCAGCCTCACTGCCGACGAAGGCAAATTCGCCCGTCCCCACCCAGGCCCCGGCGGCGATCAGCACCGCGAAGGCCAGAATCCTGTGAAACCTGATGTTCAGCGCCATGTCATGCAATCTCCGGCGGCCGAAGCCGCCCCCTGTCCGGCGCAGACGGCTTACCCGATCGGACCGGCGGAGTCGATGTGCCGTGCCGGGTGACGCAGGGTCAATGCGGGAATCCCTGACCTTGCGGCAGGGCCGGTTTCAGGCTGCGGACTCGACGGCGGCGACGATCTCGCCCACGACCTGCGCCAGCAGCACTTCGTCCTCGCATTCGGCCATGACACGGATCAGGGGTTCGGTGCCCGACTTGCGGATCAGGATCCGGCCCGCGCCATTCAGGCGTTCTTCCCCGCCCCGGATCGCGGCCTGGACGACGGGGGTATTCAGCGGCTCTTTCCCGGCCTCGTAGCGGACGTTCTTCAGCAGTTGCGGCACGGTGTCGAACTGCCGGACCAGCGCCGAGGCGGGCTGCCCGGTTTCGGCCATCGCCGCAAGGAACTGAAGGCTGGCGATCAGCCCGTCGCCGGTGGTGGCATGGTCGGTCATCACGATGTGGCCCGACTGTTCGCCGCCAAGGTTGAAGCCGCCTTCGCGCATGCGTTCCACGACATAGCGGTCCCCCACCGCCGTCCGTTCAAGCCGCAGCCCGCGATCGGTCAGGAAGCGTTCAAGCCCCAGGTTCGACATCACCGTGGCGACAAGGGCCCCCCCCTTCAGCCGCCCGGCCTGCGCCCAGCGGTCGGCCAGAAGCGCCATCACCTGGTCGCCGTCCGCAACGCGGCCCAGCTCGTCCAGGATCATCACCCGGTCGGCGTCGCCGTCAAGCGAGATGCCCAGATCGGCGCCATGGGCCACGACCGCCTCGGCCGCAGTCTGGGTATGGGTTGAACCGCAGCGGTCGTTGATGTTGGTGCCGTTCGGCGTGACGCCGACGGGGATCACATCGGCGCCAAGTTCCCACAGCACCTGCGGCGCAGCCTTGTAGGCAGCCCCGTTGGCGCAGTCGATCACCACCTTCAGCCCCGAAAGCTGGCCCTTGGCCGGGAAGGTCGTCTTGGCATATTCGACATAGCGCCCCAGCCCATCGTCGATGCGCCGCGCGCGGCCGATGTTTTCGGGCTTCGCGGGCACGATCTCGCCCGCAACGATCGACTCGATCTCGGCCTCGGCCTCGTCGGACAGCTTGAATCCGTCGGGACCGAAGAACTTGATGCCGTTGTCATGCGCCGGGTTGTGGCTGGCGGAAATCATGATGCCCAGATCGGCCCGCATCGACCGCGTCAGGAAGCCCACGGCCGGCGTCGGCACCGGTCCCAGCAGCAGCACGTTCATGCCGGTCGAGGTCAGCCCCGCCGTCAGTGCATTTTCCAGCATGTAGCCCGAAAGCCGCGTGTCCTTGCCGATGACGACGCGGTGGCCGTTGCGGCCGTCGGTGCGGAAATAGCGTCCCGCCGCCGCACCAAGGCGCAGCGCCATCTCGGCGGTCATCGGATGGGTGTTGGCGGTGCCGCGCACGCCGTCGGTTCCGAAAAGCTTCCTCGTCATGCCGTCGCCTCCGCGCCGACCGCCTGCCAGAGGCGCAGCGCCTGCCGTGTTTCAGGAATATCATGGACGCGGTGGATCTGCACACCCTGCGCCACGCCGGCGAGCGTGACGGCGATGGTCCCGGGTCCGCGGCGGTCGGCGCGGTCCTCGCCCGACAGCGTGCCGATGAATCGCTTGCGCGACACGCCCAGAAGGATCGCGCAGCCAAGGCCGTGGAAGACCGAGATGTTGCGCAGCAGCGTCAGGTTGTGGGCCTGCGTCTTGCCGAAGCCGATGCCGGGGTCGATGCAGATGCGATCGCGGGAAATGCCGGCGGCCTCGGCCACGCGGATGCGGTCTTCAAGAAAGTCATAGACGTCAAGCGTCACGTCGTCATAGCGCGGGTCGGCCTGCATGGTCTGCGGCGTGCCCTGCGCGTGCATCAGGCACAGCGCCGCGCCGCTGCCGGCGACCACGCCGGCCACGCCGGCGTCCCATGTCAGGGCGGCGACGTCGTTGACCAGCCCCGCCCCGGCCGCCAGCGCGGCCCGCGCGACGGCGGCCTTGCGGGTGTCGATCGAGACGGGCGTTTCCAGCCCGCCTCTGCGCAGCGCCGCGATCACCGGGGCGGTGCGGGCGGCTTCCTCGGCCTCGGGCACCTCGGCCGCGCCGGGCCGGGTGCTTTCGCCGCCGATATCAAGAATGTCGGCCCCGCCGTCCGCCATTGCGCGGGCATGGGCCACCGCAACGTCGGGCGCAGCGAACCGGCCGCCGTCGGAAAAACTGTCGGGCGTGACGTTCAGGATACCCATGAGCCGCGGCGCATCCATCGCCAGCCCCGCAAGGGGCGCGCGCGGCGCGGTCAGCCTTGCGCGGGCGGCGGCCGGAATATCCGCGGCGGCAACAACGCCCCGCGATCCGGCGCGGGTCAGCACCTCGGCCTGGCTGAACCAGCACCATCCGCCGGCCAGCGGCAGCGCGCCTGCCGGGCGGCAGGCATCGGTCATGGCAATCGGGCGGTAGTAGGTCATGCCGGTCTTCTGCGCCGGACTGCTTTCCTTGGCAAGGCGAAGGCTCAGGCGCGTTCCACCGGCACGCGGCTTCCCGCCGGCACCGCAACAGCCCCGTGAACGACCAGCCGCGTCGCCGCCATCGTCTCGGCCAGCCACAGCGCCAGCGCCACGCCGTCGCCGCTGGCGGCCTTCGGCCCGTCGGGCGTGTCAAGCACGATCTTCGACGGTGCCCAGACGATGGTCTGGCCGTGCTTCATCGCCCAGTCGATTTCGGTCCGCGTCGCGACCACCACGCAACGGTCGTCGCGGGCGGCCAGCGCCCAGGCGTTCTGCTCGATCGCCAGCAGGTCGATGCGTCGCTGCGTCGGCTTGTGGCCCGTGGTCGGGCGCGGCAGGTCCGGCAGGCCCACCGTCAGGATCACCGGCACCCCCTGCCCCGTCAGACGGTCAAGACGCGCCGCAAGGTCGGGCGCGGCGATCGAGGCGTTGTCAAGATAGACGACCAGCGGATGCAGCGCCGTCAGCGATCCGTCGTCGGCGGTGGCCTGTGTCGGTTCGGCCGCCCGCGACCGCACGATCTCGACCCCCAGCGCCCCGGGCCCCCTGTCAAGCTTCTCGATCCGCACGAAGACGCGCATGGCCTGCGGTTCGTGCAGGATGCGCTCGGCCACCCGTTCGGCCAGTGTTTCCAGCAGGTTCAGCCGCTCGGCCGCAAGCTCGGCCGCCACCGCCTCGGCGATGCGGTCATAAGACAGGATGCGGTCCACGTCGTCCTCTAGGGGCGCGGGATGGGGGCGCACCTCGACCACGATGTCGAAACGCAGCCGCTGCTTGTGGCCGCGCTCCTGCTGGAAGGCGCCGATGTCGGCCTCGACCACATGGTCGCGCAAGGAAATCCGGTCGCGCGGATCGGCGCCGGCCGAGGCTTCGGCCCGCTCCTCGGGGTGGGCGAAGGCAAGGCGGATGTCGGTGCTCATGGGTGGTCTTTCGCGGCGTCGTGCCTCGCCGTCATGGCGCGGTCCCTGCCTCAGATGACAGAGCAGAGCCGGCACATCAAGGGCAGCCTGACCCCGCCCGCCGTCAGTTCATCGCGGTGCGGATCGGCTGGCGGTAGAAGATATGCGCGCCGATGGTGGCGGTGTGGGCGAAGCGGCGCGACCAGTCGGGGCGCACGGCAGGCGTATGGAAGTGGGTCGCCCCGTCGGTCAGGATGCGCGGCGCGCCCTGCATCATCGCCCCGGCAATGCGCGCGGCCCGTTCCCAGGCGGCGGGTTCGCGGATCGCGTCGGACAACCCGTCGCAGACGTACGAGAACTGGCACCCTCCCGCGCCGCGCTGGTTGACGACGCCGCAGATCGTGCGCGGATAATTCGGCAGATCGACGCGGTTGAGGATCACCTCGGCCACCGCGACCTGGCCCTTGACGGATTCGCCCCGCGCTTCGAAATAAAGCGCGGTGGCAAGGCAGTCGAACTGCGGATTTTCCTGCGGCACCGGAAGGCTTGCAAGCCAGGCCTCGTCATAGGTGGGCGCGGCCGGCGCCTTCACTGCGGCGGCCTTGTTCGCCTTCACCGTCTTGGCGGCCGTCCTGACCGGCGCGGTCGCCAGTTCCTGCAACCGGGCCGGATCGACCGCCCCGAGCCCCGACGTTTCCCGCCCCAGAAGCGCCGTGAGGCTGGCGGTCAGGTCGACATTGGGGTCGTTGGACTGGCTTGCCGTCATTCCGGCCTGCGCGCCCTGGCCAAGGACGAGAAGCATGACCATGCCTCCGGTCCAGCACTGCAGCATCGACATGTGAGTTCCCGAATAGCTTCGCTCAGCCACAGCCCCCACAGGCGGCGACGGCGCCCCATAGCCTATATGGGCCGCGGCGTCCACCCATGGACAGCGTGACTGGCGGACTGGCGGTGCCAGCCCGTGGTGAGCGAATCGTAAATGTCGGGACAGAAGTGCCGATGCCGGCGATTTACCGCCCGGAACGTCGCCGTTAAAGCGAAATCTTGCCGGTTTCGGGGTCTTTCAGCGCAAAATGTGCTGCCGCCAGACGGGCTACCGGCACGCGGAACGGCGAGCACGACACATAATCGAAGCCCAGATTCCGGCAAAACGCGATGGATTCCGGGTTGCCGCCGTGTTCGCCGCACACGGATAGGGTGAGCTCGGGCCGCGTCTGACGCCCGCGACTGCTGCCGATGAGCAATAATTCGCCGACGCCTTCGACGTCGAGCACATGGAACGGGTCCTCCCGATAAACCCCCTGGGCGACATAGGCGCCCATGAAGCGGCCCGCATCGTCGCGCGACAGCCCGTAGGTCATCTGCGTCAGGTCGTTGGTGCCGAAGGACATGAAGGCGGCATGATGGGCGATCTCGTCGGCCCGAAGCGCGGCGCGCGGCGTCTCCACCATGACACCAAGACGATAGGTGAAATCCAGCCCGGTTTCGGTGCGCACGGCGGCGGCGACGGCGTCGATGCGGGTCTTGACCAGCTCGACCTCGCGCTTGGCCGAGACAAGCGGGATCATCACCTCGGGCACGACGGGCTTGCCGCGCCGGCCGACCTCGACCGTCGCCTCGAAGATGGCGCGGGCCTGCATCTCGTAGATCTCGGGCACGGTGATCCCCAGGCGCACGCCGCGCATCCCGAGCATGGGGTTGAATTCCGACAACGCCTCCACCCGCCGTGTCACCTCGGACAGCGGCCGGTCCAGCGCCTCGGCCAGCTCGCGCATGCCCTCGCGGTCATGCGGCAGGAATTCGTGCAGCGGCGGGTCGAACAGGCGGATGCAGACCGGCAGGCCGGCCATGATCTCGAACAGCGCCGTGAAGTCGGCGCGCTGCATCGGCAACAGGCGGTCAAGCGCGATCTTCCGGTCGCCGGCCGTGTCGGCGAAGATCATCTCGCGCATGACCGTCAGCCGGTCCTCCTCGAAGAACATGTGCTCGGTCCGGCACAGGCCGATGCCTTCGGCCTCGAACATGCGGGCGGTGCGGGCGTCCTCGGGGGTGTCGGCGTTGGCGCGGATGCCGATGTCGCGCACGTTGTCGGCCCAGTGCAGCAGCGTGGTGAACCATTCGTCCAGTGCGGGTTCCAGCATGTCGGCCGCGCCGGCCAGCACCTCGCCCGAGGTGCCGTCCACCGTGATGACGTCGCCTTCGCGGAAGACGCGGCCGCCGGGCGCCGTCAGCGTCCGGTCGCGCGGATTGAGGTGGATGTCCGATGCGCCGACGATGCAGGGCAGGCCCAGCCCGCGGGCGATCACGGCCGCATGGCTGGTCATGCCGCCGCGTTCGGTCAGCACGGCGACGGCGGCATGCATGCCGCGGATGTCCTCGGGCGCGGTTTCGCGCCGCACAAGGATGCAGGCCTCGCCGCGTGCCGCCGAGGCCTGGGCATCGGCCGACGACAGCACGATGCGGCCCGTGGCCGCGCCGGGGCTGGCGGCGATGCCGCGGGCAAAGCGGTCGCGGGGGCCGCGCGGGTCGACCTGGTGGTGCAGAAGTTCCGAAAGCGCCCGCGGCTCGACCCGCAGAAGCGCCTCCTCGCGGCTGATCACGCCGTCCTTGGCAAGGCTCACGGCGATGCGGACCGCCGCGCGGGACGACCGCGTGACCTTGATCGCGTCGATCACGCGCAGCTTGCCGCCTTCCAGCGTGAATTCGATCTGCATCTCCTCGCGCAGCTTGGCCCGGCAGGCGGCGCCGTGGCGGATGAGGTCGGCAAAGACCTCGGGGGCCGCATCTTCCAGCGAAGCGCCGCGCGGATCACGCGTCAGGTAAAGCGTCTCGGTCGAGGCCTTGCGCCCCTGGGTCTGGCCACGGAAGCGGCCGGTGATCTGCGGCGCGCCGGTCACGCCCTCGGCAAACTGGATGGTGCCCGACCCCGACAGCCCCGGCCCCATCGCCAGCGACATTTCCTGCACCACAAGCCCCAGCGGCGCCTCGGCCGGGGCGCCCTTGGCCTGGCGCAGAAGGCGCGCCGTGGTGCCTTCCCAGGCCCGCGCCATCGAGCGCAGCACCTCCGACAGCTGCCGCGCGGGGCATTGGGGGAACTCGTCGTCCGTCTCGGCCTGATAGGCGGCCAGCGCGGCCGCCAGCGCGGTGGGCGACGGGTCGGCGCCGAACATGTCGGGGTCGAGCCGCGCGACATGGATGGCGTAGGACTGGACGAAGCGCAGAT
>WBZM01001783.1_pt1 | contig 19952 bp, 14 predicted proteins | sample 5204271 | NCBI WGS metagenome assembly WBZM01 (sample SAMN12344346, study PRJNA552823) | activated sludge metagenome | biome: Activated sludge suspended growth; feature: Nitrification reactor; material: Wastewater; isolation source: activated sludge from nitrification reactor of wastewater...
GCCGCTTCGTCGTCGAAGTCGTGCTCGGTCGCATCTGAGAGGTTGTGAAGAAATCGTCTCCAGCAGGCCGAGATGCAGGGAATCGGCGGTTGAGCGATGCCGCACGGCGATCGCGCGGTCGATTCACCCTGCACCGCTGAGTACGATGGCCTTCCGTCTGCCGCCGATGCATGCACTCGAGGCTTTCGAATCGGCGGCCCGCCACCAGTCCTTCGTCAAGGCGGCCGAGGATCTCTGTGTCACGCAGTCGGCAGTCAGCCATCGCATCAGGCAGCTCGAGGACGATCTCGGCGTGCGGCTCTTCCTGCGCCTGAACCGCAACATCGTCCTGACGCCAGCGGGCGAGGCCTACCTCGCCAGCATCCGCGGCGCCCTCGCCGAGATCGAAGGTGCGACGCGCGCCATCGCCCACGGCGCGCGGCAGGAGTTGCGCGTCAGCGTCGCACCGGCGATCGGCAGCAAGTGGCTGGTCGGTCGCCTGGCCGATTTCCAGCGCCAGTACCCGACAGTCGACCTGATTCTTTCCACGTCGACCCAGCTCGGCAACATCCGCTCGGGCGAGGTCGACCTCGGGGTGCGTTATGGTGACGGCCGCTGGCCTGGTCTGGCGAGTTTCAAGATGTCGGAGGAGGTTCTGGTGACGGTCTGCAGTCCCGCCTATCCGGCCAGCGTCGGCGGACTCGGCGAGCCCGCGCAGCTCCTTCGTGCCCGGCTGTTGCACCACCCGATCCTGCCCTGGCGCCCCTGGCTCGAGGCCGCCGGTCTCGACTGGCCGGAGCCGGCGGGCGGAGTCCGTTTCGACGATGCCGTGATGATGATCGAAGCGGCAGCGGCAGGTCACGGCGTTGCCCTGTGCCCGCGCCGCCTGGTCGAGTCGCAGCTGGCGGCGGGCAGCCTGATCCAGCCCTTCGCCGTGGCAGCGCTCGATCGCGGCTACCACGTGCTGCTCGCGCCCGAAGGCTCGTCGCGGCCGTGGGTGATGGCCTTCGTCCGCTGGTTGCTGGCGGCGGCGCAAGCGGCGCCCCAGGCCAGCGGCGACGCGGCGTAGCGCCGCGGCCGCCCCGCTCGCGCGGCGACGCGCGCTGCCCGTCGGCCGGCGGCGATCCCGTCGGCGGCAAGGCGGCCGGCATGAATCCGGCTCATCCTCGCACGCAGTCTTTTCGTTTGTCAGGCTCGCCGGCGGCTGCGATGCTGTGCGCTCGACAGTCAACGCGGGAGAAGGCAATGAGCGGCGAAGATCAGGATGGCTGGATCTGGCTCGACGGTGCGTTCGTTCCCTGGCGCGAAGCCCGGGTGCATGTGCTGACGCACTCGCTGCATTATGGCCTGGGCGTTTTCGAGGGCATTCGCGCCTACGCGACGGCAGCCGGGCCGGCGATCTTCAGGCTCGACGAGCACGTGCAGCGGCTCTTCGAATCGGCGCACATCCTCGGCCTGACGCACGACTTCGATCGCGCGACCCTCGCCGACGCCTGCCGGCGGACCATCGCCCGCAATCGTCTCGCCGCCGGCTACATCCGGCCGTTGCTCTTTCTCGGCGCCGAGAAGGTCGGTCTCGACCCGGTCGGCGCGCGCGTGCATGCGACGATCGCCGCCTGGCCGTGGCGCACCCATCTCGGCGAGCGGGCGCTCGACGACGGCATCCGCGTCCGCGTCTCGTCCTTCGCGCGGCACCACGTCAATGTCCAGATGTGCCGGGCGAAGTCGGTGTCGACCTACACCAACTCGATCCTTGCCAGCCGCGAAGCGCGCGCCGACGGCTACGACGACGCGCTGCTGCTCGACACCGCCGGCTTCGTCGCCGAGGGCGCCAGCGCCAATCTCTTCCTCGTGCGGCGGGGGACGGTGCTCGAGCCGGAGGTCACGTCGGCACTCGACGGCATCACCCGCCGCAGCATCATCGAAATCGCCGGCGACATGGGGCTGCCGGTGCGGTCACGGCGCATCACGCGCGACGAACTCTACTGTGCCGACGAAGTCCTGCTCACCGGGACCGCCGCCGAGATCACGCCGGTGGTCGAGGTCGACCGGCGGCGCGTCGGCGATGGACGCCCGGGGCCACTGACGCGGGAGTTGCAACGCCGCTACTTCGATTGCGTGCACGGACGCGACGCGGCGCGGGGCGCGTGGCTGACGCCGGTCGTCGAGCACGGGTAGGTGCCGGCCGGTCGACGCGGGAGCCGGTCGTCAGCCGGGCGGCGCCGCGAGGACCGGCTCGCAGCAGACTTCGCAGCGCACCGAATTGGCGATGAAGCACTCGTCGTGCGCCGCGTGATGCATCTGGCGGATTTCCTCGTCGGTCGGCAGGCAATCGCCGGAGAACTGCACCGCCGGTCGCAGGGTGACGCGTGTCATCGCCAGTCTGCCGTCGCTGTTGCGGCCCATGATCCCGCTGGGTTGGTCGCTGTAGCGGTCGACGCGATGGCCGCGGCCGGCGGCGATGGCGAGGAACCAGAGCAGGTGGCAACTCGCGAGCGAGGCGACGAAGGCTTCCTCCGGGTCTACCGCCGCCGCGTCGGAGTAGGGCAGCGGCACGACATGCGGCGACGATGAAGCCGCCAGCTCGATACCGCCGTCGAAGCGCAACAGGTGGCGGCGGCTGTAGCGGTTGTCGACGAAAGCCTGTTCGCCACGCAGCCAGAGGACCTCGGCGGAATACTCGGCCATGCTGGATTCCTCCCGTTCAGGCGAAGAGGTCGATGGCGGCGACCTGCGCTTCGCCAGCCGTTGCCGCCACGCCGGCATAGGCAGCGACCGTCGCCGCGCCGGCCGGCCTGCTGTCGGCCGCCGCCGCGGTGCCGGCTGTCCCGTCACGCCGCAGCGCCAGTTCCATGCTCGCCTGCATCGCCATCCGCGTCGCCATGGCCGCGACCTGCCGATCCTGCGGCGAGGGGTCCGCCGGGGCCAGTGCCGCAGCGCGGATGCGCGCCGCCTTGTCGAGGGTCTCCTCGGGGCTGCGCCCGGGCGAGGTGTCGATGCCGACCTCGCCGCCGACGGCATAGCGCTGGCCGTCGGGCCCGATGGCGTAGCTGAAGCTGGCGCCGCTGCGCACCAGACTGCCGCCGGCGGCGACATGCGCCATCTCGTGCGCGCGCACCTGGCGGTCGCTCCGCTGCAGGCTCTGCAGGCGCTGTCGGTCGGCCTCGGAGAGTTGAGCCTTTTCCTGCGCGCCGGCGGCAGCAACCGGCGGCCCGTCGGCCGTCGCTTCGCCCGCCGGCGCGCCATCGGCCGCAGCCACGCCGGCACCGGTGCGCACCGGCACCGGGCGGGTCGGGAACGACGGCGCGGTCGAGACCGCCGGTGACAGGGAAGCGATCATGCGGGTTTCAGATCTGGCCGGACGAGAAGCGAAGTATAGGCGGTCTGTGCTGCGCTTGCGCGGCGACAGGCTCTTCGGGCAGGCGGATTGCCGATGCCGGGCGGGCCCGGCTCATCCTCCGTTTGTCGCTGCGGCCGCCCGAGTATAAGATTGCTTGTCGTGTAGCAGCCTATTGGACTTGAGGTTTGGAGAAGGGGCCCCGGGATTTCGGACGGCAGCACAAGTGATAGCCTGGCTCCTACCTCGCCCCGGCACCAGTCGCACTTTCGATTGCACCGCGTTTGCGGCAGCTATTTACAAATTTGTGCCCCAATTGCGATGGTTAAGACTTTGGAGCCTCATAGTCTGGATCCCGTCGAGTTCGCGCGCGGACATTTCTCCGCCCTATGCTGGGCGGGGGACACGGTGGCGCGCGAGGTCCATGTCCTGCGCTGGCGCGCGGCATTTGAACGGGCAAGGTTGCTCCACTTATGGAATCTTGCTCGGCGCGCCCTCGACCTGATGCGCGAAATCCAGGACATCGGCAACGACTACTGGTTCCCGACCCCACTTCGGTGCGTAGCCGGCGAGCAGCGCTCCCTGGTCATCGGCGCCATGACCACCCGCGAACTGTCGCGTCACTACCCGAGCGTCGTACGGCGAGGTTTCGCCCGCGTCGCGGATGCCGGCGACGTGGCTGAGTTGCCCACCCAGTCGCTCGACGCCTGGCTCGGGCTTTCGATTACCGATTCGGTGGCATGGACCCGCGCCGAACTGCAGTCGTGCCGGAAGGCAATGAGGGATACCCGGATCGAGGGCCCGATCGAATACTTCGATGCTGCCCTGAGTAGCGCTCGGCGCCGAGGGCGCTGGACGCCGTCGCCACCGCCCGCCGGGGCGGGGGACATCGTCCTTTGCCGGCGGCCCCTGGGGAATACGCGCTTCCTGCACTTCATGGCCCAGCGCGACCGCAGTGAACGGATCGTGCGCGAGGCGCCGGCATCTGGCGACGTGCGCCGTCTGCAGTTCGGTCTTGCGGCGCTCTGCGACGAGCCCATCGCGGTTTCCGTCGCAGCCCGCGACGACGGAGTGGCGCTTGTCGTGCCGATGGCGTTGCCGCGACCCGAGCGTCAACTGCTCGCGGCTCTGAACACCACGCTCGATCGTTCGGGCCCCTGTCTCCTCGTGGACGACGAATTCGTCCCCCTGATTCTCTCCCACCTCAAACGCCTCGGTTGCCACGTCCATGCCTGAAAAGAGAATCTATTCCGCCCAGAGCGTCTTCGACAGCCTCAAGCGGACCTTCCACCACTTCATCGAAGCTCAGTACCACATATGGGACGAGGGTCTGATCGACGAACGACGCCGCTTGCTTGAGTGCGCCGAAATCACCTTCCAGGAACCGCGGATTGAGGCGACTCCTTTCTACTCGCTGGGACGGCGCTACGACGAACTGGCGATCCCCCCCGTCGCGCGGGCAGTCCTGACCGTGGCCGCGAAACGCTCCGGCGTCGGGATATTCCCTAAACCGTACGTGCACCAGGCTGAAGCGCTGGAGGCAACCCTCGGCAGCGGCAGGGACATCATCGTCGCCACCGGCACCGGTTCGGGCAAGACCGAAAGCTTCCTCATGCCGGTCCTCGGCGCCCTCGCCATCGAGTCGGCGGAGCGCCCGGCATCATGGCAACGGTCCGGAATGCGGGCGCTCCTGCTTTACCCGATGAACGCGCTGATCAACGACCAGACCGCGCGCCTGCGCCGCCTACTGGGCGATGACGCGATCGCCGAACACCTGCGCGGTGGCCGGCCGGGACGGGCCTGTTTCGGCGCCTATACCAGCCGCACGCCCTATCCCGGCGAGTCCGATTCAACCAAGGACGAGCGGCGCATCCAGTCGCTGCTGGACGCCCGATATCTTGGCATGAGCGCGGAGAACCGCGATCTGCTGAAAAAGGAGGGGAAGTGGCCGGCCAAGGATCTCGAGCGCTTCGCCCAGAGCAGCTACACGACCGGCCCCGATGACGCCGAGATGATGACTCGGCACGAAATGCAGCAGCGCTGCCCAGACGTGCTGATCACCAACTACTCGATGCTGGAATATATGCTGCTGCGACCGATCGAACGTACGATCTTCGCTCAGACTGCGGCTTGGCTCGCCGGCGACCCGGCCAACCGGATCACGATCGTCCTCGACGAGGCCCACATGTACCGCGGTTCGGCCGGCGCCGAGATCGCCTACCTGCTGCGGCGCCTGCACTCGCGCCTCGGGGTGGGGCGCGATCGGGTCCGCTACGTGCTCACCAGCGCCAGCCTCGGCACCAGCGACGACGCCCTCGAACAGATCCGGCTCTTCGCCGCCGAACTGACGGGTCTGGCCCCGACGCAGCCGCCGTTCCTGACCCTGCTCGGCACCTGCGAGCAAAAACCCGGCACCCGCGCCGCGAACGCGGCGGAGACGGCCGCGCTCGCGGGATTCAATTTCTCTGTCCTGCATTCGACCTACCTCGACCCCGGCCCGGCCGCAGCCGCATTGCAGACACTGTTCGCCGCCTTGGGCCACCCGCCGACCGAACTGCCGGCGCAAGAGACTCGCCTCCAGCATCGGGTGTATGACTGGCTGCAGTCCTTCGGCCCTGCGGCGCTCGCCGCCAACCTGATCACCGCGCGCCCGTCCAGTCTCCGCGCCATCGCCGGCCACGTGTTCGCCGGCCAGGACAGCAGCGGCCAGGCGCTCGAGGCGCTACTGGCGCTGCTGAACTTCGCGCGCGAGGCGGCCACCGGCAGGGTCTATGCTCCGGTGCGTTCACACCTGTTCTTCCGCGGCCTGCCGGGGGTGTATGTCTGCGTGAATCCGGCGTGCAGCGAGCGGCTACGTGCCAACATGGGTGCACCGAGCCTGCTGGGGCGAATGTACGCCGCGCCGCGACTGCATTGCGGCTGCGGCTCCCGGGTGTATCCCCTGCTGACGCACCGCGACTGCGGCGCCGTCTTCATCCGCGGCTTTCTGCGCGATGAGTTGGGCAACTTTCTCTGGCACGAACCCTCCTCAGGTTTGTGGTCGGACGGCGGGATGCTCGAGGCCCACTTTCTCGTCGAGGTCGAGCGCCGCTCTCTGCTCGACGCCGGCCGCCATGAGGGCAGCCATGTCTGGCTTCACCGCGAAACCGGCCAACTGAAGCGGCAGGAGCCGGATGCCGCCGTTGCGGGTGCCTACCTCAAGCTGCTCGCGCCCGACCAAACAGTACGGGTTCAGGGCGGCAACCCGGTGCTCAGCTTCGACGCAGAGTGCCCCGTCTGCCTGCGGCGCTGGCGTTCCGGAACGACGAAGATCACCGACCAGATGACCCGTGGCGAGGCGCCCTTCGCTCACCTGGTGCGGCAGCAGGTGAGCCTGCAGCCGGCCACCCTGGACAGCAACGCGCGCTCCCCCAACGGCGGCCGAAAGGCCTTGCTGTTCTCCGACGGCCGGCAGAAGGCGGCGCGACTAGCGCGCGACATCCCGCGCGAGATCGAACTGGACGTTTTCCGCCAGATCCTCGCGGCCGCTGCCACGGAACTCAAGAGCGAAGACCTCGAACCGCGGATCAACCACTGGATCTACGCCGCGGCGCTGAAGGTGATCGCGCAGAGTTCGCTCCTGCTGTTCGACGGCGAGGACCGCCATCGCCTGCAGCTGGATGTGGCCGGATACCGGCGCGACGGCGACGAACTGCGGGAGGCCATCACCCAATACACCGATCCGCCCCGGCGCTTCTCGGTGCTGCTGCTGCGCCAACTCGGCTCAGCCGCGTACTCGCTGCAGGCGCTCACCATCGGCTATGTCGCGCCGGGGCGGAGGGCGGCGCGCGACCTCGCGGAGAAGCTGCCGGAGCAGAACCCGACTGTGCTGCGTGCCCTCGCGGTGGTCTGGCTGCAGGGACTGGCCGAGGCGTTCGCCTTCGACAGCCGGCTCGCGCGCGGGGTACGCAATCTCGCCGCGGGCTACATCGCCCCGCAGGGGATCGAGGCGCGGAACGGCTACAGCGCGCGCCAGCGAGCCTTCCTCGAATCCCGGTTGGGAGATCTTGGCGGCCTGCTGGCAGCATTCACCGGCACCCTTGCCGAAGTCGACACGCAGGGGCGCGCCTACATCGATCCGAAACGGGTGGTGCTCGAAGTCGCCATCGAGAAGAACTGGTTCCAATGCGGAGGTTGCACCGCGTTATCGCCGGTGACCTGGTGGGGACACTGCCCGAACTGCCTGGCGCCAGATGCCGTAGCGGTGGCGCCGGGTGCCAGTGAGTACTTGCGGGCGCGCAAGGGGTTCTGGCGCGACCCGGTGGTGCGGATGCTCGCCGGCGAGGAGCATCCGCTCAACCTGACGGTCGAGGAGCACACCGCGCAACTGTCCTTCCGCGATGTCGACGACCCGGATTCCACCACGGAGGAGTTCGAGAGGCGCTTCCGCGACATCCTGGTGCGCGACAGCGACACCTCGATCGACGTCCTGAGCAGCACCACGACGATGGAGGTGGGCATCGACATCGGTGCCTTGGTCGCGGTGGGCTTGCGCAACGTGCCGCCGCTACGCCAGAACTACCAGCAGCGCGCCGGCCGCGCCGGGCGGCGGGGCTCCGCGATCTCGACGGTGCTCACCTACGCCCAGAACATGCCGCACGACAACCACTACTTCGAGCATCCGGAACTGATCATTGCCGGCGAGCCGACGCTACCGTCTATCGACACCCGGAACCCGAAGATCATCGCCCGCCACATCCGCGCCCAACTCGTGCAGACCTTCTTCCACCACCATGTGGCGCGGGCGCGGAGCGGCAACATCTTTACGCTGCTGGGCGAGACGGCCGCCTTCTACGGTGCCGGCGAACTGACGCTGGCGGCGCTGGCGGCGTGGGCGCGGCAACCGCAGAGCGCGAGGGATTTCGACGCCGCGGTGCGCTCCTGGCTACCCCCCGATTGCCCAGTCGTCCCGCAGGCGGTGGTCGAGGCCTTCCTTAGCGACCTTGAGGCCGCGCGGCCGAAGGCGCCCGAATTCATCGATCCTGCGGAAAAGTACCTCATCGAGTTTCTCTTCGCCCACGGCTTCCTGCCTGCCTACGCCTTCCCGCGTGACCTGTGCGCTTTGCAGATCGAGGAACGTACGAGGCTACGCGGCTACGACGAGATCAAGATCGTGCAGCGTCCGCAGCAGGGACTGGCCATCGCCCTGTCCGAGTACGCCCCCGGCCGCTTGGTGGTGGTGAACAAGCGCACCTATCGCGTCGGCAGCGTCGCCGCACAAGCGGCGGGCACCGTGATTGATCGCGCCGTGCCGCTGTTCGCCGAGCGCCGGCTCTACGCGCACTGCCCGTCTTGTTTCTACTCGACCGGTTTCGTCATTTCCGTGCCGGAAAGCCTGACCTGCCCCCTGTGCCAGAGCGACCAACTCGAAACGCGGACGGTGATCAAGCCGGAGGTGGTCTATCCCGACGACGGCCGGGAGATCGACGAATACGATGACGAGCAGGTGTATACCCAGGCCACTGCGGCACAGCTGCCGCTTCCGGAAAATGACCCAAGTTTCGACTGGAAGCCCTTCCTCGCCCGCGGCCGCCTCACCGCCGCACGCAACCAGCCGCTCGTAATGGTCAACAAGGGCGAGCTGAGCGACGACGGCAACGACGGCTTCGAAGTGTGCGCGCAGTGCGGCAAGACCTCGTTCGGAGGCGCCTCCCTCGGTCCGCACAAGCGAGACTACCAGATCAAGGTCCAGCGCAACGTACCGCCTCCTCCGCGCCTGTGCGGGGGACGCTTCGAGCGAGTGTACCTGGGGTATTCCTTCGAGTCCGACGTGCTGCTCTTCCGCTTCCCACTCGAGGCGCCGCTGCGTTTTGACCCGCTGAACCGGCGCGAGCGGCAGCCGATGGCGGATGCCCTGCAGTCGGTCTGCGAGGGCTTGGTGCTGGCGATTTCACGGGTGCTCGACATTGACCGGCGCGAGATCAACGCCGGCTACCGCTTCACCCGGCTGGACGGCGCGTATCTGGCCGACGTGTTTGTCTATGACTCAATCTCCGGAGGAGCGGGCTACGCGACGATGGCGTGCGCGGTATTCGACCGCGTATTCGAGGCGCTCGAGACGTTGCTTGCGCGCTGCGACTGCAGCGCCTCCTGCGACAAATGCCTGCGCTCGTACGGCAACCGCCTGCACCATGGCGCGCTCGACCGCTTCCTTGCCCTCGACCTGGTGCGCTTCATCCGCAGCGGCGCCTGCCCTCCACCCTTCTCAACCGCCGAGCAGGCGCGCGAGCTGCATCCGCTGGTACAGATGCTGCAGATGGAGGGTTGGCGCGTGGAAAGCGGCGAATCAATCGCGGCTACACGGAGTGGGCAACGGGTCACCTTGGCGGCCTTCCCCTCGCTGCTCGACCCGGGCGCCATCGGGCTCTGCGAGCGACCGCCGGCGTTCGCGTTCTCGCCGTACGAACTGAGCCGCGACCTTCCGGGCGCATTCGCCGAGGTGCGCTGAGATGGATTGGGCGCGCGACGGCGCCGGCAACCTCGTCCAGGCCTCCGACCGGGCGCGCCGGGGCTGGTATGCGTGCCCGCGCTGCGGCCAGCAGGTGCATCTGCGAGCGGGAATGCTGCGCCCTGCATATTTCGCGCACAACAGCCACCGCGCCGACCCTGCCTGCGAGAACTACCATCCCTCTGTCCACGAGCGCATGGTGGGGGGTGGAAGTTCGGTGCAGAAGCACAATCCCTTCGCCGAAGACTTCCAGTGCGGGGTGCTGCTTGAGCGCAGCGGGGCGTCCTGCCAATTGCAGCTGAGGCTGCCGCGGCTGCCGGAAGGCAGCGCCCGGAGTGGGCGACTGTGGATCGGCACGGCGCTGGGCGAACGTCCGCCTTACAACACACTGAATCTGAAGCGGCGGCAGCGGGTGCCGCTGGCGCCGGCGCTTCCGCTTGCCTCGGTGCGTGGCGAGGACGGGTTGGCGCTGTGGGCGACAGTCCTCGCCAAACGCCTCGAGGATTTTGCCGAGACGGGGAACTTCTTCCGTGCCGGCGAACACTGCGGCTGGCTGATGCCGAAGGACGCGGTGCTGGAATGGGGCGGGCGCTACCGCGCACTGACCCGCCAGGCGTGGTCTGCGTCCCTGCCCGACGGCCTCGCCGTCGAGCCGCTGCGGAGCGCGGGCGACTGGCACGCCTACGAGGTGACGCTGCCGTCCGACGGAGTCCTCGGGTCCGCACAGGAGGCGGTCCTCGCCGGGTTCCTCGGTCGGCGCATCGTGTCGCCGGTGCCGCACGCCTATTTCATCGATCCGGCGCCGCACCATTACGATGACGACGGGGCGGCAGTCTTTCCGGCGACGGCGGGTGCGTTCCTGCTGCGGGTGACCGGCGGCGGCAGGGTGCGGGTGGTTTCCCTCGCCAGCGGCGCCGACAGCGGCATCGTCCGTGACCTCGCCGCCGGCTGGTGCAAAGTAGGCGGCCTGGTTTGCGGGGAATTCGTGGTGCTGGTCGATGAACACCCTGCCCTCTTCGGCAGCATCGAAACCGACCTGCCGGTCTTCCTTCCGGACGGCGTGCGGCTCCAGCACGGCGAAATGAACTGCGAACTGTTCGAGGCCGCGGCCGCGTTGCGCGGCGACAGCGGTCCGCTGCGGGTGATCTGCCCGAGCGAGCGAGTCGCCGCTTTCCTCGCCCTCCCCGCCGCGCAATGGACACTGTCGGAGCGCGCCTACGTGTGCCATGAGGACTGGCCGGAGGTCATCGATGCGGGGAACTTTGGTGTGCTGCGGCGCGAACCGGTGCGCGCCGAGCCCGAGCCGGAGCCGGACATCGGCAGAAGCACCGCGCCGGCGCGCAACCTCTGGCTGAATGGGGCGCTGGCGCGGCACGCGGCCGCATACGGGGTAGCCGGTGGTGCGACGGGGGTCGGCCCCGGCGAACCCTGCTGGCTGCTGCCGCACATCCGGCACCTGAACAAGGGAGGGATCACAGCGTGAGTTACCGTGGCATTGACCGCAAGAGATACGAATACCTGCTGCGCAACGGCACCCAGTCGTTCGAGATCTCCCTCTTCTTCAAAGAAAGAAGGCAGAGCCTGATCCTGAAAGGGGCGAGAGTGCAGAACCTGCCGCCCGACCCGACTGAAAAACTGAAGTGCATGGTGAACCGCCTTCCGCCAGCCTGTGATGAGGTGGTGCGATCGTGGTTCGCTCAGCTTCTGGCGGGCAATGACCATGCCGATGCGGTGGTGGTGCGCGCGATCTACGAGTACATGGAGCGCACCGACCAACTGCTGAAGGGCGATCTGGCGACACGGACCGCCCGTTCGTGCCTGCATCACTTGTTCAGCGAAGAGCCGCCGGAGGAACTGCTGGCGTTCCTGCGCAGCCCAATTCCCGGCAGCACGGCACGGGTCCCCGGCGCGGTGCGCGCGCAAACGTCTGAACCGGCGGCAGCCGAGCTTGATCGCAGATTCCTCGTGGAATTGTGCCAATCGCTTATCGCCGGGAATCCGCCGCTCGAGCAACTCGACGGGTTGCCGGCCGATTTGGCGGCCTTCGCAGCAGGGATGAGCGCTTGCCGCCGCGGCGACGAGGAGGCTGTCGCACGCGCCCGCGACACCCTGGCCTCGCATGGTGACTTGGCACAGCGCCTGACTGATTTCGAGGCTGCAGAAACGGAGCGACGCGCTGCACGCGCCGACAATGCCCCGGGACTGCGGCTGCTCGGTTGGCTGCCGTATGCAGGGGGATTCGATATCGACCGCGACCAGGTGCTTGCATGCTGCACGCGCGCCGACCGGCCCAACACGGTGTTCCTGCGCCCCTTCGGCCTCCTGATCGAAGGTCATCTGCAGCTGCTCGACGATGCTGCGCGCCGCGCGCTGTTCCCGTTCAGCGGCGACCTGATCGCCTTCCCGGGGACGCACTATCCCGCGCAGCCCCGCGCCGGTGACTTCGGTGCATGCAGGGTCGCGGAAATCGACTCCCACAAGGAGTTCACCACGCGTTTCCGCATCGCCAGCGCACTCGGCCCGAGCTGGAAAGTGCATAACGTGCCGGTCGCTTCGACGGACCACGATGCGGTGCGCGAGCACATCGTCGCCTACGGCGAACGCGTCACCGAACCTCAGCGCGTGCTCTTCGCGCTGGCTGACGGGATCATCGTCGGGCAGCGTGGCAACCCGGTGGATTATTCGCGGCCGGAACTGTTCGAGGACAGCCTATGCCTCTGGAACAGTCTTGATGCGGTCCGTTTCGAGGGCCAGACTTACGTCCTCGGACAGCTGCCCAAGGAGCACGGCAACTACGAATGCGCGCGCATCGAAACGATGGTGCGCAAGCACCTCCGGTCGCTGATGGGCACGGAGAAGTCACCGGTGCGGCTGACCAAGGCACAGTTGCAGGATCTCGTGCAGGCGCTGCCGGAGAGCACGATCAAGCGTGAAGAGCGGGACTTGAAGCGCGTTCGTGTGGCGCTGACGCGGCTTGGCGCGCATCGCGAGCTCCTCGAGGAGTTCGTGAAGGAGGTCAACTGTCAGAAGGAGATCCGCGCGGAGGTGGATCGACGGGTCGAAACCGAGGTTGCTCGCCGGATCGGCGAAAAGAAGCAGGCGCAGGAAGAGATCGACCGGCTGCGGGCCGAGGCCGGTACACTCGAGGCGCGGCTGCGCAAGGAACGGGCGCAGCAAAAACGGCTTCCGGAAGAGCTGGCGAAGTCCGTGCGTGCGGCGTTCGAACGGGCCGCCGCAAACGGAGTCGAGACACTGGGCGAGATTCCGCTGTGGCACGCGCTGCTATCTGCCGCAACCCCGGCGGCCGCCCCTCCCGACCGCGATCCGAGGCCCGCGCTGCCGCGACCACAGGTGCATGTCCTCGATGCCTCAGGGAACGAGCTCCTCGCGGTATTTAAGTCCTTCGGGTTGCCGCGCCGCCGCGCCGAAGCACTGCTAGGAGCGGGTGCGGCGGTGTTCGAGGCGGGTCTGATCCTCTGCGTAAAGGGTACGGCGGCACGCATCCTCCTGCGCGAGTGGGCGCGCACCCTGGGCGAGCGCGCCGTCGCGTTCGACGCGATCGTCGGCCTGATCGATGATGCGGAACTGCGCGATGTGCTCGCGGGCAGTCCGGAGACCTTGGTGTTGCTGGACGGCAACCTGTCGGCGCTGGACCTCTACGGGCGCGTCCTGCTCGACCAGGCGATGGTGAGCATCGGCTGCGGTCGCGCCAAGGCGCGTCCGCGGGTGCTGTGTGCTCTCTCCGACAGCGTTGCCGCATTGCCCCTGGGAAGCCGCGTCGCAAGTATCTCCGTCACTGTCGACCTTGATCAGCCATACCAGGCACTGCGTCCTGACGAAGTTGCGTACCGGCTTGAAGATCTCTCGGATCCCGAGGGCGAAGAGCGTTTCGGAAGGTTGTGGGCACCGGCCTATGACAGCCTACTCGGGCAACTTAGGCTGCTCGATGACGAGCGCAAGGCGCTAGTGCTGCCGCTGCTGTTCCCGAAGCGCTAAAGGGGCATCGAGATGATGGTGTCCGAGTATCAGCACATGCTGAAACACCTGCTGAAACGGGATCTGAGCTTTGGTGTCGACCGCCGGCTGCCGTCGGATGGCGACAGCGAAGTCCTCGAGCGGCTGGCTGACGAGCTGCTCGCCGAGTTCTCCGGCGGCCTGCGACGCCAGGCTTGGCGCCCGTACGCGATCACTGCCGGAATTCACGGTGGCGACGAGCGGGAAGTCTGGGAGCGACTGGTTACGCACATCGATCGGGCGGTGGAGGCGAATTCGCGGTGCGCACTGATGCTCGACCAACGCGCGCAGCTTTCGCCGGGCATGCCGGCCGCGCAACAGCTCGAGATCGCCAGCCGGATCGGCGACCACCTTGCCGCTGGCGGCAAGCTGGGGTTTCTGCAGCTCGCTACCCGTCCGGACTGGCGACTCTTCATCGGGACGGCGCGGGTCGCGGCCGGCCAACCGGCCCACCGGGAGCATTTTGCAGCGCTGGCGCGGCTGGCTGAACTCGATGTCTCACGCCTGCGTCTGGAGATGCCCTGGAATGAGATGATTGGCCAGCATCTCCAGCAGCCTTTCAACAGCCTTGGGCAGGCACCGGAGCTTGCCTGTCGCGCCTTGGTTGCCGAGATCCGGCGCTGCCTCGACTGGCATGACGCATTGTGGCTGCCGCTCGGCTCCCGGTTGAAGTCCGCGGGGCTGAAGCTGGACGAACTTCTGGCGCGGATCCCGCGCGAGGCCAGTCCGATTTCCGAATACCTCGCGATCGAGCACCTGGTTTCGTCGGTCCTGCCTGCGACGCTGGTGGCGGAGGCGGGCCGACGCAAGCTGCGCGAGTGCGAGCTCGGCTTCGATCGCCTCGCCAATCTGGCGACCCAGGTCGATCCCACGGCGGCGAACCGGGGCTGCCTTGCCGGCATCATTGACGCCGTTCGCGTGCGCAGTCCGCAGGCTTACGCAAGGGCACTCGACCGTGCTCGACGCCTGCACACGGTGAGGCCGCTGGTCGTTGAACGCGACGCGCTGGCCGAGGCACTGCGACGGGTCGCCGCCGGCTGGGCCGAGCAGATCCTTGGCCGCGTCCCGCCACACGACGCAGCGATGATTCCCGGGCGATTGCGCGATGGCGTGGACGTGGCGACAACTTCACGACACGCTGGTCGAGCGGGATCGACTGGACGCGCATGAACTGCAGCGGCAGATCGACCAGCACCGCGAGCGACTTCGCCAAGTCACTGGAGCGCTCATCGATGCCAGGGCATGGGGCAAGCAACTGCAGCGGCTGGAGCAGAATCAAGTGATCCGTCAGGCGCTGGTTGGCTGGCTGGATACGACCCGGCGACTCGTTCACACCCGCCGGTTGGACCGGCGGCAGGAACTGCTATTGGCTGCGCGCAGCTTGATGAAGCAGTGTGTCGACGCGGTGCCGGTGTGGATCATGCCCGTTTCGATCATGGCCGAGAGCTTTGACCCGCGTTGCACGCGCTTCGATGTCGTGATCGTGGACGAGGCGAGCCAGGCCGATCTCAATGCGCTGATCCCGCTCTATCTGGGCAAGCAGGTGATCGTCGTCGGCGACCACGAGCAGGTCACGCCGCTGGGCGTCGGCCGCGGGCAGGCGCCGCTGGAGAACCTGCAGCAAGCCATGCTGCGGAGTATCCCCAACGCGCACCTGTTCGACCACATGTGCTCGATCTACGACATCGGCCGGCAGTCGTTCGGCGACGCGATCCGCCTGGTCGAGCATTTCCGCTGCGTGCCGGAGATCATCGCCTTCAGCAACCAGCTCTCGTACGCCGGCGCCATCCGTCCGTTGCGTGAGTCGAACTCGACCGACATCAAGCCGGCCTGCGTGGCGTGCCGTGTGCAGGGTGTGCGTGAGGGCGATACCAACCGGAGCGAGGCGCACCGGATCATCGATACCATCAAGGCCATGCTCCAGCATCCGGCCTACCAGGGCAAGACGATCGGCGTCATCTCGATGCTTGGCGAGGCGCAGGCCCTGCTGATCCAGTCGCTGTTGCACCAGGAGATCGACGGCGTCGAGATTGCCAATCGCCGCATCCAGGCAGGAATCCCGGGCGACTTCCAGGGCGACGAGCGAGATATCATGTTTCTGTCGCTGGTCGATAGTCCACCCCCTGAAGGAACGCTCCGCACGATCGGCGAGGGCCCCTTCGAGCTGAACAAGAAGCGCTACAACGTGGCCGCCAGCCGGGCGCGCGATCAATTTTGGGTGATGCACTCCTTTGACCCAGATCACCACCTCCGTCCGAAAGACATTCGGCTGCAGCTGTTGAAACATGTCCAGGACCCGCTTGCCTACCTGCGGGCCAACGAGCGTGAGGTCGGCAGGGCCGAGTCGCCGTTCGAGAGAGATGTGTTGCAGCGCCTCACCGACGCGGGTTTTCGGGTCAGGTCGCAGTGGCCCGTCGGCTACTACCGCATCGACCTGGTCGTTGAGGGCGCAGGCCAGCGTCTGGCCATCGAATGCGATGGCGATCGCTACCACCCCATCGAGAGGCTGGCCGACGACATGGCGCGACAGGCTGTTCTCGAACGGCTTGGCTGGCGGTTCGTGCGCATCCGCGGCAGCGCGTTCTACCGCGATGCGGAGGGGGCGATGCGGCCGGTTTTCGAGCGCCTGCAGGCACTCGGGATTCCTCCGGAAGCGAATCATGGCGGAGACCCCGCACCCGGCCAGGAAAACCGGTTGATCGACGAACTGGATGCGCTGATCGGGCAGGGCAATGAACCGGGCGATGTCCGCCTCGACCCCCAGGCGGCGCCGATCGAGCCAATGCCGGCAGAGCCGCATCCGTTGCCCGCCGACGACCCGAGACCAATGCCAGCGGAGGGCCTTGGTCATCGGCAAGTGATGGAACTTTTGAACGGTAGATCTGCGCCGTATGAGCAGTTCCTCCGCGAGCTGGCACGAGCGCGTGGTTGCCAACGCTTGGGCCGAAGAGTCCGCGAGGATCTCGAAGCGGAGCTGGAGCTGATGGCTCGGCACGGGCAACTGGAGATCGGTGACGACGAGATACGGCCGCTCTGAGTCGGCGATCGGCGGCTGCACACGGCGCCAGATGTGCGCCTCTCGGTCGTTCCGGGCAACGCCAGCCGATGCGTCGCGATGATCCGACGATCCCCTGCTTTCAGGCCGAGTGCAACTCCTCCCGGATCACTCGTCGCAGCGTCTCTTCGATCGTGCTTTGCTGCATCGCTTGGCGCAGGGCGGCGTTGATCAGGGTCTGGTAACCACGTCCTCCCGCCTGCTGCTTGAACCACGCCAGCACATCCGGATCGAGCGTGATGTTGATCTTTTGCTTCTTCATCGCTGTGGTCTGCAAATCGACACGGTGCACGGCCAGTGCGAAGTCTTCGGGCGACCAGACGGGCGCTTCATCGAAATCGTCAGAGGCTGGCAAAGTAGTATTCCCGTTCATGGCGCTCCGCCCTTCGCATCGAAATGACCTGGATCGTGTCTTCGGCTTCGGTGTGCGCGATCACCACCACCTCGACTCCCAACAGCCCCACCGTGGAGAACCGTGCCTCCCCGTAGGGGAAGCGAGCATCGGGGCGCGTCAGGGTATGCCCCGCGAACACCCGTGACGCGTCAGCGAAATCAAGCCGATGCTTCTTCAGGTTGGCCTGTCGCTTCGCATCGCTCCAAGTGAAGTTCATGCGTCAGTATAGGCCATTGTCTCCATTGCCAGGATGGTCACGCTCTTGCCGCTTTGCGGCGGGCAGGGCGCTTTTCGCGGCGGCGTGGTCCACGGCGGCTGTTTTCAGGATCCGTCCGGGGGAGTATCCTTCGCCCCCATGCCGCTGTGGTTGGTGCAGTGGCTTCCCGCGACAGCGAAAGGCGCTTCATGAACCTCGAGAAGGTGGTCTTCGGTTTCTTCATCGTGCTGGCGGCGACGCTGAACTTCGGTTTCTTCATCGGCGACATCGACCAGCCGAGACACCACCACATCTACGAGCTGTTCGCGGCGATCGTCGTCAACCTGATCGCGACGGTGCTGAAGTTCGGCGACCGCACGCAGATCGGCGCGGTGCACCTGTCGACCAGCCTGGTGGCCGACCTGCAACTGGTGGCGGCGGCGGTCGTCTGGGCGATTGCGGTGCATGTCACCGGCGAGGGGATGTCTCCCGACGTCACCACCAGCGTCGTCTCGTTGAGCGGCGGCGCGCTGTTCGCCAACGTCGTCTCCGTCATCCTGCTGATCGTCGAAACGGTGATGCTGCGCCGCTGACGCTCGCGCGACGCAGACCGGATGAACGCCAGCGTCTTCTTTCTCGCCCTGCGGCGGATGCGCGCGCCGCTGATCGTGCTGATCGTCATCTACGCGGTGTCGACGCTGGGTCTGACGCTGATTCCCGGAGTCGATGCCGAAGGCCGGCCGGCACCGCCGATGAGTTTCTTCCACGCCTTCTACTTCGTCAGCTACACGGCGAGCACGATCGGTTTCGGCGAACTGCCGGGCGCCTTTTCCGAGGCGCAGCGGATGTGGGTGACGGCGGTCATCTTCCTCTCGGTGATCGGCTGGTCGTATTCGATCATCAGCCTGCTGACGCTGGTGCAGGACCGGGGATTCCAGCAGGTCCTGCTCAGCGGGCGCTTCGTCCGCCGCGTGCGGAATCTCGGCGAGCCGTTCTACATTCTTTGCGGCTGTGGCGAGACCGGCCTGTTGATCGCGCGCGCGCTTGACCGCGACGGCATCCGCGTCGTCGCCATCGAGCACAGCGAGGCGCGCATGCAGGAACTCGAACTCGAGGACTTCGCCGCCGACCTGCTTGTTCTCGGCGCCGACGCGGCGCAGCCACAGAACCTGCTGCTCGCCGGCCTGCAGCACCGCAGTTGCCGCGGCGTGCTGGCGGTGACCGACGACGATGGCGTCAACCTGGCGGTGGCGATCGCCAGCCGGCTGATCAACCCGCGGCTGATGGTCGTTGCCCGCGTCGCCAGCCCGTCCGTCGAACGCAACATGATGTCCTTCGGCACGCACTACGTGGTCAATCACTTCGAAAAGTTCGCCGATCACCTGGCAGAGGCGATTCATTCACCGAACTGGTACCGGCTGGTCGACATCCTGACCGGTCTGGCCGGGCAGGAAGTGCCGGAGCGGCACGATCCGCCGGCCGGGGAGTGGGTGGTCTGCGGCTACGGCCGCTTCGGGCAGGCGGTGGTGCGCAACCTGGAGCGGCAGGGGGTCAGCCTGACGGTCATCTCGCCCGAGGCCGAGCTGCCGATCGCCGCCCGGCACGTCGTCGGCCTCGGTACCGAGGCGGAGCCGCTGCGCGCAGCCGGAGTCGAGAGCGCGGTGGGGCTCGTCGCCGCCGGCGACAACGACACCAACAACCTGTCGATCGCGATCACGGCGAAGGAGATCAACCCCGACCTGTTCGTCGTCGTGCGCCAGAACCGGGTCGCGAACCAGGTGCTGTTCGACGCCTACGACGCCGATTTCACGATGGTTCCGTCGCGCATCGTCGCGCGCGAGTGTCTCGCCCTGATCACTTCGCCGTTGCTCAGCCGCTTCCTGCAACTCATTCGTGCCTGGCCGGAGGAGCGCGCGGCACTGGTCGGCGCCCGGCTGGAAGATCTCTGCGGCGGACGCGTGCCGCTGATCTGGGGTGTCCGGCTGGACGCCGCCGACGCGCCGGCCGCGCACCGCCTGCTGATGATCGAGCAGGGATCGATTCCCCTCGGCACCCTGCGCCGCGATCCGGCCGCCCATCAGGAGGCGTTGCCCTTGCTGCCGCTGCTGCTCGTTCGCGACGGACGCGATCATGAGTTGCCGGCCGACCAGCTGCTGCTGCAGCCGGGCGACGATCTGCTCTTCGCCGGCACACGCGCCGCCAAGATGGCGCAGAACCTCGCGCTCGACAACCGCAACGTGCTCGACTACCTGCTCACCGGACGCGATGCTCCGGGCTGGTTGTGGCGGGCGCTGGGCCTGGCTCGCCAGTCGTCGCAGGATGCCGGCCGTGGCTGACGCGCGAGCGGCGTCGCCGACCGTTGCCGGGGGGGCGCACACCCGCCTCGTCGGTTGCGCCTGCATCGTCGCCTCGGCGGCCGGCTTTGGCGCCATGCCGATTCTCGCCAAGCTGGCGTACGCCGAGGGCGTCGACCTGCCGAGCATGATGTCC
>WBZM01001784.1_pt1 | contig 19950 bp, 15 predicted proteins | sample 5204271 | NCBI WGS metagenome assembly WBZM01 (sample SAMN12344346, study PRJNA552823) | activated sludge metagenome | biome: Activated sludge suspended growth; feature: Nitrification reactor; material: Wastewater; isolation source: activated sludge from nitrification reactor of wastewater...
ATTCCTGCCCCAGACCCGCTTCCCGTGCCCGCTCGGCCGCCTCGGCCCGCGCCGTCACTCAACTACGCGCTCTGACCGCCCATTGGCTGGACCGTTTTCAAAACGGCTCGCGCCAGTTGCTCTACTTCATTGGTCTCTTGACCGCTGAGGAGGTTAACCAAAGTACTTGTTAATTTGTTAATGCCCTATCAACCCGCCTGTTGGCTGCGACCGGGTGAAGCGGCGGGTTGGCAACCCGCCCTACAAGAAGAATCCTTGACTTGAAAATACCCCTTGAATTATACTTCCGGTAAGGAGAATGCAATGAGCGAGACAGTGGTAAGGAACAGGCCGAAGGTCATTCAGGCGACCATTACTGGCAAGAACCAGATCACCATCCCGGCGGTTATTGTCCGCGAGCTTCAACTGGAGCCGGGGATGCGGCTGGAGTTTGAACTAAGTGGAGAGCGGTCGTTTATTGTGCGCCCACAGCTTTCGCGTGGCGAGTTGGCGCGACAGGTGCAGGGGCAGTGGCGGCATTTGCTGGCTCCGGGCGAAGACCCGATTGCCGACCTGATACAGGAGCGGGAAGCGGAAGATGAGGAGGGCGGCTAATGGCATTTACCCACCTTCTGGACACATCGGCCTGGCTGGCTCACGTCTTTGACGAGCCAGGGGCGGAAGAGGTCACAGCGCTATTTGATGACCCTGAAGTAACGATTGCGATATCGGTTCTCAGTCTATTGGAAACTCATGGCCGGTTTGGCGCCAGGGGGCGAGCAGCCGAATACGAGGGAATGCTGGAAACCTACCGTCTGTTATTTAACCGGATCTTGCCGGTAGACGAGGCCATCGTTCTACGCGCGATGGCCCTGCGTCAGACAGCCGTGGTCCGCGTGCCCGCCATCGACGCCCTCATCGCCGCCACGGCCGCGCAGCACAACGCCGTCCTCGTCCACCGCGACCCGCACTTCCTGGCCCTGGCGGGTGAGGTAGTACGGCAACAGGCTCTTTAGGCCGACGCCGTCTCTCCCTCCTGGGACATCAGCACGCCTTGCTGGTAGAGCGTGTCGGGGCAAAAGTCCTGGCCATTCTGCCACTGGACGCTGCCGAGGAATGGCCGCACGGAGTTGAAGGCGCGCGGGTCCTTAAGTTCGCGGAAGATGCCGTAGTCCAGGTAGGGCTTCACGTCGAAGACGCGGACTTCGCCATTGTCAAACGTGACGGTGATAGTGAAGTTATCGTTGGGCCTGACGCCCCTCACTCGCGGATTCATCGCGTATCTCATCACTAGCGCAAAGGATCGATTCGAAACACCGCTTCACCATTGCTTGCCAGATCCCAGTTAGCCAGCAGTTCGTCGCGGTGTATTTCCATCCATGCTTGCACCAGCTTCATCTTGTTGGCCTTCAGTTGGCCCTCAAGTAGCTCACCGTCCTGAATGGACAACACGGCCTCCTGCTCCTGATAGCGCACATGGATATGGGGCAGATGATGCCTGTTCTTGTCGAAGTAATACATGGAAATGATGATGCCAAAGAACATCGAGATAACTGCCATGGCTACCTTTCCATCATCTACCATCTCGCAGAGTAGATACATATTGTAGCATATCCTCATCGCGTTCCTTGCAGGGCAACCGCATATAGTTGAGCACACCACCGGAATGGCACGCAGATGACGCTGATCTGGCTGATTAACGCCGATAAGAAGCGCTTTTTCAGCGTAAATCAGCTAAATCTGCGTCATCTGCGTGCTATTCTTCTATATACGGTTGCCCTGGCGTTCCTTGGCCACGATTAGAAAATCCGCTTCATCTGCGCTATAATCCCCTTCGCCGACAACCGCGACTGACATGAACCCGCCGCTCTCCTTGTCCTGGCCGGTGGGTTCCGAAGCTGAATCGCCTGTGCATTGCGCGACCGCTCGCTGACATGACTGTAACGCAAGAGATTAAAAGCCGGCTCGATCTCGTCGACGTCGTCCAGGACGCCGGCGTGCAACTGCGCAAATCGGGGCGCAACTACGCCGGCTTCTGCCCCTTCCACCCCAACACCAAAACGCCCGCCTTCTACATCTTCCCCGAAAGCCAGACCTGGCGCTGCTTCGGGGCCTGCGCCGAGGGCGGCGATGTTTTCTCCTTCGTCATGAAGAAGAACAACTGGGACTTCAAGGAGACGCTCACAGAGCTGGCCAAGCGCGCCGGCGTCACCCTGGAAGACCACCGGCCGCGCAACCAGGCCCACGAAGCGGCCGAGGCGCGCCAGTCGGCCCTGCTCGACGCCGCCGCGCACTACTTCCACCAGCTGCTGCTCCACGCCCCCCAGGCCGAGGCCGCCCGCCGCTACCTGGCCGGCCGGCAACTCAACGCTGACACCGTGGCCACCTTCCGGCTCGGCTTCGCCCTCGACGCCTGGGACGCCTTGCGCACCCACTTCAGCGCCCAGGGCTATAGCGAGGATGAATTGCTAGCTGTCGGCCTGCTGACCGAGAACGAGGAGCGCCACCGCCGCTATGACCGCTTCCGCAATCGTCTGATCATCCCCATCCGCGACGGCGACGGCCGCGTTGTCGGCTTCGGCGCGCGCACCCTCGACCCCGACGGCATCCCCAAGTACCTCAACAGCCCGCAGACGGCCCTGTTCGACAAGGGCGATCTCATCTTCGGCCTGGACACGGCCAAGCGCCACATCCGCGAGGCGCGCCAGGTCGTCCTCGTCGAGGGCTACATGGACGTGATGCAGGCCTGGCAGCACGGCTACCGCAACGTCGTCGCCCAGATGGGCACCAGCCTGACCGAGGCCCAGCTGCGGCTGCTGCAAAAGCTGACCAAGCGCTTTGTGCTGGCCCTCGACCCCGACGCCGCTGGGGCCAAGGCGACGATGCGCAGTCTGCAACTGGCCCGCGAGACGCTCGACCGCGACCTGGAAGTGAGCTTCGACGCCCGCGGCCTGGTGCAATTGGAAGGGCGGTTGCGGGCCGACATCCGCATCGTCACCCTGCCGGAGGGGCAAGACCCCGACAAGCTCATCCGCACCGACCCGGCGGCCTGGCCGCGGCTGCTGGCCGAGGCGCGGCCGGTGGTTGACTACATCATCCGCGTTGTCGCCGCCGAGCTGCCACCGGGCGACGCCAAGGCCAAAAGCGCGGCCGCGGCCCAGGTGCTGCCGCTCATCCACGACATCGCCGAGCCGGTGGAGCGCGACCACTACCTCGGCGTGCTCAGCCGGACGTTAGGCGTGGACATCGGCGCGCTGCGGGCGGCCGAGACGCGCCTGAAGAAGACGGCCGAGCGTCGCCCGCGCTCTGTCCGAACTGGCGGGTCGCCGCCGGCCAAAGCCCACCCCGCCGCGCCTCCTCCAGACGATGGCCCACCCTTCTGGGACGACGCCCCGCCCGGTGACTTCGACGCTCCGCGCGGGGCCATCGGCGAGCCGGGCAGCAAGATCGCTGGCGACCTGCGCCACGCGCCGCCCCTGGAGGATGACTTCCTGCGCCAGTGCTTGCTCTACCCCGGCGCCATTCACCACATCAACCGCATCCTCAGCCGCCAGGGCGAACGGGAAGTCAGCGCCGCCGACTTCGAGCGCGCCGAAGATCGCGCTCTGCTCCACGTCATTATCGAACGTGCCCAGCCCAGCCTCCCAGAGGTTGCCACGATTGATGAATTGTGCAATAGTCTGGACGCAGTGCTGGCGGAGCGGGTGCGGAGCCTCATGGCCCTTCCCCCGTCGCCGGGTTTGAAGTTGGATCGGCTACCCGACTCCCTGGCGAAATCGGTGCTCGATTGGCGATTGGAGAAAATCCGCAAGCGGATATCCGAACTGAAGCAGTTGCGCGCCGTCGAACATGAGCCGGAATCGGCCGAGGAGCTGGCCCGACTCTATCGCGAGCTGCTGGCCACATCACAGCCGGCCATGCGGCGCATCCACCAGGCCAAGGATGCGCTGTCGGCCCAGGGGCGGCGACGCGCCGAAGGCAGCAACTCGCGCCGCGCGCGTTAGGGCCATGCACCGACCCATTGGCGGAACGGATCTGTTATACATGGAGATGTACCCGGAACCTGAGGCGCCGGAATTCGGCGAGGACGACAGCGCGGAAGAGCGACTCAGCTCCGAACCGCTGGACGTTGAAGCATTGGTGCGCAAGGCCCGGCGGTCTCACCAGATCGCTGAGTCCGACGTGCAGACCATCCTGGCCACCGCCAACGAGGAGGAGGCCGAGGCCCTCTACGAACGCCTGCAGAAGCTGAACATCCGCATTGTCTCCGCTGACGGCGAACCCATCGACGACCCCGGCGAGATCGGCCTGCTCGACCGTCTCGACGACCTCGACGAGGACGACGACTCCTACCACCTCAGCGACGCCGAAGACGACCCCGTTCACACCTATCTGAAGGAGATCGGCCAGGTGTCGCTGCTGACGGCCGAGCAGGAGATTTGGCTGGCGACGCAGATGCAGGCCCTGCGCGTGCTGGAGCGACTGAACCAGGACGTGGGCCTCGGCCGGGCGAACGGCACGGCCCGCCGCCGGCGCGGCCGGCCCGCCGAAGAAGCGCCGCCGGCCGAACGGCCGGTGAACCAGGACATGCTCCGCGCCCATGCCATGGGGTTGAACTATCGCAACCTGCTGGAGAACTGGCTGTGCGCCTGCGAGAACGCCACGACCCTCGGTGCTGGACCGCCGGAGTTGATGGCGGTTCTGAAGGAAGCGCGCGGCCTCCACGAAGACGGCACGCGCCCCGGCCACTCCTATATCCACCACTACCTCAACGACGGCACATGGGGCCAGGACGAGTCCTGGACCGACCTGGCCGAATGTCTCTTCGCCGTGCTGACAGCCTTCTACCTGTTGCCCAACGACCTGGCCGACGAACTGCGCCGGCGGTTGGAGCAAGGCCAGGCGCTGCCCTCGGCGGCCGAGGTCGATGATCTGCTCTTCCCCGGCGATGCTTCGCTGCGCTACAACGAGTTCATGATCCGCGACCGCGCCGAGGAAGCCAAGGCCAACCTGACGCGGGCCAACCTGCGCCTCGTCGTCAGCGTCGCCAAGCGCTACATGGGCCGGGGCATCCACCTGCTCGACCTGGTGCAAGAGGGCAACGTGGGTCTGCTGCGCGCCGTGGAGAAGTTCGACCACACCAAGGGCTTCAAGTTCAGCACCTACGCCACCTGGTGGATTCGCCAGGCCGTCAGCCGGGCCATCGCCGACCAGGCGCGCACCATTCGCATCCCCGTACACATGTATGACACCATTAACCGCATCGTCCGGGTGCAGCGCGAACTGGTGCAGAAGTTGGGGCACGAGCCGAGCGTCGAAGAACTGGCGCTGGAACTGGACTACCTCTTGCCGGAGGAGTCGGCGGCCATCAAGGCCGCTCTGGCGGCCGAGCAGCCCATCGACCCGATGCTCGACCGCAAGTGGCGGCAGGCGGTGGCCAAGATACGCGACATCCTGCGCATTGCCATGGACCCCATGTCGCTGGAGACGCCGGTGGGCAGCAACGACGACTCGACCGAGCTGGGCGACTTCCTGGCCGACGAAAGCATCATCGAGCCGGGCGACGCTGCCTCGCGCGAATTGCTGCGCGAGCAGATCCGCAACGTCCTGGGCTTTCTGAGCGAGCGCGAGCGCGAAGTGCTGGAGATGCGCTTTGGGCTGAACGACGGCAAGGACCACACGCTGGAGGAAGTCGGCAAGAACTTCGGCGTCACGCGCGAGCGCATCCGCCAGATCGAGGCCAAGGCTCTGCGCAAGCTGCGCCACCCCAGCCGCAGCAAGTCACTGCGGGACTATTTGCAGTAGACTGGCCACTTCCCACGGGTCGCAGGCCCTGACAGCGTCCTGAGCCTCGGATCGGCCCTTGACATCATACGGGCCTGATCTATAATGAGAGCCTTGATAAAAGCGCGGCCTGTGCTGCGCCTATAGCCCAATGCGTTGACCGGGACGAGTAGCTGCCCGAAGCGCGCCAGAGAGCGAGTCGCCATCGGCTGAGAGCGACCGCCGCGAGCGAAGCAGCGAAGACCCCCCGGGAGCGGCCGGCAGAAAGGTTGAGGCGAACCGGCGGTTTGCCTCTATCGGGCAGACCAACCGTCTGCCCGTCCAACTAAGCCGGCCCGGTTTGGCCCCGTTATCGGCCGTCATGAGATCGAGGCTGCACGCAGCCTCGGAAGTTGGGTGGAACCGCGACCGCCGTCGCCCCAATACGGGGCGGCGGCGTTTTTGTTTTGAGGTGCAGAGACATGTCAGAGAACGGCAACATTCCTTATAACCAGACGGACCTCTACCGCATCCGTCACTCGGCCGCCCACGTGATGGCCGAGGCAGTCACCGACCTCTTCCCGGAGGCGCGACTGGCCATTGGTCCGCCCATCGAGGACGGCTTCTACTACGATTTCGACCTGGGCCTGGACGAGCGCGGCAAGCCACGCACCTTCTCGCCCGAAGACCTGGAGCGCATTGAGGCGCGTATGCAGGAACTGTTGCGCCAGAACGCCGCGTTCGAGCACACGACCATGTCCGTCGATGAGGCCCTGGCCGCCTTCGCCGATCAGCCCTACAAGGTCGAGTTGATCCGCGACCTGGCCGCGGGCAAGCTCGACGAGATGGGCAACCCGACGACCGAGCCGGCAAGCGAGGTGGGCATCTACCGCCAGCGCGACTTCGTCGATCTCTGTCGCGGCCCCCACATGGCCCGCACGCGCGACATTAAACCCAACGCCGTCAAGCTGTTGCGCACCGGTGGGGCCTACTGGCGCGGCGACGAGCACAACCCGCAGCTGCAACGCATCTACGGCACGGCCTGGCACAACAAGGCCGAACTGGACGAGTACTTGCAGCGGCTGGAGGAGGCCCGCCTGCGCGACCACCGCCGGCTGGGCAAACAGCTGGGCCTGTTCCACATCTCGCCGCTGGTCGGTTCCGGCCTGCCGCTGTGGCTGCCCAAGGGCGCGGTGCTGCGCGAGACGCTGGAGGGCTTTCTGCGCCAGGCACAGCTGGAGCGCGGCTACCTGCCGGTCATCACGCCCCACATCGGCAACCTTAACCTCTACCGAATGAGCGGCCACTACCCCTATTACAAGGATAGCCAGTACACGCCGATCAAGGTCGATGAGGAGGAGTTCCTGCTCAAACCGATGAACTGCCCTCACCATATCGAGATCTACCGCAGCGAGCCGCGCAGCTACCGTGACCTGCCCTACCGGCTGGCCGAGTTCGGCACGGTCTACCGCTATGAGAAGAGCGGCGAGTTGACCGGCCTGACGCGCGTGCGCGGCTTCACCGTCGATGACTCCCACCTCTTCGTCGCCCCGGAGCAGTTGGAGGAGGAGTTCATCGCCGTTGTTGACCTGATCCAGTACGTTTTCAGCACCATCGGCTTCAACGACTTCCGCGCCCGGCTGGGCACGAACGACCCCGACAGCGACAAGTACGCCGGCGCGCCGGAGATGTGGCAGCGGGGCATTAACGCCATCCGCCAGGCGGCCGACAAGCTGGGCCTCAACTACACCGTTGAGGAAGGCGAGGCGGCCTTCTATGGCCCCAAGCTGGACTTCATCTTCCGCGACGTGCTCAAGCGCGAGTGGCAGTTGGGCACGGTGCAGGTGGACTTCCTGCTGCCGGAGCGCTTCGACCTGGAGTACACCGGCGAAGACGGCCAGAAGCACCGCCCGGTGATGATCCACCGCGCCCCGTTTGGCAGCATGGAGCGCTTCGTGGGCATCCTCATCGAGCACTTCAACGGCGCGTTCCCGCTGTGGCTGGCCCCGGTGCAGGCCATCGTCATCCCCATCGCCGACCGGCACGTGGCCTACGGGCGCGAAGTGGTTGCCGCGCTGCGGGCGGCCGGGCTGCGGGCGGAGATCGACGACGGCAGCGAACGCATGAACAAGAAGATCCGCGAGGCCCAGCTACAGAAGATCCCCTACATGCTCGTCGTCGGCGACAAGGAGGCCGAGGCGCGCGCCGTGGCCGTGCGCACGCGCGACGAGCAGGATCGCGGCGCGCAGCCGCTGGACGCCTTCATCGGCGAGGCCCGGGCGCTTATCGACGCGCGCGCGCTGGAGCTATAAGATGCGCCCCCAGGCCACGGTCGAACCCTACGAAGCGACGGACCTCTATCGCCTGCGCCACACGGCCGCGCATGTGATGGCTCAGGCAGTGTTGGAGTTCTTCCCGCAGGCCAAGCTGGGCATTGGCCCGCCGGTGGTCGATGGCTTCTACTACGACTTCGACCTGGGCACAGACGAGAACGGCCGGGCGATCACCTTCACGCCGGCCGACCTGGAGCGCATCGAGAAGCGCATGCGCCAGATCATCGCCGGCAAGTTCCCGCTGCGCTACCGTGTCGTCTCGGCCGAGGAGGCCCGCGAGCTGTTCAAGGACCAGCCCTACAAGCTGGAGATCATCGACGGGCTGCTGCGGGGCGAGTTCAACGAGTACGGCGACGACGTCGAGGACAAGGCCCGGGCCGTCGAGAACCTGGTCATCAGCACCTACCGGCAGGACACCTTCGAAGACCTGTGCAAGGGGCCGCACGTGGCCCACACGGGCCTGATCCCCGTCGATGCCTTCCAGCTGATGAGCACGGCGGCCGCCTATTGGCGCGGCGACCAGTCGCGGCCGATGTTGCAACGTATCTACGGCACGGCCTGGCCCAGCAAGAAAGACCTGAAGCGCCATTTGCAACTGCTGGAGGAAGCCAGGAAGCGCGACCACCGCAAGCTGGGCCGCGAGCTGGAACTGTACATCATGGACGAGGAGATCGGCCCCGGCCTGCCCCTCTGGCTGCCCAATGGCAACATCCTGCGCGAGGAGTTGGAGAAGCTGGCCCACGAGATGGAGGATGCCGGCGGCTATCAGCGCGTGGCCACGCCCCACATCGCCAAGGAGGAGCTATATCTCCGCAGCGGCCACCTGCCCTTCTTCGCCGAGTCGATGTTCCCACCGATGGACCGGGAAGAGACGCGCTACTACCTGAAGCCGATGAACTGCCCGTTCCACCACAAAATCTACGCCAGCAAGCCGCGCAGCTACCGCGACCTGCCGCTGCGCCTGGCCGAGTATGGCATGATCTACCGCTATGAGCAGAGCGGCGAGCTGTTTGGGCTGATGCGCGTGCGCGCCGCCGACCAGAACGACGCCCACATCTATTGCACCGAGGAGCAGATCGAGGCCGAGTTCATGGCCGTCATCGACCTCTACCGGCGCTACTTCGACCTGTTCGGCATCGACCGCTTTGAGATGCGGCTGAGTATGCACGACCGCCAGGGGCTGGGCGTGAAGTATTACGACGACGAACCGGCCTGGTTGAAGACGGAGGCCATCATCCGGGGCGTGATGCAACGGGCCGACGTGCCCTTTGTCGAAGCGCGTGGTGAGGCGGCCTTCTATGGGCCGAAGATCGATGTGCAGGTCTGGAGCGTCATCGGCCGCGAGTTCTCCATCGCCACCAACCAGGTCGATTTTGTCCAGCCAATGCGCTTCGGATTGACCTATACCAACCGCGACGGCCAGCCGGAAATGCCCTACTGCATCCACCGCGCCCCGCTGGGCGCGCACGAACGCTACATCGGCTTCCTGATCGAGCACTACGGCGGCAACTTCCCCGTCTGGCTATCGCCGGAGCAGGTGCGCGTCATCCCCATCACCGATGACCACCACGACTACGCTCGTCGCGTGACCGAGACACTGCGCAGCGCCGGCATCCGCGTCCGCGCCGACCTGGGCAGCGACCGCATGGGGGCCAAGATTCGCGACGCGCAGCTGATGAAAGTGCCCTACATGGTCATCGTTGGCGGGCAGGAGGCGGCGGCCGAGACGCTGGCCGTGCGCTATCGCGGCGGCACGCAGCGCAACGATATGCCCCTGGCCGACTTCGCCGCCCATGTGACCAAACGGATCCGCACGCGCTCGGCCGAGCTATAGACCCGGCGCACCAACCGACTCGTTATGGGCGCTACAACCTATATCCCCGCCGATGGCGACACCGCGGCGTCGCCATCGGCGGGGCGCCATCTGGGAGCAGCGCTATTCTTTTTGCTACTGGTGCTTGTGGCCAACTTCCCGCTGGCGACGCACCTGAATAGCCACGTGGTTAGCAGCGCCGCCGACGATACCTTCGAGGTGCTCTGGCAACTGGTGGCCACGGAGCGGGCCGTCTTCCAGACCCACACCAACCCGTTCTTCACGCCCGACGTCTTCTATCCCCACGGCTGGTATCTGGCCAGCGGGGCGCAGCCGACGTGGTACTATACACTGCTGTCGCCGCTGACGGCCGCGGTCGGGCCGGTGGCAGCCTACAACCTCATCTCCCTGGGTACGTTCATCGCCGCTGGCTTCGGCGTCTACCTGCTGGGGCAGTGGCTGACGGGCCGGCGGCTGGCCGGGGTCATCGCCGGCTGCGCCTACATCCTGGCCCCGTTCTTCACCGCCCGCGTCGGCGGTCACACCCACGTGCTCTTTGCCATGATGTTTCTGCCCTACGCGCTGGGGGCAACGTTGCGGGCGATGGTCGCGCCGGCGCGGGCGTGGCGCTGGGTGGTCCTGGGCGGCGTCGCCCTGGCGGCGACCATCCTGTCGCACTGGTACTTCCTGTTCATCGCCACCCTGCCGCTGGTCGCCGCGGCGCTGAGCGTCCACTCGACGGTGGCCTGGCGGGCGCGGCTGGCGCGGCTGGCTGTGCTGGGCGGCATCGCCCTGGCGCTCATCTCTCCGGCGCTGCTGCTGACCCAGCAGGCGCGCGCGGCCATGTTCCCACAGGGGGGCACGTTCCGTCTGTCGGACATCGAACTCCACGGCATCAGCCCCGACTACTACCTCGGCCCTAACCCGCTGAACCCGTGGCTGCGGGCCTGGGCGGGTCGCGATTTCCCCGTGCGCGGTGAGGCCGACATCGCCGCGCTGGGCTACACCGCGCTGGCGCTGGCCGTCGCCGGCCTGCTGGCCACACCCCGACGCCAAGCGCGGCCGTTCGTGGTCATGGGTCTGGTCGCGTTCGTGCTCAGCCTGGGGGCGACGCTGCGCTGGCGGGGCGAGCGCGTCCTCGTGGCCGCCCCGCCGTGGCTTATCCGCCTCGTAGCGCCGTTGACCCGCGACCTGGTGCTGCCGCCGGGTCAGTTGCCCATCCTGCTGCCCAACGTTCTGCTCTACTACACCGTGCCGTTCTACGCCTCCCTGCGCGTCTGGGCGCGCTACGCCGCGCCGCTACAGCTGGCCGTGGCCCTGCTGGCCGGCTTCGGCGTGGCCTGGCTGCTCGGCCGTGGGCGCGTCGGGGTGGTCCTGGCTCTCCTGCTGGGCGCGCTGCTTCTCGTCGAGGGCTGGACGCTACCCTATATTACCTTCAACGACGTGGCCATCAACGACCGCACGGTCAACGACTGGCTGGCGGCGCGGCCGGAAGGCACGGCCCTCATCGAGTACCCGCGGCCGTGGGTGGACACGACGGCCATGTATAGCCAGGCGCTCCACGGCCAGAGCGTGGCCAATGGCTACATGTCCTTCATGCCTGACTACCTGGCTCAAGTGGACGGCCAACTGGGCGAGTGGCCCAACAAGGCGGCCATTCCCCTTTACCGCGAGTGGGGCATCGACTACGTCGTGGTCAGCCGGATGGACAACGACGCCGCTTTCCGCGAAACCATCTGGCCGGGCATCAGCGACATCGGCGCGCTGTGCCCCGTGGCGGCCTTCCCCGACGCCTTCCGCTTCCACGACTTCACCGCCACGGCCGTCTTTGCCGTGCGGCCCTTCCCCGGCGCGCCCTGCCCGACCCCGTAGGCAAACAGAAAGCGCATCCTTGGGCGACGCGCTTTCTGCGTAAGGAGGGTCAGAAACGGTGGGCCGCGCGGGGCCGGCCCACCGGAAACGAGGGGTTGGTTAGGCGTCCAGGCTCGTGCCGGGGGCCGTCGTGCCGGGGGCCGTCGTGCCGGGGGCCGTCGTGCCGGGGGCCGTCGTGCCGGGGACGACCAGCGAACCGCGGAAGCCGCCGTGGCCACGACCGCCACCGTGGCCGCCGTGACCGTGACCGTGACCACCACCGAAGCCGAAGTTAAAGGTCGTCGTCGGCAACTGGGCCAGCAAGGCGTCGGCCTGGGCCTGAGTGATATCGCCGGCCGCCACGGCCGCGGCGACAGCCGTCTCATAGGCCGAACGCACCTGGGTGTTGAGCGCGTCGGTGTCGAGATAGTAGCTGGCCGCCTTCTGAGCCAGCAACAGATCGGCCTGGCCCTGGGTCAGCTCACCGGCGGCCACGCGAGCGGCCACCGCCTGCCTGAAGACTTCCAGCTTGGCCGCTTGCAACTCATCCAGGCTGATGCCCAGCGCCGCGGCCAGGAACTGGCTCTTGTCGTAGCCAAAGCCGCTACCGTGCAGATCCTCACCAGAAGCCTGCAGAGCCTCGCCCTGCGCGGCAGTGATCTTGCCGTCGGCCACGGCCTGGTCGATCAGCGCGACGCGGGCCTCGGCTTCGGCCGCCTGTAGCGCGGCCAGGGTGATGCCCAACTGGTCGGCCAGGGCCTGGCCGTTGTCGCTCATGCTCACGCTGGGCGTGGTCGCGTCCGGCACGGTGGTGGACGGGGCGCTGGGGGTTGCCGTCTGGGCGAAGGTCGCCGTGGCGACGCCGCCCAGTAGCCCCAGGGCCACCAACCCACCGATCACGACGTTTGTCAACTTCTTGGGATTCATCGAACTATACTCCTTTATCTGGTTGCGCCTCTCGCTTGGAGGACGCTGATTTGTCTGTTTCACTGCCAGCAGGATAGCCGCCAAATGTTCAGACACTTTGAGGATGTTGTTGGGAACCTGTTGGCCGTCGTGGCGCGATTCGGGAGAATCGCGCCACGGCATGTTATAATGAATAGGGGAGGTGAAAGATGCTATGGCCAATCTAGACGCTATCCATCTGGAATATATGACCGACGCCGCTGGCACGAAACGGGCCGTCATCTTGCCCATTGAGGTTTTCTACCAGTTGCCCGAGGATCTTGAGGACTTGGCGGTGGCGGCTGAACGCGCAGACGAGCCGACGATCCAGCATCAAACCCTCTTCGCTCAACTGAAGTCCGATGGCCTCCTACCGGATGGAATGGAAGTCGTCAGCCGCTAGAGAACTAAAGCGTCAGCCGCGTGATGTCATTCCGCACATCGTTGCCACGCCCACGTGCCCTAAGAGCAAACATCATGGAACCCATCAACCTCTACGAATACGAAGCTATCGCCCAGGCCCGGCTGACAGCGATGGCCTATGACTACTACGCCAGCGGCGCTCACGACGAGATCACCCTGCGCGAAAACCATGCCGCCTACGACCGCATTGCCCTGCGCTATCGCGTCTTGCGCGACATCAGCCAGCGCAGCACGGCCACGACCGTCCTGGGCCAACCCATCCGCATGCCCGTGATCGTCGCCCCGACCGCCTTCCACAAGCTGGCCCACCCCGAGGGCGAGGTGGCCACCGTCCGCGCCGCGGGCAACGCCGGCACGCTGATGATCCTGAGCACGCTCTCGACAACCTCCATCGAGGAGGTGCTGGCCGCGGCCACCGGGCCGGTGTGGTTCCAGTTGTACGTCTATAAGGACCGTGGGGCCACCAGGGCGCTGGTGGAGCGGGCCGAGGCGGCCGGCTGTTCGGCACTGGTTCTAACCGTGGACGCGCAGGTCTGGGGTCGCCGCGAACGCGACGTGCGCAATCGCTTCCAGTTGCCGGCTGGGCTGTCGGTCAAGAACCTGATGCCCGCCGGGCAGGAGGCCTTCCCCAAGGAGGCGCAGGACTCCGGGTTGGCGGCCTATGTGACCTCGCTGTTCGACCAGACACTGTCGTGGAAGGATGTCGAGTGGCTGTGCGGCCTGACGAAGCTGCCGGTGCTGCTGAAGGGCATCGTCCATCCCGAAGACGCCCGGCAAGCGGCCGACTACGGCGCGGCCGGCGTCATCGTCAGCAACCACGGCGGCCGGCAACTGGACACGGCTCCGGCGACCATTGCCGCGTTGCCCGACATCGTCGATGCCGTGGCCGGGCGGGTCGAGGTGCTCATCGACGGCGGCATCCGCCGGGGCACAGACGTGGTCAAGGCGCTGGCTTACGGCGCGCGGGCGGTGGCCGTTGGCCGGCCCGTACTGTGGGGGCTGGCCGCCGACGGCCAGCGCGGCGTCGAGCGCGTGCTGGAACTCCTGCGCTTCGAGGTCGATCTGGCCCTGGGCCTGTGCGGCTGCGCCCGTGTGGAGGAGATCGGCCGGGACCTGTTGGGCTAAGTCATTGGCGCCGGCCGGGTCTGCGGAAGGTTTTCCAGGGCACATCAAGATGGCTGACCCGATTCCAACCCAACCGATGGCCATGCTGCGCCACTATCTGCGGCCCCATCGCGGCCGCGTGGCGCTGCTGCTGCTCCTCCTGAGCGGCTCCATCGCCCTGCAACTGCTGGGGCCACAACTGCTCGGCCGCTTTATCGATACGGCCGCGGGCGACGGTTCGACCAACCGCCTGTACATTCTGGCCGGCCTCTTCCTGGCGGCGGTGCTGATCCAGAAAGCCATTTTCCTGCTCACTGTCTATCTGACCGAAGACCTCGGCTGGGCGACAACCAATGCCCTGCGCGGCGACCTGACGGCCCACGTCCTGCGCCTCGACATGGGCTTCCACAAGCTGCGCACGCCCGGTGAACTCATCGAGCGCATCGACGGCGATGTCGGCCAGTTGGCCGAGTGGTTCTCGGAGATCGTCATCAGCCTCCTCGGCAACGGCTTGCTGGTGCTGGGCATCATCGCTTTGATCTTTGTGGCCGATTGGCGCGTCGGGCTGGTGGCGCTGGGCTACGCCGTCATCATGGTGACCCTCTTACGCGCCATCCAGGAGCGCATGGTCAAGCTCTACACGAGTATCAGCCGCGCCATCGCCGAACTATTCGGCTTTCTGGAAGAACACATCACCGGCACGGAAGACGTGGTCCCCAACGGGGGTTCCAGCTACGTCATGGCCCGCCTCTACCCGCTGCTGAACACCCATGCCCACCTGACCCGGCGCACCTATACGCTCAGCAGCGTCGTCGGCGCAACGAGTACGCTGCTCTTCGTCGTGGCGCTGGCCGGGTCGATGGGTCTGGCGGCGTTGGCCTATCGCGCCGGGGCCATGACCATCGGCGCGGTCTTCACCCTGGTCTACTACGTCGGCCTGCTGGAGTCGCCGCTCGACGCGGTACGGCGGCATCTGAGCAACATCCAGCGGGCCTTGGCTGGCGTCAACCGCACGCGGGAGTTCTTCGAGCTGCGGCCCGATGTGATCGATCCGCCGGCCGCTGAAGCCACGTCCCTGCGCGACGCGCCGCCGGCATTGCGGTTTGAGGGGGTGTCGTTTGCCTACAAAGACCGGCGCATGGCCGGCGACGCGCAACCAGCGACGAACGGAGAAGCGGCCGGCGAGGCTTCATCCAATGTAGTTCTGCACGACATCACCCTCAGCCTGACCCCCGGCCGCGTCCTGGGCGTGCTCGGCCGCACGGGCAGCGGCAAGACGACGCTGACCCGGCTGCTCTTTCGCCTCTACGACGTGGACGCCGGGGCCATCACTCTCGACGGGACCGACGTGCGCGCCGTGCGCTTAGGCGAGTTGCGCCGCCGCGTCGGCCTGGTGACGCAGGATGTGCAGCTCTTCGCCGCCAGCGTGCGCGATAACCTGACCCTTTTCGGCGATGGGGACGCGGCGCGGACGGTGCCCACCGATGCCCACATCCTCGCCGCGCTGGAGACGCTGGGCCTCGGTCCGTGGTTGCGCGGCCTGCCGGATGGCCTGGACACGGTGATGGAGAGCGGCAGCAAAGGTCTGTCGGCCGGCGAAGCGCAACTACTGGCCTTCACCCGCGTCTTTCTGCGCGACCCGCGCCTGGTGGTGCTCGACGAAGCCTCGTCGCGGCTCGACCCGGCCACGGAGCAACTGCTGGAGCGGGCCATCGACCGGCTGCTGGCCGGCCGCACGGCGATCATCATCGCCCACCGGCTGCGCACGGTCGAACGGGCCGACGACATCCTCATTTTAGACAACGGCCGCGTCGTCGAGTTCGGCCCCCGCGCCGCGTTGGCCGCCGATCCCGACTCGCGCTTCTACCGGCTGTTGCAGACGGGGCTGGAGGAGGTGTTAGCCTGATGACCACCCCCGCACCGAAACTCGGCGTCCGGCAGGGCACATGGGCGCTCATCCGCTTCCGGCCGTGGTACTTCGCCGCCAACCTGGTCTTCGGCGTCATCTTCATCGTCACCCAACTGCTGCCGGGACTGATCACCCGCAGCTTCTTCAACAGCCTGACCGGCGAGGGCGCGGCGACCTTCGACATCCCGACTCTGTTGGGGCTGCTCATCGCCATCCAGTTGGGCCGCCTGGTCATCAACGTTGGCCACGAATGGGGCGGCTGGGCCGTGCGCACCGTCAATCAGGTGCTCATGCGCGTCAACTTCATGAGCAACATCCAGGCCAAGCCGGCGGCGCGGCCGATGCCGGTGGAGCCGGGCGACGCCATCCACCGCCTGGGACGCGATGTGGGCGACTTCTCCGACTTCCCCACCTGGCTGCCGCAGGAGATCGGCGAGGCCATCTTCTTCCTGTTTGCCCTGGTCATCATGCTCCGCATCAACCCGTGGATCACGCTGGTGGCCGTGCTGCCGCTGGTGGCTGTCTTCTTCATCAACCGCGTCGCCTGGCGGCGCTTCCTGCTCTATGACCGGGCCACTCGCGTCGCGTCCAGCCGCGTCACCGGCTTCCTGGGCGAGATTCTCAGCGGCGTGCAGGCGGTCAAGGTGGCCGATGTCGAGGCGGGCGTGCTGCGCCACTTTGACACGCTGAGCGAGGCGCGACGACGGGCCGGCGTGCGCCAGAACACTTTCCTGACCGTCGCCTTTTCCGCCGGGCAGAGCATGGGCGACGTGGCCGTGGCGCTGGTCGTGCTGCTGGCCGGGCAATCCATCCAATCCGGCGCGCTGACCGTCGGCGACTTCACGCTGTTCGTCACCTATCTGACCATCGCTGTCAACTTCCCGGCCAACCTGGGCAGCTTCATGTCGGAGATCGCCCAGCAGCGGGTGGTGCTCGACCGGTTGCAGGAGATGCACCCCGACGCGCCGCCGGAGAGCATCGTCGCCCACCGGCCGATCTATGACAAGGGCGGCGCGCCGGCCGTGGTCGCGCCGGTCAAGACGGCCGCCGACCGGCTGGAGCGGTTGGAGGTCACGGGGCTGACGTATCGGCATGGCAGTGGGGAGGAGAGGGAAGATTTGCCGCCAGGCCACCAGGCGGCAGGGACGCCCGGAGAGAAGGGACATTCGCCCACCGGCGACGTGACCGGAATTGAGGGGGCGAGCTTCACCTTGCCGCGCGGGTCGTTCACAGTCATCACCGGCCGCGTCGGCAGCGGCAAGACGACGCTGCTGCGGGCGCTGCTGGGGCTATTGCCGCCGGACGGCGGCGCGGTGCGCTGGAACGGCGTGGCGGTGGGCGACCCGGCGGCCCACTTCACGCCGCCGCGCTCGGCCTACACGCCGCAAGTGCCGCGTCTCTTCAGCCAGCCGCTGCGCGACAACATCCTGCTGGGGCTGCCCGACAACGGCCGGCTGGCCGACGCGCTCCACGTGGCGGTGATGGAACCCGACATCGCCGCCCTGGAGGCCGGGCTGGATACCGTCGTCGGGCCGCGCGGCGTGCGGCTGTCGGGCGGGCAGGTACAGCGGGCGGCCGCGGCGCGGATGCTGGCGCGCGACGCCGAACTGCTGGTCTTCGACGACCTGAGCAGCGCGCTGGACGTGGAGACGGAGGCGCTGCTGTGGGAGCGGCTGGTGGGCGCTCCGGACGAGCGCAGGGCCGGCGAGACGCGGCCGACGTGCCTGGTCGTCAGCCACCGCCGCCCGGCGCTGCGTCGCGCCGACAACATCCTCGTCCTCGACGGCGGCCGCGTCGTGGCCCAGGGGACGCTGGATGAGTTGCTGGAGTCGTCGGCCGAGATGCGGCGGATATGGCATGGGGAGATTGACTAAAGGGAAGTCGCCACAGAGCGTGGCGACGCGGGTCGGCTCCCGTTGAGGGGGCAAGACCTGACAGGTCGGCGGGCGGGAGTCCGCGAAAGACCTGCCAGGTCTACTCAACTCAATTCAACCAAGGCCGTCATGGGGGCGGCGCTCCTGCTCTCAATTCGGCGTCCACTCAATCGCGTCGATGTTGTAGTTCCAGCCGTGATCCGGCCCATGCCAGATAACGTTGATGTCATAGCCCACACCCCAGCAGCCGTCGTCTTCGAAAGAAACGATGTCCTTCTGAGTCACGTTGAGGGTTTGAAGCTCCTCGCCATCATCTTCGTACTGCACTGTGGCTGGACCTTGGAATACAATCAGGTCCTGTTCTTCAAAACAGTCTTCGCCTGCCAGATCTGTGTCTCTCGAAAAGGCGATCACATCCTCTTTGCCCAACCCCCACCAGAAGCCCGAAGGTCTATCGCCGTCAAACGTATTCACCCAATAGGGTGTGCCCGTACCAATCCAGAGACCGACGTCCTCGTCGGCCAGCTTGAGGGTGGCAGCCGACGGGCCCCTGACCGAGGCCGCACCCATGGTACTGACATATAGACGAGTGACCCCGCTCCAGTTTGGCCAGTCGATGGCGTCGATCTTCTCCGCCGTGGTGGTCAATCCCTGGTTCTTGCCAGCCCACCAGCGCTGGAACACACCCGAGGTTACCGGCCCGACTTGGGTCGGGTTGAAGACGACGACATCCCACGGCGTCACCTTCCCCGTGATCCCCGGCAAGTTCAGATTGGCGCCAAAACCAACGAGAAGATAGTCGCTGTTGCGCCAGCCGCCAGCCAGATTGGTCAGGTTGCCCTTCACATTCAGGTCCGACAGGTCGAGGAACATCACCCACTTCTCGTAGATTGTGGTGCTGTCTTGGGGTTGGAACGAGCTCCAAGCCAGGACATCGCCCGACTGAAAGGGGATGCCGGCCACGTTGCCCGTCCCCAGATTGGCAGCCGCGGCGCTGATCAGCAGCGGTGACGAGACGAGTATCTGGTACTTGTAGGCGCTACCGCCGTCATCGTTGTCGTAGTCCTGCACCGACAGGTAGTGGACCCGGTCGGATTCAAAGTTGTAGTAGAGCATCGAATCGTATGTGTCCGTGTCGTCGCTGCAGGCCAACTCGACGAAGTCGTCGCTGTAGAGACAGATGACCGCGTCGAGGGGCGAACCGATCGCTTCCGCTTCGACGTCGATCAGGACGGCGTGGTTGGTGTCATCGCTGTAGGTTACCGGCGTCCACAGGCGGTAATAATCGATGTCCCCCCACTGACCGATCGTCCCACCGATCACGATACGTCCGGAGCGATACTGAGGCCCGCCCGGAACGTCGGCCGTGGCAAACGTGTTGTTCGGCTCCGACTCCGAGTTGGCCCAGGGGATAAGCACAGCGGTCTCCCCCAATTCCGATACTGCCGGCAAGGGTTGCTTGGCCGGCGGCTCCTGTCCCTGCGCCAACGCCGCCGTTAATCCCGGCAGCGCGGCCAGCAGAAACAGCACGATTACCCACCGCACGATCCGCTTGTTGTTCATGATGTGGGGCTCCTTACCCCAAACGCAGAACGGATTGTCTTGAGGAGGGTACTACGGATTGAGCGTTACCCGATTCAACCGCCCGCCTGGCTAACGGACAAAGGGTAGGCTCCTCCTATACACAGGATAGTGAGTAGAATCGGCTACGGGAAGTGACAATTGTCATATCAGATGCTGACAAATGTCATATGACGGGAGTGTTTTGTTACAGGTATTAACCACCTACAATCCGAGGCTATTGTAGCTTGTTCTTATCTGCCCTTCCCATGTGTCAATGGCAACTTCAAATTCCCCATTTTCGGCAACATAGAATTCCCCAGACCAGTTGTTCTATGAAGGTCTGCCCTCCTTATCCGTTTCCGTCAGTTCGCTGAAAACGCCGGCCTTGCGCTT
>WBZM01001789.1_pt1 | contig 19933 bp, 16 predicted proteins | sample 5204271 | NCBI WGS metagenome assembly WBZM01 (sample SAMN12344346, study PRJNA552823) | activated sludge metagenome | biome: Activated sludge suspended growth; feature: Nitrification reactor; material: Wastewater; isolation source: activated sludge from nitrification reactor of wastewater...
GGCGACGACAAGTTCCCGCGCTTCAAGCAGTGGTGCGACGAGTACTTCTTCCTCAAGCACCGCAACGAGCCGCGTGGCATCGGCGGCGTGTTCTTCGACGACTTCGCCGAGCTCGGCTTCGAGCGCAGCTTCGGCATGATCCAGGCGGTGGGCGACGCCTTCCTCGACGCCTATCTGCCGATCGTGCGCCGCCGCCGCGACACGCCCTACAGCGAGCGCGAGCGCGACTTCCAGGCCTACCGGCGCGGCCGTTACGTCGAGTTCAACCTGGTGTTCGACCGCGGCACGCTGTTCGGCCTGCAGTCGGGCGGGCGCACCGAGAGCATCCTGATGTCGATGCCGCCGATCGTGAAGTGGCGCTACGACTGGCATCCCGAGGCCGGCACGCCGGAGGCGGCGCTGTACAGCGACTTCCTGCGCCCGCGCGACTGGGCGAACTGGACGCCGGCTTGAAGACGACGCGGGCCGGGCGCAGGGCCGCTCCCAAGCCGGCCCGCATCCCCTTGGGGGATCGGCGAACGTACCCGTTCGACGAGGGGCAAGCATGAGCCGCATCGGCCTGTTCGGCGGCACCTTCGATCCGCCGCACAACGCGCACGTGGCACTGGCCCGGCTGGCGCTGACCGAGCTGTCGCTCGACGAGCTGCGCTGGATCCCCGCTGGCGAGCCCTGGCAGAAGGCGCGTGCGATCACCTCGGCCGCGCACCGCGAAGCGATGGTGCGGCTGGCGATGGAGGGCGAACCGCGCTTCATGATCGAGCGCTGCGAGATCCGCCGTGCAGGCCCCAGCTTCACGCTCGACACCGTGCGCGAGCTGCAGGCCACGCAGCCGGGCGCCGAATGGTTCCTGATCATCGGCCAGGACCAGTTCGCCAACCTGCACACCTGGCGCGACTGGCGCGAGCTGCTTGCGCGCGTCACGCTCGCGGTGGCGAACCGGCCCGGCGTCGTGCGCGAGCCGCATGCCGACGTGCAGGCGGCGGCGCGGCACGTCGTGCCGCTGCCGATGCTCGACATCGCCTCCACCGACATCCGCGCGCGCGTCGCGGCGGGGCAGGACATCACCGCGCTGGTGCCTGCAGGCGTCGCGCGATATATTGAAGCGAACCATCTCTACCAGTCCCCGCGGGGCTGACGAGACAACCCCGAGGAGCCCACCCTGGACATCCGCAAGCTGCAACGCGCCATCGTCGACGGTCTGGAAGACGTCAAGGCCCAGAACATCGTCGTGTTCAACACCGAGCAGCTCTCGCCGCTCTTCGAGCGCGTGATCGTCGCCTCGGGCACCAGCAACCGTCAGACCAAGGCGCTCGCCGCCAGCGTGCGCGATGCGGTCAAGGCCAAGGGGTTCGCGGCGCCGCGCACCGAGGGCGAGGACAACGGCGAGTGGATCATCGTCGACTGCGGCGCGGCCGTGGTCCACGTGATGCAGCCCGCGATCCGGGACTACTACCGTCTCGAGGAGATCTGGGGCGGCAAGCCGGTCAAGCTCAAGACCGATGCGGCGCCGACGAAGCTCGTCAAGGCCTCCGAGGCCACGCCCCCGTCGAAGACGGTGGCCAAGCAGGTGGCGCCGGCCAAGCAGGCGGCCCCGGCGAAGAAGTCGCCGGCCGCGAAGAAGGCGGTCCCTGCCAAGAAGGCGGCGCCTGCGAAGAAGAGCGCGCCCGCGAAGAAGTCGCCACCCGCCAAGAAGGCGGCGCCGGTGAAGAAGCCCGCGGCCGTCAAGACGGCGGCGAAGAAGGCGTCCGCCAAGAAGGCCCCGGCCAAGAAGGCCGCCGCGCGCCGGTGAGGCGCCGCCGATGAGGCTGGTGCTCGCCGCGGTCGGCCAGCGCCAGCCCGCCTGGGCCGAGGCCGCCTACGAGGATTTCGCCAAGCGCTTCCCGCCCGAGATGCGGCTGGATCTGAAGGCCGTGAAGGCCGAGCCGCGCAGCGGCAGGAGCGCCGAGCAGCTGATGGCCGCCGAGGCCGCGCGGCTCGAGGCCGCCGCGCCCAAGGGGGCCCGCCGCGTGATCCTCGACGAGCGCGGCGAGCGCGTCGGCACCGCGCAGCTCGCGCAGAAGCTGCAGGCCTGGCAGCGCGACGGCCGCGACGTGGCGATCTTCATCGGCGGGCCCGACGGCCTGCACCCCGACCTGAAGGCGAGCGCCGACGAAACGCTGCGGCTGTCGGACCTCACGCTGCCGCACGCCTTCGTGCGCGTGCTGCTGGCCGAGGCGCTGTACCGCGCCTGGACGGTGACGGTGAACCACCCCTATCACCGCGAGTGAGCACGCCGTGCGACACGACTGGATCTACCTCGCCAGCCAGAGCCCGCGCCGCCGCCAGCTGCTCGAGCAGATCGGCGTGCGCCACGAGCTGCTGCTGCCGCAGCCGCACGAGGATGCCGAGGGGCTGGAAGCCGAGATCGCGGGCGAGCTGCCGGCCGACTACTGCGAGCGCGTCACGCGCGCCAAGCTGCACGCGGCGAAACGGCGCCTGCAGGCGCTGGGGCGCGAACCGGCGCCCATCCTCTGCTCCGACACCACCGTGGCGCTCGGGCGGCAGATCCTCGGCAAGCCGCGCGATGCGGCGCATGCCGTCGAGACGCTCACCGCGCTGTCGGGCCGCACCCACCGCGTGATCACCGCGGTGGCGCTGGCCTCGGGCCGGCGCGAGTGGCGGGCGGTGAGCGTGTCGCGCGTGCACTTCGACGCGATTCCGGCGGCCGAGATCGCGCGCTACGTCGCCGGCGGCGAGCCCTTTGGCAAGGCCGGCGCGTACGCGATCCAGAGCGGCATCGCCGCCTGGATCAGCCGCATCGAGGGCAGCTACTCCGGTATCATGGGTTTGCCTCTCTGCGAGACGGCACGACTGCTCCGCGACGCCGGCGTGAGGTTCTGATCCGGCTCCCATCTCCTCCCATGCAGGACATCCTGATCAACTGGGCCCCGCAGGAAACGCGCGTGGCCATCGTCGAGAACGGCGCGGTGCAGGAGCTGCACCTCGAGCGCGCGCTCGAGCGCGGCCTGGTGGGCAACATCTACATCGGCAAGGTGGCGCGCGTGCTGCCGGGCATGCAGTCGGCCTTCGTCGACATCGGCCTGGATCGCGCGGCCTTCCTGCACGTGGCCGACGTGCACGTGTCCGGCGCGCCGCCGCGCGGCGACAACGCGCAGCAGGTACCGATCGAGCGGCTGGTGTTCGAGGGCCAGACGCTGATGGTGCAGGTCATCAAGGACGCCATCGGCACCAAGGGCGCGCGGCTGTCGACGCAGATCAGCATCGCGGGCCGGCTGCTGGTGTTCCTGCCGCAGGACGACCACATCGGCATCTCGCAGAAGATCGGCTCGCCCGAGCTGCGCGAGCAGCTGCGCGCGCGCATGACGCGCCTGGCCGCCACCACCGACGGCTCACCCACCGGCGGCTTCATCCTGCGCACCAATGCCGAGGACGCCACCGACGACGAGCTCGCCGACGACATCGCCTACCTGCGCAAGACCTGGGGCACGGTGCGCGAGCGCGGCTTCAGCTCGCCGGCCGGCACGCTGCTCTACCAGGATCTGAGCCTCGTCGAGCGCGTGCTGCGCGACCTGGCGCACGATGCCACCGGCGCGATACGCATCGACTCGAAGATGCAGTACGACATCCTCAAGGCCTTCGGCGCGGAGTACACGCCGGGCTCGGTGGCCAAGCTCGAGCACTACAAGGGCGAGCGGCCGATCTTCGACCTGTTCAACATCGACGCCGAGGTGGCCAAGGCGCTGGCGCGGCGCGTCGACCTGAAGAGCGGCGGCTACCTCATCATCGACCAGACCGAGGCGCTGACGACCATCGACGTCAACACCGGCGGCTTCGTCGGCGCGCGCAACTTCGACGACACGATCTTCAAGACCAACCTCGAGGCGGCGCTGGCGATCGCGCGGCAGCTGCGCCTGCGCAACCTCGGCGGCATCATCATCATCGACTTCATCGACATGGCGCGCGAGGAGCACCAGAACGCGGTGCTCGCCGAGCTGCGCAAGCAGCTCTCGCGCGACCGCACCAAGGTGACGGTGTCGGGCTTCACGCAGCTCGGTCTGGTGGAGATGACGCGCAAGCGCACGCGCGAAAGCCTCGCGCACATGCTGTGCGAACCCTGCCCCACGTGCGAGGGCAAGGGCCAGGTGAAGACGGCGCGCAGCGTCTGCTACGACATCCTGCGCGAGATCCTGCGCGAGGCGCGCCAGTTCAATCCGAGGGAGTTCCGCGTCGTCGCCTCCGCCGCCGTGGTGGAGATGCTGCTCGACGAGGAGAGCCAGCACCTGGCCGGCCTGTCGGAATTCATCGGCAAGCCGATCTCGCTGTCGGCCGAGCCGACGATGAGCCCGGAGCAGTACGACATCGTGCTGATGTAGCGGTTCACGGGGTCTCACCCCAGACCAATTGCCACCCGCAAGCGCCTGATTTCCCAGGCGTTTTCGGGTGGCAAGTGTTTTGGAGGCCCTTGAAGTCTCACCGAGTCCCACTCCAATCGGGTAGCTGGCTGGGTAGCTAGGCGGGTAGCCGCGATCCGGCCCACATCCGAACAACGGGGGTGCGCATGACACGGGACAAGGGCCACCTGACGGACCTGCAACTCAGGCACTGGATCAAGGCCGGCAAGCCGCTGGCCAAGGCCGACGGCGACGGCCTCACGTTCACGCTTTCGGCCGCCGGCGTGGCCGGCTGGATCTTGCGGTACCGGCACGGCGGCCGGCGCCGCGAGCTGACCATCGGACGCTACCCCGACATTGGCCTGGCCGAGGCGCGCGGCATCGCCACCCTCAAGCGCGCCGAGGTGCAGCAGGGCCGCAACCCGGCGGCCGAGAAGCAAAAGGCCAAGGCCACCGCCGCGCGCGACTGGACGGTGCGTGACCTGGCCAAGGACTACCGCGCCAAGAAGCTGATCAGCCTGGCGCACAGCACCCAGGTGAGCTACGGCCGGCAGCTGAAGCGCGTGGAGAAGAAGCTGGGCGCGCTGACGGTGCGCGAGATCGAGGCCAGCGACGTGGTGGCGCTGATCGAAGGCGCCGGCCTCACCTGGGGCGAGTCGAACATGCTGCTCATCACCACCAAGTGCCTGTTCACGCACGCCTGCGGCAAGCGGCTGATCAACGCCAACCCCTGCCACGGCATCATGCTTTCGGCGCTGCTGGGAGAACGGCCGCCGCGCCGCCAGCGCCTGATGCTGACGCGCGAGGAGCTGAAGCTGCTGCTGGCCGCGCCCATGCGCCGCCGCAACACCCTGGCCATCCGCATCCTGCTGGCCACCGCCGTGCGCAGCGCCGAGCTCTACCAGGCCAAGTGGGCCGACGTGGACCTGGACGGTGCGCAGTGGCACATCCCGAAGAGCAAGACGGGCGCGGCGATGGACATTCCGCTGGCACCCGTCGTGGTTGACTGGTTCCGCGAGCTGCGCACGCTGGCCGGCAGTTCGGCCTACGTGTTGCCGGCACATTCACGCAGCCGCGCGGCCCGGCATGGCGGCGACACCCACCTGAACAAGGACACTCTGCGCGAGGCCATCGACCACTGGCTGCGCACCGCCAAGCCCGCAGTGCGCCGCTTCACGCCGCACGACCTGCGCAGCACCGTGAAGTCGCACCTGCGCGCGCTGGGCGTGCCACGCGACATCTCGGAGATGTGCCTGAACCACAGGCTGTCGGGAGTGGAGGGGATCTATGACCGGCACACGTACTTCGAGGAGAGGCGGGAGGCGTTGGGGAAGTGGGCTGGCCTGCTGAGGACCATGGATTTCGCGCAGGCGAATGTGCGTGTCGACCCTTCATCGGTGACGCTGCCGTGAGAGCCGCGAGCCGCGCTCATCCGGGGGCCGAGACGAATTCAGACGTCGAGCCCAGTCTGGGCAGGCTGCGAAAACACTCGGCTTAGCAGTTCATCCGTAGAAGAGCCGCTGTAGCGATCGGCCAGCACCGTGCGCAGCTTCAGCAGACGCGCATTCGCGGTGTCCACCAGCGAACCAAACGTCACTGCCCTAATCCGCCCGTAGGGCGGATTGCCAAGCTGCTTGTCCTTCTCGACCCCTGCAGCGACCTTTTGCCCCACCACCCACGCGCAGACAAATGGGCTGCCGGATATGGCGCCCGACTTGGCAATGTCCTGCACATAGCCATCGGCCTGGTTGATCTCCTTGCGCGTCAGCTCGAACCCGCCCTTTTTGAGCTCGATGACCAGCACATGCTGCATCCGCGTGAGGGCGGTATCGACGGGGTCGAAGGACTCAATGCCCGTCATCTGCCAGGTCGTCTTCTCGGGCAGCACAACGATGTCCGGTCGGTGCCTCTCGTTGATGAACTGCGCCTCGGTGCTCTTGAACAGCTCGCGGGCCACCGTCTGCAGCGTGACGTTGGAGCAGTACTCCTGGGACTCGAACTCGGGGCCGAACAGCCAGCGTGAGCGCAGGATCAAGGGGTGCAGGGTGTGCAGTTCGTCGGTATGTGGATCATCGGCCAGGCGCCGGATGGTCTCGATCACTCCGATCCTGCTGTCGATCTCGTCGAGTACCCGCAGCGCATCCTTGACCGTCCACTCCGTCAGCAGGCGATCCAGGCCGGTGATGTCATCCGGTGGCAGCGAAGAGAGCTTCTGCAGCAAGGCTGCGCCGCTCTTGGTCTTCTCGAGGTGGATGACCGCCTTGACGGCGGTGGCCAGGAACTCCGGAGAGATGGTCGGGTGCGCCTGGGCCACGACCTTGGTGAACTCGGCAACTTCGAGTCGCGCGCCTTGTCCCAGGCTGGCCAGTTCAGTCCGGTTCTGCACCAGCGCGTCTTCCGATGCGGCGTCGACGATCTCGGTCGCCAGGTCCTGTGCCACCTTGCCGATGTGCTCGGCAGTAGCCCTGTATAGGTCGCGGACCGCGTCGGTTGCGCGGAACGCCGTCCAGTCTTCCGCGACGTCGACGCCCGGCTCGAAGCCTTCTGTGTCGACGATCACCTTGTAGCGCCGCGCAAAGCGCGTGCGGCCGTCGAAGCTGGCGATCTGTCCTATCGACCAGGAGGGCGAGCCCACCAGCCTGCGCTGCACCCAGAAGGCGATGCCCTGATGCACGGACGAATGGTTCAGACGCGTCGAGTCGATCACGATCACCGTGGCCCTTCGGCCCGCACCGATATCCAGTACCTCTTCGCTGACGCGCCCTTCGATTTCGCTGAAGCTGCGTTGCACGCCGTTGACCCGGATCTCGAACTCCGGGTCGTGCACGAAGCGCGCTGCCAGCACGGTCAGGATCTCGTTGGCGTCGGGCAGCTTGCGCATGACGCGCACTGACAGCTGCGTTCCGCTGCCTTCGCGATGTCCCAGGGCCTCGCTGCGCAGCACGAAAGGGCTTGGCCCGGACTCGGTGCCGACGACGAAGGTGGCCAGTACCCCGTCGCGCCAGGTCTGGACCTCGTAGGTGTCGGCGAAGCACAGCAGGCCGTGACGGCCCACGCCGTTGCGGCCGTAGGCGCGGCGCGGGCGCGCCGACTGTGCAGTCAGCCCGGCAGGGAACTCGACATCGGGGCCCTGATGCTTCAAGCGGTCGTAACGCAGCGTCATCCAGCGCTTCTTGAATTGCGCCGGCGTCATGCCGTGCCCGTTGTCGGTCACCGTGAGCGTGCCTTCGACTTCGCCGGGCAGGATCAGATCCACGCGCATCGCACCGGCGTCCCAGGCATTGGCCACCAGCTCGGTCAGTGCCACCTGCGGCACGTGGGCGACCTGCCCAAGCTCGCGCAGCAGGTAGTCGTCCTCGAACAGCGAGTTCTGCAGCGGCTGCTCAGGCATGGGCGGGCACCTCGGTCGAGAAGATGCGTTCCAAAGTCGCCGGGATCAGTGCGGCGTTGGCCTCGCGGATGGCAGCGTGCTTGGACTTCAGCGGCGACCGGCGTTTCAGGATCTCGACGATTCGCAGTTGATCCACGAGAACCGGCAGCGGCAGTTCAATGTTCAGAAACTGTTCCGGCCGGGTGCGCTCGCGCCGAGCGCCTACGCCACGTGTTGCCTCCTGAAGCCTGGACCAAAACCACTCTGTCCCGACGAGTTCACCGAAGTACTCGTCGCTTGCCAGATCTGGCTCGCATCTGAAGGTCCGGTACTCGGGCGAGACAAACCAGCCATCCAGCTCAACGGGGCACCGCGCGATGGCGCCTTCCCATCCCTTCACCTGGCTGAGAACGATCGCGCCCGTATAGAGGCGGTTGAAGGTCTTGTACGAGGTTTCGGTGCCACTGATCGCGGGCTTCGGGAACAGGCCGCCGCCGAAACCGCGCACACCGACCTGCGGATAGGTGCCCGCCGCGGTCACGGTCTCCGAAATTTCGCTCAGTTCGAGCACGTCTCCGAGGCGCATCACTCGGTCTGCGGCCAACCTGTGATGCAAGCTCAGCAACAAGTCGGACGAGATGCGCTCAACGGCATCGAGATGCGCTTCGACTTCCCGCGTCTTCTCGGCCAGCGCGTCGAGGCGGGCGACGATGGCTAGCTGTTCGGCCATCGGCGGCAGCGGAATCTCGATGCTCAAGAACTGATCTGGGCTCACGGATTCGCGCCGAGCCCCCATGCCTTTGGCCTTCCCCTGCAGCTGCCGCCAAACAGCTTCGCGCTTGCAGTACCAGTCGAGGAAGCGTGTGTCGAGCTTGTCTGTGTCCGAACGAAAAGTCGGGAATACTGGCGAGAGAAACCAGCCGTCGAACTCTCCCGGCACTCGCGCGACGGCTCCTTCCCACGCTTTGGGTGAACTGATTACGAAGTCGCCCGCGTTCAGGCGATGGAAGGACTTGTAGGTGGTCTCCGAAGGCGAGATTGGCCCGCGCTTGAACAGTCCTCGGCCAAACCCGTAAACACCAGCCAGATTTACATCGCCGAGCTGAGCACTCGGGACAGCGTCAATGTGCGTGCGGAGGACCGAGCCCAGCGAAACAACCGGCCACGCCTTCATTCGCCACCCACCGCGCCGACCAGCGCCTCGATCTCACCCAGCAGCCGCATCACCTCGGCCTCGTGGCTGCGCATCGAGGCGATCAGATCCTTCGGGTCGGCGTGTTCCAGGCCGGCGCGAGCGTGCGGGTTCTTGAAGTCCAGGTTATAGATGGGCCAGTACAGGGCATCGCCCTCGGCCTGAGCCGACCTCGCGGCTTGCTCGTGGGCCTGCTGCTCAGTCTTCAGCGCGCGCAGCCTTTCCTGCAGTGCGGACTTGTCGCCGTTGGCCGCGGCCTGTGCGGCCTGTTCCAGTTCGCGGATGGGCTTGCCCAAGGCGAGCGCCGCGTTGCGCTCGGCTTCGGCACGCTGCCAGTGCGGCGTGGCGGCCTCCACGGCGGCAGCGCGCCTGGCGGCGAAGTCCACCTTCCACGCCTGCGGACCTTCCTCACGCGCATTCCACCAGGCCACGGCCGGCGCGAGCTCCTCGAACTGGAGAGGTGCGGTCTTGCTGTACTTCTTACGCCCCTCGGGCAACGGAAGCTCGTAGTACCAGAGGGTGTCGGTCGGGCCGCCGCGCTCGAAAAACAGCAGGTTGGCCGGAATGTCGGTGTAGGGCGCGAACACGCCCTGTGGCAGGCGCACGATGGTGTGCAGGCGGAACTCCTTGAGCAGTTCCTCCTTGATGACGGCGCTGATGCCATCGCCGAACAAGGTGCCGTTGGGCACGACTACGGCTGCACGGCCGCCACGCGCAGCGGGTTTGCCGCCGGGTACCGGCGCGCCCGCCACGCGCAGCTTGCGCATGATGTACTGCAGGAAGAGCAGCGCGGTTTCCGCCGTCTGCATGTTGGGCGGGAAGTTGGCCTTGATGCCAACCTCTTCCTCGCCGCCGAAGGGCGGGTTGGTGAGGATCACGTCCACGCGTTCGCTGTGGCCGATTTCGTTGACCCGGCGGTCCAGCGTGTTGCCGTAGGCGATCTGCGGCGCTTCCAGCCCGTGCAGCAGCAGGTTCATCTGCGCCAGCATGTAAGGCAGCGGCTTCGCTTCCTGACCGTAGAGCGTGTCGCGCTGCAGGGTGCGGCGCTGCTCGGGCGTGGCCACCTGCGGGGCGAGATGGTCGTAGGCCTCGACCAGAAATCCACCGGTGCCGCACGCGGGGTCGAGCACGGTCTCGCCCAGGCGCGGGTCGGTCACCTGCACCATGAAGCGCACCACCGGGCGCGGGGTGTAGAACTCGCCCGAATCGCCTGCGGCGTCACGCATCTCGCGCAGCATCGATTCGTACAGGTGCGAGAGGGTGTGGATCTCCTCGCTGCTGCTGAAGTGGATGCCGTTGATCTTGTTGACGATGTCGCGCAGCAGGTAGCCGCTGACCATGCGGTTCTGAACGCCCTTGAACACGTTGGCAATGACTTCGCGCTGGCTGCCCTTCTCGCCGCTGCCGGCCAGGGCGCGCAGGTAGGCGAACAAGCCCGCGCCGCGCGAGCCATCGGCGCGATGGGCTTCATCCTGGTTGATGAAGGCCAGCAGCTCGTCGCCGGTCAGGCCGTCCTCGCGCGCGGCCCAGTCGCGCCACCGGTACGGCGCCTCGATGATGGGCTGGTACCGCTTGCCGTCGAGTTCGGCCTCCTGCTCGTGGACGGCTTCGAGGTCGTCGAGGAACTTGAGGAACATCACCCAGGTGAGCAGCGGCAGGCGATCCACGTCTCCGTTGAGCCCCTTGTCCTTGCGCAGGATCTGGCGGGCGGTGCCGATCAGCGCCGACAGGTTCTCGCGGGTGGTGAGTGGCGCCTTGGCCTTGCGCGCAGCGCGGGGCTTCTTTGCGACGGTGGCGTCGGCGGTGGTGGCGGCAGCCGCTGAACGTTTGTAGCGGGGCATCGGTTCGGGTTCTCGCGTGTCTTGTGGTTATTGGTAGAGCGCGCTCTGCAGCCGGGAGACGGCGTCCTTCATGCCGCGCACGCCACCGAAGTGGCGGGTGGCGATCTCGGCCGGGCTGCCGTAGCGGTCGAAGGGCTGGACCTTCATCAGCTCGGACAGCGTGCTGAACTGCAGGATGCCGCGCTCGACGTAGCGTTCGAGCAGCAGCGCCAGGATCTCGCGCGCGGTGTCACCGTATTGACCGAAGAGGTCCTGCGCCCGGCGACGGGCCGCTTCGGCGCGCTGGCGGCGCGTGAGCAGCGGTGCGTTCCAGGCCAGATGGCATAGCAGGTCGAAGGGGTCGGCATCCGGCTGGTCGCTGCTGGCGGCCAGCTCCTCGAAGCTGATGCCGCGCTCGGTCAGCTCGCGTAGCACCTCGCTGCGCGTATCGGGGTCGGCCCAGGCCGATTGCAGGGCCTCGCGGGTGGGGTACAGGGTGCGTACGGCGCGGCCGGAGTACTCGGTGTACTTCACCACCTGCAGCTTCTTGCCGTCGGTGTCCAGGTCGTACACCAGGTGGCCGATGACTTCGACTTCGCCGCCGTCGATGTAGAACTTGCGCGGCTCGGGCGGCGGTTCGTTGATGAGCAAGCCGCCTGCATCCGGGCCGATCTGCTCCTCGGGAATTTCGTACTCCACAGGCTGGGCGTCGGGCGGTGTCTCGGGCTCTGTCTCCGTGACGCTGACCTGTTCGCCCGACTCGTCGACCGTCACTTCCTCGATCAGCGCGGGCTCGCCATCGAAGTCCGGATCGGCAAAGTGTCGGGTGGCCGTGCCGGTGAAGTCGATGATGTTGAAGTACTCCTTGCCGTAATCGACCTTCAGCCGTGTGCCGCGCCCGACGATCTGCTTGAACTCGGCGCGCGAGCCGACGACGCGGGCCAGCACCACGTTCTTGACCATCTCGGCATCGACGCCGGTGGTCAGCAGCTGCGAGGTGGTGAGGATGACGGGCGCCGGCTTGTCCACGTCCTGGAAATGCGCCAGATGGGTCAGGCCGATGGCGCCTTCGTCGGCGGTGACGCGGCAAACGTAGTCCGGGTACTGCTTCACCAGATCGCCGTTGAGGTTGACCAGCTCCTGCCGCATCTCGGCGGCGTGTTCCTGGTCGACGCAAAACACCAGCGTCTTGGCAAAGCGGTCGGTGCCTTTCAAGAAGTCGGTCAGATGCCGCGCCATTGCCCGCGTGCGGGCGCGCAGGGCCACGACGCGCTCGAAGTCCTTGGTCTGGTATTCGTCGTCGGGCACCTCGCGGCCGTAGCGGTCCAGTTCGTCCTTGCTCGGCCGCCAGCCCGCCGCATCAACGGTGGTGATCACCCGATGCACGCGATAGGGCGCGAGAAAGCCGTCCTCGATGCCTTGGCGCAGGCTGTAGGTGTAGACCGGGTTGCCGAAGTACTCGTAGCTGTCGCGCGACTCCTCGCGCAGCGGCGTCGCGGTCATGCCGAATTGCACCGCCGGAGCGAAGTAGTCCAGCACGGCACGCCAGGCGCTCTCGTCGCGGCTGGAGCCGCGGTGGCACTCGTCGATGATGATCAGGTCGAAGAAGTCGGGCCGGTACTGCCGGAAGACGTCGGTGCTGGCAGTGCTCAACGCCTGATAGATGCCGAAGTACATGTCTCTGCTCTGGCTGACGTCGCCGCCGGCGATCTTGTGCCGAGCATCGCCGAAGGGCGCGAACATCTTGGCCATCGGGTCGTCGACCAGGATGTTGCGGTCGGCCAGGAACAGGATCTTCGGTCGGCGGTATTCGGCGGTACGGTTCCAGCGGCTGCTCCACAGCTTCCAGCAGATCTGGAACGCGACGCAGGTCTTGCCGGTGCCTGTGGCCAGGGTGGCGAGGATGCGCTTCTGGCCAAGCAGGATCGCCTCGATCACGCGTTGAATGGCGATCTCCTGGTAGTAGCGCGGCACCTTGCCCGACACCAGGTTGAACGGCTCCAGCAGGTGTGAGGCGGCTTCCCGGGGAAGACGCGCCGCGGCGGTCAGGCGGGCAAACAGCTCGTCCGGCGTGGCGTAGCGATCGACCTCACGCTCGGTGCCGGCGGTGTAGTCGATCTCGATGATGCGGTGGCCGTTGGTGGCGTAGGCGAACTTGAGCCCCAGGATCTCCGCGTACTCGCGGGCCTGCTGCACGCCGGTTTCGGCCGGCAGGCCGATCTCCTTGGCTTCGACGACCGCCAGCGGGTAGTCCCGGCGGTAGTACAGCAGGTAGTCGGCGCGCTTCTGCTTGCCGCGACGCACCTTGCCGCCGGCAACGATGATGCGGCCGTTGGTGAAGCTGCGCTGTTCGCCGATGGCGTGTGGCGCGGATCCCCATCCAGCCTCGACGAGCTTTGGCGTGACGAACTCGCGGCAAGTGTCCGCCTCGGTGATCACGCCATCTCGCATTACCTCTCCCTTGACTGTGGCCCTCTATGGGAACTCGTTGGCCGGAACGATCCTACCAATGGCGAGGGCCTGAGCTCGACAAAGTCGAGCCGGCTCGGCCTGCGGGACCGTTCCGCAAGCGCATTGGAGTTGCACCAGTACCGCTTGTCAGGCCGCGAGGCCGCAGCGGGCCTCGGCGCTGGACCGGCGTCAGCCGGTCGTGAACTGCCGGTCCAACACGATCAACGCCTCCACGTTCTCAGGCAGGACGAGGCCCAGTTGCTGACAGGCATGCCGAAAGCCCTGCAGCTGCCGTTCGAGCCCCACCTCCGGGTTCTTCCGCGACAGCTCGCGGAAGAGCTCCACGGCCGCGTGCTGCTGGGCGCGCTGGATGTCCAGCAGGATGTCGCCCAGCACGTCCAGCCGCCACGTGGGCGAGTTGCGCATGAACGCGGCCGTCGGCACGAAGGCGCCTTCGGCGTGTTCGTCGCAGATGTGGAACAGGCCCTTGGCGCTGCGCATGCCGGGCAGGATCTCTTCGCGCGTGGGCACGTCGATGCCGGGGCTCAGCCAGTAGGGGCTGCGTTCCTGGGTTTCGTCGGTCACGAACATCATTCATCTCCTTGGGGGTCGAGGTTGCGGGTGTCGGGTTTCGGGTGGGCTGCGGGTGAAGACGCCTGGGCGCCGGGGTGGGGTCGGCCCAGGTACGCGTTGACGATCGCCGGGCGGCCGTGGCCCAGGTGCTCGGCGATGGCCTGTCGCGCCTGCGCGTCCAGCGCCGGGTCCACCGCGCCGCCACCGGCCACCGGGGGCGGCTGGCCGGTCATCGAGCGGTAGGCATCGGCGGCGTCCTGGTGGCGCAGGCCGTGCGGCACCACCTTCAGGCCGGCGCGGGTGATGCCATGGCGTTCCATCACGTAGCGCAGCCGCCGCTCGGCTTGCGCCAGCGTGCGGTGCGGGTCGCTCACGCTGTCGTCGGGGCCGATGGCCACGCGGCAGGCTTGCGCCACGGCGGCCTCGCGCTGCGGGGTGTCGATGGGCAGCAGCCGGTCGCGGCCACCCTTGGTGCCGCGGTGCGTGTCCAGGTAGCGCGCCGGGCCGTCTGCGGGGCGGCCGGCCTGCTGCGCGGTCAGCACGTCCTGGTGGGGCCGCAGCATCAGGCTTTCCTTGAAGCGCAGGCCAAACGCCTGCATCAGCCGCAGCGACGCGGCGGCGTGCCGGTCGTGGGCCTCCACCTCGTGGATCACCGCGTCGGCATCCACGCCCTGGGCGCGCCAGGTCTTGTCCACGGTGGCCGCCAGGCTGCGGCGGTGCAGCGCGGGGTCGTCGAAGTAGCTGGCAATGGGCTTCAGCAGGCGCGGCTTGCCGATCCAGCCGGCAAAGGTGCGCATGAAGCTGAAGTAGGTCTGGATGGTGGCCGGGCTCATGCGGCCGGCGTGCGCCTCGGCCTGCCAGTGCGCGGCGACCGCATCGACATGCCGGCCGCTGAACGAGCGCGGGTCGAGCTTGAAGCGCTTGGGGTGCTGGCGCAGGAAGGTGAACAGCCAGTGGCAGAAGCGCGCCCGCTCGGCGATGGTCTTGTGGCTCACGCCCTTGTGCTTGCTGCTGTGGCGCCAGTTGTGCTGCTGCAGGATCAGGTTCAGCACGTAGGTGCCGCGGCGCGGGTTCAGCGGCAGATCGGTCAGTGCCGGCTGCTCATAGGTGCGTGGCCGGGCGATGGGCCCGGCGCGCGCGGGGCGGCGTGTGGGGGTGGGCGCAGGGCGGTGCGGTGTGGCGGGCATGAGGCGAGTCCTCGGCAGTCGAATCGGGGGAACCCTGTGGTGCAGGCATCGGCGGGTTCCGGGGCCGATGCCGGGCCAGTGGCTTGCGGTGGCCACCCCGAAAGGCAGCTTCCGCGCGGAGGTTCGTAAAAGCGATCGCCAGCCAGCACGCGTCGGGCGCGATGTGGCGTCTGCCGAAGCAGACCAGCCCCTCCAGGGGCCCGAGGCAACCCCGAGGGCTTGACCCTCGGTGCGGTGCCCGAGCGGCACCGCGAACTCGTCTCCCACGCCGGCCTGACTGGCAGCGCCCGTTCCGCAACGGGCGCGCAGGCCGTTCACGCGGGCCCTGCCGCCGCGGAGTGACGAGCACCGGGCGGTTGGGCGGGGCTGGCTTGCAAGCAGAGGCCAGTGCGTGAGCGCGTGGGGGAGGAACTCGAACGCCGGCTCCGCAGAGCAGGCGTCTTTCGCAGCCCGGAATGGGTGCGAGAGCTGGGGACGGTCACTGCCGCGGCCTCTGGGGACGGGCAGGCATCGGTGGTCAGGCCACCGGTCAGGGCAGGGCCGCTCGGGGCGGCGGCTGCCGGATGCGAGTCACCTCGGGCCGGTGTTGGGCACGGGCTTAAGGGTCACACCGGGGTCGGGCCCTGACGCGGCGCGATGGCGTCGATGACGACGCTGCGACGCATGTGCGTCGGCTTCTGTGCGCGCCCGCTGTAGCGGGCGCAAGGGTGACGAGGTCACTGCTCCAAGGCTTGCAGTCTTGCGACTTCGGGGGCTCGATGCCGCCCAGGGTTGCCAGCTGATCCCTGCTTGCGCACCGGCAGTGTGGACTGGCAGTGCGGGCCTTGCAACGCCGAAATTCGCCGATTGGTGAGCCGATGGCGAAAGGCCCGCGAATTCGCCTGGGGTTGACGGGAAGGTGTTCTACCTCTGGGTCCGAACGGCCACCAGGAACGAGGTGCATGGCGTTGTCGGAGTGCACGCAGATCGCGGTCTGGTGATACGGCATCGCGGGTTCCGGGGCGCGCCGGGAGGCCGTGGCGCCGTGCCTGGTCGGCCGCTGGCAATGGGGTGTTTGCCAGCACACGGTGCGCGTATAGCGCAGTGTCGTTGGGTGGCGGTGTTGGCGTTCAACGCGCCCTTGACGAGCGCGTTCGTGAGTCGAGCCTGGTGGCGCTGAATCGAGGAATCGCCATGCCCGCCCTGCAGACCTTCCACGGCCACCTGGTCGACGTGCGCTGCCACGTCAACGTGCACTGGCGCCACCTGCACCCGATCGCGCCGACCAACCGATACGAGCTGTGGCTGCGCGCGCCCGATGGCACCGAGCGCAAGTTCACCGTCCACACCCGCGAGATGCCGGCACGCCGCGGCCACGAGGTCAGCCTGATCACCACACCGCACCGCCGTCCGCGCGTGCTCGCCCTGGCCAACTGGACGACGATCGACGGCGCCAACTACGCGCGCAGCGAGCCTCCGGGGCTGGTGAGGGTGGGTGACGTGCTGTGGCTCGCCGCGGGCTTCGTCGGCATGACGGCTTGGCTGGGGGACGGGGGGATGGTGCTGTTCGTGCCCGCGGCGGCGGTGGTGCTGGTGGTCGTGTCTGCTGTGCGCTGGGCGGCGCGGCAGCGGCTGGCGTGGCGTGTGGATCGGGCGATCGACCTGGAGGCGTGGCGGACGACGAAGGGGCCGATGCCACTGCACTGAGGCGCCGGCGAGCAGCACATCCTCGGAAGTCGTACAAAAATTATCGCCTCCTCAGAAGTTCGTGTGCAAGAATGTCCTAAATATTCAACCGGAGCCGATCATGCTGCTCGAGTTCCGCATCCGCAACTTCCGGTCGATCAAGGACGAGCAGTCCCTGAGCCTGGTGGCGGCGCCGGCCGACAAGGAGTTGGCCGAGACGCACCTGGCACCGACTGGGCTTAAGGCGCTGCCACAGGCTGTGCGCTCGGCGGTGCTGTACGGGTCCAATGCCAGCGGCAAGAGCACGCTGCTCTTTGCGCTGAACTACCTTCGGGCCGTGGTGGCCGAGTCGGCCACTGTCGTGCAGCCGGGGCAGACCTACAACGTCCAGCCTTTCCGGCTCGACCCGGCTACGGCCAGCCAGCCGACCGAGTTCGAGGCCAGTTTCCTGGTCGACGGCATCCGCCACCAGTACAGCTTCGCGATGACGGCCGATCGCATCGTCAGCGAGCAGCTGATGGTGTGGCGCACCGCGAAGCCGACACAGTGGTTCAGCCGCCGCCTCGACGACGGTGGTGAGCGATACGTCTACGAGTTCAGCGCCTACCTGACCGGCCCGCGCAAGCTCTGGCAGGAGAGCACGCGGCCCAACGCGCTGTTCCTCTCCACGGCGGCGCAGCTCAACAGCGAATTGCTAGGCCCGGTGGCTCGCTGGCTGGTGCAAAGCGTGGTCTACCTGCCGGCAGGCGCTGGGATCGACATCTCTCACACAACCGCGTTGTTGGGGTCGCCCGAGGGGCGCGCCGCCGTCAGGGGCTTTTTGGGTACGGCAGACCTCTCCATCGCAGAGGTGTCTGCGGTTCCGCGCAAGGGATTTCGAGCGCAGTTCTTGTTCCAACCGGGCGGCGTGGCACAGGCGCATCAGGAAGAAGGGGAGGTGATGTTCCCGATCTTCGAGCACCGAACGGAACAGGGCAGCGCGAAGTTCGAACTTCAGGACGAGTCTGACGGAACGCAGCGCCTGTTCAGCCTGGCCGCGCCGGTGCTGGATGTGCTCAAGCACGGCCGCGTGCTGGTGGTGGATGAGCTGGACCGCAGCCTGCATACCCTGCTGGTCCGTCGCCTGGTCGGCATGTTCCACGACCCGTTGCTGAACCCGCGCGGTGCGCAGCTGGTCTTCAGCACGCACGACACCTCGTTGCTCGACCACACGCTGTTCCGGCGCGACCAGGTGTGGTTCGCCGAGAAGGACGGAACACAGGCCACGCGGATCTTCCCTCTGTCGGACTTCAGCCCGCGCAAGCACGAGGCCTGGGAACGCGGCTACCTGATGGGGCGCTACGGGGCGGTGCCGATGTTCTCCGCCCTGCCGGAGACGGCGTCGTCGGTGGTCGCGCCGTCGGCGCCCTCGGCTCCGGGTTCGCCGGTGACGGTCTGATCGAGTCGAACGCCTGGTGGGTAAAGACGGTCAGCCCAAACACCGGCAAGCTGCACGCGAGCTGCGGCGGCGCGCTGCACAGCGCCAGCCAGCTGAGCGATTGCTCATCGTCTGTGAAGGCGCAAAGACCGAGCCGTTGTACCTTCGGGAGATCCGGCAGCAGATGAGCCTTCCTTCGGCCAACGTGCAGCTGCAGCCCGCGGCGTGGGGAACCGAACCGCTGAAGATCGTCGACTATGCCGAGTACCTGTTCGTTGAGGGCAGTCGCGAACGAGAAATCCACCCTCGCAGCTTCGACCGTGTGGTGACGGTCTTCGACCGCGACGAGCATCACACGTATCAGCCTGCACTGAAGCGCGTCACCGCGCTGAACGGCCAGCTGGTGAACGACGAACGGGTCAGGGTGCCCTTCGAGGCCGTGGTGTCCGTGCCTTGCTTCGAGCTTTGGCTACTGCTGCACTTCGAGGACGTGTTCGCGCCGCTCCACCGCGACGAGGCTCTTGCCCGGCTTCGGGTGCATGTGGCTGGCTACACCAAGGGCCAGGGCTCACACTGGGCTGTGACGCGCGAGCGCCTCGATGTCGCCACGGCGCGAGCCAATGCGCTGATGGATGCTGGACACACGGCTGAGGATGGCACGCAGCCCTACACGAGCATGCACGAATTGGTGCACCGCCTGCTGCACCTGAAGGACCAGGCGGCTTAGTCCTCTAAGGGCACGCCATCGGCAGGCATGCCAGCAAGGAATGCGGTTAGGGAGAACAACATGGCACAAGCCTCCGAGTCGGTCGCGATCTACTGGGACTTCGAGAACCTGCACGCCAACCTGGTGGATCAGGCTCATGGGCAGGGCGCCTACCTGGCCAACCGGTTCAGGCCTCAGGACGAGGTGATCGACGTCGAAACGATAGTCGAGTACGCACTCTCGCTCGGGCCGATCGCGATCAACCGCGCGTTTGCCAACTGGGTGTCCTTCAATCGCTACAAGCAGTCGCTGCTTCAGGCTGCGATCGAGCTGATCCAGGTCTTTCCGCCCGGTGCCAACGCGAAGAACGGTGCCGACATCAAGCTCTGCCTGGACGTGATGGAGGACATGGTCCGCTTTCCGCACATCGGGACCATCATCGTCGTCGGCGGCGACAGCGACTACATGCCGCTGTCCTACAAGGTGAAGGCTGCGGGGCGAACGCTGGTGGGTATCGGCAGCCGGCGCGGGACGAACCAGCACTGGGCTCGAAGCTGTCACGAGTTCAAGTTCTACGAAGCGCTGCTGGCACCGGCGTTGCCGGCCGCAGAGGCAGTAGCTTCAACGCAGCCACCGACTGGCGCGATAGCCCCGGCTTCGGCGGGTGAGCCTGTCGCCCCAGCGGCACAGCCGGTCGCGGTTGCGGCCGAAACCTCAGGCGCCGATTCGGAAGCCGCGAACCAGCTGGATGAGATGCGGACGCTGCTCGACGTGGCCGAGACCGCGGCGGCACAGCGCAAGGCTGCGCGCGATCTCGTCGGCAAGGCCATCGCTCGCTTGGCGCAGAACCGTGGCGAGACCTGGATCCAGAAGGCGAGACTCCGGCCGTTCATCCAGCGCATCGACTCGACCTTCCACGAATCGAGCTACGGATTCTCGACCTTCAACGAGATGCTTGCCTCGATGAGTGACCTGGTCGAGGTGCGGCGGGGTGAGTTCGATCACGAGCTGCGCCTGCGGCCTGCCGTGACGGAACTGAGGTGCCCGTCGAATTTCGCCTTCCAGCGGGCCGCGCTTATGCCGCCATGGGTTGCTGAGCAGCTTGCTCGCTGATCCAGTTTTCCAGGAACCGAACCGGCGAGCTGTAGCCCAGCGTGGAGT
>WBZM01001790.1_pt1 | contig 19927 bp, 32 predicted proteins | sample 5204271 | NCBI WGS metagenome assembly WBZM01 (sample SAMN12344346, study PRJNA552823) | activated sludge metagenome | biome: Activated sludge suspended growth; feature: Nitrification reactor; material: Wastewater; isolation source: activated sludge from nitrification reactor of wastewater...
CGACTACGACCCCTTCGCTCCTAAGGTCAAAGCCAAGACCAACTCGGAATTCCAGTATCGTGAGAAGCTGGAAACGAAGAAAATGCGGGTTGAGAAAATGCTTCGCAAGGAGGGTGAACATGCCTGAACTCACAGTCTCCGAGGTACGCAACAAGGTTCTTGCGGCGGAAAACACCATCACTAAGACGCTTCACGACCTGCAAGCAGAGACAAACTTGACCATTGACCGGGTGGATGTAAATTTATGCCAAGGCGTTGTTTCATCCTATGCGATGGTCAGTATTACCTTGAAATTTTGAAAGAAGGAGTTTGATATGAGCAAGTACAGTGTTGTCCTGATTCGCCACGAAGACCTTGGCGGAGAAGCCTACATCGGCTACATCGAATGCAATTCGATTATGGAAGCAATCAGCAAGGCGAGGACTGAGGTATTCAAGGCAGACAAGAAAGACGGTTTGCATGAGGGCCTTTTCGTTCAGCCGTCAATGATGGACTACAAGGTCGTTGCCGTATTTGAAGGCCATCCAAAACTTGTTCACATAAACTAAGGAACCTAAACAATGCCCCCATGCCTCTACTCCCCCCTCCCCCGTGACGCCTACATCATCAAGGGACTCCCGCGTTGCGCTGTCAGCGTCACCAACCACATCAACCGGGGCGACACTGTCTGGAACCTGATGTGGCTGTCGTACCCGATGCTCGACAAACTCCCCGGCGCAGGCCCTGACTGGCACCTTGTCTACAAATCCGAACCTGGCCTCTTCCCTGCCATCGTCACCGACGTCAGTCTCTACGATACCCTGCACGAAATGCTCCACGAACACCCCGCCAAGTTCGCTGCGTGGTTTGCCAAGGAAGATCATAGTGTGTGGTCTACCTACAAGTTTGGCGGTTCAAACTGGGTCTCGACCGTGCTCGCTCGCGCTGACGAGGCGGCTGTCAGGCTGGCCTCTCAGGTCGAGATTCAAGGAAATGTGGTTCGGGTCAAGTTTGGAGTGAGATGATGAACCTCTACATCTGCGCCACCCCTATCTTATTTCCACGCTCAGAGTACGGAGGCCAGATTGTCGTGATGGCCGAGTCAAAGAGGCGCCTTGGCAAGATCATTACCGAGCACTACAAGCAAAGAAAGGATTACTTTGATCTCAGCCTTTCCGTGAAGTCGTGCAAGGAGCTAAAACTTGATCCAAGTCAAGTGTACGAGGAGGGAATCGTTGCGGAGTTTTTGACATGACCCCCACCGACCTCGCCCTCTCTCACTACACCCTGCCCTTCGAGTTGAAGCCTTTCCAGGTCGAGGTTGTGGATGACTTGGGGCCTTTGACGGAGGAAGGGTATTACTTAAGTATGGGCACGGGAAAAACGTGCACATCTACTGTAACAGCTTTGTTCCACAAAGCCTATTACGGAAACAAGTGCGTCGTCATCATGCCGCCGATCCTGCTCAAGCAGTGGGAAACGTGGCTTAAGTCGATCAAGCCTGCACTCAAGGTTGTGAAATATGCGGGCACCCCTACAGAACGTGCAGCCATGAGTTTAGACGCCGATTTCGTTCTCGTAGGGGTCCAGATTTTCAAAAAGGAGTACGAGAAGTTTACTAAAGCATTTGCTGATGTAGCCCTCACAGTGATCATAGATGAGGCCAACATGGTTTCAAATATCAACACTGACAACCACGAAAAGCTGTACGATTTTTGCCTTGGTAGACACAAATTGTTGCTTACTGGTACACCAATGAACAACCCTGGGGATGCCTATGGGTTACTAAAGTTTGTAGCCCCAGGCATCTACAGGAATAAGGCCCAGTTCCTTCGGATACACGCAAAATCCGTCGACATGTTTAACAACGTAACCGAGTGGGACAATCTGGATTTGCTGGCAAAGAATATGACGGTCAACGCCAAGAGGGTGCTGCTGGAAGACATCTACGAGGAGATGCCCGAAGTTACTTACACCCCGCTTGAATACGACCTTGACCCCAAGCACGCCAAGCTATACCGAAAGCTGGCAGAGGAGGAGTTGCTGAGACTGCCTGACGGAGGCAAGATTGATGCAACTACAGCCAACAGGCTGACTCACGCCCTTGGACAAATTATTGTGAATTACGGCCACTTTGCTGGAGACGCTTCTTTAGTGTCCAAGTCTCTGGATATGACGGAGGAACTTCTTGAAGAACTTGGAGGTGGCAAACTTTTAATGTTCGCTAACTACCGAATGTCGATCGCTCTGTTGGTTGAAAAGTTGGCGAAGTACGGGGCAGTAGGTGTAAACTCAGAAGTGACGTCTTCACAAAAAGAGAAGAACATTGAAAAGTTTATCCACGACCCATCTTGCCGAGTGATGGTTGCACAAGTCAGGTCAGCAGGCTTTGGGCTGGACGGTTTGCAAGCGGTAGCCAACACCATCTTCTACGTAGAACCATGCAGCAGCCCACGAGACTTCCACCAAAGCGTAGCCCGCCTTGTTCGCCAAGGTCAGAGCAAGCCTGTGCAGGTTTACATGGGGGTTGCTGCCGGCACTTTGCAGCGAAGGGCGTTTAATAACCTCATGAAGAATGATTCATTAGTCAACTCTGTTATCAGAAACGCAGCAGACCTACGAGACCTTGTACTTGGAGATTAGTATGGCTAGACCTAACATATTTAAAGACATTTCCGGTCAAAGGTTCGGTAGATTGTTGGTGCTGAACCCTGTAAAACCTCACATCACAAGTGAGACTAAGTTCGCCTGCCTGTGTGATTGTGGGAATACCAAGGACATTGTTGGCAGAAGCCTTACCAAGGGGCTCACTATTTCCTGTGGGTGTTACAGGAATGAGCGGGTGCGTGAGACAAACTCAACGCATAAAGCGACGAGTGTTGTAGCGGACCATGAATACTCTATGGCTTATAAGACTCATCGCTCAATACTGTCTCGATGTTACGGAAAGGAAGGCACCACAACAACCAAGAACTACAAGGATCGTGGCATAAAGGTTTGCGACCGCTGGCATGATTTTGAGGCGTTCTATCTAGACATGTATCCGAAGCCAGAGCCCCACTTGACGTTGGAGAGGTTAGACGTTAACGGCGACTACAGCCCGGAGAACTGTATATGGGCGGACATGCAGACACAAGCAAACAATAAAACCACGAGCGTGTTTCTTGAGGCGTTTGGTCGCCGGCAAACGGGACCGCAGTGGGCTCGTGAGTTTGGCACCAAGTATCACACCATAAGGGCGCGGCTTTATGCCGGGTGGAGCGTTGAGGATGCTATCTCTCGACCTTTGGTAGAAGCAGGTCAGCACAATGTTACTAAGCTAGCAGCTAGAGGAAAAATCAAGACCGTCTATGAGTGGACCAGAGAGGTAGGGGTTGCAGCGCCGACTATTATGGCTAGAATAAAGAGAGGGGAACCTGTAGAGCGGGCTATATTTAGAGCACTTACCCGGAGGAACCAGAGGCAAGAGGCGGCACCTAAGTAATAGTGAATCAAGTCATTCGTAACGTCGCCGATCTGCGCGACATGATCTTTGGAGGCTGAAATGGAAAAAGGCTACCCCCATCGACAACCCTTCTGTGTAACTCCTCGCCGCAACCTGACCAAGCGTAATGCGTGGTGGCAGGTTGGACGGGGCAACAACCCGAAGCAGCCAGCGAAACAGGAGGACTGACGATACAAACTAAAGCGCATCTGCGAGGGGGAATGGGTACTGGGAATAATGGCAACGCACAGGTTGTCCGGACGAGTGATGTGGGTGGCACCACTATAACACTGGCAGTCAGGAGAATACTCGCATTCCAGGGACAAGGCATGGTCGCCAACCATATAGCCAGCCCGAAGCCAACCATTTCCTCTCACAGATGCGCTTTAACTTGAGATGCTTATCGCAGTCGGAGATCAGCGCCGGCCACCCCACCAATCAACGGGAGTAGTTTTACATCGCAAGGCTCAAGCGACACGGCTAGAAGTGTATGCACCGTGGCTAGGCAGTCTTACTACGCACAGTCGGAGATGAGCACCGACTACTCCCGCCAACACTGAAAGACTTTCGGCGGCGACAAACAGGAGACCGACACGCTGCGGGAACAGCCATGTGGCCTCAACCCCGCCGCCGAAAGTCATACGAAGGAAGACCATGAACGAAGAAGAAATGCTTGAAGCAGTCAGGTCCAAGTGGCCAACGCAACAACACCGGGACTCCTTGGCGCAGAAGTATCGCTGCACCCCTTTGTACATCTACCACATCCTCACCGGAAACAAACGTATCCCTCATTGGATGTTGGCCGAACTCGGCTACGAAAAGATAAAGATCGTGCGTTACGTCAGGAGGAAGGGGAAATGAGGCCTCGCGCTGAACAGCCTGTCATTCCCCTGATCCTTCGGGATTTGGAGAACGGGCCGGCGACCGTGCACGACCTCGCTGACGCGATTGGCATCTCCGTGCGCAATCTCAGGGTCTACCTTAAGGAGATGCAGGGGATTCACATCGGGGGGTGGGAGCAGAGGACCGGCCCTGCCCTGCCTGTTTACTACCTTGGCTATAAGCGCAACAAACCTAGACCTGAAAGGAAGTACAGGCGATGAATGAACTCCAACTGATTTACGACATTGCCACAAACCTCAGCGACTACTTAATTTGCATTGGGATTTTGACATTTTTGTGGTTAGTGGGCATGGATGACGGATTACGATACAAGGAGTACAGACATGAGCGGAAACAACCAGAATGACGACGATCTGAAGCGACGCCTGCGGGAGCACAACGATGACCACCTATATCTTGAGGCTGATGAATTGATGTGCGAAGCCGCCGACCGTATCGAGCAGCTTGAATCCGCGCTTCGCGGAATGATGGATGCCTACAACGATCTGTGCGATGAATCAGAGCCAAACTACAGATCATTCAAGTTCAGGCAGGAAAAGTGGGAAGCGGCAAACGCAGCTTTGGGGAAATGAAAGCCATGAGCAGCGCCGCACCACAACGAAGTGGGTGGCCGTCTGCATGGGAACTATGGGTTCGTCGTCCCGATACTGAGTGGCGACGGTACTCGGTCTATGAAACGCACGAACAGGCCAAGGCCACGATGAAGCGAGTCGAAGGCCCGCCACTTGAACTGAAAATCGTGCCGCTGTATGCGGCATTGGAGGCAATGAAATGACCCCTGACCAACAACGCAAAATCCTCGAAGCCGCTGCCAAGTCTTGTGGATTCAAGAAATGGCGGGTGCTCACAAGTGGTTTGTTTCAAGTCAGTAATAATGAGAATTGGAACGAGGCGTTCGCTAAATGGACGGGCTGGAACCCCATCACCAGCCCCCACGACACCGCCACGATGTGCGCGAAGCTGGACATCAATACCTATTGGTGGCCCGAGTATGTTGATTGCACGACTCAAAATATTAGCTGCGACATTCCGCACGACGGCACCCCAGAAGGCAAGGAAGCCGCTTGGAGACTCGCGGCGAGCATGGTGGCGGCTAAGATTGGAGGGTACATAGAATGACTATCAAATGCAGACTATGTGGAAAACTCGGCAGTGAGATTCAAGGCGCCTACCTTACCCGCGTCAATGAGAAAGGTGTCACGGGCATATGGGAATGTCGCCCTGTATGCGGTTCTAACCTGCCGCAAGAAACGCTCTTAATGATGGCTGTTGAGACCGACGCAGCAAAGACTCAGGGGTATGAAGAATGAACTTTGAAGAACTTATGGCTTCAACGCCGCCAATGCAACAACATGCGCTCATTAAGGGATTCCAAGCCGGTGCCGCCAGCCGGGATGCCGAGATTCAAAGACTGCAATTCGCGCTTGCAGATTCAGAAGCATTGGAGCTTGGAACAGCAGAGCATTGCGACCAACTCCGCGCCGAGATCAACAAACTGCGGGAGAGCACTGAACTATTGCTTATCGCACGGCAGATTGGTCACTACCGTGATGAGTGGGACATGCTTAAAGAAGCACTTGCCGCCACCCCCGAGCAGTCCCTTGCCGAGTACCGGAACAAGGTGATCGAGGATTGCGCAGTTAAAGCGGATGCGCTGGCAAATTGCGAAGAAAACACAGATGGATACCGTAACGGTGCGGCATGGTGTGCCGAAGCCATCCGCGCCATGAAGGAAAACCATGAACATCAATCAACTAGAGGAACTGGCCGACGAAACTCACCGGAAGGACGCCGCAGGCAGCCTGTCCGGTGGAGCGGATTGTTCGGCGGCAACGTGAATACCAGCCGGGGGCCGGCCAGCAGCATTGGCACCCCACACAAGGAGACCAGTATGCAGATTCAGACAGTAGAGGACGCGATTGAAGCCTACACGGCACAAGACGCTTGGCAATTTGCAGACCGCGAGGCCGCATGGAAGTGGATGTTTGAGGCTGGACAGAAAGCGGAGCGAAACGAATGCTACCGCCTGGCAATGACGGCCAGCGAGCCGACCAAGGGCGGGAGATTCAATGACGGGAAGTGGGCCGTTGCGGACGCCATCAAGATGCGCTCGGCACGCTGCGACTGCGTGACATGCACATGCCAGCCGGACGACTGAACACATGAACATCGTTGAAAAACTGCGTTTGATGCAAACGGATCACATCCCAGAACTCGGTGAGGCCATATCCGAAATTGAGCACCTTCGCCGCGAAGCGCATGCATGGAGCAAAGTATGCGAAGACGCGACGACGAAGCTGTACAAACTGAGCACACACCACCCGCGACTGGAGGTCCGGTATTGGAACGGCAAATACTGGGAGCCGCTGTACGGTGCGCGATTCCATGAGGTGCTGAATGCGCTGGATTTGACGCCGAACGCCCAAGATAAGCCGCCCGCCTGCGGGTCGGCTTGAGCGAAAGGTTAGATTACAGCACCAGGAGCATTGCAATGGCTTTTGATTTTCACAAACACAAGAAAGGCGACGCTGTGCGTGTGCATTGTTGCGATAGCTGCGCCCGTGCCGCTGGCGTACAGCCGAAGTATCCGCCAGACAGCGGGAGCAAGTCATGGCTGTGCGAAGTGTGCGGGCACCATGGAATTGGGTCGGCTATAGATTGCACGATTGGCGACTGGCTGCGTTTGCAACCTAACGTTGCCGGTAACCGGCTGGCCCGCCAGGGCCAGTCCGAGTTGACCGGCGTGTTAGGCGGCTCTCTCCGAAGCGAAAGGAACGACGAATGCTGAACATGATGAAAGACCCGGCGAAGCGCGCAGAGTGGGTGTACGGCCAGCCGATGGCCCCGTGCCCGAAGTGCGGCAGCTACAACATGAAGCCGCAGATGCCGATTGCGCTGGAGACGACAGGCGACGAGACGACGGCACAGCTTGTGGGCAAGTGGGCGCGCGCCACGAAGGCAGGCGCCACGCCGCTGCAAGGGCCGGCCTACTACGCCTGCTGGGACTGCTTCCACAAGGGGCCGGCGGTGGACTGCACGGGGCGCACCAGCGAGGACTGCCAGGCCGACCGAGCACTCAATGCCGAGATGAAGCGGCTGTGGAACGCGCAGCCGCCTAACGCCTGAGATAACCGGAGCGACGCAGCTTTATCGCGGGGCGTCCTGTGGAATGACGGGTTAGCCGTGACGCCCGATGAAAGGCACGGTTTTTCAGGAGCCACAAATGAGCAAAGACGAACAAGCGATTGAAGCCGAGATTCAAGCCAAGGGGTTGAACGCGCCGCGCCTCTCGCCGGAAAAGATTGACGCCGTGATTACAGGCGAGGACTACCACGTTTTTCCCGGCACGACGCTGACGGTGTGCTGCCTGAAGCTGCGCAACGGCTTCACGGTGACGGGCGAAAGTGCAGCGGCCAGCCCGGAAAACTTCGATGCGGAACTGGGCAAGAAGATCGCCAGGAGCAACGCCCGCGACAAGATTTGGGCGCTCGAAGGCTATGTGCTCCGCGAACGCCTCTCGGCTTGATGTGACGGCGGCCGGCATGACGACGCGAGAACTCATGCCGGCTAACGCAAAGCTAACCGGCGACCCGCTTGCGGGGCGTCCGAGTTGAGCGACGGGTTGGGCGGAACCAACGAAGCGGAGAAAGGCATAAACAGTGGCAAAGAGCAAAACACGATTCAACAAGCCGCGCACATGGACGCCCCACGCTCCTCGTGTGATTTTGGAGAAGACAATGAAATGGCAACCGATTGAGACTGCGCCGAAGGACGGCAGAAACATGCTGCTCTTCGGGCGCTGGTGGTCTGACGAACAAGGGCGTATGAAAGAGCCGTTGATTGGGCAATGGAATACTGCACGTGACCGCTGGGAGTTTGCAAACGCCGAGGGATGGTGGGGAATTCGACCCGAGTGCTGGATGCCACTACCGGACACGCCTTCTAACGCCGCGTTAACCGGCCACCGGCCGAAGGAGTAGAAACATGGAAACGAACTGTCCCGGTGGTCCGGTTGAACGCCTAGTTGGGCGTCTGCGCGTGGCCGCCACGAAACTTGGCCGGAGTGATGAATGGGAAGATTTGCGTGACGACCTGCATCATGCGGCTGCCGAAATCGAGCGGCTGCAGAAGCGTTGTTCCCCATCGCGGGTGGTCATGATTGGGGATGTAGGCCACTACGTGAGCGAGGGTGTAGCGGAAGGGATTGAAAGCCTGCGCCAGGCCGTGAAACCGTTTGCTGAATTTGACCTGCTCGAACATCGCATACCTCCTGAGTTCGCAATGCTCGTCCTTCGAGCACGCGGGGCGCTTGAGCGGGTTGTCGTGACGCCCAACGCTCAAGCTGTGCGGCGCGGAGCCGCAGGCGGAGCGTCCGAACGAGCGGAGGGTTAGATGACGACGTTTGACGAAGCCGAGTGCCTGAAAACCAACCCTTTCGAGGGCGACTTCGGAAGCCCCGGCGACAAGGTGCTGAAGGACAAGATTGGCACGGCGCGCAAGGGGGGAACCTGCGGCATGTGCCGGCAAGAGATTGTACCGGGCGAGCGCGTGCGACTGCTGGCGGCGGTGTTCGATGGGCAATTGATGAGCTACCGCTGGTGCTCGGAATGTTGCGCAGCGATGGCGGCAAGCTGGACCGACGACGGGCGTGCGTGGGAAGCACAGGCGAGGCTCGGGCGAGAGTCATCTAACGCCTGAATTCAGCGGGGGCCGCAGGCCATCCGCTGGAATGTGGAGTTAGCCGGCTACTCCCCACGAAGCCCGGCACAACAAGGAAACCGAAATGAACGAAGAAACCATCGAGCAAGAGATTCAAGACAAGGGCCTGACGGCGCCGCGCCTGACGCCGGATGCGATTGACGAAACCATCACCGGCGAGGACTACCACGTTTTCCCGGGCACGACGCTGACGGTGTGCTGCCTGACCCTGCGCAACGGCTTCACCGTCACCGGAGAAAGCGCCTGCGCCAGCCCGGAGAATTTCGACGTTGAACTCGGCAAGAAGATCGCCAGGAGCAACGCCCGCGACAAGATTTGGGCGCTCGAAGGCTACGCCCTGCGGGAACGCCTCGCGACCTGATGAACTGGGGGGCGTCATCGGTTCAGGCTGGTGACGCCCAACACCTGAGATAACCAGCCTTGCGCGGGTGTTTGCGCAAGGTCTGGACCGACGCGGGGTGAGGGTCACAAACTCTGACACAATTGCAATTTAAGAAGTACAAGCGCAGAATCCAACCTCCACAACCCCATAACAAGAAGGTATCAAATGAGTTACGGATTTCTTATGCCGGAAGATTTTTCTGACTATCTGGCCGACAACATCGACGAGGCGGACAAGGCTGTCCTCGCCACCATGAAGCACACGCGCATTGAACCGGCGTATCGCAACCGCAAGTTTATCGTCTACGAGATGGTGAACCGCCTCCCAGAGAAGCTTGCCACTCTCGCCATCATGGACTTCGTCTGCGATGACGAGGAGGGCTGTTCGACACAGATCGAGTGGCTGGAAACCGGGGACATCGTCACGGTCGGTTACGCCCCGACAAAGGTTTTCGACTTCCCGATCTTCGTGCACCTCCCTGTGAACCAGAAGGTGCGCTGGTCAGCCAAGGTCGATGACCCGGAAGACCAGTCACTCAGTTTCCTGATGGTCGTCCGTACCCAGACCCGCCGCAATTTGAGGGAGCGCGACGCGATCTACATGGAGTCGACCAAGGAGTTCCAAAAGGAGTTTTTCCCTAAAGAACCGGCCTGATGGAGGAAAGCCATCATGGCTAACTGGTACTATTTTTTCCAGCAGGACGGCAAGGAGTCGCGCTGGACGGAGGCGTTGGCCGACCGGCGACAGGAAATAACTTCCTCACTCCGCCCTGCGTTCAGCACCATCCTCGACCTCTCGTTCATCCCGGACAACAACGAGGATTGGACCAAGGTCAAATACCGAGGGGACTTCTACGCTGATTTCGACGCGGGCGACGACCTTCCTTACGTTTGCGAGCAATTCAAGGAATTCCTTGGAAGGCTTCACGCCGAACTCAATTTTGACCTGACCCAAGCCAAATTCTTCGCGTCAGGTAGTAAGGGGTTTCATCTGGAAATTGCACCGGAATGCTTCATGCCGAGGGTGTCGAAGGAAGGAACTTCTTACCTTGCCTATATCTACCGTGAGATGGCGCAGTCCATCATCGTGGACACGCTCGACCTCAACGTTTACACCGGCAAGCGTGGGAGGATGTGGCGCACGACCAACGTCCAGCGCGAGAACGGCATGTACAAGGTGCCGCTGACCCTTGATGAAGTCATGGGCATCGACGAGCACATCTATCGTGAACTGATTAAAGCGCCACGTCCTGAACTGACGCCGACGCCGCCGTTCTGCAACCCGAAGTTCGCCCTGCTTTTTGACCGCAGTAAGGAAAAGGTCGTAGGTTCCATGCGCAATAAAAAGAGGCGTATGGAGAAGGCTTCGGCAGTTCTCGACCCGTGGAAGAAGTCAGGCAAGACGCCACCGACCGTGCAGTCCCTGATGAATGGCGAGAACGTCGCCGAGGGCGCTGGTTTTCAGAGTCTCGCCATGCAACTGGCAATTTACGCCACCAGCGTCGGCATGAATCGGCAAGGATTCCTTGACAATTGCCAAGGCCTTTGCGAGAACCACGTCAGCGACAGTTACCGTTATAACACGGTAGGCAAGCGGCGCGAGGAACTGGGCCGGATGTACGATTACATGGAGCAGGACGTCCTGTATGACTTCGACGTAGGCCCCATCGTCCGTCTGCTCAAACCTGGCACCAGCGCCCACGACCTCGGCGTTCTCGACCACGAGGACCACGAGGACAAGCCTGACGCGGAGGAAGCTCCCGCCTCCAACGACGCCCCAATCGACATCATGCGGGGGCTGCGCAAAGGGTTCTTTATGAACGGCGACGGCATGTTCAAGCGCGTCGGCGACAAGGACGAACCCATATCCCGCGCCGTTTTGCGCAACGTCGAGGCATTCATCGACGTCGAGAGCAAGAACTTCTCGGGCTACGAGTTTGACGTGGTGGTGGACAGCAAGGTCGTAGCAAGGAAGATGCTGGGGGCCGACACCTTCTCGTCAGCCAACAATATGCGAAAGTTTTTTGGAGGACTTCAAGTGAGTTACCAAGGAGGAGAACAGGAGACTTCCGCCCTCCTCGACATCATGGCGGAAAAAGCGAAGCGTGGGGGGAGGGTGTACTCCTACCCCCGTGAAGGGTTCTTCATCATCGACCACCCGGAAAAGATCGATCCGACCCCGGTCGCGGTTTATCTGACGCAGGACACCTTCGAGTCCTCCATTGACCCGAGCGACCCGGATTATTTCCGCCTGCGCTATCGCCCCGGCGACGCTGTCAGTACCTACCTGATCGACATCCACAAGGCGCCCGATCTGACTCGGGATATGCTGCCGGCAGTCGAAGACCTGTTCAACTTCAACTGCCCCGAGGTCGTCATCAACTCGGTCGGCTGGTTTATCGCCGCCCACTACCGCTCCGCCTATCTGCGTCTGTTCGAGCAGTTCCCGAACCTGCAGGTCTTCGGCGAAGCCGGGGCCGGCAAGTCTCAGTCGGTCATCATGCTGTCCCGGCTGCACTGGTACAGGAACAGCCACGGCCTCGCCACGGCGACGTCCTATACTCCGTTTGCCATTGACAACAAGGTCTCGAGCAGCCACTCGGCCCCTGCCATCTTCGACGAGTACAAGCCACGCGAACTTCGCAGCCAGCGTGGCAAATACGAGAAGATGAAGGACGTGCTCAAGAACTCGTACATCGGCGGCGACACCGGCAACCGGGGCACCATCAACCGAGGCGGCGAAACCTCCCTTGGCATCATCAAGTCGAAGTGTGCTGCGCCGCTGATCTTCATCGGCGAAGCCATCGAGAACGAGACCGCCATCGTCGAGCGTTGCGTCCTGGTCAAGGTGACCAAGGACTATCAGACGGAAGAGCGGCGCCAAGCCTTTCTGCGTCTGCACGACACCGACGAAGGGAAGCGGGCGTTGTCGGCGATTGGCAAGCTGGTGATGCGACGCGGGTTCGGGATCAACCTGAAAGAGATGTACATGGAAGTCTCGTACATCGTCGCGGCGATCAAGGCCAAGATTCCTGCCGAGGCTATGAGCAATTCCCACGTCAGGTCGATGGCTGAACGTATCATCTTCAACACGGCCATCGTCATCCACGGCTGGCTAACCTTGCGCGACGCACTGGCTACGGTATTCGGCGACCACTTTAACGAGCGGATCGATGACCTGATCTCCGAGAAGTACGACCGTGCCGCTGTCGGCGAAGACGCGAAGGCCGTCAAGGTCTTCGGACGCAGTGAAATCACCAAGGCAATCAGCCAGATCGCCTTATTGAGCCGCGAGCAGGATAGGGCCTACGAGATGCGCCACGGCAAGGACTACCTCAACGGCGATGGCTGGGTCGAAGTCAAGATCGAGCGGGCTTACAGCAACTATCGGCAGTATTGTGCGGCGACGCATGAGCAAGCGCTGTTCGATAACCTGGAAGCCTTTATGGTCTCCCTGACTGCCTACTCGCCAGTGATGGACCACGTATGCGCAGACTCCAATTTGCGCGGCGACGGCAGTACCGAAACCATCATGCGATTCGATACGGAGAAGCTGGCCCGCGACGGGGTGCATCAGTTCAGATCATGAGCGACGAGTTCTTTTGCTTCAACTGCAATCGCTGGAAACCTTTGTCCTGCAAGAGTGATCAGAGGATGTCAAAGTCTTGGGTATGCACTGCCTGTAAGGAAAAGATAGCCAAAAAGCTGCGACCAGAGGGCAGGTTGTCGAGACTGACACCTGAGCACCTTGAGAAAGGCAGGGAAAACAAGCGTAAGAGGAATGCCGAGGTTTATCGAAGTCGGCAGGCCTACAGAGATGCCGAGTCGTTGGCCAAAAAATTACGCGGCGATTGACATTCTTTGAAATTGGGATACACTTCTGCCTCACGGTGTATCCCAAGTTTTCCACCGTGAGGCAATGACACTGACAATGTTTATGAAAGGAAATACAAATGGCACTTCGTAATCAAACTACCGCTCCCGCTTTTGAGTCCGAGGACACGGTTGATCAAACCGCACCGAGAGAAGCCCCCACAGCCCCGGTCACTCCTCCTGTTGCTCCGGCGACTGGCACGGCGGTCTCCCCGCTGACCGCAGGGACGGCAATCAAGCAACTGCAAAACGCAATCCCGACTACCGAACTTGAAAACCTCGGCATCGGTGTCTTCCCCCGCATCACCGTGGGTCTTGACGGTTTCAGCCGCGACAAGACCAAGGAACTGGGTAAGAGGATCGCCATCGAGGTCCTGTCGTGGTCGTATGTCTGGTTGGTCACCACGGGTGAGCAGAACAACGATGAGGCGAACAAGCTGATTCGCACCAGCTACGATGGCAAGAACCTCAAGGGCGGAGAAGGTTCTGTTGAGGACTACGTCAAATACCTCAAGTCCGAGGGCTACGACAAGGCACAAACCAAGCAATACGCTGAGGTGTATGCCAATCTGATCTGGTCGGAAGTTGGCGGCGACGTCAAGGGCGACGAACAGGAAATCGTGCAGGTCTCCTTGTCTCCGCAGACTGTTGGTCAGTGGGGCCGCTACCTGCTTGAGTCTGGGCTGCGCAAGGCCAAGGGCGTCGAAGACAGCAACATCGTCACGATGACGCAGGAAAAGCGAGTCATCGGAAACAATAAGTTTGGCATCGCCACGTTTGCATCCGGCCTCAAGAAGTAATCAGGCAGCCCGCCCCTTAACCGGGGCGGGCTTTTGTCAGAAAGTAAAACTGTGAGAATTCTTGTTCTGGACACCGAAACGGCCTCCTTGACTCATGGGGTTGTCGACATCGCCTTGGCTTGTGTCGACGAAGACTTCCAGGTTTACTGGAAGATCGAGAGCCTGATCGATCCCGAGTGTGAAATAAGCCCGCAAGCGATGGGGGTTCACCACATTACACAGGAGATGGTATGGGATCAGCCGACCCTCGAAGAGTTCATGAGGACGCACCGATACCCTTTGAGCGACGTCGATGTCATTGTCGGCCACAAGGTTGATTTCGACCTTCGCTTCGTCCGCGACTACCTTCCCGAGCGTTTTGAGGTTATCGACACGCTGAAGTTGTCGAGACATTTGTGGCCTGACGCAGAGAATCACAAGCTGCAGACCCTACGCTACACGTTCGGCTTGGACGCCGGCAGCGCTCACCGCGCTATGGGCGACGTCACCACTACGATCAGCCTCGCCCGCCACATCTGCGAGGCGGCAGATACAGATGCACGTGGGCTGCTACAACTGATGAGTGTGCCGCTACCCTTAACGATACGCATCAATTTTGGCAAGCACAAAGGCGAACGCCTTTGCGACCTTCCCATCAACTACGTCAGATGGTTGATCGACAAAGCTGATATTGAACCAAGTCTTCGAGAAGCCTTGGCTGTCCGCCTTTAACCAAGCCTCCCGTCCGGGGGGCTTTCTCATGGAGCAAACAATTATGGCTGAACTTAGAGTTGAAGTGCCCAATCACCAATTCAGGCGCATGGTCATCGAGGGCGTCATGAATGAGGAAACGAGCGACATCGTCGATCTCATCGTCGACCTCGTCGAAGAGATTGCCGGCGACCCTGAGTCTGTGGAGCACTTGAAGAACCTGATTGATCTTATTAGCGGCTATTTGCCGAGCGAGGAGGAAGAGGAATGACCCTTGACGAATACGGGCCTTTGGCCTTGCGCACTCTCAACGACCTTGACGACGTCAAGGCTAACCTGGCACACATGGCCCTCGGCATTACCGGCGAGGCCGGGGAAGTGGCTGACGTCATCAAGAAGCACTACGCTTACGGCAAGCCGCTCGATGCCCATCATTTGATCGAAGAGGTCGGCGACATCATGTTCTATATGAACGGGCTGCTAGACGAACTCGGTATTGAGTGGGGTGAGGTACTGGCCCTCAACATCGCCAAGTTGGAAGCCCGCTACCCTCACCTCCGCTTTAACGCCAACCACGCCATCAACCGCGACGTCAACGCAGAGCAGAAGGCGATGTTTGCCAAGGCCCTTGACAACGAGGACTCAATCTTGAGCACCGGAGCGCTGCGCTGATGAACGAGACTGCGCTCTACCACCAGGTACTTACTGTCTTCGATTCCCTGTGGGGCGAAGTGGTGCGCAACGGCGGCGGAAGTTCACGCGACGTCAGTTCCACCAAGGGAATTCCGGTAAGGCGAGTCGCGTTGAACTGCAAACTCACACACGCAGGGGTGAACTTCGCCGACATGATCAAGGAACTGTACAGCGGCGACATCGCTGAATCCCGTGTCATCGCGGCGTGGGACAAGGCGGCGGAAGTAATGCTTGAAAACACACCGAATTACGGCCTTGCCGTGGTCCGGGAGTTGAAGGCCGGCTTGCCGAAGTTTGCGCTGACGTCGCAGGTACACCCCTACATTCCGTCTGTGCAATTCCTGAAGGGAGTTTCCTTCAAGAACGGATACAGGCTGACGAGCACGATGGATTCCTGCCTGCTCGAGACGCCGTCAGGCGTTGTGATCGGCATCGACCGCTCCGCCCTGATCCGCTCAACCGGAGGCAAGCGCACTCGCAGGAAGTACAGCGACTTGAGGGAACCCTTGAATTTGTGGCGCGGACGTCCTACACACCGGCCATGTTTCCTGCACACCCGAGCGTCTTACCTTACCTTGATTTCTAATGCCTCCAAGTACGGCGAGGTTATTGACGCTCTGTTCGCCATCGCCATCGAGGCGGGGAAGGAGGTAGAGAAGGCGCTGCACCACAACATCGACTTTACCCGCAATGACGAAGTTGGTGACGCTGCGAACAAGTATAAAGGACCTGTGCTAGAGGCGTACAGCCTGGTATCTACTGCCGCAACCAACCCACTTCCTGCGCTGCGCATGATCTTCAGCCGCCACTTTACACAAAAGCAATTCGAGAACTACTTCGGCAATACGCGCCAGAAGTTTAACGCGCAGTATACGGAAAGCGCCCGTCAGAAAGACCTCCGCGCCATTGATCGCATTGCAACCTCGAAGGTGTTTGAAGAAACGGGGCGCAAGAAGGATCAGATGAACTCACTTTTAACAACTTTGTTTGGGATATGAAATGGGACTCAAACTAATCGGCGTGCATGGCAAGGCACAGAGCGGGAAAGACACAATCGCTCGCGTCCTCGTCGAAGAACATGGTTTTGTACGGATGGCGTTCGCTGACCCTTTGAAGGCGGCGGCGTCGATTCTTTTTAACTGGCCTCCAGAAATTGCCTTCTCCGATGAAATCAAGACGCACAAGAACTCTTTGTGGAACGACCTGACGGGCCGTGAAATACTTCAGAAGTTCGGTACTGAGGCGATGCGTGGCACATTCGGCGACGATTTCTGGATCAAGAGGTGGGCCTGCGACTACATCAAGCTGTGCAAGAAGCACAGCATCGTCGTATCTGATGTCCGTACCAATATCGAGGCTGACATGATTCGGGGGCTGGGCGGCTTGATCCTGCATGTCGAGCGCCGTGGCTCTGGCCTGAGAGGGCTCGAAGCCTTTCACTCGAGCGAGCGCGGGATCAGCTTCAACAAAGGGACCGACTTGAGGCTGGAGAACAACGGGACACTAGAGGAACTGGAGGACGAAGTGCACCGTATCGTTGCCTTTATCGAGGTAAGCGGCAAAGAGTTGGGTTTTCGTAATGAAGTGGAGGAGGATTGACAACTTTGGAACAAGAGAAATACAGTGACCCTCTCGACGTCGCCTCTCGCAATGAGAGCATCGCCACCGATGACGCCGTCAGGGAACAACGCAAGCTGGCGGTGCCTCAACAATTTCCTGACGCTGCCGGAAACTTTGCCATTACTGAGTGCTTGGAGTGTGGCGACGAGATTGGGGAGCAGAGACTGAGGGTGGCGATCAAAAATACTCTTTGTATTTACTGTGCCACGGAGCAGGAGCGAAGGAAGTGAAAGAACCTACGTCGCCAAGGTGCCCTGTGTGCCTGGCGAGGGCGGCGAAGAAGGTGAACGATAAGTCAGCAGCTACATGGAAGTGCCGGGAGTGCAAGCATGTTTGGCGGTATGAACCTTTAATAGAGAGGAAGTGAGATGGAGACTGTTTTTATGGATAAGGTGGTTACGGCGAAGAAGCACTACCGCTGCGACGCCTGCGAGGAATGGAGGCGATCTGGCTATTCACTTGATGACTGCGAAACCAGCGACCAACGCTTGATAGTAGAAGCAGTAGAAGCTGACAAGTGGCGAATTCTTCCTGGGCAACTCTACCGAAAAGTAACCGGAATCCATGAAGGCGACTTCTGCACGTACAGAGCAAGGCCCGGCATGGACGCTCTTTGCTTTGAGTTGGGGTTTTGGGATTACTAAAGGAACAATAATGCGTAGAGCAATCATCGATTTGAGATCAGTCCTCTGGACCGCGATCATGGCCGGCAAGGACAAGGAGGGTGGCCGCAAGGTCATTTTTAACGACAAGGAAGTCCACGTTAATTCCGCCGAGTACGGCTACGACAACGCCCTCGACCATATCCTTCTGGTTCTCGACGACCTCGACATCCAACCCCGCGACGTCATCCTCGTCGACGAAGGCAAGAATGCGAAGTTGATGCGGACTCAGATGTTTGCCGGCTATAAGGCGGGGCGCGAGCAGTGCGAGGACCAGTACATCGAGTTCAACAAGGCGAAGGAAATGCTCGTTACCGCCCTGCTGAACGTCGGCGCGAACATGTGCTGGCAGGAAAACATGGAGGCCGACGACGTCATCGGCTACCTCGCCAAGAACCTCAAGGGCGAGCGCTGGGTCGTGTCGAATGACGGCGACCTCGCCGTCTGCATCGGCGACGGCGCCCACCTCTGGCAGCGCGGCGCCCGCGACGTCAACCCTTTCGGACCCTTCTCCCCCCGCTTCATCCCGGTCTACAAGGCCTTGGTCGGCGACTCGTCCGACAAATACCCCGGCGCCTACAAGTTCGGCGAAGCTGCGTGGAACAAACTGCTCGATACGTTTGGCGAAGAAGGTCTGGAGTTGCTGGAAGGGCTGATCATCAAGAAGCGGCTCCTTGACTTGGGCGAGGACGTCGCTGAAGTAAAGGAACTCCAGCGCGTCATCGACGGCGCCGACATGGTCTACACCTCCTACGCCTTGGCTCGCCTGTACATTGAGAAAGTCAATGTGATGCGCCGGCCTTTGCAGTGGCGCGTCGGGATGGTCAAACCCTATGACGGCGAGGACCGCCTTCGGAGTTGGCATAGTCAAGTGCGGTTGGTTCATGCGGGGAATTACTCACAGGCGGTTGATTTCTTCCGCAGCAAGGTTCTCGAGACGCCTGAGTTCTGCATTGACCTGGAAACCTACGTCGGGGAAGAGAGCGACGAGTGGCTGGAGCGCTCGTCCAAGAAGGGCGGAGGAGTGGATGTGCTCGGCAGCATGATTACCGGCTGTGGCATTACCTTTGGAAAAAACTGCCAGTACGGCCTGTACGTTTCGACCTGCCATGCCGACACCGACAATGTGAGCTACGACCAACTTCGCAAACTCCTTGAGTTGATCCCTCAGAGCAAAATATCCATTGCGCATAATTTTGCAGGGTTCGAGGCGCCAGTCTTGTTCAATCACTTTGGGGAAGCGTGGAAGAACAACGGCTGGCGCGGCTTCATGCCGAATGCAGTCGATTCCCGCATCGCCGCTTCCTATTGGGACGAGGACGCGCAAAGTCATGGCCTAAAGTTTCTGTCGAAGGAAATCCTTGGCTACGACCAAGAGACCTACGAGCACGTCACGACTATCGATGGCGTTCAGTACAAGATGCATGAGTTGAGCGCCGAGCACGTTCTCTCCTACGGCATGGACGACGTCTACTGCACCAACGCCATCTACAGCCACTTCAAGGTTTGCATGGAGGTGGAAGACACGTTCGACGCCTTCATGCGGCTGGAGCAAAAGCCGGTGTACCTCTCGGCCATGAGCTACGTCCGGGGCACCGACATCAGCCTTCAGCGCCTACAGGAACTCAAGGTCGCTGACGACAAGGTCTACGCCGAGTGCCAGCGCACCCTTGACGCCTTCCTTGTCAGCAAGAACTGGGAAGGCACTGTCTGCCCGCGTTACACAGAACTCGACGCGGCAGCCGTCAAGCAAATCTTCAATATTGTGACAGGGCAGGAACTCAAGACTGCCGTGCGTACCGTGTCGAAGCTCGCTGTCCTGGTCGCCGACGCAGGCTTTGAAACCCTTGGAGCCTTGATTGCCAATAACGAGATCGAGTCCCTGAACCAGATGGTCGAGGACGCATTCTCCGGCCACCCTGACTTCGACGTTGCTTCTCCAAAGCAGGTCGGTAAGCTGCTCTACGAAGTGATGGGGTTGCCGGTTCGGCTGCGTAACAAGGCCACTGACGTCATGAGGGCCAAGGGCATCCGCGAGGGCACGGCTCGCACCGACGACGATGCGATCAAGATGGCGCAGAAGATGGGCGACGTGGAGAAGGGCAGCCCAGAGTACGAACTGC
>WBZM01000998.1_pt3 | contig 19913 bp, 1 predicted proteins | sample 5204271 | NCBI WGS metagenome assembly WBZM01 (sample SAMN12344346, study PRJNA552823) | activated sludge metagenome | biome: Activated sludge suspended growth; feature: Nitrification reactor; material: Wastewater; isolation source: activated sludge from nitrification reactor of wastewater treatment...
AGCGTTCCGACCCACGCCCATGTTTGAACAAAACCTATTATCGCACAGTATATTTACTGCTTGACAACCTGAGCTGACAATTGCTCTTTGCCATTGTCCAACTTCACGAAGTAAGTGCCTGCTGCAAACGGGGTCAGGTCAATTTGGATTTCGCTAATGCCTTTTTCAAGTTCCATGTCCGAAAATTGAATAAGCCGACCATTCACATCCGTGACGGAGAGGGTCAGATTGGAAAACGAAGGCAAGCTCACTTGTAAAATAGCTTTGTCATTCGTGGGTATGGGAAATACTTTTAGCACGTTGAAATCGTACGCTAAACGCTCCACTTTCACTATTTCAGAATACTCAGCCTTGCCCTCTTGGGTTACCATCTTCAAGCGGTAGTTGCTTTCTGGCAATGGATGCGCATCTTCCAAGCTATACGCCTGTTTCGCTTGCGTTGTGCCAGCAGCTTTTCTTTTGCCGATTTCCACCCAGTCACCCTTCCCATCAGCTGAACGCTCCACGATATGGTATTGGCTGTTCCGCTCCGTGGCGGTCGTCCATTGCACTAAATTGGCATAACCAGATTCTAAAGCGTCAAATTCAGTCAATTCTACCGGTTGATGCCTGAATTTAAGCGGGGCATCCAAAATGACATTCCCGTAAGGTGTACCAGCAACATTGATGGTCTTGGCCATTGTGCCTCCGTCAATGAAAACGCTAATGCTAATGGATGGGTGGGTGCTTTCATGGAAAAGCACATCTATATCCTTCATGGGCGCCGAAGTTATCAGACGGGCCGTGAAAAATTTGGTGGAAGTCGTTGGAATGATGGGAGCCAACGCTATCGAACCTGCTGGTTTCTGGATTTGGCGATGTTGCACCTTGTTGCCTGGTTCCCAAGCAAGGACAGGAAGAAAGCTCATTCCTGAAAAATGAGGCCCCACCGCTACCAGTTCATAGCTTGGTTTAGTCGGCGTCGTGGGCACGTTTTCTTCGGGTGAATACTTTGTATGGATGTTTGCACCATTCAGTTTCAGCGAGGAATTCCCACTGTTTCTAATTTCCACGTCAAAATGCAGTTCTGTTGGGCTTACCAACACAGGGTTCGTAAGCGATAAAGTGACCTGACTTGACTGGGCATTCGCAGCAAACACTTGGACAATGACCAAGGCTGCTGCCATCCAGGTTTTCAAACCCAATTGAAAAAGGAATCTCATGATTAAGGAGTTTAAACTTGTTAAGCTAAGTTTGGGGCAAGCCAAGAAAGCCGTCCAGCTTGCCCCTATGCTCATCATTATTCGGTTCATCAATACATCACCTACGGTTTTACTACCACAATACCGTTGTTGGTTGCGAAAATGTCATAATCGAGGAACTCGACCTCTCCGTCGCCATTCACATCAGCACGGTAATAGCCTACAAAGCCATTCTGTGCCACCCACATGTCGAAGTCCTGGAACTCAATTTCACCGTCGCCAAAGCCATTCATGTTCACATCATCTATGTCGCCTGAGTAAATTGCAGGTACGCCAAATGCGGTTGTGACCATATTGCTGCCATAGGCATCAGTTGCATTGTCAAAATTGTAGCTATAAGTCAAAGCTGCGGCCTGCGGGCTTGCGCTCCAAGTCTCAATGATGTTCCTGCCCTTGATGACGATATAGTAGTTGTTGCCAATCGCAGCACATGGGAAATTGACCGTGGCTGAACCCGTTGTGCTCAATATCACCTCTTGAGAGTAGGCCAGGGCATGTGGCGCCATTGCATCCCTCAGTTCCACGGTGATGTAATCGCATTGGGTGGATGTTGGCGATGGGTTGCCTGGTACACTACCACCTGCATTGACCGCATTCAAATGAACTGGCGTCATTTCAGTGGCACTTATCATGTAACCCTCAATAAACAGGTTGGACAAGGTCAGCGTGGTACCAGCATCTTCAACGGTGACTACTTGTGTGCAAGTAGCTGTGCCCGGCCCGTTCGCATCTGTGGCCGTCCAAACCACGTTCGTAATGCCCAATGGGAAGGTCATTGGCGCATTGTTGCCGACAGTGGGTGAGCAGTTATCCACCACGACTGGAGACCCTAATGAAACGCCAGTGGCAGTGCAGCCAGCTGCGTTTGCATCCACCGTCACAGGTGCAGGGCAGGTAATGCTCGGAGCCTGATTGTCAGTGACTGTTACAGTAAATGAACAGGATGTATTGCTGTTCCCAGCAGCGTCCATGACGGTGTACTGAACGGTCGTCACTCCTGCATTGAAGGAATGTGAGGAAAGCAATCCAGTGCCCGAGAATGGCGTAGCGCCCGTAGCCGTGTAGGCTACTGATGTAACTGCACAGTTGTCATTAAACACAGGTGAAGACATCGAAACAATCGCAGTGCATTGCCCGGAGGCTGTCACGGCTGATTGATTGGCGGTACATCCCACGACAGTTGGTGGGAGATTATCGGTCACATTAATGGTGATGGAACAAGTTCCAACATTGCCGCAATCATCCGTTCCATTGAAGGTGACTATCGTCGTCCCGCCGGGGAAATTGCCAGATACATAACCTGGTATGCCTGGGAAATTTGACAAGGTAGTACCATTGTCCGTACTCTGTGTACGACTAATTGATGCGTCGCAATTGTCCAACCATGTTGGCTTGGTGATGGTCAGCGGAACGATACAACCACCTGGGTCAGTCGTCCTATTGAACACGTCCCCACAGTTGAAATTGTCAATATCAGGACTATCCTCTGGGCCGCCTGGGAAATCGGTGGAATTCACCGTCGGGGCCGTGTTGTCCGTCAACGTTATGACCTGCGTGTAAACCGCACTGACATTGCCACATTCGTCCGTCACCGTCCAGGTGTTGGTGTAGGTGCCTTCATTAGCGCAGCTCATGCCTGCTACGAATGCACCTGGCACTTTGACAACATTGCTCACGTCGCCGTCACAGAGGTCTGATGCCACTGGGAACAGGGCTTGCGCCGCTGCTAAGGCTACCGCATCGCTGCACTCGATTGTCTCGTCAAGGTCACCTGCCGCTGTCGTCCAAGTTGGGGCAGTGTTGTCTGTAACAGAAATCACTTGCGTAAACACTGCACTGACGTTGCCGCAATCGTCCATCACCGTCCAAGTATTGGTGTAGGTACCTTCCTGCGAGCAGGTCATGCCCGCCACAAATGCACCAGGCACTTTGACAATGTTGCTCACGTCGCCATCGCAAAGGTCATTTGCCACGGGGTATAAGGACTGCGCCGCCGCCAAGGCCAGTGTATTGCTGCACTCAACCGTTTGGTCAAGGTCGCCTGCTGAAGTTGCCCAAGTTGGAGCGGTGTTGTCCGTCACCGTAATTACTTGTGTATATACATCGCTGACATTGCCGCATTCATCCGTTACCGTCCAAGTGTTGGTGTAGGTGCCTTCCTGCGGGCAGGTCATGCCAGCCACAAAGGCACCAGGCACTTTGACAATGTTGCTCACGTCGCCGTCGCAAAGGTCATTTGCTACTGGGAACATTGCCTGGGCGGCCACCAAAGCTGCTGCATCACTGCACTCGACTGTTTCGTCAAGGTCGCCTGCAGTTGTTGTCCAAGCTGGAGCGGTGTTGTCCGTCACCGTAATTACCTGTGTATAGACATCACTGACATTGCCGCATTCATCCGTTACCGTCCAAGTGTTGGTGTAGGTGCCTTCCTGTGGGCAGGTCATACCAGGTACGAATGCACCGGGCACTTTGATGATGTTGCTCACGTCGCCGTCGCATAGGTCAGCGGCCACTGGGAACATTGCCTGGGCGGCTACCAAAGCTGCTGCGTCGCTGCACTCGACCGTCTCGTCGAGGTCTCCTGCTGTTGTTGTCCAGGTTGGAGCGGCATTGTCCGTTACAGTGATAACCTGCGTGTAAACTGCACTGACGTTGCCGCAATCATCCGTCACCGTCCAGGTGTTGGTGTAGGTGCCTTCTTGTGAACACGTCATGCCAGGTACGAATGCACCGGGCACTTTGACGATGTTGCTCACGTCGCCGTCGCATAGGTCAGCGGCCACTGGGAACATTGCCTGGGCGGCTACCAAAGCTGCTGCATCGCTGCACTCAACCGTCTCGTCAAGGTCACCTGCGGTTGTCGTCCAGGTCGGTGCTGTGTTGTCAGTAACCGTTATCACTTGCGTAAATACCGTACTTACGTTGTTTGATTCATCAGTAACCACCCAAGTGTTGGTGTAAGTGCCTTCTTGGGCACAGCCCATGCTTGGCACGAACGCACCCGGTGTCTTCACAGGAGTCAAGACTAATGTACAATTGTCGTCAGCTATTGGCACCAAGGCTTGGGCCGCCATAAGTGCTGCGGCATCACTGCATTCTACGGTTTCATCCAAGTCATTGGCGGCTGTAACCCAAGTAGGTGGTGTGGATTCAAGATTCACAGTTACCGTGCTGACAGGTGCTGCTGATGTGTTGCAAGAATTTGCATCGGAAACACTTGTCAAATCGTAAACGGTGTTCGCAGTTATCGCAGCAGCAGCCGGGAAGGCTACGCCACTCGTGATGCCTGGATAGGTAACACCATTGATAACCAAGGAGAAGGCACCTGTACCTACACTTGCTGTGAAGGTCAGTTGTGGTATTTCACCGTAACATACTGGTGAAACGGCTGTCAAGCTGCCAGTCGGTAGCGGATTCACAGTAATCTCCTCATCCTTCGTAATGGTACAGCCAGGAATCGTCACCGTGACTTCATAGGTAGTAGTGGAGGCAGGTGAAACCGTAATATCCCCAGTGGAGCCGGATGGTGTCCATGCATAAACAGTGGCACCAGCCGTGGTGGCATCCAGTGTCACAGATTCTCCCTCGCAAATGATTCCGTCATCGTTTGCAACGCCGCTCATTTCCGTCACATCAATGGCAACAAGCGTGTTGGGGTCTATCGGATTTCCGCCTGGGAGCAAGCCATCCATCCAAGGGCAATAGATGACATCCGAGGAAACGGAAGCACCTGTGCCGGGGCCGACCCCGCTTGGGCCATTTGCATTGCCCCACCAGTTGAGGGTCGCATTGAGGGTGTTGCCAGCACCGTTTACTGCACCTCGTCCTTGTGGGTTGCCATTTGCCAAAATATTGTTGCTGGTCGCAATGATGGTGCTAGCAGGTGTGTTGCCCGTCAACAGTGCGGTAACAGGGGTAGCACTCATTGCAGGGTGCGTGATGGTGTTGCCAGTGGCAGTGACCGTTGCGCCACGTTGCGCAATAATGGTGAAACCATCGTTCCCAGTGGGGGGATTTCCGCTGACAGCGTCCCAAGCATTACCGCCATTGTTCGTGAAGCTTACATTTGAAATGCTCGCATTGACATAGCCCCTTGCGTCAACACCACGGTTTTCGTTGTTGGTAATCGTGCCGTCAATGCCGCCGTCAATGGTAACATTTTGGACGACCGTGCCACCCGTGCTGAAATCACCAAGGTATATGGCGGCACCAGCGGGGCCATTGGCCTTCGTACCATCAATGTCACAATTGTTGACGGTCAAGGTAATGCCCGTGGCGGGTGTGGTCGGCGCTGCCGTGAAGGTGTAAACCCCAGCATGGAAATTGTTCGCAGGGTTGGGGGATGTTCCCACAAAGCCGCTCATTGTCATGTCCGTTATGCTGACGTTGGCAGGAGCCAACGGGCCACCTGCTGTGTTGACCACGGCCACACCCTGCAACACGCCTGTAATAGTACCGTCCTTCACCTCTGTTGGTGCCGTCGTGTTGACGCCGTTCAGTACGTAGCCATAGAAACCGTCCGTCACGGTATTGCCTTTCATTATGATGGCATCTGAACCTGTTGCACCGTTGATGTAGACACCGCCAGTCGGGTTGCCCGAAACGATTTGCGCAGCAACGTCAATGCAGTTGTCCTCAATGGTCAAGGTATTGCCAGCCGTAGTGACTATTGCATTCGCTACGATACCGCCTGCGCCAACATTCAATAGGTTGTTGGAGACATTCACATTATTCACAGAAGTCATAGCCACACCAGATGCACCTGTGATTTCAAAACCGTCAATGGTCACATTGCTGGATGCAATCGTGATGGCGGTACCAATGCCTCCAGCTATCGTGCTTTCAGCCATGCGGGCACCACAACCTGGGGAGCCAGCATTTGCCCCTTGCAGGGTGATTGCTTTATTGACGGTGACTTGTTCATTGTAGGTACCTGCCCCTACTACAATGGTTTGGCCAGCATCGGTATCCGCATCGTCAATGGCCGCTTGGATGGAACAGAACTTTTCAGAAGTTTCCACTACTTCCACATCACCTGCACCGCAGGACTTCAGCACCACGTCGTTGCCGCTGCCACCAGCATAGTTGATGCTGAAAATATAGCCGCCAACATTGATGGTTGGCCCTTGGGCAAATTGGCCTACCACTGCATCAACTGCATCGTTGTTGATGATGGTAATTTCATCGCCTGCGGAGGGCATGTAGCTTCCCAAGTCCACACTAAGGGTGGCGCCACCCAAGTTAACGGAGCCATTTACCAGAATTTGGTCATATTCCGTACAAGAAGTAGTTGCCCCATTGATATTGATGGCCAGTTCATCACCTGCATTCAGCACCATGTTTGCACCAAGTGCAATACATCCCGCATCCGTTGAAGCAGGCAAGAATTCAATGTCCTTACCAGTTGCATCAAGGCCAGTAGCGTAGTTGCCATCCTCAATATGTATCAAATCCCCAGATGCAGCAGCAGCAGTGATTGCGTTGGTAATCGTCTCGTCAGATGCACCTGTACCCATGTCAGAAACATAATGGTTATTGGCCTCGAACACGACCAAACCAGAGGCGGGCGCATCCAACGCATCGTACAACTTGTCGGAACGGCGGAAGTTATCAATTTCATCAAAATTGTCCGTTTCAACATTGATGGCGGTTGCACTCAGGTTTTCGATGTAATAAGTGTCGCCAGCAAAGCTGTTGCCGCCTGCACTCGTTACCACGCTTCCCAATTGCACCTGAACGTCACGGACGTTGTCGGTTGCATCGTCAAAGTCGTTGTTCGTCAGGTCTGCTTTTCCGTTGGATTGTACAAGCATGCCAATGGTGTTTCCATTGAGCACGTTGCCTGTCATCGCAATTGGCATTTGTGTGCTGAAATTGCTGCCAGCAATCCATTGGAAGCCGATGTTGGCACCCTGCACTGTGTTACCGCTATAGGTCACCGTGCTGGATGCCCCAGAATGAGAAGTCACCCGGAAGGCCCTTTGTAGGTTTAAGGCAGGGTCGTTGCCTCCGGCCAAGTTCAGGAACTGGTTGTTGCTGATGGTAATATTGCTCGTATGAGCGTGGCCATTTTCCCAGATACCTAAAATTACTTGCGGATTGGCCGACTGAGCATTCAAAACATTGATGGTGTTGTCCGTGATTTGCAGGCCATCATAAACCGCACCGCCACTGGTATTTGACTGCATGACAGCAGTAGTTGAGTAGTTGGTGCCATTGCTCACACCATCGCCCGGCACGTTGAAGGTATTGTTCGAAATGGTCTGGTTCGTACCAAAAGCATAGTGGATACCAATGTTTTGGTTCGGGTCGGCGGGTGCATCCACTACGTTCAAGTCGGTAGCGATGTTGAATGTGTTGTTCGTGATGGTCGTGTTGTTGTAGGCGTCGCTGCCTCCATCCCCAAAGAACATCCCTATCGGCAGGTCAAAATCATCGTAAACGACGTTCGACATCGTCCAGCCTTGGTTGTCGCCAGCACCATCGAAATAGAGAACGCCTTCAAGGTTGGCTGCAGCAAGGTCGCCGGGGCCATGAATTGTGGCCGTCCCCAATCCTTCTGGCGCCGTGAAGGTCACGCCGTTCAAATCGGCTGGAACCAGGATGCTGTAGTCATCGCCCGTACTCACCGAATTGTCATTGCCCAACTCCCACGAAGCTGCTGCATTGGTCTCCGTCCAATCGAAGGTGCCCTTCAGGTTCACCGTCCAGTTGTGGGCAGAAAGCTCGACTGCGTTGCGGATACGGGTATAGTCGTTGTTGGTCGCCACTGGCGTGGCAATGTCTGTGACATAGCTGTTGTTTGCCTTGACTGTGACAAAACCGTTGAATTGGGCATCAATTCGGTGGTAAATCTTGTCCTCCGTTGCAAACAATTGTGGCAAAGACATCATGCTTCCTGTCAATCCATCGAAAGTAGCAGAAGTTCCGTCAAGGTCACCACCATTGGTCAGCAATTCGATGTAGTTGCCGGAAGTCGAATTGAAAGCGATGTCTCCCAATGTGCTGCCATTGATGATGGCATTTGAATTTTCAACAACAAGGCCAGTCGCACCACTTTGGATACCTACCCCGGTGCCAATGGTCAAGGAGACGGCGGCATGGGTTGTGCTGGATGGACTATCCAACAGCCGGATTCCAGTACCTCCTGGATTTAGATTCGCAGCAAAATCGGAAATCGTGGCGTGTGCACCGTCAGGGGCGTCGCTTGCGTAACCCTCGTAGTTATTGATAAAAAGGCCCGTGTTCACGTTTGAAACAGTGGTGGAGGCAATGGTCGCAGGAGTAAATCCGCTTACGTTCCAAACTTCTACGCCAGTAGAATTGGCAATACCAGAAAGGTCTATTGTATTCCCTTGAGTTAAGCTACCCACCGACAACGAACTAAGGAAAATACCCCTTACGCCTGTCTCATTCGCATCTGAAAGCCCAGTAATCAAGTTATTGGACAAAGTGAGAGGCGAGGCATTGCTGTAATGTAGGTTATGAAAAATACCCAGCCTGCGTGCTTGGATGCTATTTCCAGATATGACCTGAGAAGCAGGAGCGCCCGGATTCGCCAAATGGAAATTGCCCGTCTGGATACCCAATCGAACGTTGGTCATGCAGTTGTCCGTGATGGCTGCATATTGGTTGTTGTATATGAGTACGCCGCCACCCCAATAGTCCACATTGGAACTTGCATCATAAGTACCCAAGTTGCGAATCAGGTTATTGGAAATGACATGGCCACTTGAAGGCACCCCAGCCGGATAATCATACAACGTAATCCCGAAGTAGGACAGGTTTTGTATGATGTTGTTCGAAACGGTCAGGTTGTTCACGCCTGTTTCATAAGTAGCAATGCCCTCCGCAGCATCAATATCTGCACCGTTGGTACTCGTGAAGCCACTGGTCAGTAAGGTATTGTCACCATCAATCGTAAACCCTTTAATGGTCACGTTGGACGTGTTCGGGTTGATGTAAACAATGGGAACAAACTCAATATCTGCAACAGCCGTGGTCAATATGGCCTCAGGGTTCCTTGGTGTCATCGAACATGGGTCAATATTGGCATTTGGCCCGTTCAAAGTCACAGATTTACTGATGACGATGTTCTCGGCATAAGTGCCAGCAGGCACTTCAATCTCGTCCCCGTTCATTGTGGATGGTGCATCAATTGCATCTTGAATCAAGGCGTGATAGGTGTTCTGCGTCACGTTGTGAACTGGGTAGAAATACCGAATCCTTCCAAGGCAAATATTGTCTGGATCGTGGGTCAGTTTGGTTTCCAGCACGTTGCGGTCAGTAGCATCCATTGCAGCAGGCAATTCCAAACCGCCTCCTACATCGAACAGGTTGTTTTCAACTGTCAAATCCGTGTCCCAACATGCCATCGTAGTAGGCCAACCGCCCGTATTTGGGTAAACAGGGAAAGTCGAGCCATTTGAACTGCCCGTTTGACCGTCAAAGACAATGAAATTGGCCAATGTGGATGCAAAATCGTTCTCATTGCCAACACCACCAAGCGTGAACGTGCCATAGCTGTCGTTGTCGCTGTCGTGGTTCTGGAAGGTCAATGCCGTACCATTGCCATTGAAATTGTTGTTGGTCAACGTTGCGCCAACGGGCACCTGAACGATGGTGTTCGAGTTGCTGCTGATGGACTTCGTGTTGACGACCACCGCCCTCGCCGTGCCCGATGTGGCACTGAACGTGTTGCCGTCCAAGGTCACGTTGTTCATGTTCTCCAGCGAAACGGCCCATTCAAAATTGTTGAAGGTATTGTTGTTGATGTTGTGTGCAACCCCGGCGTAGTTGTTCTTCACTCGCAGCATGGCAGCGCCCGGGGCGCCCGCCCCAGTGAAGGTGTTGTAGGTCAGCGCAATGGATGAACCCGCATTTTGGTCGGCAAACTCCGCACCGCCACCATTCATGTTGTTGTTGGAAACCGTCACCGCACCGTTGCCCGCAAACCGCACCAGCACATCGTGGTTGATGGTCTGTAGGGTGTTCCCCGTGATGGTCGCACCACCCTCGTCCAAGGCAATGCCGGAGCGGAAGAAGCTGGAAGGTAGGGTGCCGTTGACCGTGTTGCTGGTGAAGATGACACTGTTCACGCCGCCCGTGGCCACCCGGTAGTTGATATTCCCTCCATAGTTGATGCTGAACGCATTTCTATTGCCGTAAGCCAAGGGGTCACTTGATGTCACAGAAGGTGGCGTTCCGTATGCGTCAACCTCGTTGTCCTTGATTGTTATGTTGTCCAAATTGGCATCGCTTGCGATTACTGCACTCGAAAGTTTGGATAAATCAACGTTGAAATTGATATTTTCAATCGTCACGTTATTTGCGGAGACATCGAATAAGGTCAACTTTCCAGACGGGGTGCCCGTGAAGTCAACTATCGGCTGCGTCATGCCCACGCCTTTGATGGTAACGCCCTTGGTCACAAGTACCTGCTCGTTGTAAGTGGCTGGGCTTACATTTAATGTATGTCCCGCCAATGTCTGTGCATCGCTAACGGCAGCCTGGATATTGCAGAAGTACTCGCCGGATGTCGTGTTGGTTACTAATCCGTAGGAATTCATCACTACTGTCCTTGTGTTCGTGCCGTTGCTGCTAAAGTTGTTTGAACCAATGGTATTGCCGCAGGCAAAAGGCGCATTGCCTCGTCCAAAGTAATTGGGTGACAAGCCGACTCCCTGTGCGCCATTGCCAACACCATCACCATAAGGGCCAGTAATGTTTGGGTAAAATGGATTTGCATGCGCCCCACCCTGCTCCTGGATACCGATATTACAGTTGTTGATGGTGTTGCCCGAAACAACGTGGTTCGTGCCTTCAATCACGATGCCGAAGCCTTCCTCTGGCAAAGTCTGGGTATAGCCCGTCACCGTATTGCCAGTAACAGTCACACCATTTGGCACGTCGATATTGCTGCCTGTAACTGACCTTCTGAACACTGCGATACCTGCACGGTCTCTTAGGTCAGTGTTTACCGTTGTCAGTGAAACGCTGTTGCCGTTCACGGTCACACCCCCAGCAGGATTCTTGATTTCGATGCCAAAGCGGCCACCACCGGTGATGGTGTTGGTGTTGACCGTATTCGCTCCGACCGAAGGGTTCAAGCCAACCAAGCCGATGGCGTTGTCGCCAACGCCGATGTCAATGGTGTTGTTCGAGACGTTTACCGCAGATGCATCGCCGTCCTGCAGTTCGATGCCACAGCAGGAGTTGTTGGTCACCGTGTTACCGGTGATGGTGATGTTCGTCTTCATCCCGTTCCAGATGACGATGCCACGGGCACCTGTTCCGTTGTTCGCCACCATCGAGTTGGTGATGCTCACGTTGTCGATTGGGCCGTTTGCATAGAAACCTGATGCAGTTGGGTTGTCCAAAAGTGCCACGTTCGTCACGGTCAGGTTGTTGTTGCCCGCATTGGCGTAGATGCCCGCATTGGCGTTCCCGCCCGCTCCCGTGAACTTCTGAATCGTCAAGTTCTTGATGGTCGTGTTCGTGATGCCATTGTTCAGGTAAATACCCGAAGTGACACCCAGACCCGTACCTTCAATAATGTACAACGTCTTGTCACTTGTGACACCTTGGAGGGTCAGGTTCGACTTATCAACCGTCAATTTCTCGAAGTAAGTACCATCCTCCAAGTTGATGATGTCACCTGCGTCGCCGTACTTGATGGAGTTCTGTATCTTGTCAATCTTCGTCACCGGAACCGTGAAGTTGTTCACGTACTGGTTATTCGCCTTGTAGATGACCTTGCCTTTCTTGCTTGCGCTGACCTCTTTGTGCGCCATCCTCGCCTCCACCTCGAAAAGTGCAGTATTCCCCAATAGAGAGAACGGCGTTCCGTTCAACGAAGAAGAAGTGATGTCCAATCGGAACGATTCCGCCACGTTGCTCAGGTTCACCATCGTGGAGGCAGCATTGTTGATGAAGTTATTGGCGCCCATTGTGAACGAGCCGGTCGTTGGCACAGCCGCACCGATGCTGATGTGAGTCCCGTTGTTGTTCAGCGTGTTTGCCGAGATGGCCAGGCTGTTGTTGTAGTCGTCAATGTTCATGCCCGTGCGGCAGTTCTCAACCGTGTTGCCCGTGAATGTGACCGTGAACGGCCCGCCGTCAACGTAGATACCCCTCGCCCAAGACTTGTGGCCACCGAAAAGACCGCCAGATACGTCGCCTGTGATTTTGTTGTTCATGACGACCTTCGGGCCTCCCGCTGTCGTTGTGGCAATCGCACGTATTTCCTGGCCTGTGTTCGAGCCAAGGCGCTCAAAGATGCAGTTCTGAACGGTGCTCGTGCCGCCACCGTCCAGTTCAAGCTGGTTGGTTGGGCCAGTTGCCCCGTCTGTCCGCTTGATATGCAAGCCGTCCAGCGTCGTATTGCCAGCGTTGGCGATGTCAATCGTGCAGTTCAACAAAACCGCCTCTGCCACCCTCATGCCCGTGCCAGCAACGCCAACGTTCGGACCATTGATGGTCAGGGGCTTGTTGATACTTATGTTCTCCGTATAGGTGCCAGCGCAGACCTCAAGTACATTGTCAGCAGCGGCTCCATTTATGGCACCTTGTATCGTGGCGTAAAAATTGCCGCTTTGCATATTCCTAACAGGACTGATAAAAGTGCTGCCCATGAGGCTAATCCCATCGCAGCCATTGGCATCTGTCAAGGCAGTTACAGTATAGTTGCCCACCCCGAGATTAGGAATTGTATGCGGGCTGCTCGCACCAGTTACATTAAAACTATTCGTTCCATCCGAATAAGTAAAATCCCAAGGTGAAGCACCTGTGAAAGTAATCGTGAGGTCTCCTGAACAGAATTGGTCAACCGAAGTAATGTTCGATGTTGGTAGCGCATTGATTTTTACCTCCACGGCATCGCTGGCAACCGCATCGCATGATGAACTCGTTGCCTCTGCATAGTACCAAACGCTGCCTACGGTCGCCGTGGAAGGAACATAGCTTGTTCCCATGCCAACACTGGTTCCGCCCGTATTGCTATTGGTCGTGTTGCTGAACCACTCATAGGTGATGGTCGGAGTACCGCTCGCAGCAACTGTCAGGGCAGTGGCTGTCTCATCCTTGCAATAAGTTGCTGCAACTGGCTGTGTGGTGATGGCAGTCAATGGCGTGACCATGACCTCCACTGCGTCGCTTATGGCCATGCCACAGGTCGAACTGGTCGCCACCGCATAGTACCATACGCTTCCCACTGTACCAGTTGAAGGGGTATAGCTTGTACCTGTGCCTACACTTGTCCCACCCATATCGCTATTGACTGTATTGCTGAACCACTCGTAGGTGATAGTCGGAGTACCACTCGCAGCCACGGTCAAGGCAGTTGCTATTTCATCCTTGCAATAGGTGGCAGCGATAGGTTGGGTGGTAATATTCGTCAGCGGTGTTACCATTATCTCAACCGCATCGGTGGTGGCTGCATTGCATGTCGAACTGCTTGCCACGGCATAGTACCAAACACTTCCTACCGTTCCTGTCGGCGGGGTGTAACTTGCGCCAGTACCTACGCTTGTCCCACCTGTATTGCTGTTGGTGGTATTGCTGAACCACTCATAGGTGATGGTCGGCGTTCCCGTCGCAAGCACCGTCAGGGCCGCAGCAGGTGCGTCCTTGCAGTAGGTGGCTGTCATCGGTTGGGTGGTAATTATTGTCAACGGATTTACCGTAAAGCTGGCCGTATTGTCCATCGTGAACGGTACTGTGCAGCCGCCGATAGTGATGGAGTTGATGGTGATGTTGTACGTCCCTACTGGATATGCAGCAGCCGGGAAAGTATAAGCCCCTCCAACTACCGTTACAGTTTGAGTTCCATTAAATGAACCACCAGGCCCCGTAACTGTATAGTCGAAAGTATTGCTTCCGTTCACTAAACCACTTGCAGTAAAACCAACCGTGGCGCCATCACAAACCGCAGGGGAAGAGGGGGCTACCCCACTCAAGGTTGCTATATTTCCGAGGCATGTGCCGGGTGAAGGTTGGAAACCAGCAGTTCCAAGGTCACTGTCTGTTCCACTTGACAGGAACGGTAAGTAGGTAACAGTACCACTTATCAAGCCTGGCAAATTTGTACAAGTTGGATCCCACCAGTTGCAGGTGGCGGTAATGGCCCCAGTTCCGATGGCCGAATTTGCCAGCTTGCTTGATGGGTTGGCGTTGCCGTTTAGCAAGATACTGTTGTCCACTGCCGTAATGGCATTTGTGCTGCCATTGCCAGTGGACAAGCCGTACACAGGGGTGGTGCTTGTTGCCGGCAAGGTAATGAAGTTGTTGGAGGCAGTAATGGTCGCATTTTGTTGGGCGATGATGGTAAAACCATCATTTCCACCTGTGCCAAAAGCATCATTTCCGTTATTTGTAAGGGTATTCCCTGTCAAGCTTAAGTGTACCTTACCTCTGGCGTCAACACCTCTGTTTTTGTTGTTGATAATGCTGGAGTTGGAAACTGTAATCGTCTGCACGTTTGTTCCCCCACCACTGAAGTCGGCCAAATAGATACCACCACTTGCTTGATTAGGCTTGCCTGTTCCGTCAATAGTAGAATTGTTGACCGATAAAGAAATACCATTGGCACCGGTCGTTCCTGCTGCAGTGAAGGTGTAAATCCCCGCATGGAAGTTCTGGGCAGGCAAAGATGGATTATTACCTGAAAATGCAGTTGCGTTCAAATTCTCGATAGCCACATTGGATGTGGCCAGAGGCCCACCGATGGTATTTACAACGGCAACCCCTTGCATGGCACCAGTTATGGTATCATCGCTCACAACGGTCTGTGGGGTGGTGTTTATGCCATACATCAGTACCCCGTAAAAAGCATCGGTTACTGTGTTGTCGTCAATGGACACCGAGGCTGTACCTGTCGCACCATTCACGAATATACCTGCCGTGGCTGTGCCACCAGCTACCTGGGTGGTCAAATCAATACAGTTGTCCTCAATGGTAAGCGTATTTCCGGTCGAAGTGCTTACCGAGGCAGCATTGACCCCGGCCCCGCCTACGGTCATTTTGTTGTTGCGAATACCAATATTGGTATAGCCAGTGCTCGCAACACCAGTTGCACCCAATATTTCAAAGCCGTCAATGGTGACGCCATTTGATGTAATGGTAAATGCTGTGCCCGCACCACCATTCAACACAGATTCAGGATCGCGGGATGCACTGCAACCAGCAGTTCCAAAATTGGCACCTTTAATGGTGAGCGGCTTGTTGACGGTTACGTTTTCGGTGTAGGTGCCAGCCGATACCGTAATCATGTCATTGTTTTGAGCCTCATTTACCGCAGCTTGGATGGAACAAAACTTATCCCCAGTTGTCAGGTTGGTGACCACCTTTCCTGTACCATTTTCGGTGATAATATTGTCCCAATAGGCACTGTAGCTGTTGTTCGGGCTTGGGTCGTAGGAGACGCCCAAGGTATTGTCATTGAAGTTGTAGGCCTGCATGATGACATCGCCGAAGTAGGTGCTGCTGCCCGAAGCAACCGTCCCCACCACATTGCCGTCAATCTTATATTCGATGTCAGTGCCAACAATAGCAGCTTCGAATGAATGGGTTCCGCCGTAGTTGATACTGACCGCTGTATTCGTCCAACCTGTTCCGTTCCAAAAACGCAATACTGGAGAAGCCCCGTCAATATTGGCAAAACCAATGATTGTATAGAACGATATGGCATCAGCTGCATCAAATGCTGTGGCCCACATATCCGTGCGGCGCTTCTTGGTTGCCCAGTCAGCAGGAATGTGCAAATCACCTTTCAAGATAGTCACGCACTTGCCGCATTGGTTGATCTTACGTCCTTGTGTATTGTAAAAAGCGCCACTGAAAGCACCAGGCCGTACCTGTGCCCCATCGCTGGCGCTGATGTCAATTCTCAATTGGCCTGCATCGGCAATAAATTGCGCAGGGCGATACCGGTCCGGGTACCACGCACCAGAAACGTTCGTATTTGACAAATTTGGGTTGACGTCGAACGTTTCGTCCAACAACTTACAAGGGCCAGCCATTCCCGGAACCGCATTGACCGTGATGTTGATGGTCGTGGTCGTAGAACCACAATCATTGGTAGCTGTCACGGTGTAATTTGTGGCGAGGGTCGGGGCGGTAGGCGTGCCTGTTATTTCACCAGTGGTGCTCGAAATGCTTAAACCGGGGGGCAAAGCATGAGCTGAGAAAATGAAGGGAGGTGTTCCAGATACGGTTGCCGTATTTGGTGTGATGGCCATACCCTCCGTATATACATTGGTAACAGTTGTATAGGAAAGCGATGAAGGTCCTGTCAATACCGTTCCCGTGCCACCAAATGCCGTTGGGGCATCCGATAAGATTGGGCAGTAGGTCACGTTCGTGCTCACGTTGGCGCCGCCGCCAACACCAACGGGGCCTGGCCCTGTTGCTGCGTTCCAATAGCTAAGGGTTGCATCAATATTTGCAGCACTCAAGTTCTCCACGCCATAGGTCGTTCCGGCAAACCAGTTGTTTGGCGTGGCCGTGATGGCACCTGCCGTGGCAGTGGCTTGGATGTCCTTGCCATTGGAAGTGGCACCTTGGAACTTGTTGGTATGCACGGTTCCCGTACCAGCATTGGTAAAGCGAACACCAATCCCGTTGTTGTAAATATGGTTGTTCGTAACCGTGGCATTGCCACCATCCACGTCAATACCGATTGGGTTCCCGAAAATAGAGGCGTCGTTATCATGGATATTGGCTGAGGCATCATTACCAAACACCAAGATGCCGGCGGCGGTGCTGCCGCTGATGGTCACACCTGAAATATCAGCAAAAACAGTGGCTGAGTTGGAGTTCAGTGGATTGTCATTTACCCGGATACCGGCTATGGTTGTCCCAGTGATGGTAACATCTTCAATGGTGGCGGAAGTGTTGCCAGCATTGGAGCCTGTGGTTGGATACCCTTCATAATTATTCACGTTGATGCCCAATTGAACACCAGTTATTGTGCCTCCTTGAATAAGCGGCGCAGTCTGGTCGTTCCAAACTGAAATACCAGTAGTGGGTATGCCCGAAATTGCACTTCCATCAATGTCGTTGTTGCTTGCAACACCAACAGCAGTCGAGAGCGAGGACATCAGGATACCTTCCCATGCCCCTGTCTCATTGGCATTTGCGAGACCTGTTATGGTGTTGTTGTCCAATGTCCAAGGCGCAGGATTGCCAGTGTGCAGATTGTAAAAAATGCCACGGCGGCGGGCTTGGATTGTGTTGTTGCTGATATTTTGGAACAACGGATTGGTATTCGGGTCGTGGTAGTTGCCCGTTTGAACCCCTATCCGCACATTCTCCATCAGGTTGTTAGTTACATTAGCGTATTGGTCGTTATATAGCAATACTCCACCGCCCCAGAAATTTATGTTATTGGCTGGAACTGGTTCGGGATCGAGGTAGGTGCCTAAATCTTGGAACTTATTACAATCAATCAGGTGCCCACTGGTCGTAGGTGCATTGAAACTTGCCCCATAAACAGTGACACCAAAATAAGTGAGGTTTTTGATGATGTTGTTCTGAACAACCGTGTTGTTGACGTTGTCAACATAGACCGTTACAGCTTCAGCAGCATTCAGGTCGGCCCCGTTAGTGCCAATTATCCCACTCATCAGCGATGGGTTGTCTCCATCAATGGTGAACCCGTCAATCGTCACCCCGCTTGCCTGTACCTTGATTATCTCACCAAAAGGAGAAGAGGTTGCTGGGTGAATGATGGCCTCTGGGTTTGGACGCATGTCGTCACCACAAGTGCCAGCATTTGGGCCTAGGATTGTGAGGGATTTGTTCACAATGATGTCTTCTACATACGTCCCAGCATCCACCGTAATCACATCCCCAGGATTGGCCGCATCAATGGCCGCCTGAATCGTGCAATAGTTATTGACGCCATTATGTACCAAACCACCACCGCAAGCGGTCAGCACCACGTCGTTGCCGTCGCCGCCTTGGTAATTGATGCCGAACAATGTACCCATCACGGTAATCGTAGCGCCTTGCGCAAATTGGCCGACCACTGCATCCACACCGTCGTTGGAAATGATGGTGAATGGGTCGCCGGATGCTGGCGAGAAGCCAAGCGTGAGCACCAAATTGGCACCGCCCAGAGTCACCGTACCGTTGACGGTAAACTGGTCGTAGCCAGTACAAGCTGTTGTTCCATCAATGTCCATTGCCAATGCATCGCCAGCGGTCAAAACGAGGTTGCCGCTCAAGGTCACGCAGCCGGGGCTTGAGCCTGGGACAAATGTCACCTCTTTTGTAGTGGCATCGGCGCCAGTCAAGTAGTTGCCCGATTCGATATGAATCACATCGCCACTCGCAGCGGCGGCAGCGACGGCGGCAGGTATGGTCTCGTCGGAACTTCCAGTACCGGGAGTCGAGACGTACAAGTTGTTTGTGTTGAAACGGATTAGCCCAGATGCGGCATTGTCGAGCGCACCATAGATGCGGTCGGTGCGACGGAAGTTGTTCGTCTCGTCAAAGGCATCGGTGCTGATGTTAATGGCCGTTGCGCTCAAGTTTTCAATATAGTAGGTGTCACCCGCATAGCTGTTGCCGCCGGTGCTGGATACCACGCTGCCCAACTGCACCTGAACGTCACGGGTGTTGTCCGTCACATCGTCGAAGTCGTTGTTCGATAGGGTCGCCTTACCGTTCGATTGCACCAACATGCCAATATTGTTGCCATTTAGTATGTTGCCCGTCATGGCAATCGGCATCTGAGCGCCAAAGTTCTGGCCAGCCAGCCATTGGAAGCCGATGTTCGCACCTTTTGCGGTATTGCCGCTGTAGGTCACCGTGCTGGATGCACCGGAATGCGAGGTCACTCGGAAGGCCCGTTGCAGATTCGAGGCCGGGTTGTTGCCGCCAGCCAAGTTCAGGAACTGGTTGTTGCTGATGGTGATATTGCTGGTGTGCGCATGGCCATTTTCCCAAATGCCCAATATTACTTCAGGGTTAGCCGATTGTGCATTCAGGATATTGATGGTATTACCAGTTATCTGTAAGCCATTGTAAACCGCACCGCCACTGGTATTTGATTGCATGACGGCGGTGGTCGAGAAGTTCGAGCCGTTGCTCACGCCGTTGCCAGGGACGTTGAAGATGTTGTTTGAAATGGTCTGGTTCGTACCAAAAGCATAGTGGATACCAATGTTTTGGTTCGGGTCGGCGGGTGCGACCACTACGTTCAAGTCGGTAGCGATGTTGAATGTGTTGTTCGTGATGGTCGTATTGTTGTAGGCATCGCTGCCTCCATCCCCATAGAACATCCCTATCGGCAGGTCAAAATCATCGTAAACGACATTCGACATTGTCCAGCCCTGGTTGTCGCCAGCGCCATCGAAATAGAGTACGCCTTCAAGGTTGGCAGAAGGATTATCGCCAGGACCTTCGATGGTAGCACTGCCTATTCCCTCTGGTGCAGTAAATGTCACACCATTGAGATTTGCAGGCACCAAGATGCTGTAGTCGTCGCCCGTGCTGGCCATTTCGTCGTTGCCCAAGGCCCATGATGCTGCTGCGTTGGTTTCCGTCCAATCGAAACTGCCTTTCAGGTTCACCGTCCGGTTGTTGCCGGAAAGTTCTACCGCATTGCGGATGCGGGTATAGTCGTTGTTGGTCGCAGTTGGCGATGCAATGTCAGTCACATAGCTGTTG
>WBZM01001794.1_pt1 | contig 19906 bp, 18 predicted proteins | sample 5204271 | NCBI WGS metagenome assembly WBZM01 (sample SAMN12344346, study PRJNA552823) | activated sludge metagenome | biome: Activated sludge suspended growth; feature: Nitrification reactor; material: Wastewater; isolation source: activated sludge from nitrification reactor of wastewater...
CTTCATCGACAACCAGATCGATCCGCGCACCGGCACCGTGGCCGTGTATGCCGATTTCCCCAATCCCGAGCACATGCTCCTGCCCGGCCAGTTCATCGCTGCCGTCATCCATAGCGCCGAACAGGAGCGCCAGCCCCTGGTGCCGGCCTCCGCCATTCAGCGCACCAAGGACGGCGAACAGGTTTACGTGGTCGGGGCGGACAACCGGGTGATGGTGCGTCAGGTCAAGACCGGGGCCCAGGTGGGGACCAGCTATGCCATCCTCTCCGGCCTCCAGGTGGGAGACATCGTCATCGTCACCGGCGAGCAGAAGGTCAAGCCGGGCATGATCGTCAACCCGGTGAAACAGAGCCAGGCCGGCGGGGATGGGGCCGAGGGGGCCAAGGCGGACGGGCCCAAGGCGGGCGGGGCCAAGCCGGCGGTGGGACCGATTACCGACAAGGCCGCGGCCGCGGCGGACGCCGCGCCTGCCGCGACCGGAGCGGCCAAGGGCGGCGCGGGTGAAGGCGCCAAGGCGGAGAATCGTCCATGATCTCCCGGGTCTTCGTCGAACGGCCACGGCTGGCGTCCGTGGTCTCCATCGTCCTGGTGGTGGCGGGGCTCCTGGCCATCAAGGCCATCCCCGTCGCCCAGTACCCCAACATCACCCCACCGGTGGTCATGGTCAACGCCACCTACCCCGGCGCCGATGCCGAGACCATCGCCAGTACCGTCGGTGGTCCCATCGAGCAACAGGTCAACGGCGTCCAGGACATGCTCTACATGTCCTCGGTCTCCTCCGCCGCGGGGACCTATGCCCTGACGGTGACCTTCGCCGTCGGCACGGACCCGGACATCGCCCAGGTCAACACCCAGAACCGGGTCTCCCAGGCCCTGGCCCTGCTGCCCACCGAGGTCCAGAACTTGGGGGTGACCGTCCAGGCGGAGGCCACCAACCTGCTGCTTGTGGTCAACGTCTATTCCCCGGATGACAGCAAGGAGGCCCTGTTCCTCTCCAACTTCGCCACCATCAACGTCCAGAACGAGCTGGCGCGGGTGGCGGGGGTCGGCCAGGCCAACCAGTTTGGCCCCCTCAATTACTCCATGCGCATCTGGATCGAGCCGGAGAAGATGTCGGCCCTGGGCATCGCCCCGGAGGACGTGGTCAACGCGGTGCGCAAGCAGAACCTTCAGGCCGCCCTGGGGTCCGTGGGCGGACCGCCCATCGGCGACGATCAGGTCTTCCAGTTCACCGTGGTCACCGAGGGCCAACTGGTGCAGCCGGAGGAGTTCGAGGACATCGTGGTCCGTTCCAGCCCGGACGGCGGCATCATCCGGGTGCGGGACATTGCCCGGGTGGAGCTGGGGGCTCAGATGTACAGCTCCTTTTCCAATTTCAATGGCAAGCCGACGGCGGCCATCGGCATCTACCAGGCGCCGGGGGCCAATGCCTTGCAGGTGGCCAGGGACGTGCGCGCCGAGCTCGAGTCCCTGAAGTCACGCTTCCCGGACGGGGTCGCGGCGGAGGTCATGTATGACTCGACCCTCTTCGTCCAGGCCTCCATCGCCGAGATCATCTCCACCCTGGCCATCACCGCGGTCATCGTGCTGCTGGTGGTCTACATCTTCCTCCAGGACCTGCGGGCGACCATCGTCCCGGCCCTGACCATCCCCGTCTCCCTGATCGGCGTCTTCATCGTCCTGCTGGCGGCGGGTTTCTCCGCCAATACCATCAGCCTGTTCGCGGTGGTGCTGGCCATCGGCCTGGTGGTGGACGACGCCATCGTAGTGGTGGAGAACGTCCAGCGCGTCATGCTGGAGGAGGGGCTGGACCGGCGGGCGGCGACCCTCAAGGCCATGGAACAGGTCACCGGGCCCATCATCTCCACCACCCTGGTCCTGTTCGCCATCTTCGCCCCGGTGGCCTTCCTGCCGGGTATCAGTGGCGGCCTCTTCCAGCAGTTCTCCCTGACCATCGCCACCGCGGTGGCGATCTCTGCGCTGAATGCCCTGACCCTCTCCCCCATGCTCTGCGCCCTGTTCCTGGGGACCCCCAAGGAGGCCAAGCGGGGTCCCTTCGCCTGGTTCAACAAGGGGCTGGATGCCACCCGCAACGGCTATGTCCGGGTGGTGGGGCTGATCGCCCGGCGCTCCATCGTCGCCGGCCTGATCATCGTCCTGGTCGGTGGCGGGGCGCTGTGGATCCTGGACCGCCTGCCCACGGGCTTCATCCCCAACGAGGATCAGGGCGTCCTGTTCGCCGACATCAAGCTGCCCACCGGCGCGGCCCTGCCGCGGGCCACGGAGGTCCTGAACCAGGTGGCGGAGATCGCCCGCTCCACGCCGGGGGTGGCCAATGTCCTCACCGTCACCGGCTACAGCATGCTCACCGGCGCCGCCTCGTCCAACTCCGGGCTCGGCGTTTTCGTGCTGGAGCCCTGGGATGACCGCAAGACGGCGGAGACCCAGATCCGCGGCCTGATCGGGGCCATGGACGAACGCTTCGCCGCCATCGCCGACGCCGAGGTGTTGGTTTTCCCGCCCCCGCCCATCCCGGGTCTGGGCAACGCCGGCGGCTTTACCTACCAGCTCGAAGGCCTGGGGGGGCAGTCCTCCCAGGAGTTGACCCAGGTGCTTAATGGCCTGATCGCCACGGCGCGCCAGGATCCGAGCATCGCCTCGGCCTATTCCACCTTCGACGCCGACGTGCCCCAACTCTTTCTGGACCTGGACCGCACCCAGGCGGAATACCTCCAGGTGCCGGTGTCGGATGTCTTCTCGACCCTGCAATCGGTCTTTGGCAGTACCTTCGTCAACAATTTCACCTATCTGGGCCAGACCTACCAGGTCAATGTCCAGGCGGATCAGGCGTCCCGGACCCGGGTGGACCAGATCGGGGAGACCTATGTCCGATCCGCCACGGGCGCCATGGTGCCCATCGGGGTCCTGGCGGAGGTGCGTGACGACTTGGGCGCCGATCTGGTGTTCCGCTACAACCAGTTCCCCACGGCCGCCATCAACGGCAGCACCGCCCGCGGCTTCACCAGCGGCGAGTCCATGGCGGCCATGGAGGCGGCCTCCACCAAGTCCCTGCCCCAGGGCTTCGGCTTCGAGTGGACGGGCATGTCCTTCCAGGAGGCGCAACAGAGCGCGGGTACCCAGGCGGCCATCTTCGGGCTGGCGGTGCTCTTCGGCTATCTCTTCCTGGTGGCCCTTTACGAGAGCTGGACCATCCCCTTCTCGGTCCTGACCTCGGTGGCGGTGGCGGTCCTCGGCGCCGCGGGGGGCCTGCTGCTGACCCATCTGGAGAACGATCTTTACGCCCAGATCGGTCTGGTGCTGCTTATCGGCCTGGCGGCCAAGAACGCCATCCTGATCGTCGAGTTCGCCAAGGAACAGCACGAGGCGGGCAAGGGCCTCTACGACGCCGCCCTGGCCGGGGCGCGGATGCGCTTCCGCGCCGTGCTCATGACCGCCCTGGCCTTCATCATCGGCCTGCTGCCCCTGGTGATCGCCACCGGCGCCGGGGCCAACTCCCGGGTTCACCTGGGCACCACGGTCCTGAGCGGCATGCTGGCGGCCACCCTGTTCGGCATCCTGGTCATCCCGGGGCTCTATGTCATGTTCCAGGGCATGGCGGAAGGTTCGGGACGCTGGGTCCGGCGACTGCGTGGCCAGCCCAAGGGGATTGATCCCTCGCATTGAGCCAACAAAAGGGGCTCCCCTATAATGCCCTGAACTATACACATCACACTTCAGCTTTCGGCCTCGCTAGGGAGGGTCGGGTGGCGTCTGGCGGGGGTGTCGACCGCAGGGATGCGGTCGTCAAGCCTACAGGGACGTATTCACGGCGTCCCCCGCCAGACGCCACCCGACCCGGAAAAACCGAAATAGTGATGTGCGAAGACTATATTCAGGTGCCTGAAACTGTTCGGAAGATCGGCGCCGATCTTCCGGATGAGCCTATTCGGCGCCATTCTCACGGGGAATGAGCCCATGCGTAGATGTATTTTGACCCTCGGTCTGACCCTGGCCCTCGCGGGTGCCGGACCGGCCTTGGCCGAGGACCTGCTCCAGATTTACGACCTGGCGGTGCTGAGCGATCCGGTGCTCAAGCAGTCCGAGCAAAAACTGCTGGCGACCAAGGAAGTCAAGCCCCAGTCCTTGGCCCTCCTACTTCCCAACATTGGCGTCAGTGGCAGCGGCACCTATCAGAATGTCAAGGCCTATGATGTCCAGACCGGCCTCACGACGCGCAACATGCGCGAGGACTTTTCCAGCGGCACCGCCACGGCTCAGTTGAACCAGACGGTCTACAACCGCGCCCAATGGATTGGACTCCAGAAGTCGGACGATGTCATCTCCCAGGCCGAGGCCGAGTACAAGACCAGTGAGATCCAGTTGATGGCGCGGACCGCGGAGGCCTATTTCAACGTCCTGCGCGCCGCGGACCTGGTGCGGTCCTCGGAGGCCCTGATGCGCGCCAACGAGCGCCAATTGGAGCAATCCAAGCAGCGCTTCGAGGTGGGCCTGGTGGCGATCACCGATGTGAACGACAACCAAGCCGCCTACGACCGGTCTCGAGCCCAGGTCATCGCCAACAAGAACGCCTTGGACAACTCCTGGGAGGCCCTGCGGGTCATCATTGGCCCCGTGAGTGTCCCCCTGGCGCGCCTGGGCGACAACCTGCCCCTGGCGCCACCCGAGCCTAACGACATCGAACAGTGGACCAAGGTTGCCCTGGAGAACAATTACGACATCCGGGCCGCGTCCATGGCGGTCGCGGCGGCCAAGAAGGAGGTCGAGATCCAGCGCTCCGGCCACTATCCGACCCTGGGCCTCCAGGCGGGTTACAACCTCGATCGCAGCGGTTCGGAGATGTTCGGCGGTTACGACACCGATACCTCCTACATCGGGCTGAACCTGAGCATCCCCATCTATCAGGGCGGGGCCGTGGTCTCCCGTACCCGCCAGGCGGGGCATAATCTGGGCGCGTCCCAGGAACAACTGGATCAGATCCGGCGCAAGGTGAACCAGGCGGTCACCGATGCCTTCCGCGGCGTCCTCTCCAGCATCAGCGAGGTCGAGGCGCGCAAGGCGGCCATTGTCTCCGCCACCAGCACCCTGGAATCCACCCAGGCCGGCCTGGAGGTCGGTACCCGTACCCAGGTGGACGTCCTCACCGCCCAACGGCAACTCTTCGAGAACGAGTACCTCTACCTCTCGGCGCGTTACGACTACATCATCCAAGGGATCAAGCTCTATCAGGCCACCAGCGGCCTGAATCGCGAGGCGATCGAGCGGGCCAATACCTGGCTGAATCCTGGGGACCTCCTGACCACGTCGACTCTTTGACGCACCATGTCCGGAAACAGCTTCGGCAAGTGCTTCGTCACCACCAGCTTCGGCGAGAGCCATGGTCCGGCCATCGGCGGGATCGTCGACGGCTGCCCGCCCGGGCTGGAACTGAGCGAGGCGGACCTGCAAGTCGATCTGGACCGGCGGCGTCCCGGCCAGTCCCGTCACACCACCCAGCGGCGGGAATCGGACCGGGTGCGGATCCTCTCCGGCGTCTTCGAGGGCCGGACCACCGGCACCCCCATCGCCCTGCTGATCGAAAACGAGGATCAGCGCTCGAAGGACTACACCGAGATCGCGGCCAAATTCCGGCCTGGGCACGCGGACTACCCCTATAGCTATAAATTCGGCTTCCGGGATTACCGGGGAGGCGGGCGGTCCTCGGCCCGGGAGACGGCCATCCGCGTCGCCGCCGGGGGGATCGCCAAGAAGTATCTGCGCGAGCGCCTCGGGGTCCGGGTGCGGGGCTATCTCTCCCAACTCGGGCCCATCCGGCCCCAGGGCTTCGACTGGGAGGAGGTGGAGCGCAACCCCTTCTTTTGCCCCGATGCCGCGGCGGTCGCCGAGCTCGAGGCCTACATGGATGCCCTGCGCAAGTCCGGTGACTCCATCGGTGCCGAGGTGACCGTGGTCGCGGAGGGGGTGCCGCCGGGCCTGGGGGAACCCATCTTCGACCGGCTGGACGCGGACATCGCCCACGCCCTGATGAGCATCAATGCCGTCAAGGGGGTGGAGATCGGCGCCGGTTTCGCCTGCGTGACCCAGAAGGGCAGCGAGCACCGGGACTTGCTGACGCCGGAGGGTTTTCTCAGCAATCAGGCCGGTGGCATCCTCGGCGGCATCTCCAGCGGCCAGGATATCGTCGCCCGCCTGGCCCTCAAGCCGACCTCCAGCATCCGCCTGCCGGGCCAGACCGTCGATATCTACGGCCAGGCCACCGAGATCGTCACCAAGGGCCGGCACGACCCCTGTGTTGGCATCCGCGCCACCCCCATCGCCGAGGCCATGCTGGCCCTGGTGCTCATGGACCACTGGCTGCGCCACCGGGCGCAGAACGCCGACGTCCGGCCGGGCGCGCCCTTGCTGCCGCCCCGGGCCGGGACCTGATTCCGGTGGGCCTGGCCAGGGGCCAGGCCGCCAGCATGCCCTACTGGCGTCTCTCCAGCTTCTATTTCTTCTACTTCGCCTCCCTGGGGGCCATGCTGCCCTTCTGGGGGCTCTATCTCCAGGACCTGGGCTATTCCGCCCTGGCCATCGGCCAGTTGATGGCCATCCTGCAAGCCACCAAGATCGTCGCCCCCAACCTCTGGGGTTGGCTGGCCGACCGTACCGGCCGCGGCATGGGCATCGTGCGCCTGGCCTCCCTGCTGTCCTGGCTGGCCTTCGCGACCATTTTCGTCGTGCGAGGCTTTTGGGACATGGCCCTCGTGATGATCGTCTTCAGCTTCTTCTGGAATGCCTCCCTGCCGCAGATGGAGGTGGTGACCATCAATCACCTCGGATCACGGCTACGGCGCTATGCCAGCATCCGCCTCTGGGGTTCCATCGGTTTCATCCTGGCGGTGCTGGTACTGGGGGCGCTGGTGGAGCGTGAGGGCAGTCTGGTGGTGCCGGTCGTGACCCTGGGGCTCCAGGTGGCCATCTGGCTTGCCAGCCTGCTGGTCTTCGAACGCCCGGTGGAGGCCCGTGCGATTCATGAGGGCGCGTCCGTGCAGGGGATCCTGCGTCGTCCCGAGGTCGCCGCCTTTCTCCTGGCCGGTTTCCTGATGCAGACCAGTCATGGCGTCTACTATGCCTTCTTCTCGATCCACCTGACCCAGGCCGGGTATGCCAGTGACCTCATCGGCGGGCTCTGGGCCTGGGGGGTGGTGGTGGAGGTGCTGGTCTTCGCCGTCATGCACCGGCTGCTGGAACGATTCGGCGCCCGCCGCATCCTGCTGGTGAGCCTGGCCCTGGCGGCGCTGCGTTGGTTGCTGATCGGCGCCTTTGTCACGGAACCCGCTGTCCTGATCCTGGCCCAGGTCTTCCATGCCGCCACCTTCGGCGCCTTCCACGCCGGGGCCATCCATCTGACGCATCATTACTTTACAGGCCGGTTGCAGGGCCGCGGCCAGGCCCTCTTCAACAGCCTGGTCTACGGGGCCGGGGGGGCCTGCGGCAGCCTGGGCAGTGGGTGGCTGTGGAGCGAGGTGGGGCCCCTGGCCACCTTCGGCGCCTCCGCCCTGGTGGCCGCCCTGGGCCTGGGCATCGCCTGGCGCTGGGTGGATCGGGAACGACGCTTCTGAGTCTGAGGCTCGACTGGAGCAGGTGCTTCAATTCATATGAGCCGCTCGCAATGATCAAAATTCGCTCAGAAACCCGAAGATACTCTCAATCCAACGGCATCCTCGGTAAGAAAAGGGTCGCCGGCAGGCTTTAACGTCCCTCAACGCCAGCCTTCCTCCCCTTCCATCTCCGTAACATCGGCGGACCGTCGGACCCTGACGGGCTCATCCGGCTCCATGGTGCGACCATTGCTGGCCAGGAAGGCGCGGCGGGCATTGAGGCGGTGGTTGATGCAGGCGGTGATGTCCACCCCGGCCTGGGTGTCCAGCCCCGCGCAACCGGCGGGAGGGACGTATTTGGCCTCGAAGGCGTCTTCCAGTTCATAGATGGAGCGGTAGAGTTCCACTGGCTCCTGCCGGATCAGGGCGGGGGCGGGGAGGGCGGATGGGGTGTCGGTGATCACCACTGTCCCCCCGAAATCGAACTGGCCGATGGGTGGCAGGGCCTTGGCGGGTTCCGTCCCCTGCGTCCCCCGCGGCGTGGCCGGGGTCTCCTGACGGGCGCTACCGAGCAGTGCCCAGGGTGACTGGGTCGGGGTCTCGGGCAAGGCCAGAAAGGCCTGGTAGCTGATCCAGATGAGAAGCAAGGCCAGCGTCATGCCCAGCAGATCTAGGAGGCGACGGAAGCTCAGCCAGGCGCCGCCGGCGCGCGGCTGGTTCGGGCGGAGAGGTTCATCCCACCAGGGGTCGGCGGGGCCCGCCGGCGCCAGCGTCGGCAATGGCTGACCGCCAGCCGTTGCCAGCGGCCACCCTGCATCGGTACCGGCGCCGGTGCTGGTGGCGGCGGGCGGCCGGGTCGCTCCCCCCTCCCGGATCAAGGCCCCCAGGGCCTGGGCCAGGAGGCGCTCTTCGGTCTCCGCATCCGGTCGGGGGGGGGGCGGGGGAATGGGCGACGGCCCCTCAGCCTCCCGCCCCAACCAGGGTCCCGACCGCTCCTCCGCCAATTCAGTGGGACTCAGGTTGCCGATGACGGGCTCGGCGCCGGGCCGAAGGGTCTGGGATTCCAGGTCCTGGCGGATCATTGACAATCCTCTGTGAGTAGGTTAGAAAAATTAAAAAACAACTTGTTAGCTCTTCCAGGCCGCGGAGCGGAGGATGACCTCAGTAATCCGGAGACTTATGCCCCATCTGCCGCGGGGTCTGTTGTTGGCCCTGCTGCTGGCCCTGGCCGGTTGCGGCAGTATCGGCGACAAGTATGGCATCAAGATCCCGTCCGGTCCCCGCGGCAAGGCCGTGACCGCGGCCCTGGAGGAGATTGGCACCCCCTATGTCTACGGCGGCAGCAAGCCGGGCAGGGCCCTGGATTGCAGCGGCCTGACCCAGTATGTCCATCGCAAGGCGGGGATCAAGATCCCCCGGGTCTCCACCGATCAGAAGGTCAAGGCCCAGCCGGTCAAGCTGTCCAAGGTCAAACCCGGGGATCTGATCTTCTTCCGCGTCAAGGGCGACAGTCACGTGGGGGTGGTGGTCGATCGCACCCGCTTCGTGCATGCCTCCTCCGGGGCCGACGAGGTCCAATTGGCCCGCTTTACCGATGCCTTCTGGCGCCAGCACACGACTGGCGCTGGGACCTATTTCCGCTGACCGGGCTGACGAACCGGGGTCTCGATGGCCCGGACCTAGTCGACCAAGATGAAAAAATCATGGTTACGCCGGAACCTTGCATTGCCAGGGTGGAGTTTCCCGGGCGCTTGGTGCAAAATCCGCCCTGACCCCCCAACGAATGGCCGGCGGGTCTCAACCCCCCACAATCTCATAGAGGAGAAGAGCGAATGTCCGAGATGAACAAGAGCCGTCGCGACGCCGTCAAACTCATGCTCGGTGGCCTGGCCGCCGTGCCGGTGCTGAACCTGGTCGGCATGACCAGCGTCCAGGCCGCTGATCTGCCCCATGTGGACCCGGCCGCCGACCCGACCGCCAAGGCCCTCAAGTATGTCCATGACTCCGCCACCGCTACCCGTCCCGACAAGGCTGGTACCCCCGGCGCCAATCAGCACTGCGCCAACTGCCAGTTCATCCAGGCTGCCGAAGGCGAGTGGCGTCCCTGCTCCCTCTTCCCCGGCAAGGCCGTCAACCAAAATGGCTGGTGCGCCTCCTGGACCTTGAAGGCCGGCTAGTCCCAAGCCTCGCCAGGCGCGAAAAGGGGCCTCCTTCAAGGCCCCTTTTTTTTATGGTCGCGGCATCTTTTTTGTTAGGCGCCGACGAGGAGGCTCCTCTCCCCGACCAGGCCGAAAACGAGACGCGTCGTCTGCATCCATCCAAGGTAGATCAGAGCGGCAACCCAAGAATCTGGGCTGTTTAGCGATTACTGATAAAACCAGTTGCCGCCCCTCCGCCGCGGGAGGAAAATACCGCCATCCGACAGTCCCCAGGCTCTTGCCTGACGCCACCGACAGTAGTATCCGTTCGGTATCCTCATGTCCACCTCCCTCGCCACCTCCCGGACCTCACTAGTCCTTTTTCGGGGGCTCGTCTGGGCCATCATCGGCCTCATCTACGCCCCACTGTTCACCGCCCTGTACGTACTTTTCCAGGCCCTGGGAATGGAGCACGGGTCATTCGCCCCCGCCGCCGCCATTGCCGGGGCCGTCGGCGCCGCCTTTTACAGCGCTCGCGAGGTGGCGCTGGTGGGCACCGTCATCGGCCTGCTCATGGCTAGCCTGCTGTTCATGTTGCTGCCCGGCACCGTCGCCCTCTGGCAGGTGGCCCTGGCGGCCGCCCTGGTCGGCGCCCTGTTCGGACGACTGCTGCGCTTTCCGGATCAGTGCGCCCTGCAGGCGCCGGGCAAGGCCATGGCGGGTCTGGTCTCCGGCCTGGCCTGTGGCGCCCTGCTGGGTCTGGTCGAGTCCCTGCATCCCATCACCTTTAACGTGACAGCCATCGTCGCCTTTCTGGTTTCGGTCAACGGCACCCTCTATTCCGCCACCGTGGGTTGGTGGCTAAGCCTGGCCAAGGTCAGAAAGGGGGCTTCATGCCAAATCATCGAGGGGTTGGTGATTGGGATGGTGGCCGCCGTGGTGGCCGCCAGCTTGTGGGTCTTCGGTGGCCCCCTCATCGGTGCCGTGGATGGCGGTTATTATGCCCTGCTGGACTCTATCCAAACCGTCCTGCCCGGCGCCTTGTTTGGGGGTTTTGCCGCCGGCGCCGTCACGGGTGCCCTGCTCGAGGCCTTCGATTTCGATTGGGTGATCTGAAATAAGCCGCGATCAGTTCCGCTCGGGTGCCAGGGCGGGACGATCCCCGGCGAATTCCCGGACCCAGAGGGCCGTCGCTCCGGCCACGGCGCTGGGCATGGCAATGAAATTCACCACCGGGATCAGGGTCAGCACGGCGGTCGCCGCGCCAAAGCTCAGACTCAGCACCGGTCGGTCGCGCAGTCGCTGACGAATCTCCCGCGCCCCCAGCCCCTGATTGCCCAGCGGGTAATCCAGATATTCCAGGGCCAGGATCCAGGCGGTAAAGACAAACCACAACAGGGGGCCAATCAGGGGCAGGATCAGGGAGAGCACGAAGAAGGGGATGGCCCAGAGGAGCACGTGCAACAGCTTGCGGGCCTCGTCCAGGATCGCCGCGCCGATGCCCAACAGGGTCTGGCCAGGTCCGGGGCCATTGTCCGGCGCGCCACCCTGGAGCAGGTTCGCCACCTTTTCCGCCAGCAGGCCATTGAAGGGGGCGGCGATCAGATTGGCGACCAGGGTGAAGCCTTGAAAGATCAGCACCACCGCCAGGAGCACGAATAGGGGCCAGAGGAGCCAGGCCAGGCCCTGTTCCAGCCAGGCCAGCCAGTCCGGCAAGGTCGGCAACTGGGACTGAAGCCAGGCAATCAAGGCCTGAAACCAGCCGATCCCCCAGTAGAGGGCGGCACTGAAGACCAGGATGTTGATCCCCAGGGGCAGGGCCACGAACCGCCGCAAGCCCGGACGGGTGATGAGGCGCATGCCTTCGAGGAGATAGGTGGGACCGGCAAGGGGGTTGGTGGTCGTCATGGTACTGCGCAGCGGGATGAGTGGTGGGGAGGGGCAAGTATAGTGGATAAGAAATGGCGTTTTTCACCAGCCCTCTTGTGGTGAGCGGAGGGTACCGGCAATGGGCCGGGAAAGACTTACCAGGAGGGGAAGGGGCGACTATGCTTAGGGACAGATTTCCGCCCGGAGGTTGGCCCCATGCTCCCCCTCAGCTTTTTCCTTGGTATCGTCCTCTATGTGTTGTTTCGGGTCCTGATCCAGGGCTTTTACACCGTCAAGCCCGACGAGCGGGCGGTGGTGACCAGCTTTGGCCGTGCCCAGCGCCTGGGACAAGTCCTGGTCACCGATCCTTCCCTGAACGAGGAGGAGCAGGCCAGGTATCAGTTCCCGGTGGTGCGGGTCATCCGCCCGGGAGGGCCTTACTTCAAGTGGCCCTGGCAGGAGGTGCACAAGGTCAGCGTCGCCACCCGTTCCCTGCCCATCACCTGGGACCCGACCAAGGTCCAGTCCACGGTGGAGGCAGTGACCAAGGACAACCTCACCACCGGGGTGGACGGCCAGATCCGCTTCCGGGTCGCCGAGCGTAACCTCTATGCCTACCTGTTCGGCGTCGCCCAGCCCCTGGAGCACGTCATGGGCTATTTCATCTCGGTCTTGCGGGAGCGGGTGGCGAATTTCGTCGACCCCCGCGGGGCCTCCCTGTTAGACAGCAGTGAAGTCGCCGCGGGCCAACGCGAGGAGGAGGCCGCCGTGGCCCCGGAATTGTCCGAGGGGGTCTCGATCAACGATCTGCGCAAGAACCTGCCCCTGCTCAACGACTACATGGAGCAACAGTGCGGCTCCACGGCGGCCCGCTATGGCCTGGAACTGGATGCCGCCCTCATCACCCAGATCGACCCCCCGCCCGAGGTCGATCGGGCCCTGTCCGCCATCAACTCCACCCGTAACCAGGTCGCCGCCGACATCAGCACCGCCCGTGCCGACGCCGAGCAGCAGATCACCATGAGCAAGCGCGCGGTGGACATCGCCATGAACAATGCCCAGGCCGAGGTGGCGCCCCTTCAGGAACTCGCCGCGACCCTGGTGGCCATCAAGGCGGAGGGTGGCCCCGCGGCCCTGCGGGCCTATGTGCGGAATATGGGCCTGCCGCTGCTGGGCCGGGCGCGGCGCATCGTCCGGTTGCAAAGCTCGCCCTTATGAACCGGATTTCAGACCTGGCCGACGATTGTCGGGACCCAAACGACCCTGGAGCGCACTGCCATGACCGGTGACCTGTACCTCGAAAACTTCATCGTCCTCCTCGCTGGCTTTGCGTTTCTGCCCCTGATCCTGGTGCTGAGTAGCCGGCTTGGCCTCTTCACCCTCGTCAGGGAGCGTGAGGCCCAGGTCTTTACCCTCTTTGGCAAGGTCCTGGGTACCCTGGAGGAACCGGGGATCCGTTTTCCCTTGTTCCAGTTCGGCCTCAAGGCCCTGCTGGTACCCCTGTTCGGCGAGATGCACCGGGTCGATACCCGGCTGCGCCAGAACTACCTACGGGACCAGATGGTGAACTCGGGGGAAGGGACGCCCATGGGGGTGGGGATCTGGTACGAGATGCAGGTCAACGACGCCGTCGCCTACCTCTTCGCCAACGCCAATCCCGAGGGCTCGCTGGAGGCCAACGTCTCCAGCGCCACCATCTCCACCCTCAGCAACCTGGAGATGGACAAGATGCTGGAGGATCGCCATCAACTCAGCCAGCAGGTGCGTCACACCGTCTCCCCTCTGTCGGAGAAGTGGGGCTACCGGCTGGGCTCGGTCTACATCCGCAAGGTGGCCTTCACCGACCGGCAGATGGTGGACAACATCACGGAAAAGGTGGTGAAGCGCTTGGTCCAGGTGACCAGCGCCATGAAGCAGGACGGGGAGAACCGGGTGGGCCTGATCAAGAGCCAGACCGCCTACAAGGTCTCGCAGAAGATGGCCGAGGCCAGCGCCGCCCGTCCCGCCGTGGTCGGCGACGCCCTCAATGCCATCGCCAAACAGGACCCGGAGGTCCTGGAGGCGGTGTTGGAGGTGTTGGAAACGGAGCGCCTCATCGCCTCCGGCGCCACGGTGGAGTTGATCCCGCCCGGGGCCCAGGTGCTGGTATCCCTGGGCAAGAATCAGCATGATGAAGGGGATACCTCCCGGCAGGCTTGATGACTGCCTCCCCGAGCCCGTCACCCCGCCAGAACCATCGCAGGCCACTTTTCGGCATGGATGGGCCCTTGGTCAGCAGTGTAGGCAAGGCTTTTGACTAGCCGCCGTCGCCCTCTCCATTCAGGACGCAGGACTCGCCGGAGCCCAGCCAGAAGGCCAGGCTTTTATGCAGGAACTCGCCCCAGGGCATGTAGTGGGAGCCATCGCAGGAGAAATTCAGGCCGACGATGCCGTTGAAGATGTTGAGGGAGCCAGAGCGCAGGTAGATGGTCTCGTCCATGAGCCGCAGGGCCTTGAAGGTGGCGAAGACCTCCCGCACCCGCTCCAGGGGGATGTCCGCATCGGTGGGGTAAGGGCGGCGGGGAAAGGCCAGGCAGATACCCGGATCGGCCAGGTCCTCGTAAGCCAGCAGGCGGAAACGATAGGGATCATCCATCAGCCACAGGGTGGCCCGGGAGCTGGAAAAATGCAGCTTGGCGTGGAAGACCCCATGAGCGGCAATGAGCTCAACCATCAGATCCAGGATCGGGTCGATGCGCTGATCCATGAGGCTCTCCACCCGCTGCTGCTGAAAGAGCCCCCCGCGGATAGCCGGATCGCCCTTGAGTTGCACCCACTGGCCGGGCTGCTCATAGAGCTCCCGGGTCAGGGGCAGGTCACGCAGGTCGAAATCCGCGCCCAGAAAACCCAGGAGCCGACCCCGGCCGTCCTCCAGGCGCTGGACGGCGGTCAGTGACGGCCGCCGGGCATTGCGGCTGATGTAGACCGCGGAGAGGGAGAAGCGCTCCCCGGCCAGGGCCTCCGCCAGGTAGGGGCGATCATGGCGGTCACGTCCCAGGTGCTCGGGCAGTGGGCCCTGGGGCGAGATGTTCGCTGTGATCTGGCGCGCGGCCGCATCCAGGATGTAGAGATATTTGCAGGAGGCCAGGGCCGGCAGGGCCTGGATCAGGATGGCCTCCAGGGCCTGACGTTCCGGCCAGGCGGAGCGGCAGGGGGCCTCCAGCCGACCGAGGGCGGCCTCCAAGCGTCCCTGCAGCAACATGCGCTGACGGGCCACGATCGTTTTGAGCGCTTGGCTCATGTTGCATTCTCCATCGCCGTCAAGGCAGTGCGCCTGGCGGGGTTTGCTCGTTCTCTGAGGGAAATCATTATTCTGGTATATTATGTTATTAATAGATATATGGAAGTGTTGTTAACCTCAAGAGTTTTTTAACCTCAAGACCCGATGGCGGATTTCAAAACCCACCTCTATGGCGCCGCCGCGGCCAGCGGCCTGGCGGCCCTCGGGGTGTACAGCCTGGGCTGGACCACGACCGCGCAGACGCAACTGCTGTTCGTCTACGGCGTCGCGGGGGGGGTGCTGCCCGATATCGACGCCCCCAAGTCTACGCCGATCCGGGGCTTTTTTGGCCTCCTGGGTGTGGCCCTGGCCTTCGCCATGACCTTTCCCTTTGCCGGGCGCTACCCCCTGAATGGCCTGGCACTCATCTGGCTGCTGGTGTTCGTGACCGTACGCTTTGGCCTTTTCGCCCTCTTTGTCCGCTACACGGTCCATCGCGGCATCTGGCACTCTGGGCTGGCGGCCATCGCTGTCGGCCTGGGGGGCGTGGTCATCAGCCACCAGGTCCTGGGAAGGACTGCCTGGGAGTCCTGGCTGGCGGGTGCCTTCGTGACCCTGGGGTATCTTACCCACCTGATCCTGGACGAACTCGCCAGCGTCAACCTGCTGGGTAAGCGGATCAAGCGTTCACTCGGCACGGCCCTCAAGCCGTTCAGCCTGGCCTACCCGGGCGCCAGCCTGGCGATGCTGCTGGCCATCCTTGGCCTTGCCGCCCTGACCCCGCCCCTGACCCCCGTTCTGGCCGTGGCCCACCATTACGGGCTGACGCCCCCTGACCTCAGCCTGGGCTTGCGGGTGGCGGAGGACTGGTTCACCCTGGACCTTGATCGCCTGTTGGGGGGCCGTCCGCGGGGCTCCTTGCCGACGACGGACGCGGGGCACGGCACCGGGGGTTGAGGGGCTTCAGAGCGAGGAATCAGGAAGCAGTCATGCACAAGCAGGAATTGGATCGGCTGGCCATCGGGCTCATGGTGGTGCTCTGCGCCATCTGGGGCTTGCAGCAGGTGGCGATCAAGGTTGCCAACGCCGGCATTTCCCCGATCTGGCAGGCCGGGCTGCGTTCCCTGGGGGCAACCGCGGTCATCACCCTCTGGGCCCTGCTGCGGGGGGTGAGGCTCTTCGAGCGGGACGGCACCGGTTGGCCCGGTCTGGCGGTCGGCCTGATGTTCGCCGGGGAATTCGCGCTCATCTTCATCGGGCTGGAGTACACCCCGGCCTCCCGGGGGGTGATCTTCCTCTATACCGCGCCCTTCTTCGTCGCCCTCGGCGCCCGGTGGTTTTTACCGGGGGAACGGCTGCGGGCCGCCCAATGGTGGGGGATGAGCCTGGCCTTTCTGGGGGTGGTGCTCCTCTTCGGCGAGCACCTCTGGCAGCCCAACGATGAGGCTTGGCGGGGGGATCTCATGATCCTGGGCGGGGCGGTCCTCTGGGCGGCCACGACCCTGACGATCAAGGCCAGCGCCCTGGCGCGGGCCTCCGCGGAGAAGATGCTGCTCTATCAACTGGCGATCTCGGCCCTCTTGTTGCCGCTTCTGTCCCTGGCCCTGGGGGAGCCCGGCGTCTTCGCGCCCACGGCCCTGGTCTGGGCGAATGTCGCCTTTCAGGCGGTGATCGTGGCCGGGATCTCCTACCTGGCCTGGTTCTGGCTGATCCGCCACTATCCGGCCACGCGCCTATCCTCCTTCTCCTTCCTGACCCCGGTGATGGGGGTGCTGATGGGCGGATTCATCCTTGATGAACCCCTGACGGCCATGGTCTTCACCGCCCTGTTCCTGGTCGGGACCGGCATCTGGATCGCCAATCGGCCGATGAGGTAGACAGACTCGCTTTGCTGTTTCCGGCCTCGATAGGGAGGGTCGGGGAAACCGAAAATTGAGGTGCGGTGACTATAAAGGGGGCAGTCTTGGCGCTCCCGGGTCGGGTTTAGTCGAAGGTGCCTCGATCCAGCTTGGCGGGAAGATCCGGGGTCACCTCATCGAAGCGCAGGATGCGTTTGCCGGCGTGGTCCCGCATGAATTCCCTGGCGTCCCCCTCGGTCGCCAGGGGCACAAACTCGTGGCCCATGGGACCCGGGACGTCGGAGCCGATGACATACCAGGCCTCCCGGGCGGGGATGCGACTGAGGCCGTAATACTCCGTCACCGCGATGGTGGTCATATCCTCGGCCCGGTGGCCGGGGGCCCAGCGTGGAAGATCGAAGAGGTATTTGAACAGATCCTTGGCCCCATCGAAGTGATGGGCGTGGCCATCCCGGTAGAGGACGGTGGCAACCCAGGCCGGATATTTGGCGACGAACATCCCGCACACCGGACAGGTATCCTTGGGGCCAGGGTCGGGCACCTGGAGTTTTTCGGCCCCGGCGGCCAGGCTCAGGGAACACCAGAGCATCAGGGCCAGGATGCTGAATGGCTTGGAAACGGCTGACATCGGCGAAATCCTCGGTGGGAGGGGTGGCGGGACGCCGGACTTTTCCCGGCCCGCCACCCAGGGGCAGGCTGGTCGCTAACCCTTCTTCATCATGGACTGGCGTTTTTCCGCCCGGTTCTTCCGCACCCGGGCGGTGTCCGCGGCCATGTCCAGATAGGTTTGCTTGAGGGCCTCATCGAAGTTGGCCAGCTTGCCACCCTCCTGGGCCATCGCCGCCTCGGCCTTGGCCTTCTCGGCGAAGGCGACCTTGGAGTTGGTGGTCATGGTGCCCTTGAGCTTGCTGCCAATCACATAGGTGGCCTGGTCCACCGGGGTCAGCGGCTTGACCTCCGCCGTGGCGCCGAAATCCGCCGCGTAGATGGCCTTGGGGCCGCGGTCCATGTTGAGGCTGAGGCTGATGGCCAGGCAATGGATGGAGCAGGTGCCGTCCACCAGGTTGTCGTCATACTGGACTAGGTGACGACTGTAGTTGTACATGGTCCGGTCCATGCCGCAGTAGGGGCATTTGGGGTATTTCTTCAGCTCGTCGGTGAGGGGGTCGGCGTCCGGCGCGGTGCGGGGGATGAACTGGAGTGGGGTGCCATCGCCCTCGCAGGTCGCGCCGCTGGCGGGCATCCAACCCTTGCCGGGCATGAAGGCGCCAATGGTGGCGGCATCGGCGGCCAGGACCGGCGTTCCCAGGCTGGCGAGCCCCAGGGCCCCGCCCAGGGTGCCCAGGGTCTTGAGGACGTCACGGCGACGCTGATCGTGGTGCTGGTCGTGTTGTTCACACATGGATTTGCTCCTGTCTGTGTTACGGTTGAGACGACCTGGTCACTGCCAGGCCGGGGGAAAAGCCGAAAATATGGCAATGGTCCAAGGGAAAAAACGCGGATCGCACGGTAGGGTGGAACGGAGTGGGTCTGGTTGCCAGGCGAGCATGAGGGGGCACCAAGGGTTTGGCAAGGGTTTGGGGCTAGGGCTGGGGAGTAACGCTCAGCCATTGGCGAGGCCCCGCATGATGTCGAAGAAAATGTAGCCCTCATACAGGGTCCAGAGGCCCATCAGGACCACCAAGCCCCCGGCGAGGCGGGCGAAGATGCCGCTGACGCGAGCACCGCTGGCGGCACCGGCCCAGGTCACTGCCACCATCATGGGCAGGGTGCCGAGGCCGAAGACGAACATGAAGAGGGCGGCCTGAACGGGATCGGGGAGGGTGGCGGCCTTGATGGCCACGGAAAAGACCAGGCTGCAAGGGACCAGGCCATTCAGGGTGCCCATGATCAGGGGCGCCCAGGGACGCCGTGAGAGAACCCGCCGCTCCAGCCTTACCGACTGGGATGCGGGGGGTGAGAGTATCTCCCGCGATGATCGGGCGGGTGCGGCTATCCCCCGGGATGATGCGGTGGGTGCGGCTATCTCCGGGGATTCGACAACTGCGGGTAACTTCCGAGAATCGGTGCTTGCTGGCAATTCCCGTGGGCGGACCCCCAGTGCCAGGCGTAGCCCCAATCCCAGGATCAGCAGGCCCGCGGCCATCATCAGCAGCCCCTGGCCCTTGCCGACCAGGCCGGATTGGGCCAGGACGCGCCCCGCCAATGCCCCCGCCAGGCCGAGGAAGCTGTACGTGGCCAGGCGGCTGGCGTGGTAACCGATCTGGGTCGCCAGGGTGGCCGCCTGCCGGCGCTGGATGAAATAGCCGCCGGCCAGACCACCGCACATCCCCAGACAGTGTCCGGCGCCAAAGAGGCCGGTGGCGAAGGCCATCAACAGGGTCAGATCACTAGGCATCTTGACTCCTCCCTATACCGGGAGTGACCCGTTTCATAGCATCTCCCGGACGATCTTGGCGAAGAGTTCCGGCGCTGCTTCACCGAGGATGCGGGTGTGGATCTTGCCGGCGCGATCGATGAAATAGGTGGTCGGCAGGCCGGAGACCCCGTACTGGCGGGCGACGGCGCCGTCCTCGTCGAGCAGGGTCGCGTAGGAGATGCCCAGTTCGGCGACGAAGCGGGCGGCGGTCTCCCGGTCCTGGCGCACGTTGACGGCCAGGACCCGCAGTCCCTGGGCCTGCAACTCCTGGTAGAGAGGTTCGATGGCGCGCATCTCCGGGGCACAGAAGGGGCACCAGTCCGCCCAAAAGCGCAGGGCCACGACCTGACCCTGAAGGTCTTCGGGGAAGTGCCAGGTCTTGCCCGTCAGATCGGTCAGGGCAAAGGCCGGGGCCGCCTGCCCGTTTTCCAGCTTGGGCGTCTCTTCGCCGCACCCCGCCAGCAGGAGGATGATCAGCAGGGCGATGATCAGCGGGAGGATGCTTAGCGGCAGGGCGGGAAGAGGGCGGGCGCAGCGTAATGGCCCCGGCTTTGACCAGGCGGGCGAAGCTGTCAATGGGGCCAGGCGGCCATGACGCGACCTGTCCTGGCGATCCTGAAATGCGATGAAGGCGTCGTGGTGATTCATGTGAGGTTTGAGGTTGGTCATCCAGGGCCGGTGATGCTATGTGGTCATCCCGACCCCAGCAGCACGAGGTTCGAGCGCAGGATCAGCCAGGTCGCCACGCCATAGAAGAGGCC
>WBZM01001795.1_pt1 | contig 19882 bp, 19 predicted proteins | sample 5204271 | NCBI WGS metagenome assembly WBZM01 (sample SAMN12344346, study PRJNA552823) | activated sludge metagenome | biome: Activated sludge suspended growth; feature: Nitrification reactor; material: Wastewater; isolation source: activated sludge from nitrification reactor of wastewater...
GATCGCATTGGCGCCGAGGCGCGACTTGTTGTCGGTACCGTCGAGGTCGATCATGGTCTGGTCGATGAAGGCCTGTTCCTGGGCGTCGAGGCCGATGATCGCCTCGGAGATTTCGGTGTTGACGTTCTCGACTGCCTGCATGACGCCCTTGCCGAGATAGCGGCCGGCATCGCCGTCGCGCAGCTCGATCGCCTCGCGCGAGCCGGTGGACGCACCGGAGGGAACCGCCGCCCTGCCCATGACGCCGCTCTCCAGCAGCACATCGGCTTCGACCGTGGGATTGCCACGGGAATCCAGAATCTCTCGTGCAACAACATCAACGATGGAACTCATATTTATTCCTTGTTTTCAACAGATTGAACGAACTACTTAAACCAGATTATTACTACAGGCCGCAGCCTGCTTGTTGTTATTTCAATTCCTCGAAACCGGCCGCCTTGACCGCCCGGTCGAGTGCCACCAGCGTCGTCAGCAGCGCTTCCATGCGCACCAGCGGCCAGCTGTTGGGGCCGTCAGACCAGGCCTTCTCCGGGCACGGATGGGTTTCCATGAAGAGGCCGGAAATCCCCACGGCCACCGCCGCCCGCGCCAGCACCGGGACGAATTCGCGCTGGCCGCCGGACGTCGTGCCCTGCCCGCCCGGCAACTGGACGCTGTGGGTGGCATCGAACACCACCGGGCAACCGGTTTCACGCATGATGGCCAGGCTGCGCATGTCGGAGACGAGATTGTTGTAGCCGAAGGAGGCGCCGCGCTCGCAGACCATCAGGTTGTCGGCGCCGTTGTTCACCTCACGCGCCTTGTCGACGACGTTCTTCATGTCGCCAGGCGCCAGGAACTGCCCCTTCTTGATGTTGACCGGCTTGCCGCAGGACGCCACGGCATGGATGAAATCGGTCTGCCGGCACAGGAAGGCCGGCGTCTGCAGCACATCGACCACCGCGGCGACGACCGCCACGTCGGGGATGTCGTGGACATCCGTCAGCACCGGCACACCGATCTGGCGTTGCACTTCGGAAAATATCCGCATCCCTTCGTCAAGGCCCAGGCCACGCACCGACTTGCCGGAACTGCGGTTGGCCTTGTCGTAGGAGGCCTTGAAAATGTAGTTGATGCCAAGTCGAGCGCAGACTTCCTTCATGTGGCCGGCGACATCGAGGCACAGTTGCTCGGATTCGGCGGTACAAGGGCCGGCGATCAGGAAAAAAGGCTGGTCAAGACCAGCCTCGAAACCGCAGAGCCTCATTTTCCCTTGGCCTGTTGATTAGCCAGCGCCGCCCTGACGTAGGACGTGAACAGCGGGTGGCCCTGGCGCGGGTTGGAGGTGAATTCCGGGTGGAACTGGCAGCCGACGAACCACGGATGGACCTCGGCCGGCAGTTCGACCATTTCGCAGAGATCGGTGCCCGGCGCGCGCCCGGAAACCTTGAGGCCCTTTTCTTCCAGTTGGGCGAGCAAGGTGTTGTTCACTTCGTAGCGATGACGGTGACGCTCGGTGATCTCGGCGGCACCGTAGATCTCGCGGGCCAGCGAGCCTTCGGCCAGCTTGCAGACCTGAGCGCCGAGACGCATGGTGCCGCCGAGGTCGGAATCCTCGCCGCGCTTCTCGACCTTGCCGGAGGCGTCGAGCCATTCGGTGATCAGGCCGATCACCGGGTACGGGGTATCGCGCACGAATTCGGTGGAGTGCGCGCCTTCCATGCCGGCGACGTCGCGGGCGAACTCGACGACGGCGAGCTGCATGCCGAGGCAGATGCCGAGGTAGGGCACCTTGTTCTCGCGGGCGTAGCGGATGGCCGCGATCTTGCCTTCCGTGCCGCGTCGACCGAAGCCGCCGGGCACCAGGATGGCATCGACGCCCTTCAGCACGCCGCAACCGTGCTTCTCGATGTCTTCCGAATCGAGATAGCGGATATCGACCTGGCAGCGGGTGTGGATCCCGGCATGCTTCATCGCCTCGATCAGCGACTTGTAGGACTCGGTCAGGTCGACGTACTTGCCGACGAAGGCCACCGTCACCTTGTGCTGCGGGTGGGCCAGCGCCTCGACCAGCCTGTTCCAGATCGACAGGTCGGCCGCCCGGGCCAGAATGCCCAGCTTGTGGCAGACGATCTCGTCGATCATCTGCTCGTGCAGCATGGCCGGGATCTGGTAGATCGAATCGGCGTCCAGGCACTCGATGACCGCTTCCGGCATCACGTTGCAGAACAGCGCGATCTTGCGCCGCTCCTCGACCGGGATCGAACGGTCGGCGCGGCACAGCAGGATGTCGGGCTGGATGCCGATCTCGCGCAGTTCCTTGACCGAGTGCTGGGTCGGTTTGGTCTTCAGTTCGCCGGCGGTCGGGATGTAGGGCAGCAGCGTCAGGTGCATGTAGCAGACGTTGTTGCGGCCTTCCTCGATACCCATCTGGCGGATGGCTTCGAGAAAGGGCAGCGACTCGATGTCGCCGACCGTGCCGCCGACTTCGACGATGGCGACATCGGCCCCCTCGGCGCCTGCCTTGATCTTGCCCTTGATTTCGTCGGTGATATGCGGAATGACCTGCACGGTCTTGCCGAGGTACTCGCCGCGGCGCTCCTTTTTGAGCACCGAGTCATAGATCTGGCCGGTCGTGAAGTTGTTGCGCTTCGACATCTTGGCGCTGGTGAAGCGCTCGTAGTGGCCGAGGTCGAGATCGGTCTCGGCGCCATCCTCGGTGACGAAGACCTCGCCGTGCTGGAAAGGGCTCATCGTGCCGGGATCGACGTTGATGTAGGGGTCGAGCTTGAGGTGGGTAACCTTGATGCCGCGGGATTCCAGAATGGCCCCCAGCGACGCGGCGGCGATGCCCTTGCCCAGAGAGGACACGACACCGCCTGTAACGAAAACGTATTTGGTCATGGAAAGACAGGCTGCGGGAAAGCCGAATGATAGCCGAAAAGGGGGCATTTCCTCAAACGGGCATCATCTATAATCCGCCTCAATCCAATCACCGGTGTTTCCCCATGTCCGAGTTCGCGTTTGACGTTTCCATCGAAGATTTCGAAGCCAGGGTGCTCCAGCCGGCCGAGACCGTGCCGGTCGTCGTCGACTTCTGGGCGCCGTGGTGCGAGCCCTGCAAGGTGTTGAAGCCGATGCTGGAAAAGCTGGCCGATGAATTCAAGGGGCGCTTCCTGCTGGCCAAGGTCAATTCCGACGAGTTTCCCGAACTCGCCCAGCATTTCGGGGTGCGCAGCATTCCCTCGGTCAAGGTGCTGTTCCAGGGCCAGCTGGTCGATGAATTCAATGGCGCCCTGCCCGAAGGCCAGGTCCGCGAATTCCTCGAACGCATCGCCCTGCCCGCCGGCCCCGGCGGCAACCTGCGCGAGGAAGCCGCGGCGCTGGTCGGCGAAGGCAGGCTGGAAGAAGCGCTGGCCAAGCTGGTCGAGGCCAGTCATGCCAGCCCGCAGGATCAGGCCATCCAACTCGACGCCATCGACGTACTCATGCAGCTCGGCCGCAACGACGAAGCGAAGCAGCTGCTGGCCGGCGAATACACCGCCGAACCCGACCGCGCCAACGCCCTGCGCGCCCGCCTGGCGCTGGCCGACGGCGCCGCCGACACGGCGGCGATCGAAGCCCGCCTCGCCGCCAACCCGGCCGACCACGCCGCGCGCCTGGAGCTTTCCCGCGCCTACGCAGCGCAAAGCCGTTTCCGCGAGGCCATGGAAGCGGCACTGGAAGTCGTCGTCCGCGACCGCTTCTTCGGCGAAGGCGCCGGACGCAAGGCGATGCTGCAGCTGTTCGAGGCGCTCGGCGGCAGCGAGCAGCACGACGACCTGATCCGCGAGTTCCGCCGCAGGATGTCGGCCGCGCTGAACTAGACGCTACCGAAGGCATCGGCCATGCAGCTCTTCTACACCGATGTCTTCGTCCTGCCGTTGCCGGCCGGACACCGCTTCCCGATGGAAAAGTATTCACGGCTGCGTGAGGCGCTGCTCTCCAGCGGCGACTTCGCCGCCGGCGATTTCCATCTGCCGCACGCCGCCAGCGACGAGGAACTGGCCCGCGCCCACGATCCCGAGTACATCCACCAGGTCAGTTGCGGTCGACTTTCCGAAAAGGCCCAAAAAGCCATCGGCTTTCCGTGGAGCGCCGGCATGGTCGAACGCTCGCGCCGCTCGGCCGGCGCCACCATCTGTGCCTGTCGCTCGGCGCTCAGTAACGGCGGCGTCGCCGCCAACCTGGCCGGTGGCACGCACCATGCCTTCCGCGACCGCGGCGAAGGCTTCTGCGTCTTCAACGACGCCGCCGTCGCCGCCCGCGCCATGCAGGCCGAAGGGCGCGCCCGGCGCATCCTGGTTGTCGATTGCGACGTCCATCAGGGCAACGGCACGGCCAGCATCCTCGCCGGCGACGACAGTGTCTTCACCTTCTCCATCCACGGCGCGCGCAATTTCCCCTTCGCCAAGGAACAGAGCGACCTCGACATCGAGCTGCCTGACGGCTGCGGCGACGACGCCTACCTAGCCCGCCTCGACGACGGCCTCGCCACCGCCTTCGACCTTGCCCGCCCCGACCTCGTCATCTACCTCGCCGGCGCCGACCCTTACCACGACGACCGTCTCGGCCGCCTCGCGCTCTCCTTCGCCGGTCTCGCCGAACGCGACCGCCGCGTCCTCGCCCGCTGCCGGACGCACGACATTCCGGTCGCCATCGCCATGGCCGGCGGTTATGCCCGGCAGATCGACGACACCGTCGCCATCCACGCCACGACCATCCGGCTGGCGCGGCAGATTTGGGGCTAAACAGCTAGAATCAACCCATGGACGACGCCCTCTACCGCAGCCAAAGCCTGCGCCGGATCGAAGCGGCGCACAGCGACGAACCGCTGATGCAGCGCGCCGGTGCCGCCGCTGCGGCCTGGGCAGCGGAACTCGCCATCCAGCGCGAACGGCCGATCCTCGTCCTCGCCGGTCCGGGCAACAACGGCGGCGACGCCTTCGTGGCGGCCCGCCTGCTGCGCGAACAGTTCTTCGAACCCTGCGTCGTCTTCGCCGGCGAGCCCGGCCACCTGCCGCCCGACGCGGCGGCGGCCTACCGGCGCTTTACCGACGCCGGCGGCACCACCTGCGACGACATCCCCGCCGGGCCCCAGTGGGCGCTGATCGTCGACGGCCTGTTCGGCATCGGCCTCGCCCGCCCGCCCGCCGGCCGCTACGCGGCGTGGATAGAGTCGGCCAACCGGCTGGCCACCCGCGACGCCTGCCCGCTGCTGGCGCTCGACTGCCCCTCCGGATTGAACGCCGACAGCGGCCAGGCCTTCGCGCCCTGCATCAGCGCCAGCCACACCCTCACCTTCATCGCCACCAAGCCGGGCCTGCTGACGGCCGACGGCCCCGACCAGTGCGGCGAGGTCCGTGTCGCCGACCTCGCCCTCGCGCCGGAAGCCAAAGTGGCGGCCGACGGCCGGCTGGTTCGGTGCGCCGGCTTCGCGTCCCACCTCGCCGCCCGCCGGCTCAACAGCCACAAGGGCAGCTACGGCACCGCCGGCATCCTCGGCGGCGCGCCGTCGATGGTCGGCGCCGCTTTCCTCGCCGGACGGGCCGCCCTCAAGCTCGGCAGCGGACGCGTCTACCTCGGCCTGCTCGACCCCGATCCGCCGGCCTGCGACCTGCTGCAGCCGGAACTGATGCTGCGCCGCCCGCAGGCGCTGCTACAGGCCGAGCTGACGGCGCTCGCCTGCGGTCCCGGCCTCGGCGGCAGCCCGGAGGCGAGCGCCCTGCTCGAAGCGGCGCTGGCCGGCGAACTGCCCCTGCTGCTCGATGCCGACGCGCTCAATCTGGTCGCCAGTGAAGGCAACCTCCAGGTGGCACTGGCCAGCCGCGGCAATCCCGCCATCCTGACGCCGCACCCGGCCGAGGCGGCGCGCCTGCTCGGCTGCGCCACGCCCGAGGTGCAGGCCGACCGCATCGCCGCGGCTCAGGAAATCGCCGAGCGCTACCGCTGCCATGTCGCGCTCAAGGGCTGCGGCACCGTGATCGCTGCGGTCGACGGCCGCTGGTGGATCAATTCCACCGGCAACCCGGGCATGGCGACGGCCGGCATGGGCGATGTCCTGAGCGGCCTGGTCGTCGCCCTCCTCGCCCAGGGCTGGCCATCGGTTCCCGCCCTGCTCGCCGGCGTCCATCTGCACGGCGCAGCGGCCGACCGCGTGGTCGCCGACGGCAGCGGCCCGATCGGCCTGACCGCCGGCGAGGTCGTCGACGCCGCGCGGCGGGTATTCAACGAATGGACCGCGGAACGCCGGCACGCCGGCTGACCGGCAGCGCCCCGCGAAAGACAACCAGCGCCGCCGCCAGTACAATCCGCCCACCCGCAAGACAGCCATCCGCCCCATGCCCATCGAATTCGACTATCCGCTTGCCGCCGAAATCGCCCGCAACGTCGACGCCGCCCTCGCCGAGGACATCGGCACCGGCGACCTCACGGCAGGCCTCGTACCGGCCGGGCGCGTCGCCCGCGCCACCGTCATTTCGCGCGAAGCCGGCGTCCTTTGCGGCCGCGCCTGGTTCGAGCGTTGCGTCACGGCCCTCGATCCGGCCGCGGAAATCACCTGGAACGCCGCCGATGGCGACCGCGTCGCGCCCAACCAGGTGCTTTGCACCATTCGCGCCAACGCGCGTGCACTGCTCTCGGCCGAACGCAGCGCGCTCAATTTCCTGCAGCTGCTGTCGGCCGTCGCCAGCAAGGCGCGCACTTACGCCGACGCCATCGCCGGCACCGGGGCGCAGGTCGTCGACACGCGCAAGACCCTGCCCGGCCTGCGTATCGCCCAGAAATACGCGGTCCGCTGCGGCGGCGGCGGCAATCACCGCCTGGCGCTGTGGGACGCCATCCTGATCAAGGAGAACCACATTCATGCCGCCGGCGGGATAGCGCAGGCGATGTCCGCGGCCCGCATGGTTGCGGAAACGGCCGGCGACCGCTGCAAGTTCATCCAGGTCGAGGTCGAATCGCTGGAAGAACTGCAGGTCGCGCTGGCCGCCGGCGCGACGATGATCCTGCTCGACAACTTCACGCTGGCGATGATGCGCGAGGCGGCGGCCATCAACGCCGGCCGTGCCGTGCTCGAAGCTTCCGGCAATGTCGGCCTGGAAACCATACGCGGCATCGCCGAAACCGGCGTCGACCGGATCTCCGTCGGCGCCCTGACCAAGGACGTCAAGGCGCTCGACCTCTCGATGCGCTTCCAGGACTAGCGACAGACGCTAGGCGTGGCGGGCGTTTTTGGTCATAATCGCTCCGCATCGGTAGAGAACAACGATCACCCAGGGGAGTTTCACATGCTGTTCGCGCTGTTCTATGTAATCGCCATCGTCATTCTGGTTCTGCACTTCACCGGCTTCCTCGCCCGGCACAACCTCGAATGGCTGGTCCTGGTGCTGGCCGGCGCCGTTTTCCCGGCGGTCATCTACCTTTAGGTTTTGTCGCCACCAGATCGATCAGCGCCGACCGACCCGCGTGGGCGCTGCCTTCTTCAATCACTTCCTCGTGTTCGTGCAGCAGCACGATCTCCCAGTCGGCGAAAGTTTTCCGCAACATGACCTCGGTGTAGAGGTTTTCCACGGCTGACGGACCGCCGGTGCGGTATTCCAGCTGTTTCGGCATGTAGCCCTGCAACATGAGCAGGCCGCCCGGTTTCACCGCCTGTTTGATCCCCGCTATCTGGCACGGCCAGGAACCTGTTCGGCGCGGTGCAGAACAGGTATTCGTCGCCCGCGTCGCGATAGCGGGCGGACCAGAAGGCTTCGTGATCGAAGGTGCTCATCGTTCCCCGGTTTGAAAATTGCGTCGGTTTTCGCCGGGCAACGGCGCCCGGGCGGCATGCAGATACCACGCTATTGTGCAGCAGCCAGGAATCCAGGGGTCAGCGGCGACACCGGAAAGACAGTCATTCATACAACCATCGTCAGGATTGCGACAAACCATGAAAACACTGATCCGGGTCACCGAAATATGGGTACCGAACAAGGCCCGCACCCATCTTGAATTCTTCGACGGTCTCTACGGCGAACTGGGCGATTTCAAGGGGGCCAGCGAGACCATGCTTTTCGCCTACGACGAGGGCCTGCCGGGCAAGGCCTGGGCGGCGCGCCGGCCGGTCATCCTGCCGCGCTTCGAGAACTCCTATTTCCTGCGCATCGACGCGGCGATCAAGGCCGGGCTGACCGCCGCCATCGCCCTGCCGATCTTTGCCGGCGACTACCTGCAGGCGGTGATCGTCTTCTTCATCGGCGATGACGCGGAAAACGTCGGCGGCATCGAGGTCTGGAGCAACACCCCGGGCGAGTCCCCGGAAATCGGCATGGACGACGGCTACTACGGCACCGCCGAAACCTTCGAATGGACGGCCCGCCACACCAGGTTCCGCCCCGGCTTCGGGCTCCCGGGCACGGTTTGGCAGAGCGGCATGCCGGTCATCATGCAGGACCTGCTCAGTTCCAAGCGCACCCTGCGCCGCGACAGCGACGTCAGGATCGGCATCAGCAAGGGAGTCGGCATTCCCTGCTCCTTCGACGCCGCCAGACAGACCGTGGTCATGACCTTCCTCTCGGCGCTGGGGACGCCGATCGCCCGCCGCTTCGAAATCTGGGTCCCGGATGACGAGGGCAAGGCGCTGCGCTTCGGCGCCGGCGATTGCGACCAGCAGCCGCATCTCGCCGAATGCCATGGCGACGCCCGCATCGCACCATGGGAAGGCGCCCTCGGCGAAGCCTGGCAAAAGGGCGTGCCGGCCGTGCGCAGCAACCTGCTGTTCGAGCCCGGCGCCGCCGCACGCGCCGCCACGGCCGCCGGGCTGGGCGCGATGGTCGTGCTGCCGGTAATCCAGGACGGCCGCTTCAGGGCGGCGGTGGCCTGGTACTTCTGAAACGACGCAGGGCGGCCGCCGCCGCCCTCCCCGGCCGAGCGGCGGTGCTTCAGACGCGGTCGACGATGAACTGCTTGATCGCGGCGACGTCCGGATCCATGACCACGACGCGCTGCGGTAGTGCCTCGATGCCCGCCAGATCGGCCGGACGCACCGGTTCGGTGCCCAGTGCCTCGCGGATGGTTTCCTCGAACTTGGCCGGCTGGGCGGTTTCGAGGACGATCATCGGCACGCCGGGCTGGCGGTTTTCCAGCGCGACCTTGAGGCCGTCCGCCGTGTGCGTGTCGAGCATGACGTTGTAGCGGCCCTGCGCGAAACGGATGGTCCTGATGCGGTCGTTGTGCGTGCTCTTGCCGGAAACGAAGCCGAAATCCGGCATTTTTTTCCAGTGGACCGTAGCCGACAGGTCGAAGGCCTGCCCCTTGTCGACCTTGGCCCACAGTTCGGCGACGATGGCCGGATCGCGGCCGATGAGGTCGAAGACGAAGCGCTCGAAGTTCGAGGCCTTGGAGATGTCCATCGACGGGCTGGAGGTGACGCTGGTTTCTGCCGAGGTGCGCGGGCGATAGACGCCGGTGCGGAAGAACTCGTCGAGTACGTCGTTCTCGTTGGTGGCCAGCACCAGCTTTGCAATCGGCAAGCCCATCTGGCGCGCGATGTGGCCGGCGCAGATGTTGCCGAAGTTGCCCGATGGCACGCAGAAGGCGACCTGCTCGTCGTTCGACTTCGTGGCGAGGAAATAGCCCTGGAAGTAATAGACGATCTGCGCCGCGACGCGCGCCCAGTTGATCGAATTGACGGCGCCGATCTTGTACCGGGCCTTGAATTCGGCGTCGTTCGAGACGGCCTTGACGATGTCCTGGGCGTCGTCGAACATGCCGCGCACGGCGATGTTGAAGATGTTGGCGTCCTGCAGCGAATACATCTGGGCACGCTGGAAGGCGCTCATTTTGCCGTCCGGCGAGAGCATGAAGACCTTGACGTTGTGCTTGCCGCGCATCGCGTACTCGGCGGCCGAGCCGGTGTCGCCGGAGGTGGCGCCGAGGATGTTGATCGCCTCGCCGCGCTGGTCCAGCACGTATTCGAACAGGTTGCCGAGGAGCTGCATCGCCATGTCCTTGAAGGCGAGCGTCGGGCCGTTCGACAGCTCCTGCGTGTACAGGCCGTCCTCCAGTCGGGTCAGCGGCGTGATCTGCCGCGCATCGCCGCCGTTGCGGGTGTGGCAATAGACTTCGGCGGTGTAGGTCCTGGCGACCAGCGCCTTGAGGTCGGCAGCCGGAATGTCGGTGATGAAGCGGGAGAGGATTTCGTAGGCAAGGTCGGCGTAGGAGAGCTTGCGCCAGGCATCCAGCTCCGCCCGCGTGACCTGCGGGTAGCTTTCCGGCAGGTAGAGCCCGCCATCCGGGGCCAGGCCGCCGAGGAGGATGTCGCAGAAAGCCTGGGGCGCGGCGTGACCGCGGGTCGAGATATAGCGCATGGCGAAGCCCTGAAAAGCGAAAAACGGCGATTTTACCGCGTCGACCGCGACACACGCACGGCTTGCAACAGCCCGCCGACGAACAGGAGCAGTCCACCGGCCACCAGCGGCCCGGCGACGACGTCGAAACCGGCCAGCAGGGCCAGCGCCGCCGCAAGGAACAGGAGCGCCCGCCAGCCGCCGGTGGCGGCCAGTTTGTCGCGCATCAGGCGGCGCGCCGGCACGGCCGGTCCCGGCCAGCGCCAGACCGGCAACAGCTGGCTGAGCGCCCCGGTCACCAGCGGCAGCAGGAAGCCGGCGCCCCAGGCGAGCAGCGTCGGATGTGCCGGCAGCAGCCCGGCCCCATGCGCCACGCCGGCCGCCAGCGTCAGCAGCAGGCCGGTCACCGCCGCCAGCAGGGACGCGGCGACCCCGTCAGCGAGCATGACCCGGAATCCGAAGCGCCTCCCCCACTGCCCGACCAGGCCGAGGGCGGCGACCAGCAGCAAGGCCGCGCCCGGTGCCGCGAACGGCCAGATGACCGCGGCCCCGGTGGCGATCACCAGCGCCCCGCCGGCCACCAGCCAGAGCCGGCGGCGCAACCAGCTGCCGGCTTCGGGGTCGGGCTTGCCGAGCGCCGTCGGCAACAGCACGGGCAAGGTGCCGAGCGCCGCCAGGCCGACCAGCCCGAGGGCGTTCAGATGAAGGTGGAAGATGCGCAGCGCCTTCCAGTATTGCGGCCAGAGCGGGATCAGCAGCGCCGCCAGCAAGGCCAGCATCAGGCAACCGAGGGCGACGCCGTACCAGCGCCAGCCGGGATGCGGCGAACCGAGGCTGGCGCGCGCCCGGGCGGCGATCCAGTTGAGCAGAATGGCCGCCAGGACGAGGTCGACCGCAGCCGCCGCATGCAGCAGCCCGTGCGGCAGCCAGCCCTGCATGGCGGCGACGGCGACCAGCCCGGCCGCCTGCGCGACGGCGGGCAGGCGGGCGATCGACCGTCCGGGGTCGCCGGTGCGCGTCAGCACCGGCACGAAATGACTCATCGCCGCGAAGATCAGCGGCACGATGCCGACGGCGAACGCCAGGTGCGCCACCGCCAGCGGCGAGCCTGTCCCGCTCAGCGCCAGAACGGCGCTGCCCAGCAAGGCGAGAAGGGTCAGGCTCGCGGTCCGGAGCAATCAGCTGACGACCGCGAAGTCGATCACGATGGCGCCCGGCTCGCGCTGCTTGTACTCGATGTTCAAGTGCTCTCCGTAGCGGGCCTGCAGCTGGGCAAGCAGCGGCAGCGGGTCGTGGTCGTTGCAGAAGCGCATGGTCTCGCCGGGCTGCAGCGCATCCAGCGCGCCGAAGATGGCGGCATGGCGGAAACGCTTGGCGATGCCGCGCGCGTCGAAGGGATAAAGGGCTTCAGGGGTGGTGTGGTTGCAGACATGAATGGCTTGCATCTTAGCTCCTCGGGTGGCTTGCCGGAATGGCATGGGCGAATTCTGCCGGGGCCGGCGGAGGCTTTCCTTGATGCGAATCGCCCATGACCACAAGTCGGCGAGGGGTAATGGATCATTCGCGGCCGGTTGCGGTCGACGCCCGAAAACAGCCAGTTTTCATTTTTCGCGACAGGCCTGTGGGATAATTGCTGCCGTTACCCGCAACACCGCAGCAGGCATGGCAAAAGACTCACCGATCCAGTTCAAGGGCACCTCGCTCAAGATCATCCAGACGCAACTCCGCACCACCGACCCCGCCACGCTGCACGCCGCACTGGCCGAACTCACCGGCAACAGCCCGGATTTCTTCGAGAACGAGCTGGCGGTCCTCGATTTCAGCAAGGCCGAGCATCTCCCGGACGCCATCGACTGGGGACAGATCCGCGACCTGCTGCGCAGTTCGGGCCTCGCCGCCGTCGCCACGCGCGGGCTGCCGGATGCGCTGGCGGTACAAGCCGCGGCGGCCGGCCTGCCGGCGGTCGGCGCCGACGCCCTGAGCCGCCCGCCCCGCACCAGGACTGTCGAAGAATCCCCTGCCGCCGAATCGGTCGCGCCCGCCGCCCCGCCAGTGCCCGAGCCGGCGCCACCGGCCACGGCGGCAGCACCCGAACCCGCACCGCGCACCGTCATCCTCGACAAGCCGCTGCGTTCCGGCCAGCGCTTCTATGCGCGCGGCGGCGACCTGGTCGTCACCGCCATGATCAGCGCCGGTGCCGAAGTCATCGCCGACGGCAACATCCACGTCTACGCCCCGCTGCGCGGCCGCGCACTGGCCGGCGCCAGTGGCGACAAGGAAGCGCGCATCTTCACCACCAGCATGGAGGCCGAACTGGTTTCCGTCGCCGGCATCTACCGCACTTTCGAGGCCGGCGTCCCAGACGAACTGACGCGCCAGCCGACCACCATCAGCCTGCGCGACGACGGCGGCGAACTGCGCCTCGACGTCGCCGCCCTGGCACTCCGCTAAACATTCAATAACTTCCAGCAACTTCCCCAGCGAGAACATCACATGACCCGAATCATCGTCGTCACTTCCGGCAAGGGCGGGGTCGGCAAGACCACCACCAGCGCCAGCTTTTCCACCGGCCTCGCGCAGCGCGGCTTCAAGACCGCCGTCATCGACTTCGACGTCGGCCTGCGCAACCTCGACCTGATCATGGGCTGCGAGCGGCGCGTCGTCTACGACCTGATCAACGTCATCAACGGCGAAGCGACGCTGACCCAGGCGCTGATCAAGGACAAGCACTGTGAGAACCTGTGGGTGCTGCCCGCCTCGCAGACGCGCGACAAGGACGCGCTATCCGAGGAAGGCGTCGAGAAGGTGTTGAAGGAACTGGAACACCAGGGCTACGACTACATCGTCTGCGACTCGCCGGCCGGCATCGAATCGGGCGCCGTGATGGCGCTGACCTTCGCCGACGAGGCGCTGGTCGTGACCAATCCGGAAGTCTCGTCGGTGCGCGACTCCGACCGCATCCTCGGCATCCTGCAGGCCAAATCGCGGCGCGCCATCGAAGGCCGCGAGCCGGTCAAGGAGCACCTGCTGATCACCCGCTACAACCCGACCCGCGTCGAGGCCGGCGAAATGCTCTCCTACAAGGACATCCAGGAAATCCTGCGCGTGCCCATCATCGGCGTCATCCCGGAATCCGAGGAAGTGCTGCAGGCCTCGAACCAGGGCTCGCCGGTCATCCACCAAAAGGAAACCGACGCCGCCGAGGCCTACCACGACGTGATCGCCCGCTTCCTCGGCGAGGACAAGCCGCTACGCTTCGTCGACTACGTCAAGCCGGGCCTGTTGAAGCGCCTGTTCGGAGGCAAGTGAGATGTCCTGGCTCCAGAAACTGTTCGGCAACCAGCCGAAAACCGCGCAGGTCGCCAAGGAGCGCCTGCAGCTCATCATCGCCCACGAGCGCGATGGCGGCGGCCGCGCCAACTTCCTGCCCGACCTGCAGCGCGAACTGATCGCCGTGATCTCCAAGTACGTCAAGGTGAACCCCGACGACATCCGCGTTTCGCTGGAAAAGCAGGACCGCTACGAGGTCCTCGAAGTCAAGATCGAGCTACCGGAAAAGGCCTGAGAAAAAAGCTCATCGCGCTTTACCGGAGAAAGCGCGATGAAAAAAAGGGGGCCCGAGGGCCCCCGAAAGGAACGAGACGACGGTGCTGTTCTCCGAAGTCTCTCCCGCAGAGTTGCTTAGTGCGCGTGCGCGCCGGCAGCGCCGAGCCCGGTCTGGGCACGGACGAACTGCTCGTCGTAGGCCTCGGCCTCCTTGGCGGCGCGGGCGCTCTTGTCGGTGACCGACAGCAGCCAGGTGACGAAGAAGGCGAGCGACATCGAGACGATGGCCGGATGGTCGTAGGGGAAGATCGCGGCCTTGTTACCGAGGATCTTGACCCATACGGTCGGCGACAGGACGACCAGGCCGACCGACGACACCAGGCCGGCGATGCCGCCCCACAGCGCGCCGCGCGTGGTCAGGCCCTTCCAGTACATCGACAGGATCAGCACCGGGAAGTTGACCGACGAGGCAACGCCGAAGGCGAGCGCGACGAGGAACAGCACGTTCTGGTCCTTGAAGGCGATGCCGAGCAGGATGGCGGTGATGCCGAGGCCGACGGAGGCGAAGCGGGTCACCTTCATTTCCTGGGCGCTAGTCGCCGTGCCCTTCTTGATGACGCGGGCGTAGAGGTCGTGCGAGATGGCGGAAGCACCAGCCAGCGCGAGACCGGAGACGACGGCGAGGATGGTGGCGAAGGCGACGGCCGAGAGGAACCCGAGGAAGATGTCGCCGCCAACCGCCTTGGCCAGATGCATGACCGGCATGTTGCCGCCACCGATCAGCTTGCCGCCGACCTGGCCGCCCTCGAAGAAGGCCGGATTGGTGCCGACGATGGTGATCGCCGCCGCGCCGAGGATCATCGTGACCAGGAAGAACAGGCCGATGAAGCCGGTGGCGTAGAACACCGACTTGCGGGCTTCCTTGGCGTTCGGCACGGTAAAGAAGCGCATCATGATGTGCGGCAGGCCGGCGGTACCGAAGAGCAGGCCGAGCGAAAGCGACAGCGCGGAGATCGGGTCAGCCATCAGCGACCCCGGAACCATCAGCTTTTCGCCCATCTTGTGCGACTCGATGGCCTTGGTGAACAAGTTCTCGAAGGACCAGCCGAATTGCGCCATGGTCAGCAGCATCAGCGAGATGCCGCCGCCGAGCAGCAGGCAGGCCTTGATAATCTGCACCCAAGTGGTCGCGGTCATGCCGCCGAAGGTCACGTACACCATCATCAGCACGCCGACGACGACCACGGCATAGTTGTACTCCAGCCCGAAGAGCAGCTGGATCAGCTGGCCGGCACCGACCATCTGGACGATCAGGTAGAAGCAGACGACGGTCAGCGAGCCCATCGCCGCGAAGGTGCGGATACGGTTCTGGTCGAGACGGTACGAAGCGATGTCGGCGAAGGTGAACTTGCCGAGGTTGCGCAGACGCTCCGCCATCAGGAACAGGATGATCGGCCAGCCGATGAAGAAGCAGACGGCGTAGATGAAGCCGTCGTAGCCCTTGAAATAGACCATCGAGGTCAGGCCGAGCAGGGTCGCGGCGGACATGTAGTCGCCGGCGATGGCCAGGCCGTTCTGGAAGCCGGTGATGCCGCCGCCGGCGGTGTAGAAATCAGCCGTCGACTTGGTCTTGCCGGCCGCCCACTTGGTGATGCCGAGCGTGGCGATGACGAAGACCATGAACATGGCGATGGCGCTGAAATTCACCGGCTGCTTCTGGACGCCCTCGATGGCACCCGGGCCGGCGAAGACGGCGAAGGAAACGGCCAGCAGGCTGCCGGCGACCAATGCGGTAATCGAGCGTTTCATTTGCGCGCCTCCGTGAGGACTTCTTCGTTCAGCGAATCGAATTCGCCGTTGGCACGGCTGACGTAGACGCCGGTCAGCAGCCAGCCGACGACGACGATCAGCGCGGCGATCGGCCAGCCGATGGTAATGACGCTGCCTTCGCTGATCTTTGCCGCGAAGAGCTGCGGCTGCAGCGAGACGAGCAGCATGTAGGTGTAGTACGGCACCAGCACGACGAGCGACAGGATGATCGCGAAGCGCGTGCGCTTGCCGACCATTTCGGCGAATTTCGGATTGCTCCGGATCTTCGCGTAGATGTTGGATTGGGACATGAAACCTCCTCGAAACTCCGTTGAATAAATTGAAAAAGCGCTGCTGTTCTCTTGGTTTTATGGGTTTTTGGCCGGTCGACCGCAGCGGGCTGCGCTCGGCCGGCCGGGTTGCTACATGTTTGGATAATTCGGCCCGCCACCGCCTTCCGGCACCGTCCAGTTGATGTTCTGGGTCGGGTCCTTGATGTCGCAGGTTTTGCAGTGCAGGCAGTTCTGGCCGTTGATCTGCAGGCGCGGCTTGCCCTCCTCCTCGCCGAGAATTTCATAGACGCCGGCCGGGCAATAGCGCGTTTCCGGCGCACCGAACTTCGCGTAATTGACGCTGATGGCGACGCTCTCGTCCTTCAGGCGCAGGTGGCACTGCTGGTTTTCCTCGTGGTTGGTGGCCGAGAGGAAGACCGACGACAGGCGGTCGAAGGTCAGCTTGCCGTCCGGCTTCGGGTAGGCGATCTTCGGGAAGGCGTTCTTGTCACCGAGCTGCGTGTGGTCCTCGTGGTGATGCAGGGTCCACGGCGCCTTGCCCTTGAACACGTAGGTGTCGATCGCGCCATAGGCCAGCGCGCCCCACAGGCCCCACTTGAAGGCCGGGCGGATGTTGCGCACCTTGTACAACTCGTCCCACAGCCACGACTTCTTGATCTGCTCGGCATACTCGGTGGCTTCCGGACCGGCGCCTTCCCTGAACAGGTGCTCGAACACGGCTTCGGCGGCGACCATGCCCGATTTCATCGCCATGTGCGTGCCCTTGATCTTCGGCACGTTGAGGAAGCCGGCGGTATCGCCGATCAGCAGGCCGCCCGGGAAGGTCAGTTTCGGGACCGACTGGTAGCCGCCTTCCGACAGCGCGCGGGCGCCGTAGGAAATCCGCCGGCCGCCCTCGAAAGTGCCGCGGATGGCCGGATGCGTCTTGTAACGCTGGAATTCCTCGTAGGGCGACAGCCACGGATTTTTGTAATCGAGGCCGACGACCATGCCGACCGCCACCAGGTTGTTTTCCAGGTGGTAGAGGAAGGAACCGCCGTAGGTGTCGCTCTGCAGCGGCCAGCCGACGGTATGGACGATCAGCCCCGGCTGGTGCTTCGCCGGGTCGATTTCCCACAGCTCCTTGATGCCAATGCCGTAGGTCTGCGGATCGACGCCGTCGCGCAGGTCGAACTTCGCCCACAGTTCCTTGGTCAGCGAACCGCGGCAGCCCTCGGCAAAGATTGTCTGCCGGGCGTGCAGCTCCATGCCCGGCTGGAAGTTGTGGCCGGGCTGGCCGTCCTTGCCGATGCCGAGATCGCCGGTGGCGACGCCCTTGACCGAACCATCCTCGTGGTAGAGCACTTCGGCGGCGGCGAAGCCGGGATAGATCTCAACGCCGAGCACTTCGGCCTGCTCGCCGAGCCAGCGCGCCAGGTTGCCGAGGCTGATGATGTAATTCCCGTGGTTGCCCATCTGCGGCGGCGTCGGCAGCTTGAACGAGCCCGTCTCGCTCAGGTAGAGCAGGCGGTCCTCGCCAGCCGGCGTGTTGAGCGGTGCACCGCGCTCCTGCCAGTCGGGGAACAGCTCGGCCAGCGCGTGCGGTTCGAGCACGGCGCCGGACAGGATGTGGGCGCCGATCTCGGAGCCCTTCTCCAGCAGGCAGACCGAGACTTCCTTGCCGGCCGCAGCCGCCAGCTGCTTGATGCGGATTGCGGAAGACAGCCCCGAAGGGCCGCCGCCGACGATCACGACATCGTATTCCATCGCATCGCGATCGGTACGCATGGCCGGGCTCAGAACAGGGTTTCCGGCAAGCCGAACACCGACTCGGCACCGCCCGTCACTTCCGCGGCATAGGCGGCGGCAAACGGCAGCTGGTGGGCGGCGAAGTAGCTCGCCGTGGCCAGCTTGGCCTTGTAGAAGTCGTCGGTGCTGCCGGCGGCCAGCTTGGCGCTGGCAATCGCGGCCGACTTGGCCATCAGCCAGCCGCCGACGACGATGCCGGTCTGCTTGAGGAAGGGCACCGAGCCGGCATGGACGGCAGCCGGGTTGGCTTCATAGGTTGCCAGGATCCAGTCGACGGCCTTCTGCTGTGCGGCAATAGCACTCTTGAGGTTGGCGGCGATACCGGCCAGGCCAGCCTGGCCTTCGAGTTCCAGGGCGGTGGCCGACATTTCCGCGATGAGCGCCTTCATGGCGCCGCCGGGCACCTTCTCGCGAGCCAGCTTGCGGCCGACCAGGTCGTTGGCCTGGATGGCGGTCGTACCTTCGTAGATGGTGGTGATGCGCGAATCGCGGTAGTACTGGGCTGCACCGGTTTCCTCGACGAAGCCGACACCGCCGAACACTTGCAGCGCGGTCGACGACAACTCGACGCCCTGCTCCGTGCTCCAGCCCTTGATGACCGGGGTCAACAGGTCGATGCGGGCCTGCGCTGCAGCATCGCCGGCATGCGCCTTGTCAATGTTGGCTGCGCCGTAGTAGGCCAGCGTACGCATGGCTTCGGTGCGGGCCTTGCAGTCCATCAGCAGGCGACGAACATCCGGGTGATGCAGGATGGGTTTCTTCTCACCGGACTTGTCGCCGACGATGGCGCCCTGCACACGCTCGCGGGCATACCACAAGGCATGCTGGTAGGCGCGCTCGGCGATGCCGACGCCTTCGAGGCCGACGTTGACTCGGGCGTGGTTCATCATCGTGAACATGTAGCCGACGCCCTTGTTCTCTTCGCCGATCAGGTAGCCGATGGCACCTTCCTTCTCGCCGTAGGACATGACGGCGGTCGGGCTGCCGTGGATGCCCAGCTTGTGTTCGATCGAGGCGCAGATCAGGTCGTTGCGCTTGCCCAGCGAACCGTCGTCATTGACCAGGAACTTCGGCACCAGGAAGAGCGAAATGCCCTTCAGTCCCGGCGGCGCGTCCGGCAGGCGGGCCAGGACGAGGTGGATGATGTTCTCGGCGACGTCGTGTTCGCCCCAGGTGATGAAGATCTTGGTGCCACTGACCAGGTAGGTGCCGTCGCCAACCGCCTTGGCCTTGGAGGAAATGGCGGCGAGGTCGGAGCCGGCATTCGGCTCGGTCAGGTTCATCGTGCCGGTCCACGTGCCTTCGACCATCTTCGGCAGGTATTTCTGCTTCAGTTCGTCGGAGGCGTGGTGAGCGATGGCTTCGATGGCGCCGCCGGTCAGCATCGGGCACAGGCCGAAGGCCATATTGGCACCCTTCCACATTTCATTGACGGCCATCGAGACGAGCGCCGGCAGGCCCTGACCGCCGTATTCCGGCGAGAAGGGCATGGACATCCAGCCGGTTTCGGCGAACAGCTTGTAGGCCTCCTTGAAGCCTTCGGCCGTGGTCACGACGCCATCCTTGCAGACGTGGCCGACGCGGTCGCCGACCTTGTTGATCGGATCGAGGACGCCGGTGGCAAACTTGGCGGCTTCGTCGAGAATGGACTCGACGAGTTCGACGGAACACTCCTCGTTGCCCGGCAGGGCGCAGATCTCTTCGAGGCCGACGACCTCGTTGAGGACGAACTGCATGTCGCGGATCGGAGCGATATAGGTACTCATACGGGTATCTCCTGGTTATTTTTGGGTTTAAACAGCGGCGGCCAGTTGCGGCACGGTTTCAAAGAGGTCGGCGACGAGCCCATAGTCGGCGACCTGGAAGATCGGGGCGTCGGGATCCTTGTTGATGGCGACGATCACCTTCGAGTCCTTCATCCCGGCCAGGTGCTGGATCGCCCCCGAGATGCCGATCGCCAGGTAGAGCTGCGGCGCGACGATCTTGCCGGTCTGCCCGACCTGGTAGTCGTTCGGCACGAAGCCGGCATCGACGGCGGCCCTTGAGGCACCAAGCGCCGCGCCGAGCTTGTCGGCCAGCGGTTCGAGCAACTGGTGG
>WBZM01001796.1_pt1 | contig 19881 bp, 17 predicted proteins | sample 5204271 | NCBI WGS metagenome assembly WBZM01 (sample SAMN12344346, study PRJNA552823) | activated sludge metagenome | biome: Activated sludge suspended growth; feature: Nitrification reactor; material: Wastewater; isolation source: activated sludge from nitrification reactor of wastewater...
AGACCGGGGGTGGCGGCGACGCCGACCTTTTCCAGCAGGTCGCGGGCCAGCACGAAGCTGTCGTCGCACAGGCCGGAACAATCGCAATACAGGTAGAAGGCACCTTCCGGGCGGGCGGTGACGCGGAAACCGATATTTTCGAGGGCCGGCGCGAGAAAATCCCGGCGCCGCCGGAATTCCGCGCGGCGTTCTTCGAGAATGGCGATGGTCTCGGGTGCGAAGGCGGCCAGCGCCCCATGCTGCGCCGGCGTCGACGGGCAGAGCACGAGGTTCTGCGCCAGTTTCTCGACGTCGCGGACGTAAGGCTCGGGAATGACCATCCAGCCCAGTCGCCAGCCGGTCATCTGGAAATACTTCGAAAAGCTGTTGATGACCCAGATGTCGTCGCCGGCCGCGCAGGCCGTCGGCGCTTCGATTTCGTAGGTCAGGCCGTGGTAGATCTCGTCGACCATGAAATGGCCGTCCTTCTCGCGACAGGTCGCGGCCAGCGCGGCGATCTCCGGGAGCGTCAGCAGGGTCCCGGTCGGATTGGCCGGCGAGGCGACCAGCAGGCCCGCCGTGTCGGCGCTCCAGTGGGCGCGCAGCAACTCGGGCGTCGGCTGGAAATTGCTTGCCGGTCCGACCGGGATGCTGCGCGGCCGCCCTTCGTAGGCGCGCAGGATATGGCGGTTGCACGGGTAGCCGGGGTCGGCGAGCAGCCATTCGCGACCGGGGTCGGCCAGGCAGGCGAACGCCAGGTTCAGCGCCCCGGAAGCGCCGTTGGTGACGGCGATGCGGCTGGCCGGAACGGGCACGCCGTAGCGGCTGCGGTAGAAATCCGCGATCGCCTCGCGCAGTTCGGGCAGGCCGAGCGCCTGGGTATAGAGCGTTTTCCCCTGTTCTATCGCGTCGACCGCAGCAGTCGCAATTGGCGCCGGCGTCGGGAAATCGGGTTCGCCGACTTCCATGTGGATGATGTCGCGGCCTTCGGCCTGCAACTGATGAGCGCGGGTGAAGAGTTCCACCACATGGAAGGGTTCGATGTCGGCAAGGCGGCGGGCGGGGCGGTAGGTCATGGCGGTTCTGCGGACGATGGCGGAAACGGAAAAGAAAACGGCCACCCGCAGGTGGCCGTCCGATTATCGCTCAGGTGAAGCTTATGCGGCGTCCTTGAAGATGCCCATCTCGAACAGTTCGCGCTTGAGCACCAGTTCGCGCGGCATCTTCTCGCCCATCTTGTCGAACCACTCCTTGTGGCCGGCCAGTTCGGCCTTCCAGGCGTCGGCGTCGATGGTGGTCAGCGCCTCGAACTCGGCCTTGTTGACTTCCAGGCCGTTCCAGTCGATGTCTTCGAACTTCGGCATCCAGCCGAGCACGGTTTCCTTGGCGGCGACGGTGCCCTTGCAGCGCTGGACGATCCACTTGAGGACGCGCATGTTGTCGCCGAAGCCCGGCCACATGAACTCGCCCTTCTCGTTCATGCGGAACCAGTTCACGCAGAAGATCTTCGGCGTGGCATCGACGGCCTTGCCCATGCGCAGCCAGTGGTTGAAGTAGTCGCCCATGTGGTAGCCGCAGAACGGCAGCATGGCGAACGGATCGCGGCGGACGACACCCTGCTGGCCGAAGGCGGCAGCGGTGGTTTCGGAACCGAGCGTGGCGGCCATGTAGACGCCGTAGTTCCAGTTGAAGGCCTGGTAGACCAGCGGCACGGTGGTGGCGCGACGGCCGCCGAAAATGAAGGCGGAAATCGGCACGCCCGCGGGATCTTCCCAGGCCGGGTCGACCGACGGACACTGGCTGGCCGGGGCGGTAAAGCGGGAGTTGGCGTGGGCGGCCTTCTTGCCGGCCTTGCCATCGGCCGGCGTCCAGTCGTTGCCCTGCCAGTCGATCAGGTGGGCCGGGGCTTCCTTGGTCAGGCCTTCCCACCAGACATCGCCGTCGTCGGTCAGCGCGACGTTGGTGAAGATGATGTTTTCCTTGAGCGTCGCCAGCGCGTTGAAGTTGGTCTTTTCCGAGGTGCCCGGCGCGACGCCGAAGAAGCCGGCTTCCGGGTTGATGGCGTAGAAGCGGGTGACGCCGTCGGCATCGACGCGCGGCTTGATCCAGGCGATGTCGTCGCCGATGGTGGTGATCTTCCAGCCGTCCAGGGTCTTCGGTGGGATCAGCATGGCGAAGTTGGTCTTGCCGCAGGCCGACGGGAAGGCGGCGGCGACGTAGGACTTCTCGCCCTCCGGCGACTCGACGCCGAGGATGAGCATGTGTTCGGCCAGCCAGCCCTGGTCGCGCGCCATGTTGGAGGCGATGCGCAGCGCGAAGCACTTCTTGCCGAGCAGGGCGTTGCCGCCGTAGCCGGAGCCGTAGGACCAGATTTCGCGGGTTTCCGGGTAATGGACGATGTACTTGACGGTCGGGTTGCACGGCCACTTGGCATCCTGCTGGCCCGGTTCGAGCGGGGCGCCGACAGTGTGGATGCACGGAACGAATTCGCCGTCGGTGCCGAGCACGTCGAACACGGCCTTGCCCATGCGGGTCATGGTGCGCATATTGGTCACGACGTAGGCGGAATCAGTGATCTCGAAGCCGATGTGGGCGATCGGCGAGCCGAGCGGGCCCATGCTGAACGGAATGACGTACATCGTGCGGCCCTTCATGCAGCCCTTGAACAGGCCGTTGAGGGTCTCGCGCATCTTGGCCGGTTCCTCCCAGTTGTTTGTCGGGCCGGCATCTTCCTTCTTCTCGGAGCAGATGTAGGTGCGGTCTTCGACGCGGGCGACGTCGGACGGGTCGGAGAAGGCGAGATAGGAGTTCGGGCGCTTTTCCGGGTTGAGCCTGATCAGCGTGCCGGCCTCTACCATTTCGGCGCACAGGCGGTCATACTCTTCCTGCGATCCGTCGGCCCAGTGGATACGTTCGGGCTGGGTCAGCGCGGCGATTTCGGCGACCCATTTCTTCAGGCCTTCGTGTTTGACGTAGTCAGGTGCATTCAGCGGTGCGGTCATGGCGATGTCTCTCTCCAAGTTACTGAAATAGATAAACTTTACGCCAGTCGCCGGAAGCTGCCACCAAGACTTCGAGCGGCGCGGAGCCGTCGGCTGGGAAGCCCGTAATTATGCATCAAGTCAGGGTAAACATCCACTTGACTTTGTTCGGCTACGTGATATCCGCAGCTTGGCAGCCCGTGCCGGCATGATATAATTTTTGCACTATTCAAAAATCGTTTTCATAATACGAAACGGAGGCAGACATGGATCCCAAGCAGCTGCGCGAGTCCGCGCTCTATTACCACCGTCACCCGAAGCCCGGGAAGATAGCGGTCACCCCGATCAAGCAGTTGACCAACCAGTACGACCTGTCGATGGCCTACTCGCCGGGCGTCGCCTTCGCCTGCGAGGAAATCGTTGCCGACCCGGTCGAGGCCAGCACGCTGACCGCGCGCGGCAACCTGGTCGGCGTCATCACCAACGGCACCGCCGTCCTCGGCCTCGGGCCGATCGGCCCGTTGGCCGCCAAGCCGGTGATGGAAGGCAAGGGCGTCCTGTTCAAGAAATTCGCCAACATCGACGTCTTCGACCTTGAAATCGACGAACGCGACCCCGACAAGCTGATCGACACCATCGCCTCGCTTGAGCCGACCTTCGGCGGCATCAACCTCGAAGACATCAAGGCGCCTGAATGCTTCTACATCGAGAAGAAGCTGCGCGAGCGCATGAAGATCCCCGTCTTCCACGACGATCAGCACGGCACCGCCATCGTCGTCGGGGCGGCGGCGCTCAACGGCCTGCACCTGATCGGCAAGGACCTGTCGCAGGTCAAGATCGTCACCTCCGGCGCCGGCGCCGCCGCGCTCGCCTGTCTCGACCTGCTGGTCATGCTCGGGGCGCCGGTCGAGAACATCTGGGTTACCGACATCAAGGGCCTGGTCTATGAAGGCCGTGTCGAGGAAATGGACGAGATCAAGGCGCGCTATGCCAAGAAGACCGACGCCCGCACGCTGGCAGAAGTCATCGAGGGTGCCGACGTCTTCCTCGGCCTCTCCGCCGGCGGCGTGCTGAAACCCGAGATGGTCGCCAAGATGGCCGCCAACCCGCTGATCATGGCGCTCGCCAACCCGACCCCGGAAATCACGCCGGAACTGGTCAAGAGCGTGCGTAGCGACGCCATCATGTGCACCGGCCGTTCGGACTACCCGAACCAGGTCAACAACGTCCTCTGCTTCCCCTTCATCTTCCGCGGCGCCCTCGACGTCGGCGCGACCACCATCACCGAGGAAATGAAGATGGCGGCGGTCCGCGCCATCGCCGAACTCGCCCGCGCCGAGCAATCGGAAGTGGTGGCCTCGGCCTATGGCGAAAAGGTCACCGGCTTCGGCCCCGAATACCTGATTCCGCGCCCCTTCGACCCGCGCCTGATCGTCAAGATCGCGCCGGCGGTCGCCAAGGCCGGCATGGACTCCGGCGTCGCGACGCGGCCGATCCAGGACTGGGCCGCCTACGTCCAGGGGCTCAACGAATTCGTCTACCACTCCGGCATGATCATGAAGCCGGTCTTCTCGCAGGCCAAGCTGGCGCCCAAGCGCATCGTCTTCGCCGAGGGCGAGGACGAGCGCGTGCTGCGCGCCGTGCAGGTCGTGGTCGACGAGGGCATCGCCCGCCCGATCCTGATCGGCCGCCCCGGGGAAATCGCGCGGCGGATCGAGGCCTCGGGCCTGCGCATCCGCCCGGGCAGCGACTACGAGGTGATCCATGCCGACGATTCGGAATTCTTCGACCGCCATTTCGACGAGTTCTGGCAGACCTACCATCGCCTGACCGAACGCAAGGGCGTCTCGCCGGACTACGCGCGGCGCGAGGTGCGGCGCCGGGCGACGCTGTACGGCGCGCTGATGGTCCGTCTCGGCCATGCCGACGGCCTCATCTGCGGCACCTTCGGGCGCCATGAAACGCACCGCGAGTACGTGCAGAGCGTGATCGGCACCCAGGCCGGGCGCGACCGCTACTATTCGATGAACCTGCTGATGCTGCCGGGGCGCACGGTCTTCATCGCCGATACCTACATCAACTACGATCCGAGCGCCGAGCAGCTGGCCGACATGACCCTGCTCGCCGCCGAGGAAATCCGCAACTTCGGCATGCAGCCGAAGGTCGCGCTGCTTTCCCATTCGACCTTCGGGACGGCGGATACGCCGACTGCGCTGAAGATGCGCCAGGTGCTGGCGATCCTCGAGCAGCGGGCGCCGGACCTCGAGGTCGATGGCGAAATGCACGGCGATGCCGCGCTGGACGAGGAAATTCGCCTCGGCGCCTTCCCCAATTCGCGCTTCAAGGGCCAGGCCAACCTGCTGGTGATGCCGACGCTCGATGCCGCCAACATCTCGTTCAACCTGCTCAAGGTGGCGGCCGGCGACAACCTGACCATCGGTCCCATCCTGCTCGGCGCCGCACGGCCCGTCCATATCCTGACCCCCACCGCCACCGTCCGCCGCATCGTCAATATGACCGCGCTGACTGTCGTCGACGCAAGGTGACAAAGAGTCTTAACTTATTGTCCTATCTATCTATTTTTGTTGATTTTTGCAAGCCTCCTGCTAAACTAGGCTAAAATTTGCAGCGTGTTGGCAGGAGTTTGCATATGAAACAGGTACTCAAGGCAGCCGTGCTGCTGGGTGCGTTGCTGGGGGTAGGGCTGAGTGTCCCAGGCCATGCGGCGACCGACGTCAAGAAGCCGCAGGCAGTCGCCAAGAAGGATGGTTCCAAGGATGTCGCTGCCGCCAAACTGGGCAGCAGGAAGGCGGTCGCCTCGACCCGCAAGGCGCCGGCCAAATCGGCGGCCGCCCCAGCCAAGGCAGCGCCGAAGTCGGCATCTCGGGCGGCGGCGCCGGAGAAGACCGCCAGCAGCCAAGGCGTCAGGAAGTCGATGCGCAAGGTCAGCATGGCCGACATCGAACCGAGCCGCTTGGCACTCTATTCGGCCTCGGCCTTGGTCATAGACCAGGAAACCGGGCAGCCGCTGCTGGAAAAACAGTCCGACACCGTCGTGCCGATCGCCTCGATTTCCAAGCTGATGACGGCAATGGTCGTCCTCGACGCCAAACTCGATCTCAATGAAGTCATCGCGATCGGCGACGACGACGTCGATGGCCTGAAGGGCACCCGCTCGCGCCTGCCGGTGGGAACGACGATGACGCGCGAAACGGCGATGCTGCTGGCCCTGATGTCTTCCGAAAACCGTGCAGCGAATGCCCTTGGTCGCCACTATCCGGGCGGTCTGCCGGCCTTCGTCAAGGCCATGAACCAGAAGGCGCACGCGCTGGGCATGTTCAGCTCACGCTTCGAGGAGCCGACCGGCCTGTCCAGCAACAACGTGTCGACCGCCCGCGATCTGGCGCGCATGGTGGCGGCCGCCGCCCGCTACCCGGAGATCCGCAATTTCTCGACGACCGGCGAGGCCCGTGTCGACCTGAACGGCCATATCCGCGACTTCCACAATACCAACGCCCTGGTGCGCAGCGACAATTGGGAAATCGGCGTCTCCAAGACTGGCTACATTTCCGAGGCGGGGCGCTGCCTGGTCATGCAGGCGCGCGTTGCCGACAAGCCGGTCGTGATCGTGTTGCTCGACTCCGCCGGCAAGATGACGCGGGTTGGCGATGCCAACCGGATCAAGCGCTGGATGGAAAGCGCCAGCCTGACGCCGGAGCGCCGGCCGGTCTGATCCTCGTCCGGATAGGATGCAACGGGGCTGCCAGTGGCAGCCCTATTTTTTTATCCCGGAATAACCGAGTGCGTGCGAGATGGCGTCGGCAGCCTTCCTGACCTGGGGAACCCAGGCTGGATCGTGGCGGTCGGCCGGCGCCGAAACCGAAAGCGCGGCGACGATGTGGCCTTCCTCGTCGTAGATGGGGGCTGCCAGGCATTTGAGCCCGATTTCCGCTTCCTCGTCGTCGTAGGCAATGCCGTGCCGGCGCACCTTGTCGAGTTCCTTCTCGAGCGTCGCGAGCGTGGTCAATGAACGCGGCGTCTTGCCGGGCAGTCCGGTGCGCTTGGCGTAGTCGCGGACCTGCTGCGACGAATCGGCGGCCAGGAAGAGCTTGCCGAGCGAGGTCAGGTGCAGCGGTGCACGCCCGCCGACCAGATAGACGACACGCACCAGCGCCCGGCCGGACGAGGTGCGCTCGATATAGACGATCTCGTCGTCGTAGCGCGCGCCAAGGTTGATCGCCTCGCCGATGGTCTCGTGCAGTTCCTGCATGAAGGGCAGGGCGATCTCACGTACGTTGATGCGCGACTTCACCAGGTTGCCGAGTTCGAGCAGGCGGATGCCGAGGCGATAGGTGCCGGCGTCCTGGCGTTCGACGAAACGCGCCGCCGTCATCGCCGCCAGGATGCGGTGCGCGGTGGACGGGTGGAGTTCGGTGACGCTCGCCAGGTGCTTGAGGGTGGCTGCCTCGGAGGTCGCGGCAAGGGCGTCGAGGAGTGTCATCATGCGCTCGATGACCTGGATCGAACCGGGCGTCTTGGCAGACCCGCTGGCGGTTTCGGACAACTGGATTCCTTTATTGGTGCGGTTTGAGTAGCATTAGCCACTTTCTCTCTTGTGCGCCGCAATATTAGCATGCGCTTGGCCCTCTACGTTACCTGCCTGGTCGACCTGATGCGTCCCGCCGTCGGCCTGGCGGCGCTGCGTCTGCTGGAGGAAGCCGGTTGCGAGGTGGTCGTGCCGGCGGCGCAGACCTGCTGCGGTCAACCCGCCTGGAGTGCCGGACATCGCGATCTGGCGCGCGACCTGGCGCAGAAGGCGATCGCCGAGCTGGAAGGCTGCGACTACGTGGTAATTCCCTCGGGCTCGTGCGCGGACCAGATCCGCAACGTCTATCCGCAACTGCTTGCCGACGATCCGGCCTGGGCGGCGCGCGCGCGGGCGGTCGCCGCGCGCAGCCACGAACTGACCGCCTTCCTTGCCGACGTGCTGGCGCTCGATGCGGTTCCGGGAACGTTCGCCGGCAGCGTCACCTATCACGATTCGTGCAAGGGCCTGCGCGGCCTCGGCGTCAAGGCGCAGCCGCGGGAGCTGCTGGCCCGGGTGCGCGGACTGACGCTGGCCGAAATGCGCGACTGCGAGGAATGCTGCGGTTTCGGCGGCGCCTTCGCGGTACGTTTCGGCGACATCTCGACCGCCATCGTCGATCGCAAGTGCGAGGCGATTGCCGCCGCCGGCGCCGATGCCGTGGTCGGCGGCGACCTCGGCTGCCTGCTCAATATCGAAGGTCGCCTGCGGCGGCGCGGCGACACGCGTACCCGGGTTCTGCACGTGGCCGAAGTGCTGGCCGGGGCCAAGCCGGCATGACGGCGGCCGTCCGTTCGCAGGCCATGTTCTTCCAGGCGCGCGCTGCCCGGCAGGTGCGCGACAGGGGCCTGCAGAAGGCGCTGGAGAAGGCCAGGCCGCTGTTCGTCGGCAAACGGGCGAAGGGGCTCGCCGGGCTGGCCGACGACGGCCTCGACTTCGCCGGCCTGCGCGCCGCCTGCGAGGCCATCCGTAGTCGCGTCGTCGATGACCTCGACGTCTGGCTGGAGCTTTTCGAGGCACGGGCCACGGCCGGCGGCGCCGAGGTGCTGTGGGCGCGCGACGGCGACGAGGTCGCGCGACTGGTGGTCGACATCGCGCAGCGCCATGGCGTGACCAAGGCGGTCAAGTCTAAATCCATGCTTTCCGAAGAGGCGCGCCTCAATGAGGCGCTCGCCGCCGCCGGCATCCGGCCGGTCGAAACCGACCTCGGGGAATACATCGTCCAGCTCGCCGGCGAAGCGCCCTCGCACATCATCGCCCCGGCGGTGCACAAGACGCTGGCCGAGGTCGAAGCGCTGTTCGCGCAGCATCACGAGCGTCCCGTCCAGGCGCGGACCGCGGCCGACATCCCGGCGCTGGCCGCCGAGGCGCGGGCCGTGCTGCGCCAGCATTTCCTGTCGGCGGAAATGGGCATCTCCGGCGCCAATTTCCTGATCGCCGAGAGCGGCTCGGCGGCGCTGGTGACCAACGAGGGCAACGGCCGCATGGTCACGACGCTGCCGCGTGTGCATGTCGTCGTCACCGGGATCGAGAAGATCGTCCCGACGCTCGACGATTTCGCGACCCTGATGCGCCTGCTGCCGCGCTCGGCGACGGGGCAGGGCATTTCCAACTACGTCTCGCTGTTGACCGGGACGCGCGGCGCCGACGAACGGGAAGGGCCGGAAAAGACCGTCTTCATCCTCGTCGACAACGGGCGGGCCGCGCTCGCCGGGTCGGATTTTGCCGCCATGCTGCGCTGCATCCGCTGCGGCGCCTGCATGAACCACTGTCCGGTCTATTTCTCGCTCGGCGGCCACGCCTACGGCTGGGTCTATCCCGGGCCGATGGGCTCGGTGCTGACCCCGTTGTTCACCGGCATCGAGAACGCCCTCGACCTGCCCCACGCGTCCACCGGCTGTAACCAGTGCGGCAGCGTGTGTCCGGTCAATATTCCGCTGCCGGCGCTGATGCACCGCCTGCGCGAGATGCAGCACGAACGCGGCCTGCGTCCGTGGCGCGAGCGCTTAGCCCTGCGCGCCTGGGCCTGGCTGGCTGCGCGGCCCGGCCTCTATCGCTGGACGACGCGCCGGGCGGTGCGCTACCTGCGCTGGCTGGCCGGCGACAGTGGGCGCATCCGCGTGCTCGGTCTGGCGCCGGGGTGGACCGCCGGGCGCGACCTGGCGCCGCCGCCGGGCCGGACTTTTCACGAACTTTACGCAGCAAGAAAGAGAGCTTGAGCATGGAATTTGCAGTCGACGGCCCGAAGGCCATCCCCCTGTGGATCAACGGCCGCGCCTTCCTGACCGTGACGCCGTCGTTCTTCGATGTCGTCAATCCGGTCAGTGGCGAGGCGGTTTACCGGGTGCCACTGTGCGGGGCCGACGAGGCGGCCGAAGCCGCCACCGCTGCCAGCGCCGCCCGGCCGGCCTGGGCTGCGCTGGCGCCCGCGGCGCGCCAGGCCAGCCTGAACGCGCTGGCCGATGCCCTGGAAGGCTATGCCGGTCATTTCGCCAAGCTGTTGCGCGGCGACACGGGCCTCGCCGAGGCAGCGGCAGCAGCCGACGTGGCCGCGGCGGTGGCGGCCCTGCGCGGTGCCGAGGTTGGCGAACCCGGTGTCGTCGCCATCGTCGTCGACGCCACGCGCCCGCTGGCCGGCCTCGCCGAAGCGGCGGCCCCGGCGCTGCGCGCAGGGGCGTGCGTGATCGTCAAGCCGAGCCCGAAGGCGCCGTCGGCTGCCTACGCGCTGTGCGAACTGTCCGGCCGCGCCGGCTGGCCGGGCGGCGTGCTCAACCTGCTGCAAGGCGACACGGAAGCCATCGCCGGATTGTGTGCCGCCGCCATCGACCGCCTGGCCTATGCCGGCGAGGCGGCGCTCGGCGCCCAGGTCGGCGCCATGGCTGCGGCTGCCGGCAAGCCGTTTGCGATGCAGGCAGCCTGATGCAGCGCATTGTCTACCTGGAACGCGAGTCGATCATCGCCGACGTTCGCCGCCCGGCCTTCGCACACGACTGGGTCGAATACCCGAAGACGGCGCCGGCGCAGGTGGTCGAACGCCTGCAGGGCGCCAGCATCGCCATCATCAACAAGGCGCCGCTGCCGGCGGTTGCGGTCGACGCCCTGGCGGACCTGAAAATGATCGCAGTGGCGGCGACCGGCACCAACATCATCGATCTCGATGCCTGCCGGCGGCGCGGCATCGTCGTTTCCAACATCCGCGGCTATGCCGACCACACGGTGCCGGAACACGCGCTGGCGCTGCTGCTGGCGCTGTCGCGTAACCTGGTCGCCTGGCGCGCCTCGGTGCAGGCCGGGCGCTGGCAGCAGTCGGACCAGTTCTGCCTGTTCGACCACCCGATCCGCGACCTGCATGGCGCCACGCTCGGCCTGATCGGCAGCGGCAGCCTGGGCAACGGCGTCGCACGGCTGGCCGAGGCCTTCGGCATGCGCGTGCTGCGCGCCGAACACAAGGGGGCGACCGCGCTGCGCCCCGGCTACACCGATTTCGCGCAGGTCCTGCGCGAGGCTGACGCGATCAGCCTGCATTGCCCGCTGACGCCGCAGACGCAGGGCCTGATCGGCGAGGCCGAACTGCGCACGATGAAGCCGACGGCGCTGCTGATCAACACTGCGCGCGGCGGCCTGGTGGACGAGGTAGTGCTGATCCGGGCGCTGCAGGAAGGCTGGATCGCCGGCGCCGGCTTCGACGTCATCACCGCCGAACCGCCGCCGCCGGGCCACCCGATGGTCGCGCCGGAACTGCTGGCGCTGCCCAACTTCCTGCTGACGCCGCATGTCGCGTGGGCCAGCCGGCCCGCCATGCAGGCGCTGGCCGACCAGCTGATCGACAACATCGAAGCCTTCGTCGCGGGCAGTCCGCGCAACCGGGTGGCGTGAGCGCGCGCGAGGAGATCCTGCAGCGCGTCCGCGCCGGCCTCGGCAAGGGCGACGCGGCGGCGCGCCGGGCGGCGGCCGAGGCGTGCCTGAGCGATCCGGCGCGCGGCCCGCAGCCGCGCATGGCGGGCGACCTCGTCGCGCGTTTCGCGGACAAGGCGCGGAGCCTGGCGAGCAGCGTCGAGCAGGTCGGCGACATGGCGGCGGTACCGGCCGCCGTCGCCCGCTACCTGACGGCGCAGGGGCTGCCACCGCAGGCCGTGGCGACCGGTGACGTCGCCGGGCTCGACTGGGCAGGCGCCGGCCTCGAGGTTGCCGCGCGGGTTTCGGTCGACGCCGACCGCACCGGCATTTCCGGCTGCTTTTGTGCCATCGCCGAAACCGGTACGCTGATGCTGCTTTCCGGCCCGCGGACGCCGGCCAGCGTCAGCCTGCTGCCGGAAACCCACATCGCCGTCGTTCACGTCGGGCGCCTCGTCGCCACGATGGAGGACGCCTTCGCGCTGCTACGCGCCGAACGGGGCGCCCTGCCGCGCGCCGTCAATTTCATTTCCGGCCCCTCGCGGACCGGAGACATCGAGCAAACCATCGTCCTCGGCGCCCACGGGCCGTGCCGGGTGCACCTGATCCTGTGCGGAGAAACTTCATGAGCATTACCCTGGCCGTCGCGGTGCATTCCGTCATTGCCAAATGAATGGGTGACGGACGGTCCGCGCAGAACGTCCCAATCAAGGTTTCGATAGACGGTTCACGACCCCCCAAAGAGATTGGATTGCTCCTCAAACCGAATTCAACGAAGGCTGAGAGCCATGTCGTTGCAGATCTATCAATCCTGCCCGCATCGGTTACCTGAGATATTCACCGGCACTCGCCGATGCAAATTCTTTAGTCCTCGCCTCGAACAGCCTTTAGATTAGCTGGCTGCCGGCGACCGGAGGGCTGGTTTCACTTTCCCAAAAATACTGAGTTGACGATTCATGCCCCAACAGGCAGCGCAGTCGTCGCTCGGCCATGAACACAGTTAAGGGCGTGTTCATGACAACCGCTCATCTCACCGTGTCTGCCCCTAAACAGTGAAAAATATCACGGTTGTGTATGACATTCGTTTGTTAAGATAACGTTACAAATTTATTTCAATCCGTGGCTTGCCGGTTCAAGGCTTCCATTGCGTTGCCTGCTGTCGTCCGGATGGCAACTCGGATTGGTGCGCATGTCAGTGTGAAATATTTAAAACCAAGTTGCTTTGGTAAAGGGGCGATATATGGCGAAATCCGACGACAAAAGCCGCCTGCCGGACATTCTTGCCTTTAGTGGCGTGTTTGGCATGGCTTCGATTTTTGGCCTCTATCTGAAAAGTGTGATTCTTCAGCGAACGTCGGGTTATTTGGCGATCAGCCGGCATTTGGGGCGTTCCGGAGCCGAAGATTTTAATTGGATGGAGCGCGTCTCGTTCTATCGTGAAGATATTGTTATCTGGGGCGTTTCGTCCGTAGTGTTTGCGATATTTGTATCGCTTTTTCCAAGACGCTTGCGTCCTTGGATTCTGGCCGGTCTCGCAACTTTGGTCGTATTCTATTATTTCATTTCGCTGATGACTTTTGCGAATGTCGGAGCCTTCATAACCTTGCCACTTGCATCCGATGGCATTCGCTGGTTGATTGAGCACCCTAACGACTTGGCAACATATCTGTCGGTTTCGGCGTTAATGAAGCTGTCCCTGTTGCTGATCCTTTTGCTTGGTTTTGTTTATTCTGCTTATGGCGCGGGCGAAAAGATGGGGGCGATTGCACGTCGCGTGATCGGGCGAGGTTATCTGCTCGGAGCTGTAATTGCGGTTGGGCTGGTATTGGTGGGTGCCCAGAATACGGTTGATGCGGCGCCGGCTTATAAGAGCGCAACTCGCGCTTCGCTAACCGCCTTGCTTTACAAATCGTCGGGAAGCGGAAAGTTTTCCAACGAGGATCTGCCGACTTTGGGGGTGTCCTATAGAGATGTTTCTCGTACGCCTGGTATTCCGGAGAAGGATCAGTTATTCGGGGTGGCAGCAAATAAGGACGTCTTGCTTTTCATTCTTGAAACCGCGCCCCTAGAGGCACACGATCCCGACAAAGAAGTTTTTCTAAGTTATTTACCCGACGGGGTGTTGATTTCCGAGGAGCATTATTCTACCTATCCGTACACCAGCGATGCCATGTTCTCGATATTCGCGTCTGCCTACCCGGTTGAGCGTAATCGACTGCTGAATTCGGAAAATGGAATTTCTTCGCTTGGATGGTTGAATCTCCTGAGAAAAAACGGTTATGTGACAAAACATTACTCGCCGTTTGGTGATACGTTTGAAAACGATACGGCCTTGTTCAAAGACTCGGGCTTTGAGCAGCGCTACATCCCGCCCAAATTTTCCGGGGCGGGAGGCGGGCCGGATGGTCGCGAGGCGAGAAATATCCTTGATAGGTTTTCCGCCCGTGACGTGCGTGAAGACGGTCATGTAATGTCCTTGTTGGCCAGCGATCTAAACGCCTGGGAAAACCTCAAGGCAGATGTGCTCGCATGGAAATCAAAGGATGAGCGTTTCGCGGTTGCCTTTGCACCGCAGATCGGACATGGGCCTTGGCCCAAACTCGTAGAATCCGAGAGTGTGCTCGCCCAGGGGAAAGCTCTTGTCTCGCTTCAAATGGAATGGTTGCGCGAATTCGTCAAAATTCTCGAGCAGCAGGGCTATCTGAAGAACACAATACTGGTCGTTACAGGCGATCATGGGTTGAGGACGAAAACGGAGTTTCCTGAACTCGAGGGCGGAGTGTTATCGGAGATATCGATAAATGTTCCCTTTGCGCTTTATGCATCCGGAGTGTTTCCCGGGCGCATGAATTTGCCTCATCCGACTTCGCATGTCGATATCGGTCCTTCGATTCTTTGGCTTCTCGGAGTGGAGGACACTCGTCCGGCTATTCACGGCTACCCCATGTGGGCGCAATCGCTTTCGGAAAGAAAGGTGTTTGCATTCGGCCGGGATTACTTGGGGGCAGATGCAGTAATTCATAAATCGAATCTGGTGTCATGCAGTTCATTGAGTGAACAATGCCAGCGACTGCGAGGTAAAGGCGGCGTTGATTCCAATGCACTCTCGGAGAAAGATGCTGTCGATAGCAAGAGCCGAATTCAAAACATGGAAGAAATTCAACATAGAATGACGGAGTTGCTCATTGCAAATGCCCGGTGAGCTCTCTTGGGCTTTATATCGTGGGTGGCATGTGATCGTTAGTCGAGAAACTTCATGAGCATTACCCTGGCCGTGCGCGGCGACTACATCCAGCTCGACCAGCTGCTCAAGGCCACCGGCCTCTGCGATTCCGGCGGCGCGGCGCATGCCGCCATCGCCGAGGGGCGGGTCAGGGTGGATGGTGCGGTCGACACCCGGAAACGGGCCAAATTGCGGCCGGGGCAGACGGTCCAGTTCGCCGGCGAGGAAGTCCGGCTGGTCGCCGAATAGGCCGCCGCCTCAGTCGAGCCAGCGGATCGGCGAGGCCAGTTCCGGGTGCCGGCCGATGCGGCCGGCGTAGAGTTCGGCGATGCGCGCGAGATCCCGGTCGCGGTCGCCGCCCAGATCGATGTAGGCGACGATGCCGGCTTCCTTGCGCGCGTAGTCGATGACGGCGATGGCCAGCGGCACCTTGGCGCCGAGGGCGATGCGGTAGAAGCCGGATTTCCAGCCTTCCGTCCGGCGCCGGGTGCCCTCGGGCGTGATGCCGAGGATGAAGCGCTCGCGCACGGCGAACTGTTCGATCATCTGCGTCACGACGTTGGTCCGTTCGCGGCGGTTGATCGGGATGCCGCCGAGCCGCCGCATCAGGCCGGCGACTGGCCAGCGGAAGGCGACGTCCTTGGCCATCCAGCGTACCTCGGCGCCGAGCGCGAAATTGGCGAACAGCCCGTAGAAGGCGTCCCAGTTCGAGGTGTGCGGGTATTCGATGAGCACCGCCCGGGGCGGGCGCGGCCCGGGCGGCTCGAAGACCTTCCAGCCGAGGAGCGCGAGGAGGAGGCGGGAGCAGCGGCGCAGCATCGGTCAGGTGATCTTGACCACGATGTCGTGCAGCGTGTTGGCGCAATTGGCCATGCGGTCGGCGGCGTTCGACAGGTGGCGGTAGATTTCGCGGCGCTTGAACATGTTGATGTAGTCGTCGCCCTGGAACAGTTCGGCGATCGCCCGCCGGTAGGCCTTCTCGACCTTGCGTTCGGCCTTGCGCCCGGCGTCGGCATCGGCTTCGGCGGCTGCCGGTTCCCTGGCGAGCTTGGTGAAGCCGAGGACCAGCGCGTCGGTGCCGAGCTTGATGTGCATGGCCATCTCCAGGCAGTGCTTGTCGGGCGCGATACAGAGAACGTTCATCTCGCTGACCGTGCTCTTGCAGTAATTGACGATCTCGTCGAGGTTGATGATGGCGCGGTAGAGATCCTCGCGGTCGATCGGCGTCGAGAAGGCCTCGTTCAGCGCGTGCAGGTTGCGGATCTTGATGTGGTCGGCGGCATGTTCATCCTGGCGGATCAGCTCGCCGGTCGCCGGGTCGCCGCTTTCCATGAACTCGACGAGCAGGCCGGTGGTATGCGCGACCTGCTCGCACTGCTCGACCAGCAGGGCGAAGAAATTGGGCGTTTTCGGGAAGACGCGCTCGAGCAGGCGACGGAAGAAGGAAGGCTGTTCGATCATGGCGGGCCTCCGAGAAAGAGATTGACCAGCGCGTAGGCCTGGATGGCGACGAGGGCGGCGCCGGGAATGGTGATGACCCAGGTCACTGCGATGTCCTTGGCCTTGGCCCAGCGCACCGCGCGCGGGCGTTCCGAGGCGCCGATGCCCATGATCGAGGTGGCCACCACGTGCGTCGTCGACACCGGCGCGCCGCCGGCCGAGGCGGCGAGGATGACCGCCGCCGAGGTCAGCTGCGAGCCGAGGGCGTGGATCGGCCGTACCCGGTAGATGGCGAAGCCGAGCGTGCGGACGATGCGCCAGCCGCCAGAGAGGATGCCGAGGGTGATCGCCGTGGCGCAGGCGAGCATGACCCAGAAGGGCACCTCGAAGGTCGGGATGAAGCCGCCGAGCAGCAGGACCAGGGTCAGGATGCCCATGCTCTTCTGCGCGTCGTTAGCGCCGTGCGAAAAGGCTAGGCCGGCGGCGGTGACGAACTGCAGGCCGCGCAGGCGGGCGTTGGCGGCCGGGTTGGCCGCCATCAGCACGGCGGTCAGCAGCCGGTGCGCCAGATAGCCGAGCCAGAAGCCGAGCAGCGGCGACAGCAGCAGCGCCGCCAGCACCTTGACGATGCCGGTCAGGTGGCCGTGCAGCAGTTCGCCGAAGCCCCAGACGACATGGTCGCTGCCGACCGAGACGGTGACGGCGCCGATCAGCCCGCCGACCAGCGCGTGCGACGACGACGACGGAATGCCGAAGTACCAGGTGCCGAGGTTCCAGACGATGGCGCCGAGCAGCCCGCAGAGCAGGATGGCCAGCGAGAGCAGGGGTGCCACGCCGTCGAGCGCGACGAACTTGCCGATGGTGTTGGCGACCGCCGTGCCGCCGAGCAGCGGGCCGAGGAACTCGAAGACGCCGACGATGACGACCGCCTGCGCCGGCGTCATGGCGCGCGAGGCGATGACGGTGGCGACGATGTTGGCGGCGTCGTGGAAGCCGTTGGTGTAGTCGAACAGCAGCACGATGACGACGGTGATCGTCGCGAGCAGGACGACGCCCTCAGCCATCGTGCCGCGCCCGGCGGGGTGCCGTGTTGTTGTTGGTTGTCATCAAATCAGTATAGCGCCGTTGGCACTGCCGGGATTTGCGCGGAAACCGGCGCCGGTTGCGGTCGACCGTCTAGAATAAGCAAATTCTGATTCGCAGGGACGTGCCGCCATGGCCTACCCGAAATTTTCCGAAATCACGCGCGCCTTCGCCCCCGGCTGGTTCGCCGCCGTCATGGGCAGCGGCGTCCTGGCGCTGACCACGCACGGGCTCGCCGCGCATTGGCCGCTCCTGGCCGGGCCGGCGCTGGCGCTGCACTGGTTCGCCTCGCTGCTCTTCGTCGTGCTCGCCGTGCCCTGGCTGGCGCGCTGGCTGCGTTTCCGCGACGCCGCGCTGCAGACGCTCATGCATCCGGTGCAGGCCAACTTCTACCCGACCTTCTCGATCGCCCTGCTGGTGCTGGCGGCGCAATGGCTGGTCTTCACGCCCTGCGTCGCGCTGGCGCTGACCTTGTGGTGGCTGGGCGTCGTCCTGCATTTCGCCTTCAGCTTCGCCGTGCTGTTCTTCATGTTCCGCGGCGAGCACGTGGCGATGGAGCACGTGACGCCGGCCCACTTCATCCCGGCCGTGGGTCTCGTCGTCATGCCGCTGGCCGGCGCGCCGCTGCTGCCGCACATGGCGGAATCGACGCGCCAAGTCGCATTGACCGTCAACGCCGTCGGACTCGGTGCCGGCAGCATGATGTACGTCGGCCTGCTCGGCATCACGCTGTTCCGCAAATACCTGCACAAGCCTGCGCAGGGCATCCTGACGCCGACGGTGTGGATTCACCTGGCGCCGCTCGGCGTCATTCCGGTCAGCCTGGCCAACCTGCTCGATTACCTGCCCTTCCCGGCGGCGCGCGAGGTCGCCGTGGTGGCGATGCTCCTGTTCTGGGGCTTCGGTGTCTGGTGGCTGGTCATGGCCAGCCTGCTGACGCTGGCGGCGCGCGCCGCCGGGCAACTGCCGTTCGCGCTTTCGTGGTGGGGCTTCACCTTTCCGCTCGGCGCCTTCGTCGCCGAAAGCCTGCGCCTGACGAAACTGCTCGGCTGGGGCACCATCCTCGCCGTCGGCGTCGCCGCGTGGTTGCTGCTCTGCGCGCTGTGGGCGCTGACGCTGTGGCGCACGGCATGCGGCGTCGCCAGCGGCGATATCTTCCGGCCCCACCCGTGATCGAGGCGCTGCTCGGCGTATTGGGCGCCGGCTGGCTCGGCGGCAACTGGCTGATCCGCCGCGGACTGGCGGCGCCGCGCGTCGCCGACGGCGCGACACCGGAAGGTGTCGCCTGGCAGGCCGTCGAATTCGCCACTGCCAACGGCAAGACGCTGCGCGGCTGGTGGATTCCGGCCGGTGAGCGGGCGCCGGCGCTGGCCGTGCTGCACGGCTGGGGCGGCAACGCGGCGATGATGCTGCCGCTGGTCGCCGCCCTGCACCGGGCCGGCTACGGCCTGTTGCTGTTCTCGGCGCGCAACCACGGGGCCAGCGACGGCGACACCTTCTCGTCGCTGCCGCGCTTCGCCGAGGATCTCGAACACGCCTTCGACTGGCTGCGCGCCCGGCCGGAGGTCGATGCCTCGCGCGTCGGCCTGCTCGGCCACTCGGTCGGCGCCGGCGCCGCGCTGCTGGTCGCCGCCCGCCGGCGCGAGGTGGCGGCAGTCGTCAGCCTGGCCGCCTTCGCCCACCCGGCCGGCCTGATGCGCCGCTGGCTGCGCTGGAAACGCATCCCCTACCGGCCGTTCGGCTGGTACATCCTGGCCTACGTGCAGCACGTCATCGGCCACCGCTTCGACGACATCGCCCCGCGCCGGACCATCGCCGACGTCGCCTGTCCCGTCCTGCTGGTGCATGGCAACGCCGACGTCACCGTGCCGGTCGCCGAGGCGCACGAAATCCTGGCCGCCGCCCGTCCCGGGCAGGCGCGGCTGCTGCTGATCGCCGGCGATCACGAGGGTTTCGCGGAGATCGACGGCCCGCTGGCCGCGGTCGTGGAATTCCTCGACCAGGCTGCTGCCGCAGGCCGCGGAAAGCGCCCGAATGCTTCGCCGGTGGGGCATTTGCCGCGATAATCGCGGCATGGATGAACGCCGCAAGAACCTTCGCATCGCCGCCCGGATTCCCTGCGACCTGCTGATCGCGCCGACCGGGAAACATTTTTCCGGATTTACCAAGAACATTTCGTTCGGCGGTGTCGAATTCGAGGCCAGCGAATCGTTGACCCGCACCGGCAATGTCGTGGCCAGCGGCACGCCGGCGATCCTGACCTTCCTGCTGCGCCGGATGGGGGTGCTTCAGGAGCTCAAGTTTCCCTGTCGCCTGCGTTTCATAGCGGCCAACCGGGCGGGGATCGAATTCACCGTTTCGCATCCGACGCCGGAGCAGCGCGCGGCGCTCCAGACGATGCTGGAAACGCGCTCGAACCGCGTCGACTGACCTAGCAGCCGCTGCCCTCGGGCAGGCGCGAAAAGCCGAAACCGCCGCCACCGCCGCTCGCCGGCTGGATGCAGATCATCATGTTGAGCGCGCTGGCCGAGCGCCGCAGGTCGCCGGGGAAGGGCGCGAAGGGGACCGCTTGCTCGACCACCGCCTTGATGAAGGCGATCTGGTCCTGCTGGTCGCCGGCATTGACGATGCGGAAGCTTTTCAGCGTGCCGTCCGGGTTCAGCTTCACCTGCACCGACGCCTTCCTGACCCCACGG
>WBZM01001797.1_pt1 | contig 19875 bp, 16 predicted proteins | sample 5204271 | NCBI WGS metagenome assembly WBZM01 (sample SAMN12344346, study PRJNA552823) | activated sludge metagenome | biome: Activated sludge suspended growth; feature: Nitrification reactor; material: Wastewater; isolation source: activated sludge from nitrification reactor of wastewater...
CGGTGAGTTCGTCCACGCCGATCACTTTGGCGGGTCGCTCCCGCTGGTCGCTGAGCCGGACGATGATCTTGTCGGCGTCGCGGGCGACGTGGGCGTTGGTCAGGATGTGGCCGTCCGGCGAGATGATGAACCCGGAGCCTAAGGAGTTGGATTGACGGTCTCCCGGCAACTCGGGCCGTTCCTGAAAGAAGCGCCGGAAGAATTCGAGATAGGGGTTTTCCCTGCCCGGCAATTCGGGCAAGCCGGGTTTGCGGGCCGCGTCTTGCTTGCTGGGGGCCTGCGTGGAGCTGATGTTGACGACGGCCGCCTCGTTTTGCTTGACCAGCTTGCGAAAATCCGGCAGGGGCTGCGTCTCGGCGGTGCGCGCCGGAGGGGCGGCCGCGCAACACAGCGGCAACAGCAAAACCAGCGCTTGCAACAAGCGGCGGGAGGGGCGGTTCATGGCGGCGGTCATCTCCTGAAAACAAACGCGGAAGCGCGGGGGCGCGGACGGGCGCTGCCACTAGCTGAGGGTGGACCCATGGCTCGGTCTATCTCGGGGAGAGCGGTCGGGACGTGGCGCCCGGAGCGACCGGGGGTCGGCGCGATTTGCGCAGTATAGAATAGTTGGCGATACTCCGGTGCGGCAGGTACCCGCGCGGGGATGGCCCGGTTTGCCGGTTTGCAGGATGGCCGGGTTCGACCGCCGTCGGGGCGTTGAATGGCGCGAGCGAAGAGAGGGGAACCAGGCATGGAACAGAAATCGGAACCGGTCGTGAACGATAGCGATAAGGCGACCCAGTATCTTTACGAGTTGGCGATCAAGTTGCTGGAGCTGAAAGGGTCGGATATTTTCATCACCGCCGGCAGTCCGGCGGCGTTCAAGATCAACCAGGAGGTGCGCCGGCTCAGCGGTCAGAACCTGAGCCCGCAACAGGTGGCGCTCCTGGTGCGCTCGATCATGAACGACCGGCAGGCGCGGGAGTTCGACCAGCATCGCGAAGTCAATTTTTCCCTGAATTTTCCCGATGTCGCGCGCTTTCGGGTCAGCGCCTTCACCCAGCGGGGCAGCACCGGCATGGTGCTGCGGCTGATCCGGCAGCGCATTCCGACCATCGAGGAACTCAACCTGCCGCCGATTCTGCGGGACATCGCGCTGGCCAAGCGCGGCCTGGTGATTTTTCTGGGCGGCACCGGCTGCGGCAAGACCACCTCGATGGCGGCCATGCTGGACCATCGCAACAGCCAATGCCGGGAGCATATCATCACCATCGAGGACCCGATCGAGTTTTTCCATCGTCACAAGCTGAGCTTGGTAGATCAGCGCGAGGTCGGCGTGGATACCGACTCCTACGAGACCGCCTTGAAAAACACCTTGCGGCAAGCGCCGAACGTGATTCTCATCGGCGAGGTCCGGGATCGGGAAACCATGCAGTCGGTCATCAATTTCGCCGAGACCGGCCATTTGTGCCTGACCACCCTGCACGCCAACAACACCGATCAGGCTTTCGATCGCATCATCAATTTTTTCCCGGAGGAAAAGCGCGAGCAGGTCTTGATGGACTTGTCCTTCAACGTGAAGGCGTTCATCTCGCAACGGCTGCTGCCGCGCGAGGACCAGCCCGGCCTGATCCCGGCGGTGGAAATCCTGCTCAACACCCCGCTGATGGCGGAGTTGATCTTTCAGGGCCGGATCAAGGAGATCAAGTCGGTCATGACTCGGTCCAGCGATCAGGGCATCGTCACCTTCGACGCGGCGCTGTTCGATCTGTACGAAGCCGGCAAAATCGGCTACGAGACCGCGATCCGCCACGCCGATTCGGCCAACAATCTGCGGCTCAAGATCAAGCTGGAGAGCAAGCGGTCGCCGCCGCGAGCGGCCGACAGCCAACTCCATATCGAGCCGGACAAGCGCAGTCGCTGACGGGTTTGCCGGGGCTAGCGGCGCACCGACAGCCGGAAACGCTGGCCGCCCTGGCGCAGGATGGCGCCGTTGGCGGTCACGGTTTCCAGCACGGCGTTTTCGCCGATGGGGTCTCCTTCCCGGTAGCGCTGGCCGTTGACGACCACGAAACGCTTGCCGGCGTCCGCGCTATAGACGTGGATGTCGAGATTGAGGCTGGGAAGGCTGCGCCGGGCGTTGGCGGGCAGCGTGTCCAGCAGGGGGGGCGGTTCCGGTCCGATGGTGACGGAAGGGCCGGCTCCCGGCTTCTTGGACGGTTCCTGGCGCCGAGACGGGCCGGCGGCGACCGGCGGGCGCGAGGGTTCGGTCGGGGCCGGCTTGCCGGCCGGATTCTTGCGGGGCGGAGCGGCCGCTGCGGATAGGGCTGCGGGCGGCTCCGCCATCGCGGCGGGAGCGATCGATTCTGGTCTCGCTGGCACCGGGATGATCGGAGCGGTCGATTCCGGTCGCGCTGGCAGCGGGACGGTCGGAGCGGTCGATTCCGGTCGCGCGTGCGCCGATGCGGCGGGAGCGGTGGCCGCCGGCCCGGTCGTCGGTTGTGGCCGGATCAGAAAATAGGCAAGCAGCGCGGCGTTGAACCCCAGGCCCAGCCCCGCGCCCAACCAGAGCCAGAGCTGTTTGCCGGCGGGCTGAGCGGGCGTCGGGGAGGTCGCCGGGTTCGGCGGTTGGCCGAGATGGCGCTCGTGTTCCGCCTTGCGCAGCGCGTCGAGAATATACGACATTTCACGGTTCCCGCCGTGGCTGGCCGAGCGCGGGCGTGCCGGGCGTCGGGGCGAGATTGCTCAGCAGCACCAGCGTGTGCCCTCCGGCTATCCCGTCCGGCCGCAGGCCGCGCGCCTGCTGAAACGCGCGCAATTGTTTGGCCAGGTCGGCGTCAAAGGTCTCGGATGCGGGTTCGGGGACGGGTTGGCCGTTTGCCAGCGCCAGCCGCTGGCGCAGCCAGCGCACCGCTTCGCCAGCGTTGCCGGGCCCGATGACGGGCTGGTCGGTCTGCGGTCGCCAGAGCATCTGATAGTGGCCGGTCCACAGCGGCTTGAGTTGCTCCAGCGGCACGGTCAGGGTTTCGCCCGCGACATCCAGCGTCGCCGTGTCCGCCGCCAGCGCCCGGAGCACGGTCGGCGCGGGAATGCCGCCGGACCGGATCAGCCGCAGCACGGCGGGGCGGTCCAGCCGGCGCAGCGCGTCCCAGTCGCCCCGGCCCGACAGGCAGCGCAGATCGTGGGCCTTGACCTGCTCGCAAAACGGAGCCTTGCCCGTCGGGGGCCGGGCGATGCCCCAAACCGCCAGCAATTGGCTGTTGGCGGCGGCGGGAGTCGCTTTGCGGAGCAGCGCGGCCAAGCCGCTTGGGTCGCCACCGCCGGGTTCCGATGTCGTCGCGGCGGTCGCGGCTGCGGCAACGCCGCCGCCGCTGGAGGTGCCCGGATCGGAAGGCGGAGCGGGAGCGGGGAGTTGCGCGGCTTTGAGGGGTTGAACCGTTGCGGGCACGGACGCGGTTGGCGCGGATGGCGCGGCATGAAGCGGCGCGACGGCCGGCGCGACGGCCGGGGTCGGGGCGGGGCGGGGCAGCCAGAGCCCGACGCCGATCATGGCCAAGCCGACGAATCCGATACCCAGCGCCAGCCAGGGATGAAAAGCCCGTCCGCCCGATCCGCTTTGCAGAGCCTCCCGCGCCGCTTGGCGAACCCGTCGCGCGTCCACCTGCCGCGCGCCTTGGCCGTAAGCGCCGAGCAGGGCGCGATCGCAGACGATGTTGATCAGGCGCGGGATGCCGCCGGAGCGCCGGTGGACCGCCCGCAGCGCGCCGGGGGTGAACAGGCTGCCGCTTCCGCCCGCGACCCGCAGCCGGTGGCTGATGTAGGCGGCAGTCTCCTCGGAGTCCAGGGGGGAGAGGTGGTAGCGGGCGGTGATGCGCTGGGTCAACTGCCGCAAATCCGGCCGCGCCAGCAGGGCGCGCAATTCCGGCTGGCCGACCAGGATGATCCTCAATAGCTTGTGCTTCGCGGTTTCCAGATTGGTGAGCAACCGGACCTGCTCCAGCACCTCGCGGCTCAGATTCTGCGCCTCGTCCACGATCAGCACCGTGCGCCGTCCGGCGGCGTGCGTGCGCAGGAGATGCTCGTTGAGCGCGTCCACCAGAGTTTTGAGGCTGTGCGACGCGCGGGGATAAGCGATGCCCAGCTCGTCGCAGATCGTGGCCAGCAGCTCCTCGACCGTCAGGCGCGGATTCAGGCACAGCGCGATGTCCACCTGGGTCAACCCTTGCTCCAGCAGGGCGCGGACCAGGGTGGTCTTGCCGGTGCCGACCTCGCCGGTCAGTTGCACGAAACCGCCGTTTTCGCCGGTGCCGTACAGCAGGTGCGCCAGCGCCTCCCGATGGTGCCTGCTCAGGTAGACGTAGGCCGGATCGGGGGTGATGGCGAACGGCGGTTCGCGCAGCCCGAAGTGCGCCGCGTACATCGCTACACCTCGCCGTAGCGCGCGCCGACGCCGATCCAGCGCCGGATCAGCGGTTCGACGTGATCGGGATGCTCGCGCAGCAGCCGGTCGGCGGCGTAGCGGGCCGCGTTCAGCAGATCCCCGTCGCGCAGCAGATCGGCCACCCGCAAGCTTTGCTCTCCGGTCTGGCGGGTGCCGAGCACCTCGCCGGGACCGCGCAATTCCAGGTCGCGGCGGGCGATTTCAAACCCGTCGTTGCACTCCCGCAGCACGGCCAGCCGCGCGTGGGCGATGGACGACAGGGGCGGCTTGTACAGCAACACGCAACTGCTGTCGGTGTCGCCGCGCCCCACCCGGCCGCGCAACTGGTGCAGTTGCGCCAGCCCCAGCCGCTCAGCGTTTTCCACGATCATCAGGCTGGCGTTGGGCACGTCCACCCCGACCTCGATCACGGTGGTGGCGACCAGCAAATCCAGCGCCCCGGCCTTGAAGGCGGCCATCGCCGCTTCCTTGTCGGCGGCGGGCAGCCGGCCGTGCACCAGGCCGATCCGCAGTTCCGGCAGGAGGGCGGTCAGCCGCTCGGCGGTGACCGCCGCCGCCTGGCATTGCAGCGTTTCCGATTCCTCGATCAGCGGGCAGACCCAGTACGCTTGGCGGCCGTTCCGGCAGGCTCGACGGATGCGGTCGATCACGTCTTCGCGACGGCTGTCGGGGGCGGCGACCGTTTTCACCGGACGGCGGCCGGGCGGCAGCTCGTCGATGATCGAGGTGTCCAGATCGGCGTAGGCGCTCATCGCCAGGGTGCGCGGGATCGGGGTGGCGGTCATGATCAACTGGTGCGGTCGGCGGTCGCCCTGCCGGCCTTTCTCGCGCAGCGCCAAGCGCTGATGCACGCCGAAGCGGTGCTGTTCGTCCACGATCGCCAGCGCCAGTTCGGCGAAGCTCACGCGGTCCTGAAACAAGGCGTGGGTGCCGACCGCGATCTGAATTTCGCCGGCGGCGAGCCGCTCCAGCAAGGTCCGCCGCGCCCGTCCGGCCAAGCGTCCGGTCAGCCAGGCGACCTCGACGCCCAACCCGCTCAGCCAGTTTTGAAAGCCCCGGTAATGCTGTTCCGCGAGCAGTTCGGTGGGCGCCATCAGCGCGGCCTGCGCCCCGGTTTCCACCGCCCGCAGCGCGGCGACGGCGGCCACCACGGTCTTGCCGGACCCGACATCGCCTTGCAGCAGCCGCAGCATCGGGCGGGGTTGGGCGAGATCGGCGGCGATTTCTTCCAACACCCGCCGCTGGGCGCCAGTGAGGGTGAAGGGCAGCCGTTCCAGAAACCGCCGGCTCAGCCCGCCGTCTCCGGCCAGCGGCGGCGCGGCTTGCCGCCGCATGCGCTCGCGCAAGCGCCGCAGGCTGATCTGGTGGGCCAGCAGCTCCTCGAACGCCAGCCGCCGCCGGGCGGGATGGCGGCCGCCGTCCAGTTCCGCCAACGACGCATCGCTCGGCGGTCGGTGTAGCAGCCGCACCGCTTCCGCGACCGACGGGAGTTGCAGTTGCGCCCGCAGGGCCGGCGGCAGCAGTTCCGGCAGCAACGCCCCCGCGTCGAGCTGCGCCAGGGCTTGTTCGGCCAGCGCGCGCAAGGTGAACTGTTGCAGGCCGGCGGTGGCGGGATAGATCGGGGTCAGCCGGTCCGAGACCGGCGGCGTGTCCGGGTCCAGGCGGCGGCATTCGGGGTGGATCATCTCCAGGCCGGCATAGCCTTGGCGGACCTCGCCGAAACAGCGCAGCCGCGTGCCGGTTTGCTCGAACAACTGCTGCTGGGCCGGGCTGAAATGAAAGAAGCGCAAGGTCAGCGCGCCGGAGGCGTCGCGCAGGCGGCAGAGCAGGAAGCGCCGGCCGCTCGCCGTCACTTCGGCGCCGACCACTTCGGCTTCGATCTGCGCCTCGGCGCCGGGGCGCAGCAGTCCGATGGGGACGACGCGGGAGCGGTCTTGATAGCGTGCGGGCAAGTGCAGCAGCACGTCTTCGGCGGTGCGGATGCCCAGCCGGCGCAGCCGGTCGGCCAGCCTTGGCCCGACGCCCCGCAAGGCGGTGACCGGGAGCGGGTCGCAGGCCCCCGGCCGCGCCGTGTCCGGCGGGTCGGGCTTCGGGTCCGCTCGGGTTGCGCTCGGCTCCATCCGGGTCGCCGGCTATCGCTCCAGAACCAGGACCGCGTCCATTTCGATCTGGGCGCCGCGCGGCAGGGCGGCGACGCCGATGGCGGCGCGGGCCGGATAGGGTTCCGGGAAGTACTCGGCCATGATCCGGTTGACCGAGGCGAAATGACCCAAATCGGTCAGAAACACGTTGAGCTTGACCGCGTCGGCCAAGTCGCCGCCGGCCGCCCGCGCCACCGCCGCCAGATTGTCGAACACCCGGCGAATCTGGAGATCCGTGCCGCCTTCCACCAGTTGCTGGGTGGCCGGGTCGAGCGGGATCTGGCCGGACAGGTAGACGGTGGCGCCGACTTTGACTCCTTGGGAATAGGTGCCGATGGCGGCGGGGGCTTGATCGGTCTGGATGATTTCGCGCGGCATCTCCAAAGCTCCTGACGAACTCCCCGGCGATCGGCGGGGAACGGGGTTGCGGAAAAAGGCGGGCGGAAACGGTCGAGCCGGACGGGGGTGGGGCGGTGGAGGGCTAACCGCGCCGGACCAGCTTCAGGGCCTCGGGCAAAGTGCGCAACCGGCGGATCACCCGGGCCAGATGAGATCGGTCGCGGACGTTGAGCAGCAGATGCACCATGGCGGTATGGCCGTCCCGCTCCGAGGTGTTGATGGTTTCGATGTTGGTGTCGGTCGCGGAGATGGCGGCGGCGATGGTGGCCAGCACGCCGCGCTTGTTGGCGATTTCCAGCCGCAATTCCACGGGGAAGTCGGCGGTGATGTCGTGCTCCCATTCCACCTCGATCCATTTCTCGGGGGTTTTCTTGTAGCCGGTGACGTTCTTGCAGTGGTCCCGGTGGATGACGATGCCGCGCCCGGCATTGAGGAAGCCGATGATGGCGTCGCCGGGCAACGGCCGGCAGCATTTGCCGAAGCTGACCACCGTGCCTTCGGTGCCCTTGATCAGCAGCGGTCGGGCGCTGGCGTCCGGGTAGAGGGCTTCCTCGGGTTCGCCGCCCGGCAGCAGGCGCTTGGCGATCAGCGCGGCGACCCGGTTGCCCAGGCCGATGTCGGCCAGCAGCTCGTCGAAACCGCTCAGATTGAATTCCCGCACCAGCGCCTTGATCCGCTCGGGGGGCAGCTCGTTCAGGTTCCCGATCCGGCCGGCCAGCGCTTTCTCCAGCAGGCGCTTGCCGAGCAGGGTGGCCTCGCCGCGCTGCAGGTGCTTCAGGTAATGGCGGATGCTGGCGCGGGCCTTGGCGGTCACCACGAAATTGAGCCAGGCCGGGTTGGGGCGCGCGGTGGGGGTGATGATCGCCTCGACCGTCTGGCCGGTGACCAGCGGCGTGCGCAGCGGCACTAGCCGGCGGTCCACGCGGGCGCCGACGCAGGTGTTGCCGACGTCGGAGTGGATCGCGTAGGCGAAGTCCACCGCCGTGGCGCCGCGCGGCAGCTCGATGATCTCGCCGCGCGGCGTGAACACGTAGACCTCGTCGGGGAACAGGTCCACCTTGACGCTTTCCAGAAATTCCACCGGGTTGCCGGCGCGGCGCTGCATGTCCAGCAGCTTGCGCAACCATTCGCGGGCGCGCTGCTGGGCGTGCCCGCCGCCCCCCTCGCCGCCGGATTTGTAGCGCCAGTGGGCGGCGACGCCGACCTCGGCCATGACGTGCATTTCCTCGGTGCGGATTTGCAGCTCGATGGGAACGCCGCCGGGGCCGAACAGCACCGTGTGCAGCGACTGGTAGCCGTTGGCTTTGGGGATGGCGATATAGTCCTTGAACCGGCCCATGATCGGCTTGTACAGGCTGTGCATGATCCCCAGCACCCGGTAGCAGGTATCGACGCTATCGACGATGATCCGCACCGCGTAAACGTCGTAGACTTCCTTGAACGGCTTGGTCTTGCGGGACGAGAGCCGGTCCGCGTCCGGCGCGGGGCCGGCCGGACGCTCCCGGAATGGCAGGGGCGGTTTGCCGCGCATTTTCCGGTAAATGCCCCAGAGATGCTTGTTGCGGCCCACGACCCGCGCCTTGATGTCCTCTTCCCGCAGCCGGGCGTCGATGCGGGCTTCCATCTGGCTGACGATCTCGTGGCGGTTGCCGCTCATCTTGCGGACCGCGTCTTGCAACACCCGGAAGCGCAGGGGATACAGGTGGTTCAGGCCGAGGTCTTCCAGCTCTTGGCGCAGGTGGTTCATGCCGAGCCGGCCGGCGATGGGGGCGTAAATCTCCAGGGTTTCGCGGGCGATGCGGCGGCGGGATTCCGGCCGCATGGCGCTGAGGGTGCGCATGTTGTGCAGGCGGTCGGCCAGCTTGATCATGATCACCCGCAAGTCCTTGGCCATCGCCAGGAACATCTTGCGGAAGTTCTCGGCCTGCGCCTCCAGCTTGGAGTTGAACTGGATCTGGGTCAGCTTGCTGACGCCGTCCACCAGATCGGCGACTTCCGGCCCGAAGCGGGCGCTGATTTGCTCCTTGTTGCAGTGGGTGTCCTCGATGACATCGTGCAGGAGCGCCGCTTGCAGGGTTTCGTGGTCGAAGCGGACATTGGCGAGAATGCGGGCCACGGCCAGGGGGTGGAAGATATAGGGCTCGCCGCTCTTGCGGTAGATGCCCGCGTGCGCCTCGGCGGCGAAGTGGCAGGCGTCCCGCAGTCGCTCGACCTGTTCCGGCTCCAGGTATTCTCCGGTGATGGCGCTGAGGTCATCGATGCGCAGGCGCAGATCGTCCAGCCACTCGTCGTCGACGGCCAGCTTGCGGTTCTGCTGGATTTCGTTTCGGACTTCCCGCGCCGGCGCGCTCATCACGACGTTGCTCCCGATCTCAAGGGTTCGGCGCCATCACTCCAGTTCCGCCGGGGCGTCATCGGCGGCCTCGGCCTCGGCGGGGGCGGGCGATTCGGGTTCGGGCACGGGGGCGATGGGGCGGCGGTATTTTTCCTGGAGCATGTGGTCGAGCCTGCCCTCGGCCAGCTCGCGCAGCGCGACGACGGTGGGCTTGTCGTTTTCCCAGGGAACCAGCGCCTCTTTGCCGAGAGCCAGATCGCGGGCGCGGCGCGCGGCGATCAATACCAGTTCGAAGCGGTTGTCCACTTGATCGAGGCAGTCTTCAACGGTGATGCGGGCCATTCGGCGAAATCTCCGGGCGTGAACGGGTAGCTGGCTGACAGCTCGAATCCCGTGGTTGGAATCTTGCAGTCTAATGATAAGCGAGCGGTCAAGACAAGAGCGCCGTCAACAGTTCTCGCTGGCGCGTCAGTTGGGCTTCCCGGCGCTGGCGGTTGGCGATGACGATCGAGCGCAAGGCTTCCAGCGCCGCCGAAAACTGATCGTTGACGACCAGATAGTCGAATTCCGCGTAATGCGACAGCTCGTCCAGCGCCGCCGCCATCCGTCGCTCGATGGTTTCCGGGCTGTCCTGCCCCCGGCCGGCCAAGCGTTGCCGCAAGGTTTCCCGCGAGGGCGGCAGAATAAAAACCGTCGCGCTGGCGGGCGCGAGCGCCCGCACTTGGCGGGCGCCCTGCCAGTCGATTTCCAGAATCACGTCCAGCCCGGCCGCCAGTCGCGCCTCCACGGCGGCGCGACTGGTGCCGTAGCGGTTGCCGAAGACCCGCGCGTGTTCCAGGAACGCGCCCTCGGCCCGCATCGCCTCGAAGGCGGGATCGGTCACGAAGTGATAGTGCGCGCCGTCCTCCTCGCCCGGACGAGGCGGGCGAGTGGTGTGTGAGATGGAGACGACCACGCCGGGCGTGGTGTCGACCAAGCGTTTGACCAAGCTGGTTTTGCCGGCCCCGGAGGGAGCGGCGACGATGTACAGGATTCCGGCCGTCATCTGATCACGAAAAGTTGGACCTTGGGGATAGGGGGGCGTTCGCGAGAGGCGTCATTCCGCCCCGACCGGGTGCGCGGCCACCGGTCCCGGTGACGCGCATCGGGATGATGTCACGAATCGGCCCGACTTCAAAGGCGGAGCGCGGCGCACCGGCGACCGCTGCCGGTATCCTCAGCGTCTGGCCGCAGCCGAAGCGCTTCGGTCGCTTCCGTCGGAGATTTCGGATATGCGAGCGGCGTTTTCGCGCCCGCCACCGAGGCGGCCGGCGCGAGCCCGCCACGACCCGCTGGCGGGAAAGGGGGCGAGAGCGGCCCCGACAGGGCGGTGGTCGCTACTCGATGTTCTGGATCTGCTCGCGCATCTGCTCGATCAGCACCTTGAGTTCGACGGCGGCGCGCGTGGTGTCGGTGTCGGCGGACTTCGAGGACAGGGTGTTGGCTTCGCGGTTGAGTTCCTGCATCAGGAAATCCAGGCGCCGGCCCACCGGCTCGGCCCTGTCGAACACCGCCTGAATTTCGTCGAGGTGGGCGTCCAGCCGGTCGAGTTCCTCTTCCACGTCCAAACGCTGGGCGATCAGCGCCAGCTCCTGCTCCAGCCGGCCGGGATCGGCATCGGTCGAAATGTCCGCCAGCCGGCTCAGCAACTTGTCGCGCCAGCGGGCTTGGACCTCGGGCCGGCGGGCGCGCACTCGCCGCACCTGAAGCCGGATCGCTTCGCAGCGTTGCTGGAGCAGTTCGGCGGTGCGCTGTCCCTCCCGTTCGCGGGTGGCGATCAATTCCGCCAGCGCGGCATCCAGGGAGCCGAGCAGGGCCAGCTTGATTTCGTCCAGATCCGGCTCGGCCTCGTTGATCACGCCCGGCCAGCGCAGCACGTCCCCCAACCGCAAGCCGGTGCCCGGCCCGATCATGTGTTCCACTTCCCCGGCGATTTCGAGCAGGCGCTCCACCAGAGGTTGATTCAGGGTGATCGCGGTCAGGGCCGCGCCGGCGGTTTGCAGTTTGAGGGCGCACTCCACCTTGCCGCGGCTGAGGGCCGCCGCGATGCGTTCGCGGACCAGCGATTCCAGGCCGCGCAGCGCCTCCGGCAGGCGAACGGCGGTTTCCAGGTAACGGTGATTCACCGAGCGCAACTCCCAGATCATCGTGCCCCAGGCGCTGGATCGTTCCTGGCGCGCGAAGGCGGTCATGCTGCGTAACATGGGCTAACCTCTCTTTAAGTGGTTTTTTAATCTTAGGCGGAATTCGCCGTCTTGGCGCGGTCGTGCCGATTTTTCTCCGCGCCGCCGGCCCGGCGAGCAAGCTATCCTGCCATTTTGGCGAGTTCTGCTATAGTGCAGCCCCCATACGCCCCCTCGACCCCAGGAAGCCCGTTCATGCGTCCCAGTGCCCGCGCCGCCGACCAACTGCGCCCGATCCGGATCACCCGGCAATTCACCAAACACGCCGAAGGCGCGGTGCTGGTGGAGTTCGGGGATACACGGGTGATCTGCACCGCCAGCGTCGAGGAGCGGGTGCCGCCGTTCCTCAAGGGCAAGGGGCGGGGCTGGGTCACGGCCGAATACGGCATGTTGCCGCGCGCCACCCACACCCGGATGCAGCGCGAGGCCAGCCGGGGCCGGCAGGACGGGCGGACCATGGAAATCCAGCGCTTGATCGGTCGGGCGCTGCGGGCGGTGTTGGATTTGGAGGCGCTGGGCGAGCGCACCGTCACCTTGGATTGCGACGTGATCCAGGCCGACGGCGGCACCCGCACCGCCGCCATCACCGGCGGCTTCGTGGCGCTGGCCGACGCGGTGCGGCATCTGATGGGGCGGAAGCTGGTCAAGAAAAATCCGCTGCACGGGCAGGTGGCTTCGGTGTCGGTGGGCATCTATCGGGGCGAGCCGGTGCTGGATCTGGATTACGCCGAGGATTCCGAGGCGGAAACCGACATGAACGTGGTGATGAACGACGCTGGCGCCTTCATCGAAATACAGGGCACCGCCGAAGGCCACGCCTTCCGCATCGAGGAATTGCAGGCGATGCTGGCACTGGCGCGAACCGGGATCGACCAGCTCTTGAGCAAGCAGCGGGACGCGCTGGGCTTGCCGGGCTGAGCCATTTTCGACCGAAGAGAACGCGAATGCGCAAGATCGTGTTGGCGACCGGTAATCCCGGCAAGGTGCGGGAATTTGGCGCCCTTCTCGCGGAATTCGAGCTGGAGATCGTGCCGCAGTCGGTTTTCGGTGTCCCGGAGGCCGAGGAAACCGGGCTGACCTTCGTCGAGAACGCGCTGCTCAAGGCCCGCAACGCCGCCCTGAATACCGGCTTGCCGGCGCTGGCCGACGATTCCGGGCTGGCGGTGGACGCGCTGGGCGGTGCGCCGGGCATTTTTTCGGCCCGTTACGCCGGTCCCGGCGCTGATGATCGGGCCAACATCGCCAAGTTGCTGGCCGAGTTGAACGGCGTGCCGGCGGAGCGGCGCACCGCTCGCTTCGTGTGCGCGCTGGCCTTGCTGCACTATCCCGCCGATCCGACCCCGTTGATCTGTCAGGGAAGCTGGGAAGGGGTCATCCTGACCGAGCCGCGCGGCGCGGGTGGCTTCGGTTACGATCCGGTCTTTTTCGTCCCCGGCGAGAAGGGGACCGCCGCCGAGCTGGAGCCCGCGCTCAAAAACCGGCTCAGCCATCGCGGCCAGGCATTGGCGCTCCTGCGCTGGCATTTGCAAGAAAGGTCGGCTTGGCGACCGGCTACGACGGCGGCGTTTTGAGCGAGACCATGATGGGTTCCAACTGCCGCCAAGCCTGCTCGGCCTGGCGCTTGGAAAGCACCTTGGGCAACATGTCGCGGATGGCGTCGAGTTCGACGCGCAATTCCTCGGGCGTCGTGGTGGCCTCGATGCGCTCGATCCGGCGAATCGCAGCAGGTCCGACGGTGCCTAGCAGGATGCGCTCGGCGAAGCTCTTGGCTTCGTTGAGATTGAAGGCGGGTTGTGCGGATAGATTCGCGGTGCCGGCCGATGGCGCCGCCGCCGACCCTTGTTGGAGCGCGAACAGGGTCGGCTCCAGTTGTTCCCACGCCTGTTCGGCCTGACGCTGGGGCAACACCTTGGGCAGCAAATCGCGGAGAGTATCGAGTTCGACCCGGAGCTGCTCGGGCGTGGTGACCGCTTCGATGCATTCGATCCGATATTCTGCGGCGGATCCCATGGCGCCCAGCAGAATGGAGCGAATGGAGTGCTTGGCTCCGCCGAGGTTGAATTCGTGCGGCGCCGGCGGGGAAGCCGCGCCGGGCGCGACCGCACTCGACTTCGGGCACGCGATAAAACCTCCCGCTTCCAGTTCGGCCAGATCCAGTTCGATGTCGCCGAGCGCGGCGAGCCGGCCAATCATCTCGGCGGCGGTGGAGTGGCCGTCCACCATGATCAGTACCCGGCGCAAATGGGCGGGCAGTTTATGGGTTCGGGTCTGGATTTCCTCTTGGCCCTTGGCGGTCTTGATAAAAACTTGGCGAAGTTCCATAGCACTCCCGAAAGCGGTTGAGAAAAGCCACGGTAAGACTGCTGCGGTTGGGTGTCGATACCCTGGGTGCATAGAGTGATTTTGGCGAGTGCCGTGTCAATTCTAGATAAGTCCCGGCGGGGTGTAAGTTAATTTTTTATTCCACGATTCCATTGGCTTTATACGTCCACATCCCGTGGTGCGTCCGCAAGTGCCCCTATTGCGACTTCAATTCCCACGAAGCGCGCGGGCCGGTGCCGGAACGCGCTTATGTGGACGCGCTGCTGGCCGATCTGGAGCAGGACTTGCCCCGCGTGTGGGGACGCCGCATCGGCAGCGCGTTTTTTGGGGGAGGCACGCCGAGCCTGTTTTCGGCCGAGGCGCTGGAGCGGTTGCTGTCGGGCTTGCGCGCCCGCCTGCCGCTGCGCCCGGATGCGGAAATCACCCTGGAAGCCAATCCGGGCACGGTGGAGCGGGGCCGTTTCGCGGAATTTCGAGAGATCGGCATCAACCGGCTGTCCATCGGGGTGCAGAGCTTCGATGACGACCAGTTGCGCCGGCTGGGCCGGATTCACGACCGCCGCGATGCCTTCGCCGCCGCCGAGGCCGCCCATGCCGCCGGACTCGGCAATTTCAATCTCGATCTGATGTTCGGCCTGCCGGGACAGACGGTCGAGCGAGCGCGAGCCGACATCGCCGACGCGATATCCCTTCAGCCGGCGCATATTTCGTATTACCAGCTCACCATCGAGCCGAACACGGCTTTTCACCGCATGCCGCCCGCGCTACCGGACGACGAGATCGCCGACACCATCCAGCGCGACGCCCAGGCGGAACTGGCGCGGCACGGTTATCGGCGCTACGAGGTCTCGGCCTACGCCCGCGAGAACCGCCGTTGCCGGCACAACCTGAACTATTGGGAGTTCAGCGACTATCTCGGCATCGGCGCCGGCGCGCACGGCAAGCTGACCGATCCCGCCGCTGGCCGGATTCACCGCTACTGGAAGCTCAAGCGTCCGGGCGGTTATCTGAAGCATGCAGGGGCGCCGGCCGGTGTCGGCGGCGATCAGCCGATTGGCGAAGCCGATCTACCGGTCGAGTTCCTGATGAACGCGCTGCGCCTGGTCGAGGGCGTGCCGGTCGAGCTGTTCGGCGAACGGACCGGTTTGCCGCTGGCCGCCCTGGAACCGGCGCTGAGTCGAGCCCGGGAACGCGGCTTGCTGGAAACCGACCCGGCGCGATTGCAGCCGACCGAACTGGGCTTGCGCTTTTTGAACGATGTGCTGCAAGCGTTCGTCTGAAAAAGCCGCGTCCGGGTTGTTCGAGCGCGGCTCTATCGGTCAATTGCTCGGCCGGCTTGGCCGAAGAGAGCCGGTCAAGGCGAAGCGCCGGACAGCGAGAATTGATCCTGAAAATTCACGCTCACCGACCCGAGGCTATACGCCTGATCGTAGGCGGTCGAGCCGGACGCCGACAGCGATTTCTCGCTGTAGGAACCCTGGACGTTCACCGGATGGGCGTTGCCGTCGCTGGTGACGATGTTGTAGGAAAAGGAAATTTTCCCGCCGGAATGGGCGCCCGTGAAGGCGCTCGCCATCGGCTCGCCGAAGGTGACCGCTTGCGTCGTGCAATAGCCCTCGGAGTTGAAGCCGAAGGAATAGGTCCATTTTTGGTGATCGAGGGTCAGGGAGCCATCGCCATTCAGGGCCATCGAGGCCGATCCGGAGCCGCATTGGCTGCACGTTCCCTGATGGTGGAAGCTCGCGGTCGCCGAGAAACAGATCGTCTCCGTTCCGCTGTACGACCGCGTCGCGAGCGGTGGATCGGGCGGCAGCTCCGGCACCGGCTCGGCGGCGCGGGTTTGCAGCACGCGGGTGGCTGCGGTCAGGCAGGCCGCGCTGCTGACCGATGTCCCGCAAGACGCTTGCGGGATGTCCTCGCTGAATTCCAGTGCCCGTTGCAGCGCCGGATCGAGGGTTTCGGCCATCGTGGTGACCTGGGGGACGGGGTTGGTAGCCAAATCTCGCAGGTCTTTGAGCAATCGCGATTGACAGCCAAGCGCTGCGGCCAAGTTGGGAACGCTGGCCGTGGTCGCCCCCTGTTGCAGCGCGCAGAGCAGCTCGTTTTCGGCGGCGCCACCGGCCGCGAACAGCTCCACCAGAATCGACCGCAGGGAAAACAGGGCCGGAACGCTGGCCGCCGACGGTCGGGCCAGGATGGCTGCGGAGTTGGGCTCGGCGGCCCGCAGGCGCTCGATCAGGTCCTTCAGGCGCTGCACGAGGTTGCCGTCGAGCGACGCGGTGACCGGCCCGCCCAGCGGTTTGCCGCTGGAGTCGAAGAAGCTGATCGCGACGCTGGTCGGGGTGAACTGGCTGAGGCGAGCCTCGATCCCGCTGGAATCGCGATAGGTGGCCGGTAGCCCCTCCGCGTCGAGCAGCAGGTCGGCCCAGCGACCGGCGCCCGGCTCGGTCCAAGCGATGCCATTGATCCGTGTTGGAGCGCCCGTCGCATCCTTGTCCGCATGTACCCCGGTGCTGTCGGTCTGGCTGGCCCCGACGCCGAGCACGGCGAACCGGTTGAGGATGTCGGTCACGGCGGAGACCAGCGCGATTTTCTCGCCGGTGGCGGTGGTGGAGGCGATGACGAAATTTTGATCGGGCTCGGACCATTGGAGCTTGGTGTCTGGAACGGTCGCCGCCTCGGCCCGAGCGGCGGCCGTGGGGCTGGCCTTCGGAAAGCCGAGCAGGCGGATCTTGTCGATCAGCCCGGTCAGGAACTCGCCGCCCAGCGTGGTGACGGCAAAATTGACGTCGGCGAACTCAATCCCGTCGGCGAAAGCCCGCAAATTGTGGACTCCATCCCCGATCCGGTTCCAGTTATAGGTCAAGCCAAAGCCGTTGGCGGTGTCTCCGCAGGTCCCCGCCGTATCGGGCCGGTCGGTGCCGTGCGCGGTCGCCAGGAGCGGCCCGCCGTCGATGCTCATCTCGACCCGGCTGGCGGTGCAAACCCAACCCCGGATCAACCCGATCCCGCTCTCGGACGATCCCTGGGTGGGCGATTCGAGCAGCGCGTCTGCCCGAGTCGGCGGATTGGCTACGGGCGGGATGGTGATAGGTGTGGCGAAGACGAAATTCTGGTGGGGCTCCGACCAGTGAATCTTGGCGGAGCGGCCGGCTGCGGGGAAGTCTGGCACAGTGTAGTCGCCTTGCAAGCCGGTCAGGAATTCGCCGCCCAGCGTCGTGACGGTGAAATTGACGTCGGCGAATTCTACCCCGTCGGCGAAGGCCCGCAGGTTGTGAACCCCGTCTCCGACCCGATTCCAGTTGTAGATCAGGCCAAAGCCGGTGTTGGAGCGCCCGCACCGCTCGGCCGTGTCGGGCCGGTCGGTGCCGTGCGCGGTGGCCAGCAGCGGACCGTCGTCGATGCGCACTTGCACCCGGCTCGCGTCGCACGCCCAGCCCCGGATCAAGCCGATGCCGCTGCGGAGAAACGCATCCGGCGCCGGTGATTCCAAAATTGCTGCGGGCTGCGCCAAGGCGGCGGGACTGAACAGAGCCGAGACCAGTCCCACCAACAGCCCCGATATCACCCGCAATCGAAGAACGCTATCGCTTTTCATCATCGGCCTCCTCGCCGCTTGCCCTCGGTCGATCAAGGCAAGCCAGCGAAACTTGAAGAAGGCAGATTTGCATCTGTCGCCCACTCAATTCAACATTGTATAGGGCATCACCCCATTTAATTGTATCATAAAATAAACATAAAATAAATAAGGAATAAAAGGGTATTTTGCTCTATGGGGCGTTCATTTTGTCGCCCGCGACCGCCCGTCCGGTCTGGATGGAACCGATTAATGCGAAATTTGGCCGATGGCGCGGGTCAAGCGGCTCCGGCCAGCGACCCAGCCGGCAATTGCATGGTCGCGCAATGCAGGCTGCCGCCTTGGCGGATCAGAGTGGCGCACGGGATGCCGATCACTTCGCGGTTCGGGAAGCAGCCGCCCAGCCGTTCCAGCGCTATCGCATCGAGCGGATCGCCGTAGGTCGGCACTAGCACCGCGCCGTTCAAGATCAGGAAATTGGCGTAGCCGGCGGGGAGTCGGTTGCCGTTTTCGTCGCGCCGAGGGGCGGGCAGCGGCAGTTCGATCAGACGGTAAGCCTCGCCTTCTTTCGTGCGGAAATCCCGCAGTTCCTCCGCCATCGCCCGCAACGGTTCATAGTGCGGATCGGCGGGATCGGTGCAGCCCTGATAGGCGATCGTGCGCGAATCGCAAAAACGTGCCAGCGTATCGATGTGGCTGTCGGTATCATCCCCGGCCAAGTGTCCGTGTCGCAGCCACAGAAAGCGGGTGAAACCCAGCGTTTCGCCGAGCCGCCGCTCCAGGCCTGCTCGGTCCAAGCCGTTGCGGTTGGGATTGAGCAGGCATTCGGCGGTGGTCAGCAGCGTGCCTCGACCGTCGGTTTCGATGCTGCCGCCTTCCAAAATCAGATCGACCGGCTCGCGCGGGGTGGGGCCAAACGCGCCCGATTCGTGCAGCCGGGCGGTGATCCGGTCGTCGAGTTCGAAGGCGTACTTTTCGCCCCAGCCGTTGAAACGGAAATCCAGCAGCACCGGCTGGCCGTCGCGGTGAACGGTGATCGGGCCGTGGTCGCGCGCCCAGATGTCGTTGGACGGCACCACGTACAGCCGACACCGGGCGAGATCCGCGTCGGCGGCGCGCAGCAGGTCGCGGATATGCTGGCTATGCTTGAGGTCGTGGCAGCCGATCAAGACGGTCTCGCGGCGGCTGATCGCGGCGGCCAGCGCGGCGAGCGTCCGATCGGCTTGGCTCAGCCAGGGTCTCCAGTCGCTGTCGGCGTGCGGCCAAGTGAGCAAGATGGCGTCCTGACGCGCCCATTCGGCGGGTAGTGCGCTTGCGATGCGTGACATATTGCGGTTCCCGATTCACCCAAACTGAGTAAAGCACATGAAAATTAAAGCCGTGCATCAGTATGCCAAGGATGTGGATACCGTCTTCGGTTTATTCCACGATCCCGAGTTCATGAAAATCAAGTACGCCGGCATCGGCGCCCGCAATGTCGAGGTGCTGGAATGCGCCGGCAGCGATGGCCGCTATACCGTCAAGATCAGGCGGGAAGTGCCGGCCGACGTGCCGGGATTGCTGAAAAAATTCCTCAATCCCTGGAACACAGTGGTCCAGAGCGAAAGCTGGGAAGGCGAGGCGGGTGGTCCCTATCGCTGCGCGTTCGGGATCGACATCGCCGGCGTGCCGGTCAGCGCCAAGGGCGTGATGGAGTTGCGGGCGGCGGGCGGCGGTTGCGTCAACGACGTGCAACTGGAGATCAAGTGCGGGATTCCGCTGGTCGGCGGCAAGCTGGCCGACTTCGTGGGCGGCGACGCCGAGAAAGCCATCCAGGCGGAATACGATTTCATCCGCGCCCATCTGGCCAAGGTGTAAAACTCCCTCTCCCACCGGGAGAGGGTTGGGGTGAGGGCTCCCGCCGGGAGAGAGCGGTTATCCGGCCGCTCAGTCGAATAAACCGCCCACCGACAGGTAGCGTTCGCCGGTGTCGTAGCAGAAGGTCAGAATCCGGCTGCCGTCGGGGATTTCCGGCAGCTTCTTGGCGATGGCGGCCAGCGACGCCCCGGAGGAAATGCCGATGAAGATGCCTTCTTCCCGGACGCAGCGCACCGCGTACTTGAAGGCGTCTTCGTGGGTGACCTGGATGACGCCGTCCAGAATTTTCGTGTTCAACACCGCCGGCACGAAGCCGGCGCCGATGCCTTGCAGCGGGTGCGGGCCGCGCTGACCGCCGCTCAGCACCGGCGAGGCCGCCGGTTCGACGGCGAACGCTTTGAGGTTCGGAAATTGTTCCTTCAACACCTCGGCGCAGCCGGTGATGTGGCCGCCGGTGCCGACGCCGGTGATCATGAAATCCAGCCCTTCGGGAAAATCGTCGAGGATCTCCCGCGCCGTGGTGCGGCGATGGATTTCGACGTTGGCGGGATTCTCGAACTGCTGCGGCATCCAGGCGTTCGGCGTGCTCTCGACCAGCTCTT
>WBZM01001798.1_pt1 | contig 19873 bp, 18 predicted proteins | sample 5204271 | NCBI WGS metagenome assembly WBZM01 (sample SAMN12344346, study PRJNA552823) | activated sludge metagenome | biome: Activated sludge suspended growth; feature: Nitrification reactor; material: Wastewater; isolation source: activated sludge from nitrification reactor of wastewater...
CCCAGGATGCCCAGGCGCTTGAAGTCGGCCATCTGCAGCGCGATCTGCTCGGTGGCGTAGGCGCGGCTCTTCGCCTGCATGTCGTCGCGGCTGAGGTTGCGGCCGTGCTTCTTCTCGATCGCGTTCTCGATCGGCAGGCCGTGGCAATCCCAGCCCGGCACGTACTGCGCGTCGAAGCCCTTGAGCTGGCGCGCCTTGACGATCATGTCCTTGAGCACCTTGTTGACGGCGTGGCCCATGTGGATGGCGCCGTTGGCGTAGGGCGGGCCGTCGTGCAGCACGAACAGCGGCGCACCATGGCGGGCATCGCGCAGCTTCTTGTACAGGCCGTGCTCGTCCCACTCCTTCACCCAGGCGGGCTCGCGCTTGGCGAGGTCGCCGCGCATCGGGAAGGGCGTGTCGGGCAGGTTCAGCGTCGCTCGGTAGTCGACAGGGGTCGGGTCGGTCATGGCAGCAGGGGGCGCCGTCGGGGGCGCGCCGGAAGAGGGAGGGCGGCGCAGCGGGGCGCCGGCGTTCGCGGTCGGCAGGCGAACGCTAAATTCGGTCGCGCGTGGTCTGGCGGCCGACCTTCACGTAATCGGCGGCGTGCGCTGCGAGGAAGGCGCGCGCGTCGTCGGCATCCTTGCGGATGGCAGCCGTCAACTCCTCCAGCGAGTCGTAGCGGGCTTCGTCGCGCAGTTTGTGCAGCAGTTCCACGCGGATGATTTTACCGTAGGCCCCCTCGGTGCCCAGGGCGGCGGGCCACTCGAGGCAATGCACCTCCAGCAGCACGCGGCCGCTGTCGTCGACCGTGGGGCGCCGGCCCAGGCTGGCCACGCCGTCCAGCGGCCGGTCGGCCAGGCCGTGCGTGCGCACCGCGAAGATGCCAAGCGCGGCCGGCTTCGGGTGCGAGAAGCGCAGGTTGAGCGTGCGGAAGCCGTCGTGCCGGCCGGGGGCGCTCGCGCCGAGGTCGCGCCCGAGCTTGCGGCCGTGCACCACGTGGCCCGAGAGGCTGTAGGGCCGGCCGAGCAGGCGGGTGGCGCGCGCCATGTCGCCGGCGGCCAGCGCCTCGCGCACCGCCGAGCTCGAGACCCGCTCGCCGTGCACCTCGTAGCTCATCATGCGTGCCACGTCGAAGCCGGCGGCGGCGCCAGCCGCGTCGAGCATCGCGTAGTCGCCGGCGCGCTTGGCGCCGAAGCGGAAGTCGTCGCCGACCAGCACGTATCGCGCGCCGAGTCCCCGCACGAGCACGTCGTCGACGAAGGCCTGCGGTGACTGCGCCGCGAAGCGCGCGTCGAAGCGCAGCACCACCACCTGGTCGATGCCGCAGCGCTCGAGTTCGGCCAGCTTGTCGCGCAGCGTGGCGATGCGCGCCGGCGCCAGCTCCGGCTTGCCGGTCACCGCGGCGAAGTAGTCGCGCGGGTGCGGCTCGAAGGTCATCACGCAGGACGCGAGACCACGGTGCTGCGCTTCGCTGCGCAGCAGCGCGAGCATGGCCTGGTGGCCGCGGTGCACGCCGTCGAAGTTGCCGATGGTCAGCGCGCAGGCGTCGGCGATGCCGGGATGGTGGAAGCCTCGGAAGACTCGCATGCACGGGATTATCCCGTGCGCCGCCTCAGGCCTCGCCGGCCTTCAGATGGCGGTAGATCAGCCCGCGCGACACGCCCAGCGTGCGCGCCGCCTTCGAGACGTTGCCCTTGCATTCGCCGAGCACCCGCATCACGGCCTGGCGCTCGGTCTCGCGCAGGGTCGCGGTGGGCGGCGCGGCGTCCGCGGGCGCGGCCGGGGCGGGCTCCGGGCGCGCGGCGTGGCTGCGCGCCAGTCCGTCGCGGGCACGCAGCTCGGGGCGCAGCCAGAGCGTGAGGCCGTTGGGCAGGCGCAGCGGCTGCGGCGCGTCGGACGTGCTCAGCCCCAGCAGGCCCGCCATCGGCAGCCCGAGCTGGTCTTCCACCGGCAGCCCGAGCCGGCCCCCCGCCGCGTGGCCGAGGCCGAGCAGGCGCGCGGCCGCGCCGTTGAGCCAGTCGATGCAGCCGTCGCCGGTGATGCCCAGCAGCGCGGCCATCGGCGTGTCGAGCAGCGCCGGCGAGATCTGCATGCGCACCACCAGGTGCTCGGTCGACTGCGCCAGCAGCAGCCGGTTCTCGATCTCCGCCGCGTAGTGCGCCACCACCGAGGCCGCGTCGAAGCCGAACGGCAGGCCCTCGCTGGAGAGGTCGAGCACGCCGGCCACCTGGCCGCGCACGTCGCGGATCGGCGCGGCGGCGCAATGCATCACCTGCACGTTGCCGAAGAAGTGCTCCCCGCCGCTCACCACGCTGGGCTGCCCCGTGCGCGCCGTGATGCCCGGTGCGGTCGTGCCCACCGCTTCCTCGGCGAGGTTGACGCCCACGCGCATGCTGATCGGCATCAGCCGCTCGTGGCTGCGTGCCTGCGTGAAGGTGCTGCCGATCAGCACGCCGTGCGCGTCGGTCAGCATTGCGGTGCTGGCCGTGCCCGCCAGCGTCAGGCGCAGCCGTTCCATCTCGCCGGCGGCGGCATCGAGCAGTTCGCGGTTGGCGCGCAGCGTGTTGTGCACGCGGCTCGGCGTGACCGGTTCGAACACCGCCGGCCGGCCCGGGTCGGCATGCGAGCGCAGGCAGCGCGACCACGACTGCAGCACCGCTTCACTGACCATGCCCGACGGTCGCACGCCGTCCTCGAAGAAGCGCTGGCGAGCCAGCGCCACGCGCTGCTCGGCGGAGGCGTAGAAGGGATTGGCGGGCAGGTTCGAAGTGCTCATCGGCGCGCAGTGTGAGGGCGCGCAGCGCCCCGCGGCAAGCTGTGCCGCAACGGAACAGCCGGGGCCTAGGGTTACTCCCGAAGTGGCCGGCGGCTTGACCTGCCTCTATCGTCCGCCCCGTCCCAGAACACACGAGGAGACGACATGGACACCCGCTTTGCCCGCAGCCTCGCCGTGGCGGCGCTGGCGGCGACGGCGCTGGCAGCGCAGGCCCAGGGCCTGGCCGACCTGCGCAACGACGCCGCCACGACCCAGGACGTCACCACCTACGGCATGGGCTGGTCGCTGCAGCGCCATTCGCCGCTGAAGCAGATCGCGCCCGGCAACGTGAAGAACCTGGTGCCGGTGTGGAACCTGAGCCTGGACAACCCGACCAACGCGTCGAACCAGCCGCTGGTGATCGACGGCACGATGTACGTCGCCACCCACAGCCACACGGTCGCGATCGACGCCGTTACCGGACGCCAGAAGTGGAAGGCCGCGATCGAGCTGCCCGCCGACATCGCCGGCTACCTGTGCTGCGGCATCCACACCCGAGGCATGGCCGCGCTCGACGGCGTGCTCTACCGCACCACCATCGATGCGCACGTGCTGGCGATCTCGATGGCCGACGGCAAGGTGCTGTGGAACCAGAAGGCCGCCGAGTACAAGGACGGCTACTCGATGACGCACGCGCCGCTGATCGCCGGCAACGTGCTGATCACCGGCATCTCCGGCGGCGAGTACGGCTCGCGCGGCTTCCTGAAGGGCTGGGACCTGAAGACCGGGGCCGAGAAGTGGCACCGCTGGACCACCGCAGCGCCCGGCGAGCCTGGCGGCGACACCTGGAAGGGCGAGGCCTACAAGACCGGCGGCGCGCCGACCTGGCTGACCGGCAGCTACGACCCCGAGCTCGACCTCGTCTACTGGGGCGTGGGCAACGGCGGGCCGTGGAACGCGGCCTCGCGCGGCGGCGACTCGCTCTACATCGGCTCGGTGCTGGCGATCCGCCCGTCGACCGGCGAGATCGTCTGGCACTACCAGTTCTCGCCCGGCGACCCGTACGACTACGACGGCGTCAACGAGCTCGTGCTGGCCGAGCTGCCGATCGACGGCAAGCCCACCAAGGTGCTGATGCAGGCCAACCGCAACGGCTTCTTCTACGTGCTCGACCGCACCAATGGCAAGTTCATCTCGGGTACGCAGTTCGCGCGCAAAGTGAACTGGGCCAGCGGCATCGACGCCAAGGGCCGGCCGGTCGACACGCCGATGACGGCGATGGTCAAGAAGACCGAGGAGATGAAGGACTTCGTCGAGGTCTGGCCGAGCGCCTTCGGCGGCAAGAACTGGATGCCGATGAGCTACGACCCTGCGCGCCGGCTGGTGTTCATGAACACCATCGACCTCGGCATGAAGGTCAAGTACGTCAAGCAGGAGCGGCCGGGCGGCCCGAACTGGTTCCTCGGCCTGGAGCTCGGCGGCTTCGTCGCGCCCGACGACGGCAACCGCGGCGCGCTGGTGGCCTGGGATCCGGTGGCGCGCAAGGCGGTGTGGACGGCACCGAACAAGTCGCCGTACTGGGCCGGCGTGCTCTCCACCGCGAGCGGCGTCGTCTTCACCGGCGCGCAGAACGGCCAGTTCATGGCCTTCGATGCGAAGAACGGCAGGAAGCTCTGGTCGTTCCAGACCGGCTCGGGCATCTCGGGCCTGCCGATCGCCTGGGAGAAGAATGGCCGCGAGTACATCACCGTGCTGAGCGGCTCGGCGCACGTCTACGGCGCGCTGGCCGGCGACCCCGACACCGCCAACGTGCCGGCCGGCGGCTCGGTGTGGACCTTCGCGCTGCCGAAGCGATGAACCTCGTGCGTGCCTGGATGGCGGCCGCGGCGCTGGCCGCGCTGGCCCCGGCGTCCGTCGCGCAGGAGGCCGCCGAGGCCGGGCGCAAGCTCTACGTGAGTTCGTGCCAGCGCTGCCACGGCATCAACCTCGCGACGAACGGCATCGGGTTCGACCTGCGCACCTTCCCGCAGCACGACAAGGAGCGCTTCCTGCGCTCCGTCACCAACGGCAAGGGCGCGATGCCGGCCTGGGGCGGCACACTCAGGCCCGAGCAGATGGACCTGATCTGGGCCTACATCGGCTCGGTCAACGGCTGGACGATGGCGGCGTCGGCGCCGCAGTGATCGCCTCGGGGCCATCCACCCATCGCCACTGACCCGGCGCGAGGTCGGGCGGCAGCACGAGCGCGCCGAAGGCGCTGCGGTGCAGCGCCTCGACGCGGTTGCCGGCCGCCGCCACCATGCGCTTGACCTGGTGGTACTTGCCTTCGGTGAGCACGAGCCGCAGGCCGTGCGAGCCCTCGGCCTCGCAAGCCGCGGCGCGCACCGGCGCGGGGTCGTCGTCGAGCACCACGCCGCCGCGCAGGGCGGCCAGCTGGCGCTCGTCGACCGGATGCTTGCATCGCACCTCGTAGACCTTGGGCACGTGGTGCTTCGGCGAGGTGAGGCGGTGGATCAGCGTGCCGTCGTCGGTGAGCAGCAGCAGGCCGGTGGTGTCCTCGTCGAGCCGGCCCACCGGCTGCACGCCGCGCACGCGCAGGGGCGCGGGCAGCAGGCTCATCACGCTCGGGTGGTGCTTGGGCTTCTGCGAGCACTCGTAGCCGGCCGGCTTGTGCAGCATCACCAGCGCCTTCTCGCGGTAGGGCCAGCGCTGGCCCTGCACGCCGAATTCCAGGCCCTCGGTGTCGACCTCGTGCCACGGGTCGTCGACCACTTCTCCGCCGAGGCTCACGAAGCCGGCCGCCACCAGCGACTCGCACTCGCGGCGCGAGCCGAAGCCCTGCGAGAACAGCACCTGGGCGAGCGTGGGGCGGCGCTTAGTCATGGAGCTCGAGCAGCACGACGTGGTTGCCGGCGGTCGGCCAGCTGCGGCCGACGACGCGCTCGCCGTTGAAGGAACCGGCGACGGGCCGCTCGGTGGCATCGGCCAGGCGCACCTTCGCCGTCGAGACGCCCGCCACCCCCGGCGGGATGCCCGCCGGCGGGCTGAGCCCGTCGAGCTCGATCTCGTCGCGTGGGATGCCGAAGTAGCCGCGCGGCCGCGTCAGCGTCACCACCGCCGCGGCGTCGCGGTCGTCGGCGGCGATGCGTGCGGCGCGCAGGTGCACGAGCGCCGACGAGCGCGCGAACGGCGCGCGGTAGACGTGCGTGGTCGCGAAGCCCGGCGCGGTGACGACGAACTCGAGCGCGGTCTTGCTGGTGGTGACGATCGGCCCCCAGCGGCCGTCGGCGCCGACGTTCTGACGGTGCAGCGCCGTACCGAGCCGCGCGCCGGTGGCGGCGTCGGTGGCGTAGACCTCGACGGTGGCACCGGCCAGCGGCAGGTTGTTGACGTACTCGCCGCTGCCGGGCCGGTTGTCCAGGCCCAGGCCGCTGACCACGCCCTCGAGCGTGATGCGCGCTTCCGGCACGGCGCGTGTCGTGGCGGGCGCGCTGCCGGTGAGGAAGCGCCACATCGCCTCGAAAGCCAGCGGGCCGAAGGTGGTCTCGCGGTGGTCGATGCCGGGGATCACCACGTTGCGCGCGCCCTTCAGCTCCGGGCCGGCGGCGGTGACGTTCGTCGGCGTGCCCTTGGCACCGATCCAGGCGCCATCGGGCTGCGCGAACTTGTCGTTGGCGTCGGAGCGGATCGTCAGCCACTGCGGGCCGGGCGTGACTTCGGTGCCACCGCCTTCGGCATTCAGCCGCCGCAGCAGCGGGCCGGCGCCGTTGAACTCGCTGGTGGGGCGGAACGTGGCGCTGGACCACACGCCGTGGTTGGGCGTGCCGCCGAGGATCACGTGCGACACCCGGCCGGCGCCGCCGCTGGCCACGAAGTTTCGGATCACGATGCCGCCGCGCGAGTTGCCGATGAGCACCACCTTCGCGGCGCCGGTGCGCTTCAGCACCGCGTCGACCTCGGCAGCCAGTGCCCGGCGGGCGTCCTCGCTGGAACTGCGGCCCGGCTGGGGCTGGTCGTCGGCATCGCGCGCGAGCGGGTAGGGCAGGTCGATCGCGTGCAGCCGCTCGCGCGGCCAGCCGTTGCTCTCGAAGCGCCACAGCGTGGTCATCCACAGCGCGGCGCTGTCGCCGTTGCCGTGCACGAAGACGATGGGCGGTCGGGTGTCGGCGGCAGGCGCGAGGCCGGCGGGCCGGTACACGCAGGAGGCGAGTGACGCGGCGAGCAGCAGCAGCGCGGCGCGGCGCGGGATCGGAGGCAGGGTCATGCGAAGTCGGCAGCGCAGGGAAGGTCGGGAAGACCGGGCACGGCGAGCCGCGTGGCGGCGCGCACGGCGTTCAGCACGGCGCGGGCGGTGGCCTCGGCGGCGAGCGCGCCGAGCAGCGTCACGTCGCCGCGGCGCCCGGCGGTGCCGGTGGCCAGCGCGAACAGTGTGTCGCCGTCGCCCATCGTGTGCACGGGGTTGATGCTGCGAGCCAGGCCGTCGTGGGCCATCTGCGCGAGCTTGTTGGCCTCGGCCTTGCCGAGCACGGCGTCGGTGGCGATCACGCCCAGCGTCGTCGCCGCGCCGGGCTGGAAGGGGGCGGGCAGTTCGCCGGCCAGCATGGCAGTCATCGTGCCGAGGAGCCGCGTGCCGTCGGCCGTGCGCGCACCGGCCACTGGGCGGCCGCTGGCCGGGTCGATCACGTCACCCAGCGCGTTCACCGCCACCAGCGCGCCGACCGTGAAGCCGCCGGCGCGCACCGCAGCCGAGCCGATGCCGCCGCGCATCGCGCGCACAATGCCGTAGAGCTTGCCCACAGTGGCGCCCGCCCCGGCACCGACGTTGCCCTGCGCGGGCAGCTCGCTGCGGGCGGCGTCGCAAGCGGCGTAGCCGGCCTCGGCATCGGGGCGGATGCGGCCGTCGCCCACCCACAGGTCGAAGAGGATCGCGGCCGGCACGATCGGCACGCGCGCGGGGCCGACCGGCACGCCGATGCCGCGCTCGTCGAGCCAGCGCATCACGCCCGAGGCGGCGTCGAGCCCGAAGGCGCTGCCGCCGGCGAGCAGCACTGCATGCACCTTGTCCACGGCGTTCAGCGGCGAGAGCAGCTCGGTCTCGCGCGTACCGGGGGCGGCGCCGCGCACGTCGACGCCGCAGGTGGCGCCCTGCGGCGTCAGCACCACGGTGCAGCCGGTGGGGCGGCGCGCATCGGTGAAGTGGCCGACCGAGAGGCCGGCCACGTCGACGATCGAACCCGCGAACGCTGCGCTCATGCCGGCATGGTAGCCGGCACGTCCCGTGCGCACGCTCAGGCGAACACGCCTGCCGTGTCCTGCATGCGCGAGGACACCTCGCCGAGGTGGTGCAGCGAATCGCCGAAGGTCATCTCCAGCACCGTCAGGCGCTTGAAGTAGTGGCTGGCGATGTACTCGTCGGTCACGCCGATGCCGCCGTGCAGCTGGATGCACTGCTGGCCGACGAAGCGCATCGACTGGCCGAGCTGATACTTCGCCTGCGCGATCGCGCGGCGTCGCACCGCCGGCGCGTCGCCGAGCTTGAGGCTGGCGTAGTAGCTCATCGAGCGGCCCAGCTCGAGCTGCATCTTCACGTCGGCGATGCGGTGGCGCAGCGCCTGGAAGCTCGAGATCGCCACGCCGAACTGCTTGCGCGTGTTCATGTACTCGGCGGTGATCGCGGTCAGGCGGTCCATCACGCCGACGGCTTCGGCGCAGATTGCCGCAGTGCCCGCATCGACGGCTTGCTCGAGCACGGGCAGCGCGTCGAGCGCAATCAGCGTGGCCGGTGTGTTCGCGAGCGCGAGCTCGGCGGCGCGCGCGCCGTCCTGTGTCGGGTAGCCGCGCACGGCCAGGCCGGCCGCGCGCTTGGCGACGAGGAACAGGCCGATGCCGGCCGCATCGCCGTCGGCGCCGGCGGTGCGCGCCGGCACGATGAAGGCATCGGCCTCGTCGCCGGCAGGCACCACGCTCTTGGCGCCGCTGAGCGTCCAGCCGTTGCCGGCCGGCGTCGCCTTCGTCGTCACGTGCTGCAGTCGGTAGCGCGCGGCGCGCTCCTGGTGGGCGAGCACGACGAGGGCCGATGCGTCGGCGATCTTCGGCAGCCACTGCGCCTGCACCTCGGCGGGCGCGGCCGAGAGCAGCGTCGGCGCGACGATCGCGCCGTGCGCGTAGGGCGCGTTGACCAGCCCGCGGCCCAGTTCCTCGTTGACCACCATCGCCTCGATCGGGCCGAAGCCCATGCCGCCGTGGGCGTCGGGGATCACCAGGCCGGTCAGGCCCAGGTCGGCAAGCTCGCCGTACACCGCGCGCGTGGCGCCGCCGGCCTTCGCGATGCCGTGGCGGCGTTCGAAGCCGAAGCCCTTGTCGACCCAGCGACGCACCGCGTCGCGCAGGGATTCCTGATCCTCGGAAAAGTCGAAGTCCATGGTGCTCAGCTCCCGAGAACGGTGGCAGAGACGATGTTGCGCTGGACCTCGTTGGATCCACCGTAGATCGTCGTCTTGCGGTAGTTGAAGTAGGTGGCGGCCAGCGGCGCGCAGTGCGCGGCGCCCACGTAATCGCCCTGCCAGCCGGCCTCCATCGCCTCCTTCACGAACGGCACGCTGTAGGGCCCGGCGGCCAGCATCATCAACTCGGTGTAGCGCTGCTGGATCTCGCTGCCGCGGATCTTCAGGAGGCCCGCCACGTCGAGCGCGGCCTTGCCGCTCTTCTCGGCCGAGAGCACGCGCAGCACCATCATCTCGAGCGCCACGATGTCGACCTCGAGCTTGGCGATCTCGTCGCGGAGACGCGAGTCTTCGTACACCCCTTCGGCCTTTGCGATGCGCTTGAGCCGCTCCAGCTCGCGCTTGGCGCGGTTGACGTCGGCGATGTTGGTGCGCTCGTGGGCGAGCAGGTGCTTGGCGTAGGTCCAGCCCTTGTTCTCCTCGCCCACCAGGTTGTCGGCCGGCACCTCGACGTTGTCGAACCAGACCTCGTTCACCTCGTGGCCGCCGTCGAGCATGATGATCGGCCGCACGCTGACGCCCGGGCTCTTCATGTCGATCAGCAGGAAGCTGATGCCGGTCTGCGGCTTGCCGGAGGTGTCGGTGCGCACCAGGCAGAAGATCCAGTCACCGTACTGGCCGAGCGTGGTCCAGGTCTTCTGGCCATTGACGATGTAGTAGTCGCCCTTGCGTTCGGCGCGGCACTTCAGCGAGGCGAGGTCGGAGCCCGAGCCCGGCTCGCTGTAGCCCTGGCTCCACCACACCTCGCCGCTCATGATGCCGGGCAGGTGACGCTTTTGCTGCTCGGGCGAGCCGAAGGCCATGATCACCGGCGCCACCATCACCGGGCCGAAGGGCACCACGCGCGGCGCACCGGCCAGCGCGCACTCCTCCTCGAAGAGGTGGCGCTGGATCACGTTCCAGCCTGGGCCGCCGAACTGCTTCGGCCAGGCCCAGCCGTGCCAGCCCTTCTTGCCGAGGATCTTGGCCCAGCGCTGCATGTCGTCCTTCGTCAGGTGAAGGGCGTTGTGCACCTTGTGGCTGATGTCCTTCGGCAGGTTCTCGGCCACCCAGGCACGGATCTCGTGCCGGAACGCCTGTTCCTCCGGCGTGAAGTTCAAGTCCATTCGCGTGTCTCCTGCTCGTCAAGCGCGGGCCCTCGGGCCAGCACGAGTTTTAGCACGATCGTTCGGAAAACCCCTGTCCCTGCCGTGACAATGCACCGGTGAACCCCCCGAGCTACCGCGCCACCGTGAGTGCGCTGGCGCTGGGCCAGCTGCTGTGCTGGGCGGCGCTCTACTACGGCTTCTCGTCCTTCGTGCTGCCGATGCAGCGCGCGATGGGCTGGAGCAAGCCCGAGATGATGGGCGCCTTCACGCTCGGCCTGGCGGTGTGGGGCGCCGCCACCTACGCTGCCGGCGCGGCGATCGACCATGGCCGCGGCCGCGCGGTGATGACGCTGGGCGCGGCACTGGCCGGGCTGGGCTTCCTCGCTTGGTCGCGCGCCGCCACGCTGCCGGCGCTCTACGTCGCCTGGGCGCTGCTCGGCGCGGCCATGGCGATGACGCTCTACGAGCCGGCCTTCAACGTGCTGACCAAGCGCTTCCCGGCGCAGTACCGCGAGGGCATCACCACGCTGACGCTGGTGGGCGGCTTCGCCAGCACGCTGTCGTTCCCGGCCATCGCGGCGCTGCTGGCCTGGCTGGACTGGCGCGAAGCGCTGGCCGCGATCGGCGTGCTCCTGCTGGTGGGCGTGGCGCCGCTGCACGCGTGGGCGCTGAAGGGCACGCCCACACACGACGCGCCGCACCCCGCGCACGATCCGGCCGACGACGCCACGTTGCACGAGGCGCTGCGCGAGCGGGCCTTCTGGCTGCTCACGGCCACCTTCACGCTCTACTCGTTCGCGGTGGCGGCGCTGTGGGCGCACATCATGCCGGCCTTCGCGGCCAAGGGCCTGCCGGAGGCGACCGCCCTGTCGGTGGTGGTGTGGTTCGGCCCGGCGCAGGTGGCCGGGCGGCTGGCGTTTCTCGCCTTCGGCCGCTGGGTGTCGGTGCGCATGCTGGGCCTGCTGGTGCTGGCCGGCATGCCGGCGGCGCTGACCCTCTTCGCGCTCGCCGACCACGGCGCGGCGCTGGTGCTGTTCGCGCTGCTGTTCGGCCTGGCCAACGGCCTGGTGACCATCGTGCGCGGCAACCTCGTGCCGGAGTACTTCGGCCGCAGCCACGTCGGGCGCATCAGCGGCACGATGAGTGCGATCGCGCTGCTCTCGCGTGCCGCGGCGCCGCTGCTGACGGCCTGGATGCTGCTCGTGCTGCCCGGCTACCGCGAGCTGCTGCTGGGCCTCGCGCTGCTTGGCGCGCTGGCCGTGGTGGCGTTCGCGCTGGCGCGGCCGCCCGTGCGCGCGTGACGCGCCGTCAGAAGCGCTTTTCGAGCGTCAGCACATCGGCCTCGCGCTTCATCTGGAAGCGTGACAGGAAACTGTTGCCCAGCAGCACCATCTCCATCGGCGCCGGCACGACGGTGGCGTCGACGTTGTAGACCGTCACGTCGCCCACGCGAACCTCGCCGAGCGAGACGCGGTAGGCCGTGACCTGGCCGTTGGCCGTGCTGACGTAACCGCGCTGGCCCTTGGTGTAGTCGATGCCGGCGTTGCGGGCCACCGATTCGCTCATCGCGACGTTGGTGGCCCCGGTGTCGACCACGAAGCGCACGGTGCGCCCGTTGATCGTGCCGCTGGTGACGAAATGGCCGCCCGGTCCGGCCGCCAGCACGATCTTCGTGCCGCTGCCGGCGCTGGCGGCGCCGCCGAGGTTGACCTGCGCGCCGCCGAGCAGCAGCGTCTGGCGCTTGCCGCCGACCTCCACCACCGTCTGGCTGCCGCTGACGCTGACCACCTTGACGCCGCCGACGGTGGCGCCCGCCGCCACGGTGCGCGGAGTGCCGTCGATCACCAGCAGCGCCTTGTCGCCCAGGCTGCCGCTCATCGAGACGCTCTGCGCCATGGCGGCTGCCGGCATCACGAGCAGCAGCGCGGCAAGGTGCGGGCGCATGCTCAGTCGCGGAGATTCGTGAACGAGACCGGCGCCTCCGGCACGGTCTTCTTGATCAGCTGCATCGCGAGCTGCAGGTCGTCGCGCTTGGCGCCGGAGACCCGCACGGTGTCGCCCTGGATCGCGGCCTGCACCTTCATCTTGCTCTGCTTGATGGCGCCCTGGATCTTCTTGGCGCTGTCGCTGTCGACGCCGCTCTTGACCGTCAGCACCTGCTTGACCTTGTCGCCGCCGATCTTCTCGATCTTGGCGCTGCGATCGACGAAGCGGATGTCGACGCCCCGCTTGGTGAGCTTGGCCAGCAGAATGTCGGTGACCTGGCCGATCTGGAAATCGGAGTCGGCGAACAACGTGATCGACTTGTCGGCCAGCTCGACCGCGGCCGAGCTGCCCTTGAAGTCGAAACGCGTGCCGATTTCCTTGGCGCACTGGTCGACGGCGTTGCGCACCTCGACCAGGTTGGGTTCGATGACGGTGTCGAAGCTCGGCATAGGCGAAAATTCTCGCATGCAAATCGAGTCGGGCGTCAGCCTGAAACCGTACAACAGCTTCGGATTGCCCGCGGTTGCGCAATCCTTGGTGCGCATCAAGGGCGATGCCGATGTGCGCCGTGTGGTCGATCACGCCGAACTGGGCCGCGCGCCCAAGTTCATCCTCGGTGGCGGCAGCAACATCATCCTGACGCGCGACATGCCGGCCGTGGTGCTGAAGGTCGAGGTCACCGGCAAACGCCTCGTCGAGGAGCGCGCCGACGCCTGGATCGTCGAGGCCGGCGCCGGCGAGAACTGGCACGAGCTGGTCGACTGGACGCTGGCCCAGGGCTGGCCGGGGCTGGAGAACATGGCGCTGATCCCCGGCACGGTGGGCGCGGCGCCGGTGCAGAACATCGGCGCCTACGGGCTGGAGCTGAAGGATCGCTTCGAGTCGCTCGATGCGGTCGATCTCGTCACCGGCCGCAGCGTCACGCTGGGCCCGGAGATCTGCGCCTTCGGCTACCGCGACAGCGTGTTCAAGCAGTCGCTGGCCGGCCGCACGCTGATCACGCGGGTGCGGCTGCGCCTGCCGCGGCCCTGGCAGCCGGTGCTCGGCTACCTCGACCTGGAGCGCCGCATGCGCGAGACCGGCGTCTCCAATCCCTCGCCGCGGCAGATCTTCGACTGGGTGTGCGCGATCCGCCGCGCCAAGCTGCCCGACCCGGCGCAGATCGGCAACGCCGGCAGCTTCTTCAAGAACCCGGTGGTCACGCCCGAGCAATGCCGCGACATCATCGGCCGCGACCCGGAGATCGTGCACTACCCGATGCCCGACGGCAGCGTGAAGCTGGCCGCCGGCTGGATGATCGACGCCTGCGGCTGGAAGGGAAAGTCGGTCGGCCAGGCGGCCGTCTACGAGAAGCAGGCGCTGGTGCTGGTCAACCGCGGCGGCGCCATCGGCTCCGAGGTGATGACGCTGGCACGGGCCATCCAGGAAAGCGTCTACGGGCGCTTCGGCATCCGCCTGGAGCCGGAGCCCGTGGTGGTCTGACCACACTGTCATCGAACGGTCATCGAACCGTCTCACAGTCGTCGACAACAAGAACAAGACGACAACAAGAAGAAAGGAGACGACGATGAAGTGGAATCCCGGCACCATGATCCTGGTGCTCTTCCTCGCCCTGGCGGCGTGGGCCCTGTGGCGCAACTGGCGCCTGAAGGCGGCGCAGCGCGCGATCCGCGAGCACCCGCTGCCACCCTACCTGCACGACAAGCTGCGGGCTGCCTACCCGCAGATCGACGCGGCCCAGGCCCACGAGGTGGAGCGCGGGCTGAGGCAGTTCTTCCACGCCAGTGCGATGGCGCGCGGCCGCTTCGTGGCGATGCCGTCGAAGGCGGTCGACGCCCTGTGGCACGAGTTCATCCTCCACACCCGTGCCTACGAGGCCTTCTGCCGGCGTGCCTTCGGACGCACGCTGCACCACACGCCGGCCGAAGCGCTCGCAGCCGAGCCGAAGCGGGCCGACAAGAACTTCCAGGGCCTGCGCCGCGCCTGGGTATGGAGCTGCCGCGACGAGGGCATCGACCCGCGCTCGCCGGCGCGCCTGCCGACGCTGTTCGCGCTCGACGCGGCGCTGGCGATCCCGGGCGGCTACCGCTACGTGCCTGACTGCCGGCTGCTCGGCGCCGACCGTGGTGACACGCACTGCGCCACGGCGATCGGCTGCGGATCGTCCTGCGGCTCCTCGTGCGGCGGGGACGGCGGCGGCGGAGGAGGGGATGGCGGCAGCTGCGGAGGCGGCTGCGGCGGCGGGGGCGACTGAGCCGGGCCGACCCGGCGGATCAGCTCAGAGGAAGTGGCAGACGTAGTGCAGCGTCTGCGACACCTCGATGTCGAAGGCGGCATTGCCCGGCACGTCGAAACTCTGCCCGCCACGGTAGGTGGCCCAGTCGGCGGCGCCGGGCAGCCGGACGCGGCATTCGCCCTCGATCAGCTCCATGCGCTCGGGGGCGCCGGTGTTGAAGCGCAGCGAGGCGGGCAGGATCACGCCGACGCTCTTCTTGCTGCCGTCGGCCAGCTCCAGGCTGTGCGAGACGCACTTGCCGTCGAAGTAGACATTCGCGCGGGTGCGCACGGTGGCTTGCAGGGCGTCGGTCATGGTGTGCTGGAGGCGTTCGGAAGGGCGGAAATCGAGCGCGGATGCTAGCGCAGCCGTGTGAACGTCTGTTTCACGCCGGGCAACTGCGCACGAATGCACGCCGGCCGCGGCCTGACGGTGGCTGCGCCAGGGTGACGGCGCGTTGTAATCGATGATCCAGACCGCCACCATGCTCGACACCGACATCACCCTGCCGCTCGACGCGATCCTCGATACCGCGTTCGTGGGCATCGCCTTCACGCGCGAGCGGACCTTTCTGCATGCCAACCCGCGCTTCGAGGAGCTGTTCGGCTGGGACGCGGGCGAACTGGTCGGCCGGCCCGGCCGCGCGGTGTGGGGCAGCGACGCCACCTACGACGACATCTGCCGGCGGGCGTCGCCGGTGCTGCAGGCCGGCGGTGCCTTCGAAGGCGAGTTCGAGATGGCGCGGCGCGACGGCAGCCTGTTCTGGGCGCACCTGCGGGCGCGGGCGATCGACCCGCGCCACCCCGGCAGCCGCGGCACGATCTGGATCGTCGACGACATCACCGAGCGGCGCCGCGTGGCGGCCGCGCTGGCCGAGGCGCGCGACCAGGCCGAGGCCGCCAGCCGTGCCAAGAGCGAGTTCCTCGCCAACACCAGCCACGAGCTGCGCACGCCGCTCAACGGCCTGCTCGGCCTGGTGCGGCTGGCGCAGGATCCGTCGCTGCCTGCGCCGCGGCTGCGCGAGTACCTGGAGCACATCGACGACAGCGCGCAGGCGCTGGCCGGGCTGATCTCCGACATCCTCGACCTCTCGAAGATCGAGGCCGGCAAGCTGACGCTGGAGCAGATCGACTTCGACCTGCACCAGCTGCTCGACCAGATGGCTCAGGCTTACGGCGAGCTGGCCGCCGCCAAGGGGCTGGAGTTCCGCGCCGAACGCGAGGCCGCCGTGCCGCGCTGGGTGAGCGGCGATCCGGTGCGGCTGCGGCAGATCGTCGCCAACTTCATCGGCAACGCGCTGAAGTTCACCGAGCAGGGCTGGATCGAGCTGCGCGTCTCGCGCCGCGTCGACGGCCGCATCCGAGTGGAAGTGCGCGACAGCGGGCCGGGCATCCCGCGCGAGGTGCAGCCGCGCCTGTTCCATCCGTTCTCGCAGGCCGATGCCTCCACCACGCGCCGCTACGGCGGCACCGGCCTGGGCCTGAGCATCTGCCGGCAGCTCGCGGTGCTGATGGGCGGCGGCGTGGGCATGCTCAGCACGCCGGGCGAGGGCAGCCGCTTCTGGGCCGACCTGCCGCTGCGGGCGGCCGCGGCCGCGGCACCGGCCACGCCCGAGCGCTTCGCGCCCGTGGACGCGCTGCAGGGCGCGCGCGTGCTGCTCGTCGAGGATCACCCGGTCAACACGCTGGTGGCCGAGGCCACGCTGGCGCAGTGGGGCGCGCAGGTGAGCACCGCGGTGAACGGCGCGCTGGCCGTCAGCGCGGTGGCGGAGGCGGCCGAACGCGGCGCGCCCTTCGATGCGGTGCTGATGGACCTGCAGATGCCGGTGCTGGGCGGCATCGACGCCACCATCGCGATCCGCCGAAGCCACGGCGCGACGCTGCTGCCGGTGATCGCGCTCACCGCCGACGCGCTGGAGACGCAGCGCGAACGTGCCTTGCGGCACGGCATGAACGACTTCCTGGCCAAGCCCATCGACCCCGAGCGGCTGGTGCGGGTGCTGGCGCACTGGGTGCGCCGCGCCCAGGCCTCGCGGGGCTGAGACCATGCCGGGCCTGCTGCAGCGCAACGAGCGCGCCATCACTGCTGCGCCGCCCGGCGCCCCGCGCGCGCTGCTGCTGGCGCAGCGCGTGACGCTGCTGGCCCGCCACTGGCGCATCCACGAACTGCCCGCCGCACTGCACGCCGCCGAGGCAGCCGTGCGCGGCGTGGGCGACCCGCGCGTGCTGGCCGAGCTCGACCTGGCGCGCGGCGTGGCCAGCTACTACAGCGCGCAGGTCGAATCCTCGGCCGAGCCGATCCTGCGGGCCCTCGACACCGCACGCAGCCTGGGCGACACGGCACTGCGCGCGGAGTGCGAGGCCTGGCTGGGCTGCGTTCGCGCCACGCTGCAGCACGAGCCGGCCCTTTCGATCGAGCATCTGCATGCGGCCGTGGCCCTGGGCTCCTCGAGTCGGCCGGTGGCCGCCGCGCGCGCCCTCTACGTGCTGGCCACCCTCTACCAGGAGGCCGACCTGATGGACCAGTCGGTGCGCCACTACCGCCGCGCCACGCTGATGGCCCGGCGCGAGAACGACGAACAGCTGCTGGCCGCCGTGCACCGCTACATGACGCTCGCCCAGGTGCAGCAGGTGCGGCGCGCCCGCGCCGCCGGGCGCGGCGACGCCGAGCAGGTCAAGCAGGCGATCGCGAGCCTTGGCAGCGCGCAGCAGCTCGCCTCGCTGCTGGCCGGCGACGATGCCAGCCTGCAGTTCGGCCTGCGCCTCGGCGAAGCGCTGCGCCTGGCGGGCGAGCACGAGCGCGCCATCGAGATCTTCGACCGCTGCGTCGACCGCGCCGCGCGCGCCGGGATGACCTGGGAGGCGACCATCGCGCGCGCCGACCATGCCGTGTGCCTCGCGCGCGTCGGGCGCCTGCTCGACGCGAACGGTACCGGCGCGCTGGCCGAGGCCGAGCTGGAGCCGGGTTATGCCGACTACGCCCGCGCGGCCGTGCACGATTCGCTGGCCGAGCTGAACGAACTGCTCGGGCGCACCGCGGCGCGGCAGCGCCACGCCGACCTGGCCGCCGCCGCCTGGGCGGCCGATGCGGCCTACTGCACGCGGCTTCGCGAGGCGCTGCTGGCCCGCGGCCCGCTGGTCGACTGAGCAGGTCGGCCGGTCGTTTCGTCCTGTCACGACGGCGACACGCCCGGGCGGGGTTCCGCCGCTGGCCGGCGCCCGGGCACTGCGGTAGAACGTGGCATCCCCGCCACCCAGGATGCCGCCCGTGACCGAAGCCCTCGCCAAGCGCCCCCATCACGCGGTCTGGCCGCGCCGCCTGCCGTTCGAGGTGATCGCGCCGCGCACTTCGCTGTGGGTCAACCTCGAGGTCTCGGCGACGCGCTACCCCGACAAGCCCGCCTACCTGTTCTTCGGCCGGCCGATCAGCTACCGCGAGCTGCGCGACCAGTCGCTGGCGATCGCCGGCTGGCTGCAGGCACGCGGTGTGAAGAAGGGCGACCGCGTGTCGCTCTTCATGCAGAACTGCCCGCAGTTCGTGGCGGCGCTGTACGGCATCCTGCGCGCCGACGCGGTGGTCGTGCCGGTCAACCCGATGAACCGGGCCGACGAGTTCGGCCACTACATCACCGATCCCGAAGCCAGGGTCGTGATCTGCAGCGCCGACCTGGCTGGCATCGTGGCGCAGGCCAATGCCGCGCTGCCCGAAGGGCGGCGGCTGGCCCACGTGCTGGTGGCGCGCTACGGCGATGCGCTGCCGGAAGGCGCGCTCGACCCGGCCGAGGCGCCCAACGAGGCCACCGAGCAGTGGCTGCGCGCCGATCCGCCGCTGCCCGGGCCCGCGCCGGGCGGCCCGAGCTGGACGCGCTGGGGCGACGCGCTCGCGCAGCAGCTCGTGCCGGGCCCGCACACCGCCGGGCCCGACGACCTCGCGCTGCTGCCCTACACCTCGGGCACCACCGGGTTGCCCAAGGGCTGCATGCACACGCACCTCACGCTGATGCACAACGCCGTCGGCGGGCAATGGGGTCACAGCGGGCCGGAGTCGGTGGCACTCGGCGTGGTGCCGATGTTCCACATCACCGGCATGATCTACGGCGTGCTGGGCGCGGTGTACACCGCCTGCACCACGGTGATCCTGCCGCGCTGGGATCGCGAGCTGGCCGGCCGGCTGATCTCGCGCCACCGGGTCTCGCACTGGACCTGCATCCCGACGATGATCATCGACCTGTTCGGCAGCCCGAACTACAGGAGCTTCGACCTCTCCTCGCTGCGCAACCTCAGCGGCGGCGGCGCGGCGATGCCGCAGGCGGTGGCGCAGCGCCTGCTCGACGAGTTCGGACTGACCTTCGCCGAGGGCTACGGCCTGACCGAGACCGCCGCGCCCAGCCACGCCAACCCGCCCGAGCGCGCCAAGCTGCAGTGCCTGGGCATCCCGATCTTCGGCGTCGACTCGCGCATCGTCGACCCGCTCACGCTGCAGGAGCTGCCGCCGGGCGAGGTGGGCGAGATCGTCACGCACGGGCCGATGGTCTTCAAGGGCTACTGGCGCCATCCCGAGGCCACCAAGGCCGCCTTCGTGACGCTGCCGGGCGATGCCAGCGGCAAGACCTTCTTCCGCACCGGCGACCTCGGCCGCAGGGACGAGGAAGGCTATTTCTTCATCACCGATCGCCTGAAGCGCATGATCAACGCCAGCGGCTACAAGGTCTGGCCGGCCGAGGTGGAGACGCTGCTGTTCAAGCACCCGGCGGTGCAGGAGGCCTGCATCATCGCGGCGCGCGACGAGTACCGCGGCGAGACCGTCAAGGCGGTGGTGGTGCTGCGCACCGAGGCGCGCGGCAAGACCACGCCGGAGGACATCATCGCCTGGTCGCGCGAGCACATGGCCGCGTACAAGGTGCCCAAGCTCGTCGAGTTCGTCGACGCGCTGCCCAAGTCGGGCTCGGGCAAGGTGATGTGGCGGCTGCTGCAGGACCGCGAGGCCGCCCCGAAGGCGGCCTCCTGAGCCCGCTCAGTCGGTGCCCGACAGGCGCTGCCAGAGGTAGGTGAACTCCAGCGCCTGCAGCGTGGCGCGCTGCTCGTTGTCGGCGGCGCCGCCATGGCCGCCTTCGATGTTCTCGTAGTAGACGACCGGCTGGCCGAACTCGCGCAGCCGCGCCACCATCTTGCGCGCGTGGCCGGGGTGCACGCGGTCGTCACGCGTCGAGGTGGTGAACATCGGCGTGGGGTACTTCGCGTCGCGCTTGGCATTCTGGTAGGGGCTGTAGCGCGAGATCACCGCC